>Ga0116231_10000592_pt1 | contig 65307 bp, 55 predicted proteins | sample S1TSphgellanicum_2_FD_89695 | JGI IMG/M metagenome (GOLD analysis project Ga0116231, IMG submission 89695) | Host-associated microbial communities from peat moss isolated from Minnesota, USA - S1T2_Fd - Sphagnum magellanicum MG | ecosystem: Host-associated > Plants > Peat moss > Unclassified... | reverse complement strand
TTCCTCCCTCTTCTCTCCCAACTTTTCTCCCCTCACCCCCCGCCCCCCCCCCCCCCCTTCACACTTCCTGTCACCGTCCTCCTCACTCGATTTCACAAAACGCTAGCATATTGCAGCACCCTATAAGGTCATCACTCTTCACACCCAAATCCTCTTTTTGTCCCCTCACTACTCCCACCACAACCACCACCACGGATCCTCCCTCTCTCTCTCCCTCGCACAAGAACGCCGGAATTCCCAAACCCAGCCAGACAGCGGTAACGAAGCTCGACGACAGCAGTGGGGAACCGAAGAAGAAGACGTGGGGAAATTGCGCAGTGGAATGGAAGGCAGTACTTTCGACCTTGTGAATTTACCAACCTACCAGGCACGTAGGTACTAGGTACCTACTGGGGGGGGGCGGGGAGAGGGGATCGCACAGTGAAACGAGGAAGGTAGTAGTTTCGCCAAGTGTTCGCCGGTTACTGAGTGTTTGACCGGTTATCAGTCCGGTTATCAAAACCATGTCGTCTGGTTCTTGGGTTTTTGTTGATAACCGGTAAAAATGATAACCGCCTGGTATTGAAATTACAAAATCTAATAACCTACCTAGATGAAGCAAAAAAAAAATTTAATTTAAAAAAATGCAATTTAACACAAAAAAAAATGATCAAATATTGACTTAAGAAATATGCTTGCAAATAATATTAGATGATTTTTTTTTGACATGAAAGGAAATATTCAAAATTCATTAATTATTTTTACAAACATGTGTAATATTTTTCCTTTTTGGCTATTTATATTTAGCCGGGTAAAATAGAGTAGGGTGGAAAACAGGAACGAAGTTAGGGTTTCGTCCATGTCCAACATTTCATCCATGTGCACAAGCTGTTTAATTTGCTGGCTTTGTTTCTTCGCTTGGATGTGTGCATGGATGATTTTGTTGCAGCAGCCGCGGCAGACGAAGACACGACGAGGAAGACCGAAGAGCCTTTTCCTTCTTGCAACGAGCTTTTTAGCCATGACGTACACCAACAAGGACATCCTGCGCACAAATTTCTGAGAAACAAACGACGCCCCCAGAAGTTGCAACAGAATGGAGGAAGACGATAGCGAGAGATCCATGCTTTTGGAGAAGATTTCGGATCTGCTCTTGTCTGGAGGCTACTTCAGAGCGCAGATTTCTAATCTTTCGCCCTTCGATAAGCTCACGGGAGGTTTGGCGTGGTCTATCACTGCCAGTAACGTGGACGTCGACTTTGATGTGTTGTATGACGACGACGCAACTTTAGGGTATAAAATGTGAGCTCCAATCACCCACCCACCCACCCAACCTCTCCCAAACCCTAAACCCCCTTTTATTGCCCAAGAATGCCATAGAGATGATTAAATGCCAGCTGTTTTCATGGATCCCAAATTTCTCCTAAAATAATTGATTTAAAAAATAAATAAATTTCAGAGATTGGGGTGTGCAAGATTGGATTGCTCTCATATGATCCTTCCAAGCAAAAAGCTTTTCAGGGTTGGAAAAATTAGGGTTGTGCAAATTTGGGAGTTTGGATTGTCGGGTTGAAGGAGTTTAGGGTTTCTGGGGGGGGCGGGGGGTTGCTGCAGAAAGGTTGGGGAGGCAATAGAGGCAGCATTGCAGACAATGGAGTGTCCCTATCCACTGCAAGCCCATCAAATCCAGGGCCTCGATTACCCTGCTGTTCTCCCTGTTGTGCAATGGCTTATAAAAAGAGTGATTGCTACCCGTCAAGAGTCTGGTGATCAAGTATGCTATTCCACTTATTTTTCTCTGGAGGGCCTATTTAGTATTGTGGTCTATAAAGAGCAAATTTTTAAATTTTTTTTAGAGCTATCATCCCCTAAGCCCTAAGTTGAAAATTGTCACCTTGCAATTTTGTGGTTGCAGCTGAGGAGGTACTCACTCTGGAGGTTTCAACAAAACTATGAGCTGGCAGAAGAATCCAATGTTGAGAACATGCACTTGGTTTGCCACTCACTCCCCTTTGTTGTGTTGAGGTTCACAGTCCCCCCTTTCTGAGACGTTCAATGTTGACCATCTCATAGTTGCACTATTGTGGATCTACACTGGTTAGTTCAGTTTTGGTCATAACTATTCCATACTTAATGGTACTGTACAATTGATCATCCTACGCACAGCTGATTGGACACCTATGTAGAAATTGGCTGTGCATGTTTGCCACTTCCATTGGTGGTTACAGCAACAGATGTTATGCAAAGACACACTTTCCAAAGTTTTTCAGTTCCTTTGTTTTCCTTTTCCCAAGGTCAAACTCAATTACTCAACAACCCATATGAGAAGTCCCACATGCAGCATTACTTGCACCCATCTTCTGGAGACCTGCTTTTTTGAGCTGTCATATCTGGTTCAGAGTACTTCGATAATTGATCCTACTGGGAAGAAAATCTATTAAAGGGTATTTCTAATATTTTCATGGGGGGACCAGGAGGGAGCAGGTGCAGATTCGTCTTCTCTTGGGAAGTCTGGTTACCTGTTGGATCACAGTCTGAAGTAGGTTCTCTTGCTTCTTTTTTCCATGAGTAACTGTTCATGAATCCCTCTGTATTGTGCTGCAAGCAGATGGTCTATATTTGATGTTCTAGGTCTATGTTGCTCTGTTTACTAGTACACCGTTTTGAGTTAGCACCAAATCTGTTGGCAGAGAGGTGGTTTTAGGTGGGTTGTTGTGAGGCAGGGGGTTCAGTTTCAGCAATTTGAGTGGATCATAAGTGAGAATTGTAGCTGTATTTTGATTTCAGGGAGGAGTTTTCAGGACTTGAATTGGGTGAGACAGGTGGAGCAGAAAAGCACAACAGTGACATTGAACCATATATTTTTCATCAGCAACAGGCACCCCCCCTCTCTTTTCTCTGACATTAACTGTTTGATACCTCCTTTCTCTGCATCTGACATCTCAACTTAGTGTAGCAGGCAGCAGCCTTGAGAAAGAGATAACTGAACTTTCTCTCATTCATACATCTAAATTTGATGCTACAGACTGCAGCCCTTGAGAGAGACATAGAGTTTCAGAAGGCAAGAGTTGAGCGTTTGCAAGGTCAAATGACAGCTTCACATGAGTTCACTCAACAAGCAGATCAGAGCATCAACACACAGGTGCTTCACATTTTCTCCTGCTGTCCAGTTTCTCCTTTTTTTTTTGGGCCTATTTAGGTGCTTCAGTATTTGCATGTTTCAAAATTTTGGGTGCAGGAATGAGGGTCGGGTTTTGAGCTAGCAATAAATGGCGAAGATTGGAGATTTGGGGTCTGAATTTGGGGTATAGGTCCAGTTGAGGAGTTGAAGATTAAGGTTAAATGTTTTAAATTTAAGGACTCAGGATTGACATTTGTTGTTTGAGCCAAAGACTTTGAATTAGCTTCCAGAGTGGTGATGTGAGGATTCCACTTGTGGTGTCAGGCCATGAGGAAGCAAATGGTGTTTGATTGTGAGGTATCATGGAATGTGTGTGCTGGTGGGCTGGGTGCACACTCTGCTCCTCTTAGGAATTTAGGAGGAGCACTTGGCTCAAATTGAAGCAGAGATGGCAGAACTCAAGCAGATTGCAGATGCTGCTGGTGCTGGCACACTGGTCCCAGATCTGGTCATTCTGTTAAATCAATCCACAGTATGTTTTCTTTCTCCTTTCTCACCATAGATATGAAGTTATATCTGTTATTCCCATTGATACTCTAAAGATAAAGGGTGCTGTATGACCCTTTTGAGAAATTTTTGTTTTTCTCACAGGATTTGGAACTCAAAGAGTATCAGTTTCGGGCAAGCTGCCGGAAAAAACGAGCAGAGTTGGTAACTGAAATCAAACAGCTGCAAGATCCAGCGCACTCTGTAGCAGATGATGATGAGCAACGTGCTGAAGTGGAGGCTGCTTTCAATGCAGACCTCCAGAAGTGGATATCTCTGCGAACAGTAAGTCATATTTTGTTTCTATCAGGAAGATGATTTAAGCTAGTAAGTTTATTCAAGTTTTTTGTTATATTCAGGAGGAGACAACGAGGTTGATAATTTATTGTGGCTGTAATTGGATCTCACTTCTCACTTCTGTAAAATCTACTGCAGGAGCTGGCTCAAAAAAGTCAAGAAGTTGCATTATTGCAGCGGAAGCTGGATGATTTACCTTGTCAAACTGAACTCATTCAGTATGTATATAACTTTTTTGCAGCCTTCACTTTTTCTCTACAGATGGTTAAATTGCTCTTTGTATATGAATTCTCAAATTTCTGTATTCTTTGCTTTATGGGTGCTTCTATTCTAAGTTGAATCTGTTGCTAAACTGTATATACAACAATCATTGAGAAGAAGATTGAACCAGGAGGCATGGGTCTGAACTCTTTTTGTGTTTTTGTGTTAGATCTGTCATGGCCACTAGTCAAAATGTGTTATATATTATAAAGGGAGTTGCAAGGGAAAAAGAATTGATAGCAGTGATGGTTATGTGATTTTTGAGGATGGTGCAGATATGAGCGTAGATTTGTTGAGCTCTATGTGCACATTCAGGTCAGATTCTTACATTTTTCTGTTTGCCTGCCCCATTTGTTCAAAGTAGTCCTAAAACATCTGCCATTTAAGACCTTTGTCCCCATTGAAACTGGCCAATAAAACTAGACATTTTATGTAGTTATTCACCTAGCTAGCTGTCTGATGGAGCCAGCCATTTTGATGGAGGCTGTCACTGTTTGCAAAATCCACAGCGCAAACTCCGGGAGACAAGAAAGTACTATGCAACATATAATGCACTTGCTGAGGCTCATGAGCTTACTGTGAAGGAGACCTCCCTTCTCAACTCAATCCACTCTCAGGTTCATTCTCTTTTCCTTATGCATATATTGACCCATATGTCTTGATGCTGTCTTGTGGGAGCTCTTTGGATTTCCCATCTTAATGTTGTATTCTCATATGTAAGAACCAGGTAAGCATCCAGTACATCATCATCATCACATATAGAGGTAACATTTGGAGCTTTCCATGTTCATGCCATGATGCTCTTTGGGGGTTTGCAGTTTGAAGCAGCAATGATGACAACTGGTGGGCGTTCCAAATTTGTGGAGTCTATGGATGGCATTGTAAAGGGTGTTAAGCAGGTAATGGCATCCAGATACTTCATCTAGGAAAGCATCATGAGAATGACTTTCCTTGTATCTTCCTCATGCACTTGGGACAGAACAAGACAACATCAATCTGGAGCAAAACCCTTTGATGTACAAAAATTTGCACTACTTTATTTTTCTGGCACAAGTTCCATTAATTTAAGCCCCCTGGTTTATTCTCTCACATAGGACATAATTGCATCAGTGTGTGAAGAAGACGATATTTGCACCCATGATGTAAATTGACATTTGTTCCATGGGCTGAAATGACAACAGAAACTTGACAAGGTAGAGAGACGATTCCATGCAGAACAGAGCACCTACAACCTACTGAAAGAAAAGCATGCATCAGCTGTTGCAGCACAACGACACTATTTCTCTCTCGTCAAGCTCTTTCAGGTAAGTAAACACTCTGAAGTAGAGGTATATAAAGTGCCTACCAAAAGGAGTCTCCTCTTGTTTGTTGAATACTTTTTCCCCTTTTTCCTGGCACATTGGGAGAGGATAGTATCTGTTGTTTTGACCCTTAAATTTGATCATATCTCCAGTGAATGTACATACCTATGAGCCTGACAGTTGCTTTTTCTCACCAGTCATTGCCATTGAGCCTGAGTTTGGCAAGAGACAGACGAAAGGAAAAATCCCTTGTCTCTATAGAGATCTTTCTCTATACAGTGTCCAGACTTTGATAAATTCTGTTAATGGAAGGATGTGCCTCAACACTTGTCTGGCATGCAGGATGAGTGCGCACGCAGTGAGAAGCTCCGCACAGCATTGGAGTCATTTGCAGGCATTGCCACCAAAGACATTCCACCATCTCCTCTTGAACTCAAAGCACATGAACAAACCTTTGTTTCTCCTCTCTAATTTTGTTTTATATATACCCCATTTATTTTTGCCAGTAGTTTATTGCTTTCACATGGACAGAGTTGTAGACTAGAGCATGTACACCCCCACCCGTTTTGGTTCATCCAAGCTATCCGAAGTGTCTTTATGATAACTAATTGACAGGAAGAATCTGCAGGTGAAATTGTAAACAGAATTTGATGCAAATCGTGAGATTGAAACTTACATAATTCCTAGATGCAAATTTAGATGAAAAAATGGCAATCAGCTACAGAAACTGTATGTTGAAAGTGGGCTGATGATTGGTGAAGAAAGGCAACGTAACTCGGTGAAGGTTTGTTCTCGGTAACTGAATCGTCATGGTGGGGAATCAAGAAAAAGAGGGAGGTGATGTGGAGTGATGGGTTAGTGACCTTGCTCCTGCCTTCGGGTGGGTCCCTTATTCTGGTAATGCCCCACATCCATTGGCCTTAACTGCATGCAATGACCTGTCAGAAATTTCGGTCCATATTTCATGGCCAGGATTTTTAACATCACAGGGTTTGGGTGTGGGCGTGGGTTTGGAACACAAAAACATGAGAAATGAAGTAATGACATATTGGGTTTTTGTTTGGATCTAGGAATGTGGAAAATCAAGGCTTCAAGTGGACTTGTTCTTGAATCTAGGAGGGCTGCTTTAGAGCATTATTGACTTGGTCAATTGGTTGCTGTTGTGGGCTGTTCTCGATCCTGATGAAGTAAATAGAACACAGCTTACAAGACAAGGCAAGAACTTGTGAGGAGAGAATCTCATGATACAAATCTCTTACTCAGAATATAGTTTCTTGTTTATAATAGAAATCAACAAGTTTATACTCTGCAGGTAACAAAAAGAAACTATAGTTTTTATAAAATTATTTGTGTTTTTGTAAACTACTAGTTACAATTGACTAGTGTTAGTAGATGCACCTTGTGTATGGTTGCCTCTTCAAAATTTGAGGTTTGCCTCAGGCTCCGCCGTTTGTGTTATATATGTCTGTAATCAATGATTGGAAATGCGATTGAAATGTGGATTGGCACACATATACTTATGAACCATACACTCATAAACTCTCTAGCATTGGGGAGTGTAATGTGTACATGGAATTAGACTCAAGTTTTGAATTAGACCTTGAAAGTTTCTTGAATTTGAAAAATCGTGCATGAACTAAAAATTGTGCCTGGAAAATTAGGCTTAGACTTGCACTTGAAGAACCTCCAACAAAATGAAGTAACCCTGTCTTCACCCTGTCTTTGGGCCTCCTGTCACCCCCTATCCCCTCGTGCAGTGGTATCCGCAAAGGAAAGAGATTTTATTAAATCTCAGTATGAAATGCTGAAACTCAGCCCGCAAAGGAAAGAGATTTTATTAAATCTCAGTATGAAATGCTGAAACTCAGCATTTGACACACAAAGTTCGAGACTAATTATAGTAGTTGTACAGTTAGGAGCAGTGAAAATATATGTAGCAGCAGTGGAGGCGCTTAGGAAAAAAGGAAAGACAGGATGAAGATGAAACCCTGCCAAACTTTACCACCAAAATTGATGGTTTTCTGAGTTTCATCCCCTGTTGAATGCTAATGTACTTTTTTGCAGGTTTTTTTGTAAAAGTCTCACCCGTGTATATGACCAAACTCAGGGTTCTGGTGCTGTGTTTTTTCTTACTTTATGGATAACTCTATTATGAAGTGAAAATTTTCCTTGGCAAAAGGGGGGTGAGCACTTCATTTTTTGAAATTCCCAGCCTCTTTTTTTCTTTTCTTTTTTCCAATGAAGGTTGGATATTTTTAATCATGGTATGGCCATCTTTATTTTCATGGGTTTCCAATGGACATTTGCACTTGGTGAGTGACCCATCCAAAAGCATTGACAAAATCAAAATGCTCCGATTCGTCTTTTTTGTTCTTAAAGATGGAATTGCAGTTAGGCCTTTCGAATCTCCTTGGACAAGCATTTTGCCCAAAGTGAACAAAAAAGTAATCCCACTTGTAGCATGTGGCCCCCTCTTCACATCTCCTCTCCGACAAGCATTTTGCCAAAGTGAACAAAAAAGTAAATCCCACTTGTAGCATGTGGCCCCCCACAATGCAACTTTTTTTTATTATCGGTAAACCCCCCTTGGGGACCCCATTCCAATTCCACCCATTCTTTGGGTGAGGCCCGAAGACATGGTATTATTCCTGAACTGAGGGGGCCCAGATTGCTATGGTAGATTCCTTTTTTAAAATAAATAAAAAAATAAAATAAAATGCTATCCTAGATTTTTTTTAAATTAAAAAATAAATAAAACCTCAAATTTCCAGGATTTTTGTTTTTGTGGGCAGAATATTATTGCCACATTTATGTCTACTGGCTACAAATGTGTCGGCAATTGATGCAAAATCTAGTTTGGGCTGTTGCCAATTTGGCTACAACAGAAAAAAAAAAAATATTGAGAAAGCACTATCTAAAATATATATGCAAATCTAGGAATGGCTAAATATATTATAGAACGTTTGGCTAAATTAGTTTGCACTTTGACACCTTAAGCTATATATTATGATTAGGGTTTTCTTTTTCAATTTTTGTGATGTAGCTAAAATGGCAATCATCCATTAGACGATTTAGCCAGATTTGGCTACAGACAAGATATGAAAGTAAAATTTTAAAAAAATAAAAATCCTTCTATGTTCTTGACTACCTACTAAAAATTATCATAAAAATCTGGCAATTTGGATAGGAAAAAATAAAATCAAAATCTGTCTAATTTGGGCCATTGTTTTCCTTGGAAAATCCTTTGTATAGGTCGAAAATCATAGTTTTGGGGGTGGAAATTTGACGAAATTTCGCCAAAAAGAAAACCATTAATTAAGATGCCACATGACAATGTGGAAAATGTTAACATCTTCCCAACAATGTCACATGGTATAACATAAATAAATAAATAAATAAAATCAAGGGAACAGCAGCAAGGGAACAAGGGAACAAGAGAAGACACCTTTACTAGATAATGGTGAGAGCCTATCCCACTAAAGCCCTAAAGGCAAGGGAGGATAGGTGTCACGTGACTCCGTCCAAAGTCCAAAACCCTTTTTTTGTTGTTGTGGTGGGTCACTAAACCCTAAACTTTAGATGCTCCCAAAACCCTTTTTTTGTTGTTGTGGTGGGCCACTAAACCCTAAACTTTAGAAGTTTCTAAACAAGGGGTGTGTCACACCGTGGTGGCATTGCTATTTACATTAAAAAAGTATATTAAGGCAAAAGAAGAATTATGGAAATTCAAATATTTCACCATGCAAAAATTATAATCTTCAAAAAAATCCTCTACAAGAAAAACCAAAATCCTTCAAGATATCCTAACTCTATAACTAATCTCGAGTTTCAACACAAGCCAAAATATCATCTTTCAAAAATCCTCATATAAAAATAGACCTATTATTATTACCTAGGGGCCAAAATCCCTTAAGCAACAATACTCTATAATTAAAAATTAAATTAAAAATTTATTTTAAAAAATTAAAAATTAAAAATTAATTAATTTTTAATATTAATTTTTTAAAAATTTTAATTATTAAATAAATTTTAAAAATTTAAAATTTAAAAAAAACTGTAATTATGTACAGACAATAAAAAGTGAAATAAAAATGTATCTTAATGGCTATGGAGGCCTAGTAGTACGATTATTCAGTGTTTATTTTTATTTTTTTTTGGGTGCCCTTTGTTGTACTCTACAACACTGGCGAGCATCCCCAGACAAATTTCGCCTTAACTGGCGATACTTTTGTACAGGATCCTTAAAGCTGTAGGCGGTAGACAGATTTGTGGCGACAGGCTCCCCCGAACAAGGGACGTATTTTGGCGATTTTTTTCAGAAAAAAGGGGAAATTTCGCCAGAAATTTGAGGCAGTGTCGCCATTTCGAAAAAAAGAAAAGACTGGTACTACGATTCCGGACACAAGGGGTTACCGACGAGAATATCGGGCCGGGTTTTTGTCCCGCTCCCCGCGAGATGACTGGCGCGGCGGGCGGCAAACAGGGAGGAGAGAGAGAGAGAGAGAGCGGAAGAGACGAAGTTCGCGTCGCTGCTTCGCGAATTGGTTGCAACTTGCGCGACAAATCCTTCGTCAGGTGTGGTCGTCTGCTGGTGCAAATGACGCAAGAGATTAGAGCATTCAATGAGCTTTCAGAGGATATATTTCTTATTACTTTTTCTTCTCGATTTGCGTGCTATTGTCGGGTTTTTCGCCAGACAGAGTAGTCGTCGTCATCTTTGGGTGCACACGAGGTTTTGAAGCTTTCGGCGGGAACTGGATTGTTATATGTCTCTTCTTCCGTGTAACGCCTGCTGCTGCAGAGAGGAGGAGGGGATGAAGAAGATGAAGCCGTTGCTGAGTACCCCCCTTAGTCTGCTGCCAGCAGCGGCGATAGATTGGTGCGATGTGACTGTGAATTGCAGATGCCGGTGGAGATGGGCTAGCAGCAGCGACGGGGGAGGTCTTTGTTTCTTCAAGTGCCACAAGCTGCTGCTGCAGCTTCTTCGAGCATGCGGCGGGAGGCTGTCGTCGTCTTCCACTTTTCTCTTCTTTTGCTGGTCGCTTCTGCTATTTACGTTACTGGGGATGTCGTTCGCATGGCTCGCATTTCCTCCTTTTCAGCACCATCCGTTGCACGGTGAAGGAATAGCAGGCTGCCAGCCCGACAACGAGGGCTCCTGGTCCATTGGGGTCTACCAGGGGGCGAACCCCTTCTCTTTACAACCGATCGAAATGGTAGACACTTTGCCTTTGCTGTGCCCGAGTGATAAGTCCTTTGCTGTCGCTCGTGACTTAGAGAGCATGATCCCTCTTCAATGAACTGGAAGCACAACAGCCAAAGCTAAGAATTTTTCCTATCATCACCTTAATTTTTAGCTCTCATAATACGATGCTTTGGATTGCAATTGGAGAAAAGAATGGGAAGAGTTTTTTTTGAAGAACTGGAAATTCTGTTGCTCTTTAATGGCTCTTTCATAGGACAATCTGCTTTTTCCTTTTTTATGATGGTTCCCCCCCCCCCCCAACCCCCTTCCACGATAGACTACTTTTGACAACAATCCGGAATCAGATATCCTCCAATCGGTTTAGGAACTGTTCTACATACTGTTAATTCTTAATTGCTTTCAGCTCACTGCTGCAATTCTAAGTCATTCCTTTGTATAGCTTTCAGCATTGAAAATGCAGTGCACTGGCTAATGGGTTGAAGATTCTCTGTGCAGGAAAATGTTCAGAGTGATAAAGGAGCCGCCTGGCCTGTGGCAAACCCTGTATTCACATGTGCTTCTGTGCTCGACAGGACCCATCCCAGCAATTTTGTGGCAGATCCCTTCCTTTATATACAGGTAAAGCAGCTACTACCCAAGAAAGAATCAGTATGGACAGGTTACTGGCTGATCTAATCCTTGTTGGGTGAAGATGCATGTATTCAACCTTCAGAATCCCTTGTTCAGATATTGTGTTGACAATCTTGAATGTATACTTGGGACTTCTAACCTGGTCTAGGTGTGAGAAATAGCAGAAGGGAAGAAATGGAATAGATTCTGTTGTTTTTTTTAATGTTCCTCATAAGCAACTCTCCTGCAGCATGTTTTACAGACATAGTCTGCAGTAGATTGATGTGCTCTTAAACTTTTTATCAAAGATATTAGGAGCAAAGTTCAGTTCAAAGCAGTGAACAGCCAAATGCCAAATTTGAAAGACCAACTTCACTCTTGCGGTGCAAGTGCAGTCTTTGAAACACACAGAACATTTAGCTCCACAGTTTGATCTAAACTGCATTCTGGGGTTGCACAGTCTGCAGTGACCCACAAAGAACAGTTGTACTTAAGTAGGAGTAGAAATAACAGACCTTTGTATTATGACTAGCGCTTCACTTCATGTAGTATGCCAATTCATGTGTCACTGAATGTAGTGACAAACAAACATATAGATGACATTGACAGACCTCTACTCACCTGAAATACTATTTGTGTTCTTTAGCTAAGAGAACAAGAACGGAGTTCTTCTTATGTAAGTTATGCTGGTTGCCTTGGTCCACAACCATTGTTGGGAGCTGATGAATAGAAATTGGGAGTGATGGCACCTAGTCACTGCCATCACTCCTGAAGGTGGTATGACGATACATGATGTGGCTGACTTCAAAGTGTTATTTGCAATTGCGTAGATTTGACAGGTGGTTTGGTCTGTGGCAGGGTGGAAAGATGTACATGTTTTTTGAGTTAAAGAACAGTATCACAAAGCAAGGTGATATAGGGGTGGCAGAAAGCTCTGACAATGGGGCCACATGGAGGCATGTAGGCATTGCACTAGATGAGGAGTGGCACCTATCATATCCCTTTGTCTTTGAGTATGATGGAGAGGTTAGTTTTTCTTCCTATCAAGTCTTGACTTTACAAAAGTTGTGTGTCATGTTATTTCCAAGTTCAGTATGAAGTGGCCCATTTAGTCCTTGTGACATGTCTTTTCTGCTCCAATTCAGATCACCTCTAATGGTGCCGTTCATACTGCAAGGACCGATGGTAGTTTTGTTTGCATGTAGCTCTACTGAGCAGTGTGAAAATCTTACATCTGAACTACATGTGCAGATATACATGATGCCTGAAGGCAGTAAGAAAGGAGATTTGCGGCTCTATAAAGCACTTGACTTCCCACTGGAATGGAAGCTGGAGAAAGTGTTGATTCACAAACCCTTGGTGGATGCTTCAATAGTAGAGTACAAGGGCCAGTACTGGATTTTTGCATCAGATTTTAGCAGATTTGGAGCACAAAAGAATGGAGAGCTTGAGATTTGGTTTGCGCCCACTCCTTTGGGCCCTTGGCATCAGCACAGGGGCAATCCAGTGGTCAATGGAAATAAGAGCCTTGGGGCTCGAAGTGGAGGACGTCCATTTGTTTGGGAAGGCAAGCTCTATCGGTTTGGTCAGGATTGTGGGGACTCTTATGGTCGACGTCTCCGTGCATTCCATGTCATCACTCTTACTAAGGATGAGTTCTGGGAGGTAGAGATTCCTCTTGGAATTGAGGAGTCAAAGAAGGGCCGAAATGCTTGGAATGGACTGCGGTATCATCACATGGATGTTCAACAGCTTCCATCAGGCAATTGGATTGCTGTTATGGATGGTGACCGTGTTCCTTCAAGTGATCTGTTGATCAAGTACACTATAGGTTCTGCAGCTCTCTTAGTCCTGTTGGCATTAAACATACTGGTGGGTGTCTTGTTTGGATGTGTACGGTTTGTGTTCCCTGCAGGATGCATACTGCCTTCAAAGAGAAGTGATACTTTATTACCTCATATCCATCTACAGTTGATTCCCAGAATATACAAGACCTTAAACCGGAGCAGTCCCATTTTGAGGGGACGAATGTGGCTGAGGTTGTGCATGGGCTTTCTTTTACTACTCTTTGTCTTCATTCTTTGTGTTTGTGCAGTCTCCATGGTAGTAAAGTGCTTCTTTGGAGGGAATGGAGCAGAAGAACCATATCCTTATAAAGGACAGTTCTCTCAGTTCACAATGATTGCCATGACACATGAAGCCCGCCTATGGAATCTCAAAATGTACATCAAGCACTACTCGCGGTGTGCATCGGTGCGTGAAATTGTGGTGGTGTGGAATATTGGGCAACCTCCAGACCCAGTGACGGAATTTGATTCTGCTGTCCCTGTTCGTATACGTGTCGAGCGAGAAAACTCTCTTAATAATCGGTTCAAGCCAGACCCATTGATCAAAACACGTGCTGTCTTTGAGCTCGATGATGATATTATGATGACTTGTGATGATGTGGAGAGGGGTTTCAAGGCATGGCGCGAGAACTCAGACAGACTTGTTGGTTTCTACCCTCGTCTGATTGATGGCAACCCTTTGAAGTACAGAGATGAGAGATACGCCCGTCACAGAAAGGGATACAATATGATTCTCACAGGTGCAGCATTTATCAATAGTGAGCTGACTTTCAGTAGGTACTGGAGCAAGGAGATGGACACTGGACGTGCCTTAGTGGATGAGCTCTTCAACTGTGAGGATATTCTAATGAACTTCATTCTTGCAAATTCTACGACCTCTGGGCACACAGTTGAGTATGTGCACCCTGCTTGGGCTGTTGATACTTCCAAGCTCTCAAGCTCTGCCATCAGTCGCAATACGCGGGGACACTACAGTAAAAGAACACACTGTCTTCTGAGGTTCTCTCAGCTGTATGGTGGAATCCCTTTGAAAAAATGGGAGTTCAACAGCCGGAATGATGGCTGGGATTCCTGATAGAGCTTGAGGTAGTAACATCCAAACATTGTAAGCTGTATGCTTTCTCATCCTCTTTGTCCAGCCCATTTGTAAACTACCATTTATTGCCTGTTTTATCTGGCACTTTTTTCAATTCCTTTTGTGCACAAATGTCCAACATCATGTTTGTGTCTTTGGGGATCCATAAATTGAATCTAGCAGATGCAGGAAGTCTTGCCTGGTATGCAACAGATTGGTTGTGGGTGCATGGCAGCTTTATCAACAGATTAATCATCCGCACTGTCTTTTTATTCAGATTGCAGTATCCTCACACAGTTTGTTGATTACTCTTTGGATTTGTTAACTTGCAGATTGTTTGCTTAACTTGTGACTGTAAACCTGGGTGCTCATGACAAATTTTATGCAGCAATGGTGTCAAAAATGGCAGTTATTTGGGAGAAAACTGAGACCATAGTGAATTCTTGGCATACTTGCATTATGTTTTGTGTCCACTTTCTGACAAGTAAAGTTCTATTGAGTGCTTACTGCACCTTCATAGCAAATAGTGGGGTTGTGTTCTGTGGACTGAATGTCTGTGTCTGTTTCTATCTTGGCCTATCAGATCATGGAAGGAGAGCACACAATGGAACATGATTTAATTATTCCTTCAAGCATTCCTTGTTCCAATTATGGATCAAATGTGCAAGCACCGTTTCTCATCTCGATTATAGATAGAGTTTGCATATACGTACGGTAGGGTTCTTACCGAGTTATGCGATTTATTTGGCTTTTGCTGGCCTTACTTATGGTCAGTTCACACTTGCAAGCAAAGACAATGATAAACTATCATTTTACAATTGATGTTCACATATATGGAAATTATTTTTAGTAAGGCGGTTTACATGTCTTGGTGAAGTGGCATGTTGTTTATAAGTTAGCAACAATGAATATAGTGAAATAGTAATGTAATGGTAAGGTATCGCAATATCAATAAAATCTTATGATTATGTACATTTTTGGAATTATGTACTTGTGATAGTTTATTAATTGATAACCTAGAGAATTTTCCCCCTTTTTAGCTTTCTTCTACCTTTTCTTCTACCTTTTCTTTTGCCCCTTTTTTTGGGGGGTTTTTCTACCTATTTTTATGTTCATCAAACCTACTAACATTGATCACTTTGCTAATTTGCATGCATTACACTACTACTGCAATGCATCATGGATTTGTATACTAGAAGCCAATCCTTTTACATAGATTCACAATAATGCCCACACAAAGTGTGTTATTATGGAGTAAGAAACAACATGGGCTAGTTATATAAGAATCATTATGTTGTGGGTGTGCGAGCGAATGAGTTATGGCACCATAAGAAAAGCTACAAGTGAGTGAATGAGCAACAGCACATGCACAACACAATTTGAAAGCTCTACAAATATTTGGCTTTTTCTTCTTACTTTTTAGTTCGTTCAAAAGTCCTTTGAAATTCTTTTGATCGTCCTTGAAAGCTATAAACAAAACATGGTATTTCTCATCTTGTGTGACTGAAGAAACTTTGTAAGTTGACTAGCAAGACAACAACAAGAGCAAAACAAGACAAAAGAAAATAAAGAAGAAAAATGGGGAGACAATGTTTATCTCAGGATGATAACACTTGCTACTCTTGAACACTTGTATGACACTAAAAACTCTTACAAGACTAGCCCTAACATACATCCTTTTAACAGGCCATCTATGAATGCCAATAGCATCCCAATGATAACTACCACCACTTCAGATGATAATAACCAAAACAAACCTATTTTTTTAGGTTTTACTACCTTTCAAAAATAAATAAATAAATAAAAATTATACCCTTTAAGGGTGAATTGACCTTTAGTGCAACAAGTATTAATAAATTGTCAATGATGCATTATCCCTTTTCTCAATGATGCATCATGTGGTTTGAAAGTTGTGCCATAGACAATAGTAGCTAGATGTTCATTTTTTTGGCATCAATTGTTACAAGCAAGCTTCCACTCACACATAGTTCATATTCTAAATTCTAGTTGTTTTTCTGTATTTTGAAATCTTCCATTTGATACCTAAATGTTTATATTGTTGTTGCTAATTTGATACATTTATGTAGCATTATTTAAAGGTGAAAATACACAAAGATAATATCTTGTATGCAAGAACAGAAGCAAATTGATGTCTAATTCATCTTTCAAAATGTTGGTTTCTGTTTTACTATGTTTATTCACATATTTTTAATTTGTTGTGTGTTCATGAATCAACTCATGAGTGACTCACAAACTATGCAATTGAATTATATTTGTTCACAACCATTGCATGTCACATACTTGGCTTGTGTTGTGAGCATATGGCTTATGTGACAAGTGACGGTGATCAACAAGTACAATTCAAATGAGTTTTTTTTTTGTTTTAGTTGGAGAGCTGGTTCAATTCACAATCGGTTTTTTCTTTGGAAAATGACATTTTTTTTACACTTACTTTTCATATTATTCAATAACCACAAAAGCTACAATATTCAAGCATTTGTCACCAAGTGTTTGATTTGGCTTTGCAAGTAATAAGCCTCTTGTACTTAAACACAAAAGAAAATAGTAGCTTAAAACACTCATTGGGATTTCACCTTGAGGTTATGAACAATTTTTTTTTCACTTAGCCACTTCTAAAGAAAATTTGGGTATCCAATTGAAATCCCTAGCCCAAAAACAAATATACCACCTAGGCATACCGCTAGAAGCACATTGTAGCCATCCACCTTACTTGGAGAAATTGATTTTTAAAAAATAAAAAATAAAAAATCGTGCTCACCACACTCTACACTTGTTTCTGGTCTACTTCTTTGTCTTTTCCCCAATCATAATCATGAGCCCAAATGTAAATGTGTGTGGCTTGTGCTACTTTGGCTTGTGTTGTTGAGCACACATTGTAACATGCTTTTACAAAGTATGTATTTTAAAACCAATTTACTGAATTTCCAATGACAAATAGTACTCAAATTTCAATAACTCTCACACATTAGGTCTGAAAATAACAAAACAACCTTAATGCACTTATATTTCATTCAGGGCTTTCCAATCGTATGGAGATCACACCCCCCAATTTCCCTAGAATTGAATTGTCAATGTTTATTGAAATTTTAGTCATGAAAATACTCAATTCAATAACTAAATTGCATTGCAGGCCTAAACATACCAACATAACCTTGGCGCACCCCTACTCATCTAGGGCTTTCCAGCAATAGGTACCAAGAACATGGGCAAGAGCTCTCTGGTTTGGGAGTTCTCAACATAACAAAACAAACAAACAAACTTCCTTGATATTATTAGGATTATATTAGGGCCTGATCAGGTTTTGTTTTTTTGAAATACCCCACCTAAAAAGAGGAAATATCCAACTGATGAAGGCAGCCTGCAAACCAAACCATTTTTTTTCTGCCAGTGCTTTCTGTTAGGTTCTTCAAAGCAGGTTGGAATGGAGGTCTTTCTCCAAAAGAAATTGGGGTCAATCTTGGTTCTCAAATAATACATTTTATTTGTCCAGACTGGTAGGGGAAGCTCATTTGCCTCTTTGAGAAAACCTTGAATATAGTTGAGCCGAAGGCTTATGACATCCACAAAAAGTTAGAGCCTGCAGTGCATCCCCATCACTTCCTACTTCGCATCTTAAACAAGATCTTTGAAATCTCAAAACTATTGTGATTTTCAACAGTCTGACACTTGTTAAGTTTGAATGCTAGACTTGTAACCTCCCACTTGCTGATTTTCCCAGAAAGCAAGCAAAGAAAGAACCATTGTTTTGAATGGGAGTTTCTGAGAGGCAAGATTGGTACTGATAATATCATTTCGTGAACAACCTCCAGTCCTTGCAAATGCTCATGAAATTTGAAGTAGGTCTGCACCAGCATTGCTCTCAAGAGGCAATAGGCCACAACAGCCTCTCACGTCCATTCCTTCTCCCCAAGCAGCACCCTGATCACCCTTTCCTCAGCTTCTTCTCTTCACGTCATATCAACTTCCTTTTCCTGTGGCACACAAGCTTGTGACTACCTTGAACTACACCTGTGCCTTCACAAGTTCAAGACCTCTCACCTCCAGCAACAACAATTGGAAATGGTACATTTGGAATCTTCTGAAGGCTTGACCTGCTTTTGTCATTTCGATAACTGTACATGCATCCATTCAGGTTCAAATGTGTCCCCAGACAGACCTTCCAAAATCATGATAGGTGTGGTCTTAGCATCCAAACTTCAAAACACTGTCATGTTATTTTCAATATGAACAGCACAGTTCCTACTTGAGAAATCCATATGAGAGTTACAGATAAGTAAATGAAATTGAGTACAAGATTTCTTGAGTACAAAAATTTAAAAACTAAAGTCTCCCAAATTATGGGAATCACACAGGTTTCACCTTTTAGGTAATGGAAAAGAAATGGTTACACTTGAGACCCATGAGGCTGTGGCAGGTGTCACACCACACCCAACTTCTCTAAATGATCAGAACAGTAATGGCAGCTTGACATTCTGCTCAGCACTGATGATTTAAATATGTGCTAAGGAACAAATGTGAAGGTCAATGAAATGGTGGGAGTCATTTGGGATGAGGCTACTTTCTACCAAACAACCCAAAAACAGACTTCAAGGCATTAACTGCATTCTCATTGATGAAGGGCTCATCATACTTGTTGACAAGGGACAAAAAGCCCGGTGATGCCCTCACATTCCCCAAATCTGGATCTTGTCGCACAGTCTGCATGTAACATCAAGTATCCAATGCAACCATTAATTTTCCTTGAAAATGGACACAACAAGGACAGTGAGCTCTCTTCATCTCTTTCTCTTAGCTTCCAATCCACTACTGAAAAGTATCAACGGTATTGCAAAGAAAGCTGCACAAAAAAGTTTTGAAGATAACCATTGTATTCAGTTCCTGCTAACTGAAAACAAACATGACAAAAATGAGCACGGTCATCACAGTGTGAGAGTCATGAACAATGTATTAGACCATCACCTTCATCATGAATGGCAATGACTCTCTGGCATTACTGCTCTCTGCCTTCATCAGCTTGTGACACTGGGTGTAGATAAGTACACAACAATCTCTTCTAAACTTAGGGCAAATAACTACAGAATTTTTTTGTCCTGAGATTCTGTTCACCATCTTGGAAGCGACAGGAAGACTTGGCTAGCACTTGAGATGCATAGCTAATAAAAAAGCAGGACACACAAATGCTTGCAAATAATTACTTCAATTTTGCACTTCAATTCTGAGGGTCTTAAGAATACTTGCCTTAGGCCAATAATCCTGCAGAAAAGTTGGGTAGTAGATAATTCAAAGGTTTGGTTCAAAGTACTAGAATTTTGTCTCCAAAACCAACAAATGCAAGTGTTTATCCACAAAGATCCATGGATTCTCTGACATGAAGGAGCATCACATCTAGTAAGGGAGGAGAGGAAGCAGACAGACCATGACCAGAATATCAGATCTAGATGCAAAAGGAATTGGTAGCACAGCTGGTGAAAAGGAGTGAAATAGCTCACCGTGTAATCATCAAACCCAGCTTCCAGTGCTTGTTCAAGAGCTGACAGTGCAGCATCAATCTGCTACCAAATACAACCACACCACTTTTACGTATCCAAGTCATTGTGCTCTGTCCTGATGCTTATAATCAGCATAATAACAGCAAGTTGATCTCATCAAGTCATCAACTCAAGGTGGCCACAAAGGTCAAATAAATTGAGATCATTGATTTCAAAATCCATACTCAAAAAGCATCTTTGCCACACTCAGACCCTCTGGGAGTAGTGGAGTTAAAACTGGATGATGTGAAGGACAAAAGTTTGACCTGTTTGAGTTGAGAGTAGCAACAAGCCACGTTATAGCTGGCAACTGCTTCTTCTCGGGCCGCTGGCTTCAGTCCCAATACTGTCTCAAATTTCTCTAATGCTGCCTCATATTTTGCTGCACTGCCAAGAGAAATGGTCCAAAGTTTCAGTCTTTTCCAGAGTGTGGCAGAATAGTAACCCATAAACCATCAAGAAAAGCCAAAGAGTTGGCAGAGAGGCAGTTGGCAACAAGGGTTTTTGGACACATCCAGAAATGCTCTTAATTTTGTATGAACTACTGTTGAACATGTGATCCACTGTTGAACATGGGCAGGAAAATCTTAGTGTCAGGAGATAGAATGCTAGTCCTTTGACTGCCAAGATAGACAGAAAAAGGCACAGTCCTTGAAGACAAAAAAATAGCATGGGAAGAAACATAGATATATCCAAATTACTTGTACAACTTGAGGCCCTCAGTAAGCTCTTCTTCTCTCTGCTTCTTCAACTCCATTTTGCGTAAATAATTCTGGACCTGGCCCCAGTAGTTCCTCCTCAATTGTTAACAATGGAATAATTCTGTTCGCTGATCTTCATTTATTCAAGATGTTGTGCAAGCAAAACATACAAGAGAGCACACTTACTTGAATCTCTCGAATGCCCTCTCCGATTGATCCTGCATTCCGTTCAGCTGACAATACCTCAGCTGAAACTCCTCTATCTTCTCGGACACCTGCCTTGCACACATCATCATTCACAGCAGTTCCATTCTCCACATCAAGGAGGATAGATGACTGTGTATCATTCCATTGTAATGTGCAGCAGTTACTAATCTACTCTACATGCATAACACCAAGGCTTTTGGATCAGGACAAACCATATCTCTTCTCCATTTTCATGGCAAGGGTGCCAATTCGCTGGCGTACTGTGTACATTGTGCGTCCATATTCTGCTGCTGGCCACATCTCATTTCCAAATACAGCACTGCGAGTCAGCAGCCACATGGTTTTCAGAATCATCAGCCAGTCTGACTACTGGGAGAGATTGGATCAAGTTTTTACACACCAGATGTACTTCCAAATTGGAGGCTAAGACAAGAGAGCTGCTGGAAAATATCTTCTTTTCCAGATCCATGGTAATATGAAAGAATGTGATTTGAACTTGCTGTCTGCTTCCCCTTAGGTAAAATCCTTTGATATGTGATATGTGATATTGTTGTCGTTGTTCTTCTTCTTCCGCAATGCAGTTCATTCTCAACATCGCCATTCTTTCTTTGCAACTCTCCTCTTCAGGTCTGACCTTTCAGCAGACTCTCTTCCTTCCTGGACTGGAAATTGGGAAATCTTTATCCACATACAATGAATGCCGACGCTTACTTACCTGGTCGCGATCACTCTGTCGCCGGGCGTAAGCATCTTCGTCTTGTCCGCGCTTCCACCCGGCGCAATGGCGTCGATGTACGTGCCCCCGTCGGATCCCTTGTAAAATTTGATCCCAAATGGCTTCTCCAGCTCCACCTCGTACACCTCAATCGCCCCCGCGCCTTTGGAACTGCTAGAGCTCATAGTGACAGGCGCGAATCCATTACTGCTCCCGACTCGTCCTCCGCCTAGTCTTCCTCTCCCTCCTCGCTTCACAATAGCCTCCTCCCGCCGCAAACATAGCCTGTGCATTCCCTCGTCTCCCAAAAATTCTGTCACTAACTTCTTCACATCCTTTCTCTTTTGCACCAAGACTTGCCAACCGCCTCCTGCGGCTGCTGCTGCTCCTCCTCCTCCTGCAGCAGACCAGGGATGCAGCTGCTGCTGCAACATTTGTTGTTGCACATTTGCTTTCACAGAAGAAGAGGAGGACGAAGAAGAAGAAGAAGAAGGGAGGACCGCTATGGCGGTGTGGTACATCACGTCCATCACAGCGAGAGCCATGACAACTGCTGCAAATGCGAGAAGGCAATTGCCGAGGGAGGGCGGGCGGGCATCAAGCACGCATTTGTCACCACCACCACCAACACCACCATATCCACGAATTGCAAAGCAAACGGGCCATATTTCACGCAAGTGGGACATTTTAAAAATAATTCTAATGGGAACTACTAATAGCAAACCACCAGGACCAATCATTATGATTGGCCAATCAAAAACATGGAGCAGCAATTAGATCACATTTATTACACTCTTCTCTTGCATGTGCATATCTTTGCTGCGCTTTTTACCAGCCTCAGCAAACTGAGCAAATATGCAGGAGAAAAACCATTTTCCTGAGCCAAGCCAGCATATGTTTTGACTTTTCTTCATCTAATTTTAATTTGCAGGGACACATATTGAGCATCATCAGTGTGTATGTTTTGGCAAACATTAAATAGTAGCAACGAGTTAATGTGATACCGGGTTCAACGCATTTGCAGTACAATGCTCAACATTTTTTTTAATTAGATTTTTTTTATCGTACCAGCATAATGATTAATGTTGTAAGTATTTTTATTACATAATAATTTCTTTTTTAAATTTGATTTACTAGTTAAAATCCTCTCTTCAACCTAAAGGTATGGGGTCCAATTTTTTTCTCAATTGTTTTTTTCCAAAAAAAATGAATGAAAAATTTCATAAAATATTTAAATAGTTTTTCAAAATTAGTTGTCCTCACGAAATAATTTCTCTAAGAAAAAGAAAATTAAATGCTAATCCCAAGCAAGTTCCTCCTGAAGTAATAAAAAAAATTTGATGAAAAATACAATTTCCCCAGGGATAGATGAATTTTCCTTGGGGAGAAAGGCACTTTCTCTAAGGAATAATGTAATTTCCCCATGAAAAGGTTTAAATTTTTCAAGGGAACATATATTTCGAATCTTTTTGTAATCATAGTCATCTCATTTTTATTTTTATATAGTTTTGCAACCTATCATTGGAAAGGTTTTAAGGACATCTTCAACTTTGTAGTTGGAAATATTTCAATCAAAATTCATATGCAAAAATTACAATAAAAAAATAAAATGAAATCAAACACATTTGTTCCCAAGGGTAATTAAATTATTTCTCCTTAGTGGACATGATTGTTCCCTAGGGGAAAAGTTTAAGTTGTTCCCTATGACAACTAAAACTCCTTCTCTCTAGGGACATGATTGTTCCCTGAGGAAAAGCGAACTTCCCCAAAGAACAATAAATATTAATGTTGAACCTTGTTTTTGAACTTTCATAAATATTAATGTTAAACCTTGTTTTTGAACTTTCATTAGTGCCATATTGGAACACACACTTAGGAAGCAAAGTGGTGATGGAAATTCATTATAAATCATATTTTTCTAACATTCAATAAAGGGTGTTGGCTAATGTGGGTGACACGTGATTGAGAACATCGGTTGACATGATGGCTATTCCACCCTTCCACATCATCACATTATGGCATTTTTTTTAAAAATTGTCATTCAAAAATCCTTAAGTTCATTTGCTAAACATTTTTTTGAATCATCACATGGAAAAAAATTACCACAAAAAAAAGGATTCAAAAGGTTTAAGTACACATTTGCAAATCCAACTTCGAGTAACCTAAATCAAATGGACGTTTCTTCCATTATTTCCAAAAAACCCAAACCTTGAAGGCCATCCCCCTTCAATTTTGCTTTCAACTCTAATTTTTGTGATGTAACCCCAAGGAAAAGCCCAAGTTCCCCAAGGAAACATATGTTCTGAATTTTTTTACAATCACAGCCATCTCATATTTTTTTTTATATAAGCTTGCAACCTATCATTGGAAAGGTTTTAAAAAGAAAAGAACTACGACTTTGTAGTTGAAAACACTTTAATTAGAACTTGTATGCAAAAATTATGATCAAACAAAATTTTGAACATATTTTTTTACGAAAATGGCTACTCCCTAAGCAACTTAAGCCTTTACTCCCTTGGGCACATGGTTGTTCCCTGAGGCAATTTAAGTTCCTTCTCCTCAAAGGACATGATTATTCCTCGAAAAAAAAAAGTTTAAGTTGCTCCCCAAGGCAACTTAAACTCCTTCTCCCCATGGACATGATTATTCCCCAAGGAAAAATCAACTTCCTTGAGGAACAATGAACTCCCTTCGAAGAAAGGCCCAAGTTGCCCATGGAAACAAATCTTTCAAATCTTTTAATAATCATAGTCATCTCAAATTTGCTTTTATATAAGCTTGTGACTTATAATTGAAAAGGTCTTAAGGATATTTATAACTTTGTAGTTGGAAGCATTTCAATTAAAACTCATATGCAAAAGTTATGATCACATAAATTTTGGACATGGTTGCTCCACGGGGGAACACAATTTAAGTTGCTAGCCTAGGCACATGGTTGGCCCCCAAGGAGTAACGGGCCTAAATTGCATGGGGAGCAACCATGTTCCCCCAAGGAACAAATGTGTTAAAAATTTTGTGTGAACATAACTTTTATATATGAATTATAATTGAAATGCTTCCAACTACAAAGTTGTAGTTTCTTTCAAAAGATTTCCAACGATAGGTTGCAAGTTTATATAATAATAAATATGAGATGATTGTGATTGTAAAAAGTTTCGAAACATATGTTTCCCCGAGGAACTTGGGCCTTTCCCTAAGGAGAGTGCATTGTCCCTGGGGAAGTTACCTTTTTCCTTGAAGAACATTCATGTTCCCGGGGAGGAATTTAAATTGCCCTAGGGAACAACTTAAACCTTTTTTCTCCAAGGAACAATCATGCACCCAAGGAGAAGGAGTTGAAGTTGCCCTAAAAATCAACTTAAACCTTTTTGTCATGAAAACCTTCATGTCCTTACGGAAAAGGAACTCTTTCTCCCCCAAGAACATGGTTGTTCCTTGAGGCAACTTAAACCTCGCTCCTTTGGGAACATGGTTGTTCCCCAGAAGCAACTAAAACCTTTTTTTACTTTGGGAATTTGTTTTCATCCACTTCGTTTGTGAATGAAAAGAATAATTCAGGAAAAGGTTTGAACCTAGTACTTTTGGACTATAAAGGGGATTCTAACCAATACATTAATTTTTTTTCCTTTAACAATAATATATGAACAAATTATTTTGACCATTAATCATTGTGCAAGTATAGTAAAAAAAAAAATCTAATTTTTTTTTCTTGTTAAACATTGTATTGTATTGTATTATAATTATGTCAACCCCGATGCCACATTTAACTCATTGCTACCATTTAATGTTTGTTGAAATGCTTTTAGGGTATAGAGTTTAAGATTCCTTATGGAATTATGTCAAGAAATGTGAAATTCTCAACATCGTTATAAAATATATATTTTTTCCCTTACAATAATGATTTGTCCCTTTAATTCTTACTACTCATATTCAGATGGGGTAGACACATATGGCCAGCCTAAGTCCCTATGGCCAATTTCCCCATCCAATGTTGAGTCCTTTGAATTGTTACCATCAATGATTACAATGTGTTCCCTAAATGTCTTCACCTTGATCCCACCTTTGTGAGATCACACATACATCTAGTTTTAACGGCACTCATCAAGTTGTTAGAAATACTATTCATTTCTAATTCCCAATGTTGATGAATGTGTCAAACATTCATCAAAAGGATGAATAGTATTCACATCCTTGTAGTAATTAGGTTAGGGTTTAGAAGTGGAAATTACTTAGGGCTTCGCGATGGCTAAGGTTAGGGTTTGGTAGTGGCTAGGGTTAGGCGGCAGCTAGGGTTAGGCGGTGGCTAGGGTTAAGGTTTGGTGGCGGCTAGGTTAGGGTTAAGTGGCGGCTACTTTAAGGTTAGGAGATAGTATATAATGGAATGGTTTTGAGTTGTCTTTCATTTTCTCCTTTCATGGTTTTTGAGTGCACTTAGAACCTTCAAGCCTTGTTAGTAGTTGTAAGCCATAGTTTTGTGATTGTAGCATTTGAAGCATACAACCTTTGTGATTTGTTGTTAGTTAATACAATTGTTCCATTTCATGAACCTTGAGTGTTTCAATTCTTGCTTGTTTTCAAGTTGTTTCTAATACAAATTGCCTCCAATATCCAACATCAACATTAAACCTTGACATACATCCATAACATCCTCTCACATTCCTTGCATCTTTTACAACACTATTGGAACTCCTACTACATGCAATACCATACCACATGTGAGCTTGTTTAGTATGTTGGTTTGTGTATTCATGTACTAACCTACATATTGTTCATAAATTTTTTTTCAATTTACAATAATATCAAAGACCATAGATTATGACACCCTATTTCACACTCTAGCCTACATATCCCCATGATTCATTGTACATGAAGTATCCATATATCAAGTTATAAATAAAATATTCCTTGAACTTTAGGTCGTTAATGACCCACATTGCAAAAAGGTCGTTAATTGTTCATGTTGCAAAGAAATCCCTTTCGCCAAATCTAGTTCCAATCATGGGTGGTGTTACACCTACACACAAATGTCTATAAATAGAAAAAAATGTAATACCTTTCAAGCTTGGAAACAAACATGCATTCTAATTCCATAAGGATATGCAACATTGCTTTGAACCCAACTTGCTCCACTACATTAGGTATCCATGTGGCACCAAATTAGGGTTCATGAACATTAACTAGATGGAATGGTACCATCAATTGCCTAAACCTTGAAAGTGACAAAAGTTTCGGTAGTTGATGGTGAAAAGGAGAAAGGTTCTATGGATATTGTGTTTTGTTCTTTTGGATTTATTCCTTGCATCTTATGTTCAATAGCACTTGTAATGGTGATTTGCAAATTTTACAATGACATTATATATGTATGGTGGTGCGACTTTGGAACAACATAAATATTTAAACAATTTTTTTCTTTGGTTGATGTTTGTGTAAATTTTTTGGCAATTGAAAATATTGGTGAGAGATGGAAAGAATAGTAGTATAATGTGGGATGAATGCCCTATTGTGGTTGATGTTCAATTTTATCTTCTAATTTTTTATTTTTTCTATTGCACTATAAGTTCTTAAAAATAAGAAATAGAGGTCACAAAAAAATTAGGGGTTGGAACAAGGGAAATGATGAAGAATTTTAAACTTCAAAAGCAATTAAAATGGCAATTGGAAGTTATGATAAGTTAAAAACATTATGTAGTCATGGGGAAGAGTTCAGATTTCATGGTCATGGGGGAAATAATACCCATAGTTGTGGGAATTCTAAAGATAATTCTATTTTGGGCATCAAATGAATTGAGGGAATATCTATAGACAATAAATCTAGGTCACTATTTCTTTTGTCCAATTCCCAAAATTACAAGATGTTTTAATCATGTTTTAGTTTATTTTCCTAAACACGTTGTGAATTGGGAACTTTAGATTATGGGACGGGTCTAAATGGGAATCAATGTTTTATGTTGCTCAATTTCTAGAGTGTTTCTATAGTTGGGATATGTTCAGGTCTAGTTCTATGACAAGTATCCTTTTGCTTTAATTTTACCACAAATGCATCTTTGGTCAATTCCCATTCCTTAAAACAAGATGCATATGTTGTTGGCTTAATCATATTAGTTATTTTGTTCCTTTCATCACCATGAATTTAATTGTGGTAGTGTCAAATTAATCTTCACATGATGATCCATTACTACTAAGGCATAACATTTATGACTTTTCTCAAGGTCCTAGAAACACCTCCATTCCATCCTTCTAGCACTTTTGAATTTCCTTATTCCATCTTTTGCTAATTCAAAAAACCCTTCCTTTCGGCATGCTAGTTTCTACATGCCAAAAAAAATTAGTCGATATGTTAACATTGGTTTACCAAGAGGTTATGTTTTGGCTTAGCAAGTTGGCATGTACTATTATTATTATCAATCAACATTTGTCTCATTGGTGCTTTTAATGGCACTAATGCAAAGGCTTCTATCACCTTTGTCTATTCCAAAAAAGCTTCCAAGGTTTCATATGTATCCCCTTCTTACATTGGTGTTAAATTTGTTAGAATGTTTGAAGTTTGTAACATAAATTCTTTTTTTTCCCCTATTTCGGTTCACAACAAACACTACATTCACATGTACAACCACTTGATAAGGATGCACAATGATTTTCCCCAATTGTTTGATATTCCTTTTTACCAAGCTAGGTTTAATTTTTTTTAACTCATGCAAGTTGTCTGCTTGCCCAAATAATATTGAATTATGTAGGTGACAATGGGGCCTACCAACAAGGTTTCCTTGATAGGTTTAAATTTTTTAAGGTGTACCAAAATCTTGTCACAACATCGCCCTTTTTTGTCTGTTTTACCTAGCCTTTTTTACCATGTAAAAACACACTTATGGATGATTGTTATGGAATCTATAATTGTAATGGTTTAAAATATAGTCCTTTTGAAAATTTTAACAACTTTTGATTCATTATTTTTTATGAGGATCAAAATATAAAGTAAAAAATGACTACAATAAAGACTAGGCCTTTTTCCTCCTATGTGGTACACCTTAAAGGATTTTCACCTTACTACATGTTTTTTTTTATGCTACTCCAACCACATTTTGGAGCTTGTTAATGAACTAGTTCATTCAATTGATAGCCCCTTTTTTATGGCCTAAATAATTCCAATTAAAGTTTTAGGGGTTTACTTATTGCCCTACTTAAATGTATAAATTTTAATAAGTTCCCCAAGCTTCATCATGGCCTATTTTGGAAATGAAATATCTTGGTCTTGGAAGGTAATGTTCCTTTTATGCTCCTTCAAAAAAATTATGCAACTCATGACTATACCCTTCATGTGTTGCAATGGTTATCTTTTCACTTGATAACCCAAAAATCTTAAAATCGTGCCTCTGATAAGAAACATCTCAAGTCCATGGGCAATGGTATTTTGGGTGTCATACCTGAAGTTACAAATTAATTCAAGTTCACAAAAGGTCAATGAATCGCTAACCAATCGTTCATTTTGAAATGTTTTAGCTTCACTTGCCTTGCCCATTCATCCTCAATGCAATTCTTGAATCGATCTACATGTGTCTACAACCATTGAAGTTGATCTTGTCCAATTTCATGGGTGTGATGGCTTTGGTAATGTCCTTACAACAATGCTTCATGGCAAACATGCCAATAATATCAACTTTTTGTTCCCTCTTCACGATGTCGCCAAGATGTAAAAGTAGCTCCCTATAATAATTGTTCGAGGGGGGACACTTAATGTAAAGTTTGGGATCTACATACACTAAACGACCATTTTTAATAGGGGTATTAGATAATTGTCCAACCTATTTTTTATCACCCTATTATTATCCATTTTTTAAATATATACATATTAAAGTCACCTTATATTAATTATAATCCATTATTTCAAATGATTACATACCCTATATTATAATTAAATTGATGATTTGAATAAAATGTACCTTATTTTTAAACTAATGAACTTATAATTTTTACCCAACAACCAATATATTGCACCCTATATTTTTATTCACATATTTTCTATTTTTTGTTACTTATGTCCCCTTCGGGAATAATTGAATTGTGAGTTCCATATGACAATGGTGTAATCTTCATGTGGCATTTTCATAAGTCTATATATGGTAAATCCCTACACCAAATAAATCAAATCCAAAAGACAAGATCTATTCTTCAAACCTTCCACATTTTTTCAACAAATACATGGTAAGTTTGTTTTTATTCGTGTTATTTAATAGTTCCAAATCTACGACCAATTGAGTCCAACCTCCTCATTAGTATCATCTTGGTCATCCTTCAAAAAGTTCTAAAATCCCTTTTGGAATGACAACTTCTACCTTCAACTTTTCCTCATAATCACCTATGTTTATGTGTGGATGACTAAAGTTATTACTATTATCAAAATTAAAGCTATTAAATGTTGACACTTTTAATGAAGTATTTTCCTTTCTTTTAAAAAATGTTTCATCCCTCTTATGTGGATTAATTATGATTAGTTCACATTTTATGTTGATAATATTACACATTGTAATTACTTGCTTAGAACTATATTCCTACGTGCTTTTATGATCGACCTCCCAAATTGGCTAAAATAAAAAAATCATCAAATACTCTTTACGATAAAAGCTTTTGCATTTGATGACTTCTCAATATTCTTCAATCTCTAACTTTCCCCTATGCTTCACTTGACTATTTGTTTTCTATCTATCCCACACATTGCCCAACATTAACAACATTGTTGGATGGTTATTATTTCTTCTTGTTTCTTCTGGAATAAGATAATGTTCAATGGAACAATACACATCAACTACTACCAATTTTGGTTGAAGGTATCCAAGAAGATGAAACAATGATTTACTCTAATCATTACAAGATTTCCCCCCTCTTTTTTATTACACCATCTTTTAAACATTAATTGTTTTCTTCAGAACTCTAGGTCTATGCATAAGGTGGTGAAAATGCAACATTTATTTAATAGTAGTGAATGGGTGAAAATGATAATGGCCTCTTCTTGGGTTTAAAATACCACAATTACATTTTCTTGTCATTTATCTATTTTTATAACATGGAAGTGTTTAGTGAAGCTCTCAAGTGAAATCACATATCCCCCACTTGTTATCTTAGCCATGTGAATAAGTTGGTCTAATAGTAATATCCTTATTTATTGTAGGTTTTAAAAGGTTTGGCATTTTGAACCCCATGCACACAATTTTAAAGTTTAGGGTCCTTAAAATTGGTTTGCCACCACAACTTCTTTGATTTGGTTTGAAAGGCATGTTAAACTTTTGCAATTTCATTGTATGGTGAAAGTAAGGTAAAGTAGACGGTTCACTACGTGTCAAAAAAATTACAAGTAGCCATAAAAAAATTTTAATGTATTAAAAATAAAAGTGTTATTTTATATAATGACTAATATGATGATAATATTTCTCTTTATGACTATAATGTTGAAAGAACCTATTTTGAAAATAGTTTTTATTTATTTTATAAATGTGTTTACTTGCATGAGATGTTTGATCTTATAAAATGGTTCACAAGTAGATAAAATATTGATTTAAAGAAATTAAGTTAATGAAAACCTTAAAGATATTTGTGTATTGTCAAATTATGCATGTTATTATCATAATATATTATAATTTCAATGTAAAGCAGGTTTGAACACCATATTGAATAATCATTTTCAAACTTACTTTTAACTTACTTTTATAATGCCAAAGTTGTTCAAAATTTGTATGTAACTTATGATAAACTAAACACAATGCCAATTTTTTCATATTTTTACTTAAAGATATATTGAATCTACTTTCATATGCTTATATTAAAAACTTTGATTCATTTGTTAAAAAAAAAACTTATCTACTTAACTTGTCGACACATCTTTGTAGTTTAGAATTACATGAATCATGGTAGGTAATAGGTGGTAGGTTTGGGTACTTGGGTTTTTAATTTGTTTACATTCACTTTTTTCAACTCCTCATTAATTAAAATGTGGAGCTATATTGTGTTGCTATTGTACATTTTGCTTACCTTGAAAGGTTTGTCGCAATGCATGCATAACTTGTTTTTTTTATTTTTTCATCTTTTGGCATCCGAAAAACTAAATGTCTTTAATTAACAAACCTTTGTTTTATGTTCATCGTCAAGTTGATTCTTACATCGTGTTTGAATATAGTCCATATTATCACTAACTTGCCATTGTAATTCATTGGTCAATGCCAAATTTTCCATTTGTACTTGCAATGTGTCTACTATATTTTCATCTAAGATCCTATTGTTTGATATGTTGGAATAATAAACTTGGATGGTAACGTTGGCTTGGTTTCATAATATAATCCATAAGAAGTTATATGTTTTGTTGTAACCTTGTAAGCAGTATGATAAGCCCATAATGTTGTTAATAACATTACATCCCAATTAATGTGATTTGCATTAACCATTTTGGATAATAACTATTTCAATGTTAATTTATTTGTAAATTATATTTGGCCATTGCTTTAAAGGTAATAGGCAGTTGACTTGTGGAAATAATCATGAACTCAATTCTTAATACTTCAATAGTATTGTTTATAAAAAATGATTATGTTCATCATTAACCATTTGTGTTGGGCAACCAAAATGTGTAATAATATGTTTATATGAATTTATAGTGTTTTTGGCAATATTATCACATAAGGGCTTGATCTCCACCCATTTATTAATGTAATTAATTGCCAACAAAATATATTGATTGCTGGTATATTAGGCAACCAACTTAATCAACCCCATGAAATCAACTTCCCACTTTATAAAAGGTTCAAATATATGACATGTCATAGAAGCCCTTTTCCACTTAAATTAAAAGGTTGCAAAAATTGACATACTTCACAACTCTAGAATAGTTCACTTGTTTTTTTTGGCATGGTTGGCCATTAATATTCTATCATCAACAACCTTTTGATAGTAGTGTGAATGTCATAATGGCCTCTTGTGGGTAATTCATGCATATTAATCAATACTTATTGGGCTTCATATGGGTTTAGGCATTGATGTAGAATGCCATTTAGCTCAAGTTCTTATAAAACCCCATCTTGTAAGGTGTATGGTTGTTTTTTAATCACAATGCATTTTTGCTTTTCTTTTGACACAACATCTTCAAAATATCCTTTTTCCATGTCTTTTCTAATATGACCATACCAATCAATCAAACTAAAAATAGAGTTGTATGTGGTAATTGATTTTCTATGCTATTCATTGGCTCCCCATGAGTAATTACGAACAAGTGATTGTGTAGAAAATGCATCATTCACAAATTATATACTACCTTGAAATCAAACTCTTACAGTAATAGTAACGATTGGGCAATCCACCCAATGGCAACCGACTTGTTTACCAAGGGTAATAGTGCCTTGATAGAAAAGATGAAATTATTACCTAATAAATAATGTCAAAACTTTTTGACAATGTAAATCATGGGGCCAACACCTTTTTTTTATTGCCAGCATCATTTATTTTTGTTCATATCATTAGTCAACTTGCTTAATATATGAAACAATCAATAATGTTTTCTTGATTTTACTCAAACATAACCCCAAAAACAAAGTTGGAAACCTTAATATACCCTTGAAATTCCATTTTTCAATTACAATAACAATTGGTAAACATGTCATGGATGATTTCATCCATTCCCAAGCCTTAGCACATGCTTCCATCCATTTCAACATTCCATCCTTTTTTGAAAAGTTCGCACATGGGTCTTGTTTTGCTAGCAAAATCTTTTGAAATACCTCCAATAAAATATGGCACCTCCCGGGAAATGTTTTGTTTTTGTAACATCTATTGGTGTTGACATGTTAGTAATGATTATGGCTTTTATTGGGTCTATCAACAATCCTTCGTTATACACAATATGGCCCAATAATACTACAAAGTTGAAATAAAACGCACATTTTTTTGGATTGAGATTGTTCCATTGATTCAACATTTTTGTAAAAACTTTTGCAAGTAGTCAAAGTGATCTTGCAAGTTGTGTTGAAGACACTAAAATCATCCAAAAAACACTTGCATGAAACCATTTAGCTATTTGTTGAATGTTTTGTTCACAACCTAGTAGTTAGAAGGTCTTTGGTGCATTACATAACCCAAATGACATAATTAAATTGTAAACAATGTTTCCCATTATGAGATAAGGTTGTTTTTTTTTAATCTTCTTCTACCATTTTGACATAATTGGAACCATTATACCCATCCATGAATGAATAGATTTTGTGCCCTATTACAATATCTAATACTGAATCCAAAGTGGCAATGGACATGGGTCTTTATTGGTTTGTGCATTCAATTTTCAATAGTCCACACATATCCTCAATTTGCCAATCCTTTTTTGGCACAATTATTAACGACAACAACCATTGTGTGTTTTATTTAATAGATGAATCCTGCATCTATTATAACATCTTGTATAAGTTTTTTCACATTTTTAGAGCAAAAGTTTGATTTGTCCTATACCACCACTGCTTAATTAATTAGCTTGGCATTTGCCATTAGATCAATCTTGTGTTCATAAATTTGCCATGAAATCCCATTTCATTATTTATAACTATAAGTGAACCCATCTTTGTAACTATTTAGGAATGCTTCAACTCTTTTAATAAAATGTAATGGCAAGGCTACATTGATTAACACCATTTTTGGGTCTTTCAAAATACCCAAATGCAACTTTATTAGTTGTTTTTCCTCAATCATGGTCCATTTTTTTATCGTAATGTCGACTACTTCATCATAGATCAAGGCATCCCCTAGTTCATGTTGATAAACATATTGTAGATTATACATATTTTTGTCAATTTCTATCATACTGCAAAATCATTTTTCCTATTGGCCATAACTTTGACAAAACCTTGTATAACTTTTGTTTATCTTTATTTAACTATATTTCATAATTGCACCTATCATCTACATGTTTTAGTCATTGTGATGGATTCAATTTCATTGTTTTGATGGTACTAAAAGTGAACATTTTGTTTTTAAAAATAATGGTTAGGATATTATTTTATTAATCATGGTGAACTTTTTGCCTACTTCAACCATGGTTTTCCCAAAAACATTGAATATGTTTCTTGTCCTTTGTCCATATTTAGTACAATCACAAAGATTTTGTATGTCCATCCTATTGAATCTATCTTCAAGTTTCAAATTAACCCTATTAGTGTTGGTTAGCCATATGGACCAAGAAGGGAGTTGGTTGAGGCATTTTCAATCCAAGCTTTTTTCTTAATCTTTTTGAAATGATGTTCATTCTAGATCCATTGTCTAGTGGTTTACATTTTCTTATTCACACGTGAACAAAAAATATTGTTTTTTCAAAATCTTTTGTTTATGTTTTAGATTCTACAAGCATGAACAATTTTTTTTTGTCTTGGTCCTACTAGCCAATGAATTCTCCACTATCTTCCACGTTTGATGACAAATTTGTAATAGCTTTGCCAATTTTATTTCAATTTCAAGTTTATAATATTGGTTATACAAGGCTACCAAAGTTCCTTATTAAACATCACTTTGTTGAGGGCATCAAATTTGACTAGGATTGGGCCAATTGATTTGATTATTTCAAAATGGTCATGCTAAGGGTTTGCATAGGCTAGTACATGCTAAGGGCTTTCAAACCTTGTATTGTATTTTTTTGGAAATTGATTATTGTTTTGTAATATTTGTAGCAAATTCAAATGCACTTATATGTATACTTGTTAGACGTTGTCCCACCACTAGGAATTTTTCAACCAACTATATTGGCGAGATGGTAACAAATTAAGGTTTGGGTTGCTAGGCCAATGTGAATGGAAGTTACAGCAATTGGTTCACTAATTGGTTTTAATGGTTACGGACTACCTTAACATTAGCAGAAGTGATTCAATGAACATATCAATTCATCTTTAGGCACATGCTTGGTGGTTGATATATTGGATCCACGATGAAATTCATGTGTGCTTTGTTATGATGATTAGCCACCATTAATTGTGGTCAATAGGGTTGGACCTCCATGAGCAACTTTTTTGACATTTTTGAATTTTTCCCATTCTCATGCATTTCAAAATGGAAGCCCAAGGATGATTTGGAACTTCAATTCATCCAATATGGAAAAGCCCAATGTAGATGAAAAGGAATTGACTATGGGGTTCTACATGCACACCATTGATGTGCTAAACATTTTCAAAGGAGTTCGTAAACAAATTTTAGGGTGTTTTCCATTTGGAGTTATGAATTAGGAATAAATGGGAAAAAGGTTGATATTAAATCAAATTGACAACTTGATTTTCAACCATTAGAACCTAAGAAAGAGCGATCAAATGACCTCCAAATTGTATACCATAGCCTAGGGTCAGTTTCCACATTGACAAAACAAATAATTGTTTTTTTCAAAAAAATGAATTCATTTTTAATTTTGAAATTATATATATTTTCATAATTTACTATAATATTGTGATATGAAATAATGAAATCATTCAAAATATAACCTATGCTAATTATGATGATTTTAAACATGATAACCTCAAATTTTCACAAATTTTCATTCATTATTTTGAGGATTATTTAATGACAAATTTGACCTTAAGGTAAGGTATGTGATATGGTGTCAATTAGAAAGGGATTGTCAAGGGCTACAACTTTTCCTTTGAATTTTTTTCAATTGAAGCAAGTTGTATGTGGGAGTTACAATCATTTAAATTTGCAATATTCACAACTTGAGCAAAATCAATCATTTTTGAGATTTTTTCTCAAAAGTATTCGAATTTTTTTCATTTTGATTAACCCTTACCATAAGTCATAGAATACATTATAGGAGAGTAGGCGATGGTTCTTTTCGATGTTTGGGCCAAGAAATGTCTTATGACTTTGGTTGATACGTGCATCATTTTGGCTTCAACTTGCATTAATTTATTTTTATTGGTTTGTATGGGTTGGTTTCGTTGTAAACTCTCACTTTTGAGTTTGTTCTAGTCCCATCCTATACTTCCCAACACCATTTATTTTGTGGGAGTTAAAAAAATGTGTTATGGGTTTGCATTATATTAAAAACTTAAAAATCAATAGTTTTTTTAACCTTGAATATTACTTAACAAACCTAGGGGTGCATGTTATTGTGATTGGTCCAAATGACAATATTTAAATGGTGTCACAATAAAATATTATTCAAAATTCATGTTTATAGTTGAGGTGGGGGAATGCTTATCTCCATGTTTGGATACTAATGCTTGCCCAAATGAAAGACATCATTGAAATGTTTTGTCTTGTGAAAATATGGAAATTTGTTCCAATAATGCAATGAAAGGTACCATTATGTAAATTCTAAAAAACCAAAACTAACATAACAAAAATGAGTGCGATCATTACCTTACGAAAGTCAATTAATTATTTGCCATGAATTCTTATTAAACTTCATGAACTCAAATGGTGAATGTAAATATATATGTAAATATGTATACAAAATCTTAAGCAAATAATTATATATAATTAATGTTATGAGTTTCTTTCACATTTCCAAAAGCAATGAAAAGATTCATCATAATTTTGGCTAACATTTAGAAATCATAACACTTCTTGGGACACATTGAAATTTCATATGAATAACCATGTTGCATGAAACAAAATCTAATGACTAAGTGCAAATTGAAAAGCGTTTAAATAAATGACTTAAAAAGCTCTTTCCCAAAAGGTTGTGAACATGCATTTTGTCAAACTCACAATTGTTTTGGACGAATAGGGATTGAATTGAAACCTTAAAATCACATTTAAAACTTGGAATTGTTTACAACATTCTAAAATTTGTAGGTTGATCATAAACAAAATCATTTCACGTCATGTTTACAATTCTTTTGTGACGTTTTCATTTTGAGTTGTGGAGAAAAATCTTAAGAACATTGGTGATAGGTTTTTATTTATAAAATTTCTAACCTTAAATCACATAGTTGTACCAAATGGAAGAATTTTCCTTAATTTTGACATCGCCTATGACGAGCATTGGGTTGGGCACCACACAAAAATGGTCTTGTCCATCATTAGCAACTCGTCAAACAAGTTCATAATTGTTCGATGCCTTCACACTATGAAAAAAAATCGAATGACATTTCCATCAATGTTAACCATGTCTCAAATTTCATAAGGATGAAAATTTTCTTTGAATGATGTAAAGGAATGTACACTTGAAATAATGTGAAAAAGCTTATTGGACTTCAAATTTCTCATGGAAATAGTTTAGCTTGATAATTTTGTGTGTGCAAAAAATTCACGTTGTTATGAATTAAGAAAGAAATATTTTAAATGACTAATTTTGTTGGAAATTTTAATCACCATTTTTTTTTTAAAGACTTGTTTTATGGGAACAACTATCTATGATTTATTTTTTATTAGGTAGTAAAATGTAAAGAAAGAAAGATGTATGAGTTATGGATGAGTGCCATTTTGTCTTGATGTTGTCATAGATGATAACAATATACAACTTTCATGTTATGGACAATTGACATTTGGGCTACATAAAAAATAAAACTACAAAAATTGTGTGCCCATTGGATGATATTTTTAATATCTACAAAATCATTTTTCTTTGAAAATAATTAATTAAAAGTTGCCAGAGAGGGTGTGTGGAATTGAATTAGGGTTCATCAACAATGTTTTTTGTTTTCCATTTTGATGATGTAACTAAAGTGTTGATTATCCAAGGAAAAAAACATAGCCAAAAATGGCAATAAATGAAATACAAATCTAAAAATAAAATAAAAATTCCCTTCTTTATTTGGCCAACCTACTCAAGTCTAAAGCTTAAAGAGTTGGTTTGGTGATTGCTATATTTTTTTTTTTTTCATGTTTTACAAATCTGGCGATTGAAAACCTTTAAAACCCACTATATTTTGGCATTTTCTGTTTCTAATTTCGCCAGGAACCGCCCAACCACCCCGCCCCCAAAAAACATGTTGAATCGCCAGGGTCCAGCCTCATCCACATTTTGTTTGGTGTGGCAATTCTATGATATAGCCAAACTGATAATCATCCATAAGAAGATTTAGCCACATTTGCCTATAAAAGTAGAAGCATTTAAGAATCCTTGTATATTTTGGCTACTTACTGGAACCCATTGTAGAAATCTGGTGATTAATTTTTTTTTTTTCCTAAAACTGTTGAATTAGTGCCATTTTAAAAATGAGAAAATATTTAGCCACATTTGACTATAGACCAGATAGGAAAGTAAAAACATATAAGAATCCATTAATATTTTGGCTACTGCTCGAACCTGTTGTAGAAACCTGGCTATTACTTTATGTTCTTTAAAAAATCTGAAAATTTAGGCTGAATATATTTATGGATGTTTGTCACTCGAGCAACATCACAAAATTGGAAAGAAGAAGAAGAAGAAGAAGAAGTTGTTACTGTCATATTTTGAATATCGCCAAATTTGGCAAAACATATTTATGGATGATTTGCCACTTAAGCAACACAACAAAATTGGACTTAAAAAAAATTTTAACTTTCATATTTTGAATATCTCCAAATTTGGCTAAATACATTGATGCATGATTGCCATTTTGATCAACATCACAAAGTTGCATAAATAAATAAATAAAAGAAAATATTTACTTTCATATTTTCAATATCACCAAATTTGGCTAAAAATTATATTTATGGATGATTGCCACTTGAGCAACATCACAAAATTGGAAAATAAAAATAAAAATAACTTTTTGTATGCTGAAAATCTCCAAATTGTGCTAAATATATTTATAGATGATTGCCACTTGAGCAACATCACAAAATTGATAAAAATAATATTCATAATAATAATAATAATATTATTATTATTATTATTATTATTTTAATTTTAAAAACTTTCATATAAAAGTAATATTCATAATATATATTTATTATTATTATTATTATTTAAATTTATTTTTTAACTTTCATAATTTGAATATCTCCAAATGAAATCTATTTACAGATGATTGCCACACACATACACACATTCTACTCCAGAAGGGTCTAAAAAGGTTAAAAGGGTGGAAAAAAGGTGCTCCTAATAACCTAGGTTTAGCAAAGGGAACCTAAAGGCGAATTAGGTCAGAAAGTCAAAAACAGGTGGGGGCAGCAGGCTATGTCCCAAAACACACTCTGAAGAAGAAGAAAGAAGAAATAGGAGGAGGTGGTGGTGAAGCTCCTCCGCCATCGAGCTCCTTTTGCAATGAAAACAAAACGGAGCCTAACGAGCTTTGAAACGAGCGAAGCAAGTTTGCTCTTGAAGGCTTTAGGTCATATCTGATGCCCTGGTTTGTAGGAGTGTGAGAAGAAGCTGAGTAAAAATCCCTATTGAAATCGGACCGGGGAACTGGAAGAAGAAGAAGAAGAAGAAGAAGAAGAAGAAGAGAAGAGGTTTTGAAATCCCTAATTTGATTTTTTTTTGTTTTTTCTGCTTCGGTGTTGTCGATGGGGAATGAATATGACAAGAGGAGAAGTGCTGCTGCTGCTGCTGCTGCTCACTCTGCAGTGCCGTCGTCATACCAGAGACCATACCATTACGGTCAGCCGCAGCAGCAGCAGCAGCAATTAGCAGAGCAGCAGGTGCCACCACCACCGCCTTCAAACATGGCGGCAGCGCAGCATCAACAACATTGGTATGGCTATCATCAACATCCGGCACAGCAAACTCAGGTGGGTGGGTCTCTCTGTCTCTCTGTGTGCGTTTCATTTTCTTTCACTCCTTTGTATTGGATTTTGGGGAAAGCTGGTCATTCCCTTTTCCATGCGAAGGAAAGTCAGCTGTTGCAGAAAATTCTGTTCTATTCTGTTCTGGTCAGCTTGCTGTGTGTCATAGACTTTGAATCTTGTAATGGGTCGCTTGTATTGTGATTTTTCTGCACAGAGAGAGAGTTACAGAATCTAGAAAGGGTTTGTGTTTGATCTAGGTCGTATTATTATGGTTCGCTGAGGTATCCTCCATCCACTTTGTTTTCCTTATCCATCTCCCTGCCAAACCAAACTTTTAGCATATGTTGAAGGTTGTTATGCCTCTTTGGCCACTGGTTTTTAGGGCAATATATACATCCTCTGGTGCAAATAACATGCAACAATTCATCAGTGCTGAAGATGGAAAATATGTTAAACCTAAAGAGGGTAGGTGGTACTTCTGAGGCTGAGTTTTGTCATGCATTTTCCTTAGTCAATTGACAAGCTTGAGAGAGCATTTCATGATGGCTTTATGAGGTTGCTGGCTGTACAACTGGCTGCAAGATGCCTCATATTTCTGCTGCATTCAAATTGATAAAATAACATAGGATGCGAGAATTCAACTTGCACTTCTCTGCCTGTGCAGCCCACCTGCAATTTGCAGAAAACATTTCTGTGAAGTACCTCTTTTCAACCTTCAGTTGTCACAGGATCCAAACTTCAATTTTGGGACATTAGTATGACGCTTATGTAGAGCTCTCCTAACCTAGTAAGAATGTCTTTCTTAAGATTGCTCTTGCTCATTAATCTTCAAAGAGAGTCTTGAACTACTAGTTAGGGTTCCTCAGGAGAGAGAATGGAAGAACAGGAAGCATGACCTAATATGGGTGTTCTTTCTCCACAACCCTGCAAATAGTCTTGAACTCCAAGGAGAGAAAGGAAGATCTGCACAAGATCAGGATCTGAAGTCATGTGAGAATGAGAGGAGAGGGATCCTGGAGACCTATGATGGGAGGAGTAGGATGCTATAGAGATTGAGATAGTCTCAAGAGCCCAAGATAAGTTTGAGCAGAGGCTGCTAAATTCTATGTAGCCTGTGCAGGTAAAGTCCAGTCTTATTTTGGATTTTGTTCAGCTGAATTGCTTCTAATCTGTGTTTGAGTTTCTATACAGTATTGTTTGGTGGCTATTGTGCTTGCTGTTGCCTGGCAGAAGGAGTTGTGAATCCTCTGCAGAACTTGTCTGAACACTCTCAATAATTGGCTCACCTAGAGGCTTGAATCTCTAAGCAACCCCAATATTTGTGCAGATCTTATGATGTGGAGTTGCTGACAGTATCTCTGTGTGGAAGTGTGGGCTACTACTTTTGGGTTGGCACTATTGTCTTCTTCTTGTTAGGTTTTCTTCATCTAACTGTTTGTTTTTACTTTGTACTGTGGTGGAATGGGCTTGAATAGGAAGGAGGACAAGTGAACCAGTTAGGGACCATGCCACCTCTGCCCATTATGCCACCTCCTCAAACTCCTCTTCCTCCAACCACATCTTCCTGGTCAGGTGGAGGAGCACATGAAACTACAGATAGCTCATACTCTGGCTACTACAGCCATCCTCATCACCAGCAAGGGCAAGACTATGAATCAGGCTACATCAGGGCGGATGGGCAGCCTGCAAATAATATCACACCCTCCCTCCCACTTGCTCAATCTAACACTGCTCCAACAAATGGGTTTCAAAATTATGGTCATGGATATGGTGGATATGCCTTGGGGGATCATCATGGTTACGAGAGTGCAAGTTACCCAATGTCTAATGATCACAGCTACCCTCAGCAAGGAAGTGAGTCCTACTCACAGAACACAACCACATATGCAGATCCTAATGCTCCATATGCAACTGCTGATATTTACCAGAATGCAAACTCTGGGGATACAACCAATTACCCAAGCTCAGCCAATTACTACAATTCAGGAGGCTATCAGTCTTATCAGACTTCAGCTTACAGCATGCCCACAAACACTTGGAATGACGGCAGTTATGGGAGCCACAATTATACTGGCTATGCCGTACCTAATGCAACTATGGGCTCTGCCTATGCTGTACCTAGTTCAATCCCTGGCACAGGCTTTGCTGCACCTAATGTAAACACCAGCACAGCCTACAGTAATGCTGCTACAGGTCTGGATGTAGGTACTGGTACAAATGCAGAGGCTTCACTGCAGTACCAGCAAGATACTCAACAACAGTGGGCTGACTACTATGCTAGCTTTCAAACTACTGCACAAGGTAGCACGGACAGTAGTGGTACCCTGCAAGCAGCTCCTGACTTGCTGAATCCCAGTGTGCCTCCACTGACGTATGCTAAAGTTGTCGCTGCCGAACCATCCCAGCAGCCTCCTCCTCCTGGCACAGTCCAGCCTACGTGGCTGCAGACTCCTGTATCTTTTGCAGCATTGCCCTCTTTTCAGGCATGTGGTACCGTGTAAAATCTCATCGGTTTCTCTTTTTTCTTACCTTCCTTGCTTTGTGCTATTCATATGGTTGATATTGTGCTCCAATACTATCCAATACCTTTCTGGTAGTTTCCTCCCTCTTTGCATGGAGATTCTCAAATCTGGGGACTATGTGTGCTAGAACCATTAGGCTGGTATAGCTGGTCAAGTTTGAAGCAGCAAATTCTCAGTTTCTTGTCTGAGGTAGGAGCAGGTCAAGTGTCTTCAGTCAATGTACCATTGTTCAGTCCTGTTGGTGTGCATCAGGTGCCTTCAACTACAGAACCTCTGAGTAGAGGAATGCATTGGAATGATACCTCTGCACAAAACACTCGACATGAGGAGTATAACCAGGCAACGTTTGCTCCTGTCCAGCAGCAAGAGCAGCAGCAAACTACGCAGCCTCAACAACAGTCAGTGACTTTTCAGAAAGGGCAGCCAGCACTCAACTTGAAGCAGCAGCAGCAGCAGCAATCTAGAATCAACACAGTGCACATCCCCACAAATCCTTCCATTGTCCCCAAAGTGGGTGGGCTCAGTGCAACCAAAGAGTCACAAAAGCCAGCCTATGTCAGTGTCCCTGTTAAACAATTGGGACCCAAGTTGTCAACTGATGTTGTTGCCGATGCAGTACTTCAGGTTATTATAATCTTCCTGTAATCCTGTGCTCCTTCTAAACAACTTGTACAGGCAGATTGTGAACAATGTGGGAAGGAAATTGATCTGTAATTCAAGTTTTGCAGCCAAAGCTGAATAATGTTGCCGATCTCATGGTAGTAAGTTCAGCTCCAATGACACTTTGACAGTCTTGAGCTTTAACCTAAACTGGAATGAGGTTTTCACATTGTCTGTGATGGTAGTAGTGTTGGTATTTTTTCTCCAGTTTCAGATTTTTGAGCATTTTGGTTTCTAGGTCTTTTACAATTTTCACTCTGTTAGAAGTGTGGAGCCTGATTCTCTACTTGGTTATTTGGGGAAATCTAATCACTGAGTCTGTCTTGACAGCCAGGAAGTTTTCCTCCATCATTGCGGACATATGTGGAGAGGGTTCTGATGCAGTGCAAAGATGAAGCTCAGAAAGCTGCTTGTCAAGCCATCATGAAGGAGGTGAGGCTGTTCAGGGTTTACTGCTTTTGAGATTGAGGTGGAGCACAATGGGGGGTATTTTTTGGAGCTTTACAAGTTTGTTTTTTGTTGACTGCTTTTCTCACTGACCAAAAGTTTAAACATGCCTGTTGTCACTCAATTATTTAGCACTTTGTTTCCAGTGGCTCAGTAACTAGATGCGCACAGAAGGATGTCTTGGGTGCTGGGTCCATGATATGATAGATCAGAAGCACTGCAATGTTTCCATTCTGCATGCTTATTTAGAGTTTTTGCAGAAACTGCTGACAAATTCTCCTTCATTTGACAGAAACTTTAAATGCGGAATCATTAGAATCAATCTTAGACTTGGGTGTCATGGTTGGAGCTGACACTTTTTACTTGTGGTTGTTGGTATTCAGCAGTATCACCTGAACTGTTGTGTGGCTGAGTACTTTTGCAGTTCATGTCTTCATGTGGTAACAACTACAGTTGGTTCTATATTTGTCTTCTGTAAATGTGTGATTGCAGATGGTTATGACAGCGGCAGTGGATGGCTCGCTGTTTTCAAAGGATTGGGATTCAGAGCCCTTGCTCCCACTGCCAGGCACTCCATCAGCAACCACAAAAAAAGAGTGTGTCTTGGTCTTCTAACTATACTGTGGATTTCCTTGGCATCATGGTTGGTGTTGTAGAAGTTCCTAGAACTTTTTGTTGGCACAAGGTTTTTCATATTGCTGCTTCTTATTTTCTACATTGTTTCTGCAATCTCTACAGTAAGGAATAGAAGGCTACTTGTCACTTATCTTTGTTGTCAATACTGAGCTGCTTTGTAAGGGCCTATCCTGTGCTTCATTCAGTAATGAGGAATGCATGAAGAACATGCCATATTTGGTAGGACATGTAATAATAATAGACTTTCAGTATGCTTTAGCACCAAGTGCAATGACAAGTCATGACACTGATCCTACTTGTTGTCTATGTGGACAGATCATCACAGCAGTCGGCCAACACCACAAAAACAGAGTACAATCTGAATAAGCGCTTGAAAACCCGCTGGGAGCCTGTGACAGTACATGAATCAGATGGTAACCAAGGACGCCCCAATAGTTTCTATGGTGTTTCAAAGGATGATGTGCAAGGCAATTTCAAGGATACCTTGGTATGTTGCTTCTGCTACTCTTTCTCAGAAGAAATCTGTTGTGCTCTGTGTATGGTGAGAGTGTCATGTCTTAGCTTGCCTATTGTACTTTGGTGAGTCTCCTTGGGTAATTCTAACAATGTGCAGGGTAATTACACCTGCATGCCATGTCACACAGTGTGGTTCTACAGTCATTTGTATCATTAGTCACCTTGTCAATAGTCTCTTGCAAAATCAGGCATTAGAATTTTGCTGTAAGGTTGTCTGCTTACTGCCTGGTGTATTTGATCTCTTGACGTTGATATATATTCACATGTACTTTGGGTACTTATCCTGCTCAGTTGTTCATTGTCAGTCATTTGAAGTGATTCCATCTTGATCAATCCTGTCACTGAGAGAAGTTTAAAACATATGGCTAGTTCAAGGTGTTCTTTGTTGTGCACAGGCATCACCAACAAAACAGATGAAAAAAGATGAGTCTTGGAGTAAGATCAACTCCTCCCCACAGCAGCAACCACAGGTAGAACATAGGACTTGGATGGGTTCATGCATGGTGGTGCAAAATATTGGACTATTTAGGTTTGTGAACTGCAGATAAGGGAACTTACAAAAGAATTAGACTTAATCCCTATGTATCCTTGTACAGTAACCCACCTGTTTTTGAGAGTTCCCAGACCACAAGATATCAACACCAGTACAATATGGAAAGAAGAGGATGCTATGTACAATATCAAGATATTCCGGATCGTTGACAATTTCATGGAACAGGATATTGCTATCTTGCTGTTTGCCATTTGGGAGAGTGTTTGGCTTGCTATGGTCCACATCTTGAGTTTTTGAAACTGATTGCATTACTGAGTTTTTTCTGTGCTATGACCTCTACTATTGGTGCCATAATTTTGATGTTGAAACCTGTCTCCAGTTGCAAACAAGGAGAATTAGGAAAGGATTGAAAAGAGTCCACAGAGGAAGTGTGCAAGGGGTAATTGGGGGCACAAGCACTTCAAGTGAGAGTGAAGAAGAGGAGGAGCAAAATGAGGGTGTATATCTTGGCTCTCTTTCAGTTGCTGAAACTCCTGAAGAGAGAAAAAGACGAGAAAACCGAAGCAGACGATTTGACCGAGGAAAAGACATGAACAGGGGCTCAAAGGGTTTCGGAAGGGGAAGGATAACCAATGGCAGCATTGCTTCCACACGGAGGGGCGCAGTATTACAGATGGCACTAAATTCTGGGGATTCGCAGAATGGGCGTGCCGTTGAGGACATTGACTGGGACTCTCTTACGGTGCGAGGAACTTGTCAGGAGGTTGAAAAGCGCTATTTGCGTCTTACATCTGCTCCAGATCCTCACATGGTAGCTCCTCCACCTTCTCTCCCCAAGCTTATGTGTTCTCTAGAGACCTATTTGTGTTACAGTAGAAGAAGCTGCTACTTATATATTTTAACAGAGAAGATGTTATGTTCAAGACGTATGGTGACAGGTATCTGCTTCATATGCAAGTGTGAAATTCTTACTTGTCACTGCTTCTTCCAGCTTACATTGGCAGCCCCCATTTAGATGCTATACCCTAGAAACTCTTCATCAAGCCTTTTTTTTAATGTTAGATGTTGCATCCGAAAACATTTTCTGATGTTGGGTGATGCCTGTGTGGATGCTCCTTGCCTCAGGAGCCCTTAGTTCAACTATGTCAAGAATTTGGGTTACTCTGGTTTTCTGGTCATCTTAGTTATCCCTTGGTTGGGTGAAATGTGTTTGGAACTCTGTCTGTATTTTTCAGGACCTGCATGTGGGTTATTGGTGTCGTATTGCAGACATTACAGACTTTGACATGAACATGAAAACTTTCTGTGGGTGCAGGTAAGGCCAGAGGAGATATTGAGGAAAGCATTAGCCATGGTTCAAACAACCACAAAAAACTATCTGTACAGATGTGAGCAGTTGAAATCTATTCGTCAGGATCTGACTGTACAACGCATTCGGAATGAACTTACTGTGCAGGTCAACATTTCACTAAACATTTTGTCTTGTTTTGCAAAAGATGTTTTCTTGTTCATCTCATATATTGACAGAGGTGTTATGAGGAAATTGAAACTGATCAATTGAGTTGTCCAGCATGCTATCTTGTAGACAGGTACTCAGTGATCTTTAAATAGCAGTGGTGATATGAAAGTATATGTTCAGGGGCAGCAGACCCCTGAAGTGCTACTCTCTATATAGGCCTCTCCTTGCCTTAGGTTTAGATACTTAGTTGTACAGGGATAAGCTAAATGAAGTCAAACTTCCCTCACAAGCTTGACACAGCTTGAATTGGGATACTATTGACTTTATTCATTAGCCATGCCTGTTGGGTGCAAGCCGGCATCATTCTGAGTCTTGCATTCACTTCTGGAAATGTGACAGAAACACAGAATGCATATTTTTGTGATGTTGTTTCCATGAAATCTTGAGAAGATTATTGTAACCCAATATCAGGAGCTGATGAGGTCAGTAGGGAGTAATGGTAGGCAGCAACTGCCATTTATAATGAAGGTCGTAGTTTACTCTGTGAGTGACAACTGTTGTTCTTGTTGTGTTTGGTTTGGTCTGGCCAGAACTGACACAACAGTTGCCTTCAAAGTGTTATAGTGGAATTTTCTCTGCAATCTTGGAGATATGTTCTTCAGTGGCAAAAGTGGATGTACTGCATCCAAGTAGTCAATAGTGGTGTGCTTTAAGGATATGTTCAGGGGGCAGGAGGCCCCAACCACTACCCTCTATGTAGGCCTCTCTATGCCTTATGCTTAGATGCTTGCTTGTACAAGGGTGAGCTAGAGTGAAATGACACTTACTGTCACAAGCTTGTTGGAGCATGAATGAGGATGGCATTGAATTTTTTTATTGGCTATGGCTCTTGAGTGCTAGCTGACATCATGATTGAGTCTTCCGTTGTTTCTGGAAGTGCAACAGAAACTTAGGATGCAAATTGTTGTAAAATTGTTTGCCTGAAATTTTCAGCAGATTATACATTTATCTACACCCACTGTCAGGAGCTAATGGTGACAGTGGGGAGCAATGGCAGCTAGTCACTGCCATTCAGGATTATGGTAAAGGTGGGTTACTTTGCTAGTGACACTTACAAAACTGCTCATTCTTTTTATGTTGGTTTTGGTTTGGCTGGAACTGACACAATGGTAACCTTCAAAGTCTTGTTGTAAGTTTTTGTGTGCAATTTTGTTACATGCTACTACTTGGTGGTCTAGCCTACCTTTAGGCTACAATTTGGTCGTCCAGCAGGACCAAGTCTGTAGCCATCATTGTATAGCTGAAGGATGAATTCTTTCTGCTGTTAATGATAACTCAGCAGTGACAAGTAGCAGTGATACCTGCCACATGTGGCTGTTTTTGTTGGGGGCTCCTTACTCAAGGCTTTGCATGTGGCAGGTATATGAGACACATGCCCGCATGGCATTGGAGGCTGGAGATTTGCCTGAATATAACCAGGTACACATGCATCTTGGAGACCTCATGCTTGTATGTCCCTGGTCAAACTATGCTGACTGGAACTTCCCCACCATCTGGGCCTCATGGTCGAGGGTGTTATAAAGATAGAAATTAAGCCAGCACTTGTCCTCCCCAATATCCAAAGCTGGCACTATTTTAGTGTTGGTGGTTATAGGGCCTATCCTGGTGGTAGGGCATGTCTATAGCCTGTCCAGAAGAGCTTGGAAGTGACTTGGTTTTGTAACATCGATTGACAGTGTACATTGAACAACAGTCAAGGACACAATTGTAGTTAGAGGAAAATACTCTATCATCCTTACAGTCTCTAGAGTCCAGACACGATATTGGTGATAATTGTGCCAAGAGCATCACCACAGAGGGGTTTAAGGGGGGCCTATCAGTTTTGGAAACTCTAGTCCTCTTTTGCAGGAGCAACATCAGTATGGTATTGAGAAACATACCATATTGATCTGACCCTAAGGACCACAAAACAATATGGGTGTACCTCTCTAGTTGTGCTTGTGCCTGGTGGTCAAGATAGTTGGAGAACAAAAGAAAATTCTGAATTATAAATTCTGCACTGGCAATGGGGAAATACAATGTCCTGTACTCTGTTGATATGATGGGTTCCTGTGAGCATATGAACTTTTTGCAATATATATCTAGCATTTGCCACCCATTCAAAAATTGAGTTGCATGGTTTTTTTGGGCCTAGTGACAGCAAATTGTAAAGCATCTGCCAATTTTCAACAAGTATTTCTGCACTTGAGAGAATGTTCTCTTTTGAGAGGAAAAGGTAATATCTGAACTGATTTGTGTTGATTGCAGTGCCAGTCACAACTGCAGGGGCTGTATGCAGAAGGAATAAAGGGGTGCTGCAGTGAATTTGCTTCATATGGCTTGCTCTACATTGTCTTCCAGCATGGCAATAGTCGTGACCTTTTATCAGCCATGGCAAGGTATGGAGAGCTCCTCAGCTACTACAAAGTGTAGTGTGTTTATGTGAATGTGTATGGACACTCATGAGATGGTGAGATGCTTGAGACCCTTAAACCCTGTCTTCTGATTTATCTGCTCATCAAATGAATTCAGTTGTGTCATGTTTCCTTTATATCCATATGAAGTCAATGATGTGGCAATACAGTCAGCACCTCTTTAAGTGGGATTTGTGTGCTGCAGATTGACCAGGGAAGGGAAGAAGGATAAGGCAGTTAAGCATGCTCTGGCTGTGCGGAGTGCAGTGGCTGTTGGCAACTACACTGCATTTTTTCGCTTGTACAGAACAGCTCCAAATTTAAGTCCATACTTGATGGGTATGCATCAGGTCTAGCACTTAATTTGGAAATTGATTGCCAGGTCTAAGGTTGTCTAGCATCAACTGAAGAGATATGACTTGTCTTGCAAGGGGATTGTCTGTAGGTCATTTATTATTGCTCATGTCTTGATCATCACTGCATATGGATATTTTTTCCTTTGTTTCAGTATGCTTCAGTATTGATGACAGTTCTAATTGTCCTCACCATCTAAAGGTTTTCTCATTTTATATCAGATGTTGCAATAGAACGTGCTGAAAGAAGAAAGTTGCTCTCAAATGTTTGTATCAGTTTTTTATTCACTGCTTCGTAGTTATTCATAGAATCCTACTGAAAAATCTTATCTGTGCTCCAGTTCAGACTCTCTTCTGTGTTCAACTTCTCCCATTTGAGTTTTCATTGAGACAGGGCAACTGATGTCTTCAAGAGACTCTTGACTTGACAGTAGCTCACTGTCCTTCCCAACTTGGGGGAGTTGCACACAGTTGTAGTGCCCATCAGGTCTTCTGAAGAATTCCCATTCTTGTGTGCAGATCTTCATGTGGAAAAGATGCGTTTTGAGGCTGTGAAATGTATGGCTCGCTCATATCGCCCTACAGTTCCAGTGTCTTTTATGGCTCGGATACTTGGCTTCACTGACATGTCTGGTGGCGAAGGAGATTTGCAAGGACTTGAAGAATGTGAAGATTGGTTGAGGGGGCATGGTTCCCATGTCCAAATTGAAAGTGGCACTAACGAGTTGGTAATGGATGCCAAGGTACATCATGTGAGAGGAAATTCAAAAAGATGGTTTTTATTGTGGTTTTAACGAATTTATGACCTTTCTCTGCATCTTCCGTTGTATTTGGTCTGAAGATAATTTGGGGTCTTGTAGGAATGGATGCATGTGATGATGTCATCTTGCAGGGTGGGAATAATATTTTCTGCATTTTTATCCTTGCAAAATTATTTGTATGTTTTCCAGTTTGCAGAGCTGACAAGTAAATAATACTTGAGGCTAACAATCTAGCAGTTTCTGCTAGGTTATTGAAATAATGGAAGGTGAATAGATGATACCCAATAGACCTTTTGTGCCTGGTATGTCATCCATTTGCGATGACAGGATTTCCTGATGACATACATGTAGACAATTCTCAGTAAGGGCAAGTTGGAAGCTTTTTCAAACTGAAGCTGGACCCAAGACCTTTCAGTTTGAGCTCTTTGAGGCTACCTGCATGAGCTTGTTGCAGCTTCATTGAGGATACTACTACTGGCTTTTTCCTATTAGCAATGCCTCTTGAGTGCTAGCCACTATGGTGACTGAGTCTTTGCATTGCTTCCAGAAATGCGATAGAAACTCAGATCTTTGTATGATTTTTTGCCCTAGTTTTTAGAGGATTATTATATACTTGTCCACACCCACCCACTGTTTGGAGGGGTCAAAGTTAGTGAAGAATGGGAGCTAATGACTGCCACTCATCCTAAAGGTGATGCTCTGCTACTTTGTGAGTGACACTCACATGGTTATGACTGCACTCATTCTTATGTGTTTGTTTTGGTTTGGCCAGGACTGATTGTTTTGCTACCTCATACGTTTTTGTGGTGTTTCTCTCTGCCATCTCATAGATATGTTTTCTGGTGGCTTTAGTGGATGTTCTGCATTTTAGTCACCAGTGGTGCGACTACTTAAAAGGATAAGTTCATGGTGCAGGAGGCCCCAACCACTACCCTCTATGTAGGCCTCTCTTTGCTTCAGGCTTAGATGCTTGGATGTAGATGGACAAATCCAAATGATATGAAGCTTACCCTTACAAGCTTGTTGCAGCTTGAATGAGGATATTGACATTTCTTATTAGCTACGTCTCTTGAGTGTTAGCCCGCATCATGACCAAGTCTTCCCATTGTGTACAAAAATGCAACAGAAACTCAGCACACAAAATTTGTGTAAAATTTTGCCCAAATTTTTTTTGGGCTCTTTATTACATAGTTATCTACACCCACCCTCAGGAGCTGATGAAGTCAGTGGGTAGTTATGGCAGCTCATCACTGCTATTTGTGATTATGGTGATGGTCTGACACTTTGTGAGCAACACTCAGAAGGTTATGACTGCACTCATTTTTGTGTTACCTGCAACATGTTGTGGAGATTCTCTCTGCTGTTAGATTGATATATTTGCAGAAGTCTCGTGTTGAAAGTTAATTGTACTGAATGTGTGGTCCATGAGCTTCCTTTAGTAGGCACTCACTGGTATATAGTAATCCATTTGATGCAATTGTGCTTCTATATGTCAAGAGATAATGTCCATCATTTTGACTTCAAACATGGACTCCCATATGGGTTGCAGATGAGCGCAACAAGTCTTTTCATGCCGGAGCCAGAAGATGCAGTTCCCCATGGAGATGCCAATCTTGCACTTAATGATTTCTTTGGCCGTTCTTAGTATTTAACCCTTGGATCTTCTTTTATTGCACAACAAAGTTCTGTGATCTCTTGTAGGAAACTGATGCAGAAATCAGTTGTAGGAACGTGAGATGATTGACTTGGTAGCTAATCAAACATTCTGTTGCTGAAACACCATGGTAAAGTTAGAATAGATCTCCATATTGGTAGCAAGGATCATTGATGTGTGTGGTTGATGCGCTATGGTGTAAGAATGGTGTGGTTGAGAACTTTCCAGAAACATGTTGGTTGGTTGCTGATATCTTGCATATTTTGAGTTTCCCCTAGTTGGAGTCTTCCCAGCAAGAGCTCTGCCTCATTTACAATTGGTGGAAAGCAACGATTCAGTCCTTGCCAGTAGCTGTTAGCTACAGGGCCACAACCTGGGCTACACAGGAGGACAGGGCAGGTGCCACATGCTGCTCTTTGGACAAATTCATGGGGAGAAGAGAGTGCATTTCATGGACGGAGTGCTTTCAACAGTTCTGAAGACCACTGTATACAGAGCTTGTCTGAAGGTTAAAACACCAACATTCATCATGGTGTCAACGCAGAGAGTCATATGTTCTGGCAGATGAGGTATGCACTGTTCTGGAAGAAACTTCAACATGGTGTGTATATAGAAGTCCAACTGTCAGGATAAGCGTCATGTTTCTGCAGGTGCGCACCTTGTGCATACTGTGGTCACCAGTAGGTAGTTGCAGAACAGGTGAGTACAGTTGTATTTATTTCCCTTGCTGACCTTAAGTTGAAGTTCAAGGTTGATAATCAGATTAGATGTCAAACATGAAGTGCTCAAATGTGAAAGAAGAGTGCTACATATAAGCAAATGGAAAATGCAGGTAGAATTACAACCACATACTCGTACAAGATGTGGTCTGGATGTGTATGGTATTGAACCAGATGATCTGTTGTTTGTGGGGGCAATGGAACTCAGGGTTTGAAACCTCTGTATTTTGTGTTGACACTTCATCCTTCCAAAGTGGGAAGGCTTCATGAGGGGATTGTCCCTGTCACAGGATGACATTGTCAGTCCTTGTGACTTGATGGTGAAAGTTCAGTTCTGAAGTAGGGTGTCATGCCCAAGGATCTGGACTTATATCTGGATTATTATAAATTCTCTTGACTACCTTAGGGGCAAACGTTGTGAAGCAAGGTCCCATTCACATGGCCAGGAAAATTCCAGAGGCACATGGTGGTGACTGCTTTCCAAATAATTAGACTTCTTAGCAGTCCTTAAGGAATATTTTGTATGGGAGATATGTCTCATTGTGATCTCTTAGCAGAATAATATTATATGAAAAAATTGATCTGGGTTTTGGCCATTAATCGATTGCTGATCTTTCACAATATGACTGTCTCAGGATTGGAGTTACAGGTGGGCATCTGGTGGGCTGTTGGGGTTGGAGGATCAAGAGCCAGATCAAGTAACTTCATGGTCCCACCAATTACAGCTTTATTGAAAGGTCAGATCATGCTGATAAGGCAGATGGGTGGATGAATTGAAGAACAGGACTTTGTATTGTAATGTGAATAGTCTTCTCAAATCCTTCCATGGGCTCTCTTTGTTCACACCAATCCTTGCTCACTTCATGAGCTTGGTACATATCATTTAAATGGGTAAATTACTGTATCATAGTCTCAAATTGTCAAGCTCTAATTTTTTGGTATTAAGTCAGTCAAATGACTTTTTCATTCACTCCCAACACCCTATTTGTTCTCAAGCATGTCCTTGGCAATGTCCCAAGTTTGTTCCCAAAATTCCCAACGTGCTTGATTCTCTTCCAAATGTTATTCCTTAAGTTGTCACACATACAATTACAAAACCATGGTCCTTGACCCCCTAGTGAAGAATTTGACTAGTGCCAACCTTTGTTCATGCATGATTTAGCTTGAGGTTTGGCTTGGCCCATAATCTAAATGGTGGTTATTATTGCCAGTGTTCTGTTTCTTCTGTTTTCTGGTTGTTTGTTTGTGAGCCTGGTGTTTGATTTGCTCTCTGCCTATCTGCTTGGCCATCGGTCCTTCCACTCCCTCCATGCATTTGGGTTTTTATGTGGGGATTTAATTTCTTTTAATGAAGGTTGATGACACATGACTTTGCGTTTTTTTTCAAGCTCAACAAAATTTCACAGAAAAGAAGCATTTGTGAAGGGTGGCATAATGAGTACTATAATTTATCTAGTCATGTTACTTTGTGATTTTCCAAGTTCAATGACATTTCATTTGATGGAGAAGAAAGCACTTGTGAATGGTGCAACAATGAGCACTGGAGTTTACTTGATGACCAGGATATTGAGCATAACTAGAGATACTTGATGGCATCACCAGCACCCACACTGGTACCCTGAAAAAAACATCCCAAAATTCATCTAAATTATATCTAAATTTTATAACTATGCCATGCTAAAGCAGCTGAAGGGGGGCTTGGTATTTGAGGCTGCCAAAGTATTTATCACATCCAAGTTTAGGTTTTTTTTTTTTCCCAATCCCACCCATAAAACTGAAACTGGGACTGCAAACAAACGGAAGACTATTAAGAGCAACCCACACCTGGACCAATAATTTATGATTGGCGAATCAGGAAAAGGGAGCACCAGTCAGATCATATTTATTACACTCTTGTCTGGCAAGAGCAACCCACACCTAGACCAATAATTTATGATTGGCGAATCAGAAAAAGGGAGCACCAGTCAGATCATATTTATTACACTCTTCTCTGGCAAGTATTAGGGCTTTCTCTGACAGGTGGTAGGGTTTTCTGGTGCCTTTCGCCAGCCTCAGCAAAATGTGCAAAAACAAATGCAGGGCCAAAACAATTTAGCAGAGCCAAACTGGCATCTTCATCCAATTTTAATTTCCGGGGTCACATATCGAGCACCACTGGAGCTGCTCTAAGACTAAAAATCAGGGGCTCTCAGTCCAAATCTAACATTTCTTGGGTTTAATTTGGCCACTAAGACAAGGTCTCACTCGAGAAGGTGAAGGTACCACCAGTATGGGGTGTACTGCTTCACCACAAGGCCAAAGTTCCATCCACAACTGAGTCATAATAGGCGCGGGTGGCTGTTGGTTCCCTTGGGTTAGGGTTATGGAGTTGGATGATGATCATGATGGATAGTATTATTATGTATGTAAGGGATAGACCAAAGAGCAATCATTGCAGTTTTTCAGCACAATAAGTCATATGGATGATGATACACATCCCAAGAAAAGGGTGGTGACATACAGCCAGAATTGCTATTTGTTGATGTCAGAGTTGACACCCAAGCTTGGGAAAAGACCTTGTCCAAATAATTGAACTATTGGAAGCTATGAATCCCATATCCATGAATAGGATATTATACCAAGGAGGTATATTATGCCTACTCCTTGGAGGAACATATCCATACCCCTCCTATGCCTTATCGTCTATGTATGCTTAGGTTCATGATAACTCACATGCCTCACAATGGATAAATATCACATGTGAGATACATTGTACATTTCAATTTCCCAAAAAGTGAGGCCAGATTCAATTACCATCTCATCCTATGCCCCTTTATTATTTTGGGAATGCCCCGACCCTAGGGTTTACCCATGCATTCCGGAATATAAATTGGAATAGGGTGTTGTTGTTTTTTTTTTATAAACCTTCTAATGAATTGTTCGGTGCCCAACTGTGATGGTAGGCCATGGTAGCCTTTATCGGCAATATGTCTAGGGTTTTTAAAGGCTAAATGACATTCATGCATTGCCCTTACCAACAATTGATGGATGAATGCATGAAGAGGTATGGGTTATAATAACAGGGTACTTTCTTTTTTGGCTGAAGAATGAGTTTTTGTTACCCTATTTTCCATGTTAAAGCAATGATACATATTTCTCGAAATAGTAACGACTTTTTAAAGTTTTTTTCCATATATCATCCACTATCTTTCTTTTCTTTCAACTTATTCCAAGCCACATAACATGATTCAATGTATATTATTCCATGTTCCTACCCACTTTGAAGCCAAGGGATGTCTCATTGCCTTCATATGAAATGCTGGATAAAAACATGCATCTATATAATAACATGAAAAATGTTTCATGTGTAGGTTTATAAGGGCTTAGTGGTGGCATTCACCAAGTAAGGGGTGATGGCTAACCCTAGCCCCACAATTTTGCTATTGTTCCCACCCATGACCTTTACTCATAGTAAAGCATGAGACAAATGTTATCATGGACTTTAACATACATAGATCACAAAGCAAAGGACGGGGTTGGTTCCCATGCCTATTCCTTAAAAGTGGGAGGGTTCTTACACTGAAAGTAAGCATAATTTCCCTCCCTCTTAAGGACTAGGCGTAAGACCCCTTTTTTGGGGGAGTTTTATGTTGGTCCAAGTTGGTCAGACCTACCCAATTTACCTATGAGCTTTATCTACTTACCTTTTTCCTCCTACATATAGGTTTATTCATATCAACTTTCACCTCCATTTTGCCCTCTTTACTCTCTTGCTTCTAGTTGAGGTTTTCCTATGAGGCCATTCCAATTCAAAAACCCTATTTATGAAACTTGCTTTTGATATAAGATATATGTAAACAACATGAAACACAATCCAAATTGTGTGTATGGGTTTTGAGGAATGCCAATATCATTGATTGTTAAATGAGACCACTATGAAGATTGAAGGATTTAGGTTGACAAATTGTCTTATTTCATTTAAGGAGATACATTGGGTTCAATTGTACAAGTATAACTATAAAATGTTTTAATTGCTAGTTTACCTTCTATCTAAAAGGCGTTGATAATTCTTTCCATATTCCATTTGCTCAATTAGTTCCAATTTTGTCTTTTGTCCAACTTTTTCAACTTTCTTGACCCATATCTCATACCATTTGTGAAAGATTGGCATGGCTTGAAAAGGAAAGTGGAGTAACCAAAATATAAGGCATTCCATCTTTTTCCAACTAGATCCATTCTCATCCATTGTTTAACTTTATACATATAAGTAACATATTATCCAACTTAAAGTGAAGGCAAACATTATATGGGCTGAAATAATTGTAGTCCTTGTAACCATTCATTTTCTATGCAAAGTGCGTAAGTTACTAAACCTATCAAATGATTTAATAGATAATTGAAAAGATCAACCAAGGATGTGAAGACAAATGACTTTAATTAACAAGCCTTATAATCCATAAAACTAGTAAATGATGTTTTAAATGAAATCCTCGTATATTTTCTTATGTTTTATATTTATTATATTTCATAATTACATTTCTATTAACAATTATCTTGTATGTTGTCAAAACAAATATTGGGTATTGATAATTCTTTTGGTCGACAACCAACAACCAAAGTTCTTTGATTATTTCAACTTAAATGTTAGTGTAGGTTACTATAATGGTTTTACATCTAAATTATACAATTTGCCCTACCATTTGTTTGGTTATTGAACAATCTAACATTATATTTGTCAATATTGGTTAACAAAATTCATAATTATTGTTCAATGTTCAAAACATCAATAATTACCTTGGTATTTAGCAATCCAATTTTATTACTTAGGTGACTAGAAAATGAAACTACATTATAAGTTTAAACGCATTACCAATGCACCTTCATTAAAAAAAAATCACAATGTCTAATAAAGAACATTAATTCTTATTGATTTTATGAAATCATTGATTTCATGTTCACAATATCACTAAGAGCATCTCCACCCATATAGTGCAAGAGCATGTTTTGATGTACAATGATAAAAACTTGTCAATTTGGTTCAATAAAATGTTTTAGTACAACATATTTATATAGGATGCAATGGTTGGCAAAACTCACTAGATAATTAAATTCAATTATGGATTAGTTAGATTGCATGATTGGTCCTCATGGCATAATTCCCATTGTTGTTGATTGGTTAGATTATTTGATTGGTTCACTTGTTTTGATGTTAGTGGTCCCCCATTTTTTAAAGCATGGCTTTCAAGTTTATGAGTGTTGTTTGGGATATGGAAATAAGTACTATTGAATCTAATAAATATTGTCACATACATACCCAATATGGGTAGGGGTGCTCTTAATTTTATGTTCTTTTAAAAAAAATTGTGAATTAGGTGGGTTGACAAAAATGCACAAGAAAACTTAAGGTGCCATCACGCTTGGAGTTACTTCATTGTTAAATAAATGTTATGACCTAGGTGCAAACAACACCATTCATATTTTAAAAATAATTAACAAAAAAGTTGAGTTGGATTCCTTGTTAACATCCAATGTCAGTATGGAGTTAAGTGTAATGTTTTTTATCAATGTATTGTTGGGCCAAAGTTAACTTAACCCAATTTTGATTAGTGAGTATAGGGCATCTAGGGAAGTTTTGGGGTTAACCAGAAAGTCTAAAGGGTTAGGAGTACCTTGACCTTATCCTTGTAAGACTAGATGGGTGGGTGGCCTAGTTAGGTTAATGGGGGGGTAAGTGGGCTAGATTAGGATAAAAGTGGATGCCGTATCTTAATTCAACTTGGGCAAGCTTGCTGGATAAAAAGGTCTAGATAAGGGAGGGGTGTGAATTTCCTAAAAACTTTTAGCAATTAGGGTTAGGTTAGGAAAATGAGGATGGTGTTTATTTGGAACTATGAAGAGAAAAAAGGTTGTTGTTAATCTTAAGTGTGTGGGACACGAAGGAATGTGAGAAGGTAGGAATGATGATGTTATTATAAGGATGCGGGTTGGTGTTGTGGGCATCATGAAAGGTTGAGAAAGGTGGGAAAGGAAGGGGGTTGGATTATCATGAAAAGACAAGTTCCTCAAGATGCAATTTAGTCAACACGTGTGTTGGGAGGTGGAAGCAAGATCTTCAAGTGGTGGGGGGTGGCGACTATTCAAGGGGAGGTGACCACAATGTATGATGGCTAGAGGTGAATGGGAGGGCTAGGAAAATAGGTATTTGAATTGGTTACTACAATAGGGAGATAGGAGTAGAAAAGGAAGGACAATATTGTTTTTTGTATGGGTGTGAAGGTGGTGGCAAATTTTAGAAGAAATGGACTACTAGGGAGAACATGAGGAGTTGTTGCGAAGAGACGTTTGTTGTGTGAGGTAGAAACCTTTATGAGGTGTTGATAATTGTAAAGCTAGGAAGTGTAGTAATAAAGGGAACAAAGGGAGGTCAAGATCAAAAGAGAATTTGGAACAAGATTTGGTAGTTTTGGAATTTTAAAGCAATGTGTCATTTTTGTTTCTTGAAGATGTGGTGAGCTCTTTGGATTGTATGAAAATTGATGTAGAAAGAAGAAAATGCATGACTAAATTAAGGTTGCAATTGGTTAATGAATAAAATAAGAGTAGGTTGAAGAAAAGGGGGCTTTGTTGTTTGTAGTAGCTAGAAAAGATAAATTAAAACCAATGAACTTAAATAACATAAATAATAATAATAATAATAATAAGTCTGGTTGTGGGTTGCATCAGACATGAAAATGAACTAAAAGAAAAAGAAAGAGAGAAGGAAGGTTATAGAAGAAAGGAGGAGTTGCTTTGGAATTAGTGGGAGGCTATTGGAGTAGGACTAAGGATTAAGGGGAATAAAAGTGGAGTGGTAATTTATGATTCCCCCCTTTGACCATATCCAAGAGGGTAAAGGGAAAAGGCTTAAGTAGAGGTGTTAATGATGTGCTTCACATGTATCTTGGAAAATATAGATTTAGGACTAAAAAACAAATGTTACATAAAAGGTCCAAAAATAGCCCTATAACCTGATTTTACAAAATTTCCTTTAGCCCTTTCAACTTGGATTGCCATTGCCTATATTTTCTCTTGTCCTTCTACTTTATCAAAAACATTGTTCTTCGGTGTATTCTATAATGTGAAAGCTCTATAACAACATGAAGTCTTACTACAATCGTAAAAAATGGATATCTTTGGTTTAACATCTTCAAATTTTGACGACTACAATGATCAATTGTAAAAAGGTACACAATTGTGCATTCACTCTACCACTTTCCTGTCTTTACAACAAGTTTTTGATTTTTGCCAAACATAATATGTCAATCACCAAATTGCAAAACAAACTTCAATGTCACTTGTTAGTACTTGTTTCATTGTAAATGTACAAATCAACATTGAAACATCATCAAAGAAGAAAGGCAAAAGGAAGAAAAATGCAAATCATATTCAACAAACACGAAGTGTAATAAAAAAACCATGATAACAAAATTGAAAGCATGGTGAAATAGTGGCCCTTATCAAGCCCAAGAAAGATGAACAAGTTTTTGCACTTGACAAAATTGATCCATGGGACCAATTTGAAACTACAATCACAAAGTGGAAGAAATTTTGGTTGTTGTGATGGCTACGTGATATTATCAACACGTGCAAGGATAAATGAGATCAATCTCTAGTAAATTCAAGAAGATTTTTTACTATGTGTTTATAAAAAACATAATGATGATTATCACTCCCTAAATTCACAAGACAAAATCACATTGCATCTATCATGATTTTTTAGCAAGAACATGTATGAAATGATTATGGAAGCAAGGCAAATCAGCCAATATTTAATCCTCCTCATGAATGTTTATGACTTGAAAAATGATTTAGAACATATTTATAGACAAACTAAACTTGACTCAGAGCAAGTAATTAATTTCTTGACTAGTTCTAACAACAAGGAAATTGATTATAGGGTGTTTAAAACACATTATCAAGTATGGTGAGGATTAAATATTTCAAAGCAATGCAACAAGGGATCAAGTTCTAATCACCCCACTTTTCTAACATTCACAATCCTTCATTGAAGTTGTGAATGATGTTATAATTCCCAACCCAATAAATACCCCAATGAATACAACATTGCTAATTCCAAACAATAAGAAATAACACATACCTCAAACACCAAATTCAATCAACAAATTACAAATTTGAAATGTAGGAAATGATGTAAAAAATGGCAAATTTTGTAATAGTGGAAGAAACATTGTTATAAAATGGGAAATATGGCTAGTAGAGTCCATAGATCAAATCCATGATTCTAGCTTGGTTTCAAAGGATACGTGCTTGAAATTTCAATTAAATTACAATAATGCTTAAAGGTTCAAAAATCTTCTATGGAAAAGTAATTGGAATATTTGAAAATCAAAAACCAAACCATGATCAAAACACAAATGAATATAGTGAAAATGGGGTTGATAAATGTCATGAACAAGATGGTACAAAAATAGAAGGATGGTGCACCACCACCACCACCAAAGGTACCTAAGGAAAAACTCAATGTTCAGTTGTTTAATTGTTCCACAAAGAAACTTGAGGATTTTAAATGATAGTTGTAGTGATGGTCCAATAAAACAACTACAAAATACTACTAAATTGTTAGCAATTTTTGATTTAAGAACAACTAGTGAACCATGCTAGCATTCTTTTCAATTCAAGGTGTAAATATATAACTCTTTTGTGTGTTGATCATGAACATGTTTTTTTATTGCCCATGATAATTACTTAATTACCTCCTTTCATAATGTATTTTCAATTTTTTTTTGCCTTTCAATTGAATGAAAAGTTTGATCATCACCCAACATCATTGCATTTGTTTACCACGTATGGATCATCCAACAATACATCTACTTCTATCAACTATGGATTGAGCCACTATATTGCGCCCACTGATCTTGTGGTCATGGTAGTCTTTTGCATATGAACCCTGAGGTTTAACAATTGATACATGCATATCATTAATTTCATGCTTGGAAGATCACATCATGCTTAGAACTCCTCCGTGACAATTGCCATCACTTCTTATTCAAGCCAACTAATTAAACCATTGTAAATAGAATTTATAACATACACAAATTCATTCAAAACAAGTGAAAATAGTTGATTTTCCAACTTCAAACAGTTCACTCAAGTGAGGAAGTTAGCACCATGGGCAAGCCTATAAATTGCACAACACATGCAAACTTTAACATGAAAACTTTCCTATATTTTATATTTTATTTTTGTACAAATTTTTTTAAATCATTTACAATATTAAACAAAGAAATTTGTCATGTCAAAGTTTTCCACCCACCTTTCATCATCAAACTTTGTCAAGAGGAACTTGTAGAACTAAACAACATTCTTGGGCTTCATCATTGACCTAATTAGTTGACAATGTGCTTAAAATAGTCAACAATTGAAACTCATGTGATGCAACAAATATAAGAATAAAATTGGAGTTTATGATTTGCTTTCAACTTCCCATAAAGGCATTGTCCTAAAAAACCTTGAAGTTCCAATCAAAGTGCTAAGACTTGCATCACTAAAAACATCTTACAACATTTCACCTAATATGACAATGCAACAAATCAAAACCTTGGTATGAAGACCCATGAAGACAATTTTCAAGAAAATGAATTTGGAAGCAAAAAAATGAAGGAAAAAAATGACAATAAAGAAAACAAAAGTGTAAACAAAGCTTGGAGCTTCACAAGAACTATTGAACTTTAGTTATGATGACTTGCACACAAAACAAATAAATTAGAAAATGAAGATGTAATCAAAGTTCAAAGGTTTCAAGCAAGTAACCAATTTCACAAAACAAAAATTACAAAAAATTGGGGCAAAGCTTCATAAAGCTCCAACAAAATAGGAGATGATCATTGCTAAGAGCATTGAAGTTTCAATATCTGATGGAAACCTTCAAAAGTTTTTAAAAAACAAAACATTGCCAAAGATTGTAGTAAAGAATGTGAATAAATTAGGAAATTATTGTACCAAAAAAAAAAAGCTTCAATGATTATGAAAACCTTTGCATATAATCAATTTCAAAATGGAAAACATGTAGTAGAATATACCAAAGCTTCAAAGAACATGAAAAAAATGAGAAGAAGACTGTATAAATCAAAGCTTCAAAAGATCATGAATAAAATAAGAGACAATCATTTCCAAGAACTAATTAAGTTCAAAAGTGCATGAAAGTCTTTGCATTTAACCAACTACAAAATGGAAAAATTGCAACAAACTAGATCAAAGCTTTAGAAAGTGCAAATGAATAAAAAATCATTTGAATCAAATATTGAAACAATGTGAAAAAAATAAAAGACAATCATTGTCAGTAACTCATAAAATCAATAGCATATGGAAACTTTTATAAACAACTAGCTTCAAAATGGAAAAGATGCAACAAACTAGATCAAAGCTTTAAAGAGTGTGAAGAAAATGAAGAGAAAATCAAGTGGATCAAAAGTTTCAAAAAACACGAAAGAAATGACCAACGTGATGTTTTCCTAACCCTTTGTTTCCATGAGATGGAATCAATTTCCACCATTTGATCAACACTTAATCAAGAATACCATTAAAAATTTACAAGTTTAACATCACAAAATGGACTAATATGGAATGTTTTATGTGCCAAAAATGATCCACCAATTTTTGCAACTACAACACAAAAATGTTTATGAAATAGATTACCGAGTGTTATAGACAAATAGAAATTAAAAAATCACAAAAAAACAATTCTCAATGTTCACCATTAAAACATAGATAGAGACTATAACAAAAATATGCTTAAACCTTTGGTTAACCACATACCAAAAATAATCTAAAATAAGACCAATAACTATTCAAAAAAAATTCAAATGTGATTTTAGTGCAAACATGGAAACATTAAACATATAAAACAAAATGAACAAGGCTAGAACATAAAGTTACCTTATAGACTATTTTTGAACAAATTGAAGAAAAACTAGGATTATTTTAATTTTACCTATTTGGGGACCTAATCCAAAAAAAATTGTCATAAATTTTTCTATGGACCTCTTCACTCATCTTCCTTGATAGATATTATGTATTGAAAAATAATAAATGAACTTGATTCATAATGGGTGGAAAATGGATAACGATGAATGAATTTTATCCATAAATAACAAGTTATGTGATCCAATGGATATACTTTATTCATTATGGATGAAAAATGAAAGCTCATGAATGAATTTCATTCAAGAACAACATTGTAAAAATAATTAAGTAAAATTTTAATGATAAAATTTCAACATAAGTTTTTTGTTGGGATAAATTATGGGATGTCATCTATGACACTAATGTGGAACCTTGGTAACTTTGTAATTTAGTTGCGATGTTGTAGTTGAATTATGAAAAGATGTTGGATGGATGGTGGATTGTGGTTAGTTAAGTCATGTAATGCATTACGAGATACCTTATTCTATATTAACCCCTAAACATTACAACAATGTGAATTTACACTGAAAATCAAGCATCATGTGTTGAACCTCTCTCACCTTTGAAGGTTAAGGTCCTCCAAAGCAAGTTATTTCGAGTTTTGTGAAGTGGCATTACCAATTAGGTCAATTTTCATGTAGGCAAAGCACAAGGTAAAGTGGACTCTTCCTTTGTTTGAGGCTATTGGGAGCACACCAATTTGGACTCATTTGCAGCAAATTGAATTCTGTTTAGCCAAGTGATGGCGTTATGTAGGTGAAGCCAAGTGATGGCATTATGTAGGTTTAGCCTTGATTTTGCCACTTTTTTGTTTTGGACCCTCATCTAAAAGGAAGGCCGTGGGTCCAGTTTATGGCTCTCTTCAAGCCAATAGGATTGTTCTATTTCATTGGAGTGGGGCCCTAAAGATCCTCATCTAATAAATTGGCCCTTATCTAGGTAGGTACTTAATTAGGTTTTTTAATTAGGTGGGACAAGTGGGTCAATCTGGCTGGTTGTTCCACTTGGTTTCACTTGTTCCACTTGGTTTCACTTGTTCCACTTCGTTTCACAAGTTCCACTTCATGATGTGAATGAATCAAACAAACGGGGAAACCAAACACCAGATGAATGTGATCACTGTGGTGGGAACTGGGAACGTTGATTATTACATAGGCTAGAACACTTAACTGAAAACAACATAACCACCTAGCTAAATGGAACCCTAACCGGGTATGGTACCGTACCGGGGCTTGACCTATTCTTAGGTGGAAGGGGGCCCAGTAGAGGGGCCCAGTTTGTAGGGCCGGACCCAAGTACATAATTGCAGAAACAAGACTCGTCACCTTGTGACGAGCATGATTGCGCGTAAACCGCAACAAGTAAGGTCCTTTCCGTAAAGCATTTGGCTGCTTTTTCCAGGCTTTTTTCGCATATAGCCTAGATGGTGGCATGTAGTAAGTGGGCCCGGCCCACTTCCCTCGTGTTTTACTTACACGGGTTAATCACCAGTGGGACAAGGGGTCGGGGGGGGGGGGGGGGGGGGAGTGGGGGGGCAGGCGGTTTAGCGCTCCGAAACCGCGGGCCCCGGGGGCCCCAAAGCGAAAAATTTTCCCCTCCCCCGCCCCCCCCCCCCCCGA
>Ga0116231_10000591_pt1 | contig 65322 bp, 61 predicted proteins | sample S1TSphgellanicum_2_FD_89695 | JGI IMG/M metagenome (GOLD analysis project Ga0116231, IMG submission 89695) | Host-associated microbial communities from peat moss isolated from Minnesota, USA - S1T2_Fd - Sphagnum magellanicum MG | ecosystem: Host-associated > Plants > Peat moss > Unclassified... | reverse complement strand
CCGCCTTTGCCCCCACATCCTCCCCCCCCTCAAATGAGAAAGGACAAAAAAGTGGCAAAAAAACACCCCCATAGGGAAATTCCGCCTTCACCCACTAAAACCAAAAAAATTTTTTTTTTTTTGGGGAGGGGGGGGGGGGGGGGGGGGGGAGAGGGTGTGTCCTGTCCTCTTGAAACCTATATACATGGGCCAATATTTGGACTTACATGATTCGGTGTTTGGAATGAATATTCCTACACTGGGGTCTCCAAAGTTTCAGAGCTTTTTGGGGATGGGCCAATGAAAGAGGCTCATTGCAAAAAAAATTACAAAAATCTGAAGTTGGGGGACACCCCCAACTAATCAATCTGGATCACACTACCATCACAACTACTTAATGTGGTGGATCTATTCTAAAGACACCAATCATGGCTATAATTTCATGATGGGTTCTTTTGGTATTTCATGAAGATAACTTGCGCACAATTTTGGATGTTGTAGACACCAATGTTGGGCAGTTCATTACTTTTATGAAGAACCTCTCAAATGTTTAGATCCTAAAAAATAAATTAGAATGGATCTGGTTCCACACATAAATGTAGTTGGGAATTGTAGTTGGGAATGTGGTTTTGGGTCCAGTTCTTCAGAAAAATAAAAGTCTGGTTTTGGTTCTAGTTTTGAAAGTCAGAAACCCTAATCAGGTCTAGTTCTAGGTAACCTGCCCTAGAACCAACAGTTAACTGCTGGTTAACCCCCAATTATTTTCCTTTTTATAAAAAAAATTGTTTGGATTCTAGTTGTGGAATTGGATTTCAAAACTGAACCCAGTTCAAGTTTGGTTTTCACTAATCATATAACTGGAACCAGCAATTCTAACCTGCCAAACTGGGTAAACACCCGACATTGGTAGACACTAGACACCTCCAGTTAGAGGCTCACATATAGGGTGTGAGTGGATCTGCTCTAAAGTCACCAGTTCTGTCTAGAATCTCATGATGGATGGATTAGTTTAGCATGTCAAGGAAATATCTTGCACACTATTTGGAATGTGGTAGACATTGGAAGAGGCCCACATATGGATGGATCTGTGGATGGATGGATCTGCTCTAAAGACATCCCTTCAGATGTGAAACACTTTCCCCTTGTTGAAAAGCTGGACTAACATCTACACACAATGCAGCACTTTGGAGGGCCAGCCAATTCCCATTTCAAACCCCATGTGACAAAAAGAAATCCAAGCATAAAATTCCAAGCTCAATTGCAAGGGCTGCTGCTTTTTAAGCATGGAGAAAAACCACCACATGGAGCCAAAAAGATGAGAAAAAAAAATGATGTCTCAAATTCTTTTTGTACAAGTCTATCCACAAAAATCTGGGAACATTTTTTTTTTAATTTCCAAAAAACCAAATAATTCTAATTTTGGGAATAAAGAAAGAAATTGCATGCCAAAATAGGTTCCAGCCCTTCAACCCTAAACCATGTCAGCTCACTCAGTACTAAATAGCACCATGCAAGTAGCTAGTAGCTACATGATGGTTGCTCTGCATCATGCTGCATGATCATGTACACTATGTCTTAGTGGACAACCACAACCAAAAAGAAGAATGACACTAGGTATCCCAACCAAGGATGCCAACCACATGCAATTGACTATCCTATCTCTTTGACCTAAGTAGGGCTAGTGTTCCTCTTCCTAGCCCCTAAAGGTGGGGGCAGCCAAATTTATTTTGGATGCAGGCCAAACTTTGACCTGCCATTTTGGGCAGCTCCTCCTCATTTTAGGCAGTTTCCCAGCTGGGAAAAAAAATTGTCACTAGGCTTAAAGTATCAGGTAATTGGCCCTACCCAAAGGCTTGGCAAAGCCTTGGTGGAAAGTGTCTTGACTTACACAAGTGGCTTCAAGTTCAGTAGCCCCAAAAAGGAATATTCTGTCACAATATTCTTTTTTTGGGGGGGGAGGGGGAAAATATCATGAAAAAAAAAAAGGAGTTATTTTGGATCAATTTTGTTAGATGTTTATTTTGGATGTTTGAAGTGTGAGAAAGAGGTAAGAATAATGGTAAATGAGATGGAGGTTCATGGATTTAATAATATCCGCAACTAGTTTTGGGCACAAGTCCTAGTCATTAGGCTCTTGGCTTGATGTTTTCAGCACAACCAAAAATTTCTAGTTATGAGTGCTTGTGTAAGTGTGTGTGGCATCATAAGTTAAGTATAACATTGGGTACTCTCAGTCACTTGCAAAGGCATTGAATTGACTGTTCACGTCATTACCAATGACACCAAGCAGCCCAAATGAATGAACAACCATCCATACACCATGTGGATGGATGGTGGGTAAGTGGGTGGATGAAAAATAAACCATGATCATCTCAAAGAGGTGGCCTTTTGACACATCAGTTCATGCTATAGCTTTTTACACCACCTTACAATCGATAAGTTAATAAAATGAGACATACTAGCTTGGATGTAAGTTCATACGGCAATTAATGGTTGCCCATCCATCCTTTGTGCCATAGGTACCAAGGAGCACAACACCACTTGATATGACTAGTGTCTGATACTGTAGCCATCAATGACCATTGCCTTACAATAGTGGCCCTAACAACTTGTAGGTACTTGGTACCTACAACCCAATCTCCTTGACTAACCCACCATGAATGATGTAAAAAACTTCAATGCAGCTGAGCTGGGCATTACCCATTTCAAATGCCCATGGTACCTATGGCACAAACCCAGGTTAATAACTGACTATCCCAAGATACTAGACCAACAATGGTCATATATACAATCGTCTTACACTAGTGTAAGATGTGACAATAGGCCCACTTCGAGAAGCAAAACCATATTATGCCATACTGACCATAGTGTAAGGTAACTCCCGGGGTGTTCCTGAAATAACTGCCACTGAGGGGCAGGAGTCGAAGGGCAGTTATTTTGAAAACTCCTCGCTCCGAGGGAGTTCCGTGGCGTAAAATACAGGTACCCAGTTAAAGCACACTCGACAGATGGATGACAATCCACGTAACGGGTGATGATTTTGTGAAATGCCCAACAATTTACGGAAACTCAGAAATTCCATTTTTAACACCCATTACTTGTAGTGTTAAAAAGTTGGGTCAGTGCTTTACTTTATGATAGTAAATTACTAAACCCTAATACACTTATGCAACAGTATTCTTGTCCCATAGCTAACTACATGGTGGTTAGTTAGCTATGTCCTAAGTACTAACCATCCACATGCATCTATGTACCTAGTAGCCACCAAATGCTTTACCTACTTGGGTGCCTACAGAGGAACCACTTACATTCCCTACATGCTTACCTTCAGAACCTACCCACTTGCATAGTAAGTTACCTGGGTAAGGAACTGGGTTTAGACACATCCTGCAAGCATCAGACACAGCAAATTTTACTACTATTGGTGTAGATTCCAGTTTGTGAACAAAAGAGTGTTGAAATAGACTCTCCAGTCCTGTGTATCTGGACCCTCTGCATCTTGTAGGCTCTGGCTTGGGTATGATTCCTTCTCTCTCCTGCAAGCCATGAATCAGCTACCACTACTGAAACAAGAGAACAAACAGGAGGACCACTAGCCTGCAAAAAGCCTTCTAATACTAGTGAAACAAATGGAAACAGGACAAAGTTACAAGTTCTACCTAAAAAGTCTGCACTCCCTGTTGCACTCTGCGACAGAATTTGTCTTCCTGGGCTCATTGACAAAATCACACAGTAGTGGTTCACAACAAGGTTTGTTCCTGCTTCATCTGTAGTCTGCAGTGTGCACCACCTCCCTCAAATTCCCTAACATGAGTCCTTTGTTTACAATCCCTGGATTCTTTTGTCCACCTCAAAAGTTTTGAGATGTATCTAACTCAGTGCCCATAATACCCTGTCAGAAGTTTAATATTTTGGGTTATTCTCATCATTGCTCTTGAGAACATCTGCAAAACTGACTGATTGAAATCAAGAGCTTACATGGAAGCATACAATGGTCACTTCTGTTCCAACCCTGCCACTGGAGGAAACTTTATAACAATCTTTGATTAGAAATTGAGACATTGAGCAAAGGGCGCCTTTCATTCCAATGTGGGCCACGAAGCAACATTTCATGTGGTCCAAAAAATTAGTGAGGGAAGTTAGATCTTCTATGTACATGGTGAGCATCTGGACCAGAAAGATTGCATCCAAAGAATACAGGACCTCATCCTGCAGTAATAAACTCAACTCAAGCAGCCTTATAAGGAAAATGTACCCTTTCAGCAAACAGTTTTGATGGTGGGGGGTCTGTAAATTCCTATATTGATGAACATGTGTGCTTGATTGATGGTCTCTGATATCTCAAAGACCCAAAAAAATGTGTAGGCAACTTTGAACCATGCCAAAGCTATCCACCACCAATAGCGTCTGTTGCCTTGACAAACATCATGCAAAGTGGTGGGTTGATTTTGGCCAATGAGAGAAGGGCTGAGGGGACACTCCAAATGCCATCCCCACAAATCAAGCCTGAGGCCACAGCAGGTGCATATACATCTGCCTGCTTTGAGAGCCTTTGCCAAAAGAACAAAATCACCGTCCCAATAAACATGTCAATCGCAAAGTATGCTCCAATGTAGAATGGAATTGCCATCGCCATTGGAATTGGGATATAAGCTGCAACATTCTTTGGCACTACGTCTCGAGCAGTGTTGATCACAACAGCAGCAACCACAAAAATGTAGCAAAGCTCTACACAGTGTGGTGGCAAGGTCGAGAGGCCTTCCACACCAACAATAGCCATGGTTCGGAACAACACCCCGTAAGGTGCCTTGTACTCTCCTTCAGGATTTCCAACATCAAATGAAGTCCAAAACAACCAGAATGTCAGAGGTGCTATAATGCAGCCCATTACAGTCCCAACCAATTGGCTGATGAACATAGAGCGTGGCGATGACAAAGTAAGGTACCCTGTTCGGAAATCCTGCATCAAATCAGATGCTGTTGAGACAATCGACAGCATCACCCCACACCCTGCTAGTCCTGCCATCACACCACCATTGCTCCCAGCCCACCCAGCAAACACAAATAGGCCTAGTTTCCCATAAGTTGTCCCAAGGCTCCAGTCTGTTAAGCCAGTTCCATAAGCATTGCAAAATGCAAGAATTGGGGCAAGAATGTAAGCTCCTAGGACATAGTACCACCTTAAAGCATGAAACATTCGAGGTACAACCATCATGGATACACATGCAAGTGCCACATAGCCAGATACTGCAACCCACAGAGGCACCCCATCCTGAAGAAATACATCAGTGCACCGCTTCTCATCCTCTGAAAGATGCTCTGCCACCTGCCCTGCAATCCACATATCAATTAGTTGTAGACTACGCCGTCAGTCTGCAGGAGTGGTGCAGAAGTTTAACCCTTTTATTTGTAGCAACAATAATACTATAGAATTCAGGTTTCTATCACAACAAAGATGTTACAAGAAACACATTTGCAGAGTGGATAAAAACACCAACAATGGGTCAATCAGCCCTGCTTGGAACCCTCCAACAAAAACCTGCAGTTTGTACTCAAGAGGGGAATTATGACACTGACATACCTGTGATGACAGGCAGTTGCCGATGGTTACGAGTTTGGGCATATATAGTTTTAAGTGTGATGAATGATATCTTCAAAAAATTGTAGAGTCCATCTCCCAATACAAATGCAATTGCAATGAAGACCTGTAAACTCATTATACTCAGAATCCAATACTTGTTATACAACATTTCACTTAACTACAATTTATTGAAATGTCAAGAAGAGATATTTCTGTTGATGCATTCATGCAAATCTTCCCTGGCAAGTCATGATTCTGGCCACCAAAAAATTCTACTTGCTGACAATGATACTCAGGACTAGCACAGAATAAGTGTGATGCAATGTTCATTCCAAAGACAGTCAACATGTGGAGCTCACAGGGGTAGAATACAGACCTTGTAACCATAGAGACCTCCAAAGTTGCTACTTGGAAGGTTTGCTGGAAACCATTTTCCTTCTTGAGCAGCAACGAGAGGCCACATGATGCCCCATGAAACAATGGCACCCAACAGGACAGAGCAGTTCACAATGTGGGGGCATATCAGACCCACCCCCACATAAGTCATACTGAAATCAAAATAAAACCTGCCACCCAGAAGCAGTCATCTGTCAGCAAATCAATTAACAAGAGTTGTTTCTAACATGGCTCATCCTAATTGATTGCAGAACAGCAAGAACACTCAAGTTCTGCAAGAAAAGACAGAACCATTTCTGCTCATGTTCAACATGGTTATATGTTCAATTCACAGGGAGATATTGACCTAAGCAAAAGTGTGACTGGTTAATACACATATTAGCAAATCCTAAACCCTAAGCTCTAAACTCTTTGTAGAAAAAAACCAAACGATCCTGCAGTGGCAGCAAAGATTTACTCCAAAAGTCAGTAGGTTACAAACTCCATAAGATGCAATGAAAGGGCATGAAAGATGTAGTTAAGGTTACGTGTTAGCAAATGCCTTTAACCCTAGAATGGGAAAGTTGTCAAAGCCACAATTGTCCCCAATTCCACTCCAGAACCACTTGAAGAGGCTCCAGACAAAGCTTCCACCAAAAAACCTGCCTAGGCATGCCACTTGCTTCCTGCACACAATTGCCACAACCCATTGTTAACTGTCAGCTTGTTACTCATATCTTGAGATCATTCATTCATGCACAAAAGTGGAACATATGCCTTCATTAGTGGAGCACATTCGATCAGTTGGCAGTCAACCAAATCACCTTGACCCATCAACTCTCAACAGAATCTGGAGCTTCCAAGACACCCTGAAAACAGACATTTTGTTATCTTGGACAGGTCAATTTTCTCTTACTCCTTTGAAGTATCTATCTTCTACACCTGAATCTTGAGGGAAATTTGCTACTTACGAAGCAGTATCAGCACCCTCTGGTGTGTGGAAGCTGTTAATAAGAAGTGCAGTTGCTGTGCCACTAGGGTATGTCAGCTTGTACTTCAGTATCATGATCTGTGCACAAATCCAAATTGATCTATTAAGAAAACAAGTGCATGTTGCTCAGCTTCCTGCATCATCCTACTCCACTAGCACATGGGCCAAAATCACATACCACATATGAGAAAATGTAGCACTCGTTTCAAACCCTAAACCCTACACAAAACAAACTGGTCCATCATCTTCTTTCATTCTGAAGATTCTGGAGAAACAGAGTGAGAGTTAGCAAGCCGAAGAATTTCAGCATGACTACTACTACTAAAACCGTTTGAAAGTGATAATTCACAGTTGTAAAGTTTCTCATGGACGGTGTGTTGTGTGCTCCTGGAGCCTTACTTGGCGCAGTGGAACCACAGAGAAGATGCCCAGGAAACTGACAGTGAATAGAAAGGCAGTCATCCAGCCTAGCGAGGGATCCTTTATATCCTCAATTCTGTTTCCTGGGTAGTCTGGCCCCAGCTTCTCATAGGTCTTCCCGTTCATCCCCAACAAATAGGACCCAAATCCTCCTGCAAAAGGCAAAAACGGGAGAGTCATTGAGCAGAAAAATCACCCATCTCCTCCTCTCTCTCAAAGAAAACAACTGCTGCTTAAATTAGGTCGAGAGCTTTTCCCAGCCAACAAAGAGGATATGGGTGAGAGAAAAAACGACAATTTACCACTGAAGGCAAGTCCCATGCAAGCGACGACACAGGTCTGGACGACTGTATTCTCCTGGCGAGTGAAGGGCTTGCTCCATATCCCGAGCTTGGACAGCAACAGGGTCCATGACTTGATGAAGAAGAAACCCAACAGACCCGCAGCGACATTGAGCGAAGGGATGATACCCACGGTGAGATTCAGCTTGTGGGTGATGAGGCTAAACACGCTACCTAACACTGCGCTCACCACCAAGCCCCGCACCGTAATCTGCTCCCACCAAGGAGGTACCGGCACGTTCTTGAAGGAATTCTCGCTGCTGAACTCATCCCCATCGTCCTTTAGTGACTCGATGGTATTGTCCACCCCTTCAATGTCCGGCAAGAGCGTGTAATCCGCAACGTGAGCTTCCATTTTGCCGCACTAACACGGCTCTCAAGACCCCGCAACGTCGCGAACTCTCCGCGAGCGCTGTTCTGCACCCCGTTCGTTCGCATGCACGCATGCACGTCCGCCTGCCCGCCCGCCTGCCGTCATGACACCGTCACTGAGACGGCGTCGTCCCCAATGCAGAGCGGTGACGACGGACGGTGCTCACTGCTGTTCACCACTAGTGAACTAAGAATTAACTCTTCTTCTTTTGTGCGGGGGTTTAGGGCCACTTTTGTGGCTGTGTTCAGTTGACTCAAATTAGATTTTCTCTAAAGAACATATATCCCCTTTTTCGGGAACTCTTTGGGCCATTTTTCCCTACAAATGGAAATTTTCTATTTTTTTCCAGGGGTTTCTTTTCTTTTTTTCAATTTTATGATACAAATTTATGGCCTTTTTTTCCTAAAATTGGTTGTGGAATTTACACTAGAAAAAATTCCCCCAAAATCCCTATTTTGTTTTTTCAAAATATGACAAATTTTGTCAGGAGCAATACTGTAAATTGGGGGTTGTCTGAAAGGTTTTCCTTTTTTTCAATTTGTGATGTCGAAATTTGAAAAAAAATTCGAAAAATGAAAAATTATTCAAATTTACACAAAAAGTCTGAAGAGCAGAAATTTTCAATTTTTTCCCAATTTGGTGACAAGAAAAAGGGAAAAACAATCTATAGGCAGAAAAAACACTGGTTGTAAATTGTCACTTTGTGTCCAGCAAAATGTGAGCACTAAATTTGGACCTCTTTGGCAATTTGGTATTATTATAAATAGAAGAATGGATGCTTTTACAAGTCATAGTTTAGAGGGGTTTTTGAGAAGCAAATTGTGAGGGAATAATATGCACCTTTTGTGGCAAGTTTATTTGCCTTGCCTACTACCAAGGCAAGAAGGATATTGTGTTAAGATTCATTATAGAGTATAGTAGCTTAATGGATTTTGGCCCCTAGGTAATAATAATAGGTCTATTCTTATATCAGGATTTTTGAAAGATGATAGATATTTTGACTTGTGTTGGAAACTTGAGATTAATAATTATCTCGAGTTATAGAATCTTGAAGGATTTTGGTTTGATATAAGAGGATGTTTGGAAGGTTAATAATTTTTGAATGGTGAAATATTTGAGTTTCCATAATTCTTCTTTTGCCTGAAGATACCTTTTAATGTAAATGGCAAGGCAAGGCCACAGTGTGACACACCCCCTTGTTAATGTTAATGGATGTCAGTAAGGGGCAATAAAGTTATCCGTAAAGTTATGAAAAGATGGCCCTGTCCTTTTTTTTTTGCCTTCAACCAATCACTGCTGCTGCTATGTGTACTGTAGCTATAAATGTTCTCGAGCCTGGTGCATTTATTTAATCCTGAGTCTCAGAATTTCATACCCTTATTTAATAAAATTTGATGACTTTGTGGATAACAGCCAGGAGGGGATGAAGCATCAAATGAGGGGTGCAACTCAGGCACAACAGGCCATGACTTTACACAGAACTCGAATACTTTGCACTTTTTGTGGCAGTTTGTTATTAGTGGAAATCAGTAGGGAATAATTGGCACTTTTTTGCGGTAGTTTGTTATTAGTGGAAGTCCATTCTGTGAACTTTTGTCGCAGTTTGACATTGAAGCAGGGAGATTTTGTTTTTATTTTTTAATTTGAACGGAGGTCCAAATATTTTGCATGAATAGGGTTTTTTAAAATCAATATTTTTTTTGCTATGGTTTTTAATTTCATGCAAGCGACTAATTTTTTTTGTGAAATTTTACATTTTTCCAAGTTCCAGGGTCTAGGCTTTATTCTAGTGTTGGACTGGTGTATACAATTTTTTAATACCCGACTGGTTCTTGTATTAAGGATCCTCCCCATTTTTCATACCAGTCCAATATGAGTATGTGCACATAAACCCACTGGTAATATATAAATATGGTGTGTACTTGAATCTTGGGCTGGATATAAGTATAGTATAGATTTTTATTTTTAATCTTCCCATACCAAGGGTATATCAGCACTGGTATGAATCTTGAATGTGCCTCCAATTCACAAACAAAAAAATTACAAATGCACTCCATTCAACTATTACAAGCTTTTTTTGAAAGGAAAGCCAATGACAGCTGAGAAAAAAAAAACACATCTTGAAATATACTCCAAGTGCTTAGAATTCCCAAATTGGTTTAAAAATAACTTTCCAGTTTTTGTTTTGTTCAAATGTAGGCTCTGCAATTATTTTGCAATTCAAAATTATAACACTAAAAATCACAAGTTGAAAAAAGACTGGCCTACAAAGAGCTTGCGTAGTTCAAATGGAAAATATTATTCAATGTCCATTTGCCAACAACAAACACCAACTGAAACATGGTAGCCCAAGTGAACATATTGATTCCAAAATAAATTTATTATAAATGGATGCACAACTCTAATTTGAAGCATCATTAAATTGAAAAATGGCAAAACTTGGAAAGAATTAGTGAAGTTTAAAGTCTAGTAAAGACAGGTAATAAAAACTACAGCCTCCATTTCACAGTAGTTCAAAGCTAAGATTTCAAAATGACACCTAGCAGTTTGCAAAAAGAGCTTTAACATTAGATGCACAACTCCAGCACAACCCTAAGTTGAACATTGTCATGGAAAATAGAATGTGAAAAATCCTACAAAACAACAATCAAAACTTGAACATGTAGAATTACAATTTTCATTCTTCCCAATTCACAAACCCCAAATTAAATAATACCAAAAATGAAAGATGACAAGCTTTTGAAGGACTTCTAAAAGTTGATTGAGGGTCAATTGCAAGCAAAAAAATGTACAAACAATTTGTGCTAAATTTGTTTAGGTAGGCCCAAACAATGATACCTACTGCTGAAATTCACCCAAAAAAATGCACATATACCTCAAGCAAGATCCTCCTACAAGAGACCAGCTTCCCCTAACTCATCTTCATGCTCCTCCAACAATTTAGCTTCTACATTAAAAAAATCTCCAACATTACCTATTGCAAATGAAATGTAAGATTTGGACAACTTTCCCGAAAGTCATTTGGCTAGTTTTTGTAAATCATTACCAATGCATCTAAGTTGGTAATTCTCAAATGACAATGCCACAAGCTTGTGAGTAACACTACAACTAAGAAAATCCTTTTAGTCCCTATTTGGGATCTAGGTATGCCAAAAATCTACTAGGCCAAAAAAAAAAGTTTGGGAACCTCATTATATTTTCCTTCTACCAATTTAACAGTTTGATAGCCTTTTCTTCAACCATCACAACATGACAGAACAATGATAACTCAAAATTAAAAAAGCATCATTAGTTTTTTATATTGAAGCAAGGATATCAAAGATGGAATTTGCAACCTATGAATTGTTGTTGCCACCGAAAAGGTTCAAGAACTTGTTACTTTTCTTGAACAAAGGAATCACAATCTTCTTGTCATATTCAGAAACAACAACCCTAGTTGCCTCCTTACCCAAAAAGTTCCCTAATCTCCAAATTTTTGTATCAAGGGTCAAACATGAATGCAAACATGTTATGGGCTTTATCCATTTGAAATTCAACAACAAAGGAAATAAAAGGTTGTAAAACACTCAAAAGGTTCTGCTGCCATGCGAATACACAAAATTTTCAATTTTGAATCAAAATCCCCACATTACAGAAGTGGTCTGGTTGTTGTTGGCTGATTGTGTTTTCAACCTCATAGTTGGATGCTAATGATAATAGCAGCATGTAATGCAAATAGAAGCCAATAGCTCTAAATTGGTTCAATACACACACCACTTGACAAAACATGTATTTTATTAATTTAGGATTAAATTGTTAATTTAGAACTTTAGATAACCCGATGGAAGGGATGAACTCCACCTAGTGGCCACCTAATTTAACAAGTTTGTGATCATTTTATACATGAATGTCATTTAAATGTACATATCTGAATAAATTTATTGTTAAATAAACATGAAAATGTCACCAAAAATTCCCAAAAAATAACATCATGTACAAATTGTGTTTAATGAAGGAGGGGAATGATGGTGGATATATGACACATCAATGTGCAAAAAACCAAAGCTTGACAAATGCTCCAAAAATGATGATTTTTTTTTTAATTCATATCAATTTGATGGGAGAATTACAATGCATTTCTAATCCATCTAAGGTGATTAAGCCCCTCAACTCTCATTATTCCCAACTTTATAACACATATTATGTCAATAACTTAAAATATATATTTCAAATTAAGGGTCAGTGCTACCATTAACAACAATAAAAAAAACTCAATTCTTTGAATTTTGGAGAAAAAACATTATGCCAACCCAACAATGGATCAAAAAATGGTACTTGTACTATAACAAATATATTAATAGTTTCAAAATCTATATACCATGAAAAAATATTTCATTTGGTGCCCACCAAGTGTAACACAATATTTTATTGAATATGAAAGTTATAAGTCAACCCTCCGATTAATGACAAAGATAGATGAATTTCAAACAAGGGACACCATGTTAATCCAACAATGGCAAAAATGTTTATGAATCCAAATATGATGTTCATTAAAACAAAAACATTACTAAATTCGAATTTTATATACTATGAAAAGAGTATTTTGCCTAGTGGCCACTATGTGATATATATATTTTTTTTTATTTTATTTTTTTTAATTTTTTTTTTTGATAATGAAAACCGTGGGTTAATTCACATTAATAGATTTGAATTTGATATACTATGAAAGAAGTATTACACTTAATGGCCACCATGTGATATATATATATATATATATATATATAATATTGATAATGAAAGCCATGGGTTAATTATCCCACAATTGACAAAAAGAAAATTGAAAAAAACCACCAGATGATACATAAAATTAAAATAATACAAATTTATTGATAGTGAACCATTAATCACAAAGAAAAACTCAATTCATTGAGTTTCAAAGAAAGGCCACCATGCATATCTAACAATGGCTACACTCACATCTACATATTTACAAATGGTGTTTGACATTGTAAAAACATTTTTTAGTAGTTTGAAATTTTATATACCATTTCTCCTTGTGGCCACTAGGTGCAAAATAGTAGATTATTGATTTGAAAAGACAAGAATCTAAGGTTCAAAATTTTGCCTCAGCTAAAATAGAATAAAAAAGGCATTAATAAACATTGCATTTTAATTCACTAGCAAATGGTTGAAGATCTTTCAACTTTCCCAATTATTTTTTTAGTGACCAAACATAGTACTTAAAGCTCCTAATTAAATAGGTACTCCACCTTTTCATGTACACAAATCCAAATCACAACACAGATATACTGAACCTAGGTAGAATGAACCATAATTACACCAGCCTATCGATCCCCTATAACATTTCATCCTCTCCATCAAAATGTCGTTACAATTATTATAAACACTAGCATTTTGTCTATTTGTTCTTGCACATTGACATCGAAAGGAAATATTTAACAAAACTACCAGTTTCCAACTTTGGGCATTCCTCCTTTTTCTTACAACATATTATTTTAAAACCCAAAAAATCAATAACACAAAGATAGGATCAAGGTGCTTAACTTCGAAAATGCAACCTATTTGTAACTTCATTGCGCAAGCTTCCTCCATCATTGGCACTTCCCCCATCCACACATAAGAAAAAGAAAAAATGTCACATTAACCCTTAACTTCAAACAACTTAATGGGTGCAAACAGGATATCATGAACCTGACCCACCCCCTTGGGTGACTACTTATTGGGTGTTTATTCTACAATATTCTTGGAATCTTTTGAACAAAAGTCTTTTAAAAAATCTTTTAAAATCTTTAAAATTTTCATCACACTATTATGTTATACTTTACATAAAAACTTTGCTAAAAATATGTTTGTCAAAAAATTCAAGTTCATTTACAAGTCCTTTTATTACTTAAAAACACTGATTACAATGTTTTCAAAAAGTTTTTGGGTATTTTTCATTCATTAGATCGATTTCAAACTCTTAGAGTATGTATACCAATATATTGAAAATAACATTATGTGAAAAAAATTCCATTTAAATTTTTTTATTTTTAAAAAAATGTTTGATACACAAAACCAAATGCTAGTTATAATTGCTTATGTACACATTAATGTGACTGCACCCTAATAAAACCTTAGTAATCTCCAAAAACAATATCTACAAATCATGGGGCATTCCTGTGAATATAATGAACAAAATAAAAAGTAGTTATACGGTGCAATTAAAAAAAAGGGGCACAAAAGTGGCCAACCAAGCTTTTAATCCATGTCAAAATACTTTAGATGAAAAGCAGTTTTCAAGTTTTAAAATTCTTTAATCTCTTAATTGTCATCAAACCAAACTATAATTTATACTAATATTATGGACATTTGATGGATTAGTACACATCGAACTTCCCTTCATTCAGGCTATCGTGGTCTTACGTTATGGCCATTCATCATTGAACACATATGGAACTTTCAAGATGAATCATTCATACCCTATGGGTATTCAATGTAATATGTTGTTGCAATTCTTTCACATGCAAAAAGTCTAGTATGATTACTTTTCTTATTAGAATGATTTCACGCTAATGTTTGCCCCCTTCCTTTTTGGTATTAAAGTAGGTTGAAGTTTGATTGGGCATTATCTAATGTGGGAAGGAAATGGAGATTTCATATAACTAATATGAGTTATAGGATCTTTGTTGTGGAGTTTGACTAGCATCAATTTGAAAGGTATCCACCTCCTCGAACCTTCATGTTGTATATTGTTGGTTTTGCAATTGTCTAGATTGTATGATTTGATCTTAGGGAGGCAAGATTTGGAGATCTTGCAATTGGTGTTACATTATCAAGATTCTCCGTACAAGTTATAATATGGACCTAATGACGTTTACAGATGATTAGAATTGGGTCCTCTTTGATACACAAAATATTAAGTTCTTTTATACCTTAGGATGGCTATACTCTAGTTTGAAATATGAAAGGTCTAATGTAATGCCTGAGGTACGACACATATGGTTGCTTGTTGACCTTACTTTGTTAGAAGGATTTCCTAAATTCTTCAAACTAAAACATAAGGAGAGGTTACAAGCGGGTGATCAGATTATAAAATTGGAGTTTTGTGAATGTGAAGGCACTATGTTAAGCTAGAAGTTTTACAAGAATGGAGAAGGGGGGTAAAACTAAGCTAATAGGAACCGATTTTGGCATAACTAGTCCTTGGTTTTGATGTTCATAAGTCTCATACACTAAGTTAATGTTGAAAGTGTATGTCGTATTTATGTGAAGCCCTTTCTAATATGTTAATTTAGCATAGAATACCTTTCAGCACATTTTAAAGCCCATAACTAGTGCTTTTCAGCATAGTGAAATAATGTAAAAGCATTATTTAAACATTATTGTTTAACACTACCTCAAGACATTTCATCCAATCTTCTGCTGCCACATCATTTTTTTAGGACTAATCATAATGACTTAGGAGATTGTCATTGGCTCCTATTAGCCCATTTTTACCTAAAGGTGTTAGTTTAGGTCTATGTATGAATTGATGACATTTGCTTCAATAACAAAATTGAAAACAACATGGTCATGGTAGTGAAAATTGAGGAAAAGCATGTTAATAAAAGCTTTGAAGTTGAATAGTGACAAATGTTTGAAAGATTTCTGCACCAATCTTGGGATGGAAGGCAATTGTCAATGCAAAGGAAAATCTACAGTACCAAATAAACCTCTTAACACCTCTCATTGTGAATTTTTACATTTGGATCTAGAAAACAAAAAGGTGTCTTCATATCTGGGTGATATCTAGATGTGTCAATACTACTAGTAAAACATAACAGATATGTCAAGATTTTTATCCCAAGGATGAAATGTTGGTTGGTGATAGATTGGAAAGGGTAGAACATGTTGGAGTGACATCCAGAACTCTAAGTTTGATGTTGGAAATTGATCAAATAAGAGTGCATATATGGGTTGCTAAAAGTGAAAATCATGTAAATTTCTATGTGTATTCTTGAATGCAAGATTATTGTTATTGATAAAGCAAGATTCCTATCTTCTCTAATGTTTCATGATGACCAACCCTAAGGGCATGGATGAACTATTATGGGGGAAGGAGTTTGAAGATGTTCTAAATTGGACCGAGTAGCTGGAAATGGCATTATAGGTGCATGGATATGATGAACTCAAGTTTTTTAAGATTACAATATTGAATTTGCAAGGAAAAGTTAAAGACTAATATAAGAAGTTAGAACTTGCACTTACTTATTAAAACGAAATGACAACTGGTATGCAATAGAAGTTTGGAGATCTAAATTTAGATGAGTTAACAATGAAAATGGATGTGGTGAAGCCTAGGAATTTTGGTAGAAGGTCTGATTATATTTTGATAGGCTCAATAAGTTGTTCAAGAAGGGAATGGTGAAGGATGTTGAATAAGGGCATGGTTTCTTATGTATCTACATTTGGAGATCAAGAAATTATGCACGGTGAGAAATTATTATATGAACATTGAAAAAATGTTCACTATTGTAAAGGAAATCAAAAGGGTATTGGGTGAATTAAGGAAAATGCCAGTTGAACCTCCCAAGGAAGAACATGAAGAAGGCATGAACAATGATACTACATTAGAGATTCAGGTAACTACATTGAATGAATCATTCATCAATTTCTTTAAAGGGTTTTTATTTGGTGTTGGAGCCATTGCACTAGTAACCAATGGTTTTACTATGTGTCAAATTTGCAAATCCACATATCATATTACTATTGCCTGCCCATGAATAAGATACTTAAAGCCAAAATGTGGTAAATGTGGTCATCCATGTAAAATGGAACTCTAACTAAAGTGTGGGTAATGCTCTAGCATGGGACACACTAAAGACATATGTTAGAAGTGTGGAAGGGATCATTTGTTGCCAACAACTACTTAGAAGTCTTGATTAATGATGAGGAAATTACATTGGAGCAACTTAATAGATTGTGTAATATGAAACATGATGTATTTTTAGGAGCCATGATACCCAGAAGGCACCTCCCTACAGAAACAACAGATGGGGACACAACTGAAGATTAAGAGACTAGACATGTGGAAATTAGCAAAAGTTCCACAATTTTATCCAAAATACTCAACCATTTTATAAAAGGAAATTTTTCCTTTATTACCCATGGAATCCATCTTGGCAATACTTGGTGAGTTGGAATCATTGGAAAGTTTGGTCAAGTTGGCAAGGAAGAAGCACAATGAAAGTTTGAAGACAATCAACCTAACTAAGGTTGAAAGCTCTCATAAGGTGCAAATATTAGCATCAACAAAAGTCACTGCAGCAAGACATTACATTTACTTGTTGAAATAAGTAATCACATGGTTAAAGCTTTATTAGATATGGGCACCTCAATGTCTATGATGTCTGCTAATGTGGTATGAGAACTAAACATCATGCACTTGGTTTCTAACTCATAATTGTACAAAATTATATCAAGTGTTGACATAAATTCTTATTACTGAACTACATGTGAAAGTTGGAAATGTTCAATGTCTTATGACCTTTATGATTGTGGACACAAATAACTACGATTTTTTCTTGGGTCTGGATTTTCTCATCAAAATAGGTGTTGTGGTGGATGTGGAGAAATGATTAATTCAAATTAGGCAAGGACGACACAACAATGTGCAAATTGTATCATTGAACATGGTGAATATGTTGCAATTGGTGACAAATAAAAACTACAATGATGATGTGGAGAATTAAGGCAAAACTTTTTTAAATGGGGCATTGGACATCAACCGTTAAAGGAAGAAGGGTTGATTATATAGAACGGTGACAACCCATTATTTGATGATGATATAAACTCATACTCATTTATGAACTTTGACAAAGAGATGGAAGATTTGGCAAATGATGGAACATGGACATTACCAATTCATTCCAAAAAGCATGGAAATCTAATGGATAATGGGTTGGAATTTTTTGTGCAACATGAAGGACCCAACCAAGTTATGAATTTGATTCTTGAAAAACAAACACACAATGTGTTATTTAGTGGGATATTTTATTTGGCTGACTTGGATGACTAGATGCAATGTGTAGCACAAGATGAGGATAGAAGAAGTGAACAATTCATGGTTACAAGGGGTACATTTGTGTTAAACATTTTTCAGTTAAATGCTAGCTCAAGTGCCCAAAAAGATAGGGTGAAAGCACATTAGGGTGTCACAATTTCGGTAGATTAGAGTCCTTTTTCAAAGTCCTTTTCTAGTGTAATTAAAATTTGACTTAAAATATGAATATTTAGATGATATTGAAAATAACATTTTTTTCCATTTTTGATTTGAAATCATGATGTTATAAGACATATAAAAAATCTCACAAAATATTTTTTTTAATAATATTATGACAGCTTTAGAGCATAATTATTTTTAAATGCTTAAAAAGGATTTTTAAATAATTATAATTTTTGGGATTTAAAAAAGTCCTTAACATAATAAATTAAAATCACATTCCATTCATTCAATGGATCTTTAGTTTCTTAAACATAATTCATCCAATATCTCAAAGTTCCAAACAAATAAGATGAACACATTGTAAAATAAAAGTTCATATCCATGAGTTTTGCAAGTATGACAAAAAAATGCGGACAAAATTCAAAAGTCCATTACTTATTGGCTATCTACAATTTTGATTTTATATTTTCATTCTTGGAAGATTGATTATGATATTTTTAGGTAAAGGACTCCCTTTTTTCATTATTTCAATGAATTTTATTTTATTTATTTTCTTGTATCTAAGAAATACAGGAAAAACTATCATTGTGATGTCCATATAAGGTCACCATAATGTGCAAACATCTAATAATGTGACATCTTTGGCGCCATATGAAAGGCAAGACATATGGATTGAAATTAGAAACAAGATCAGGATAGATCTTGACCTAGATCAAAAGAAGTCTTGTCAATTGTGGAAACTACTTGAACAATTTTTGAACGTCTTTGCTTGGCATAAAGGTGAATTGGGATGTTGTAAGTTTATGAAGCATGTAGGTGACACCCAAGGGTTTCCCATGCAAAACAACTCCAAACCAACTTTCATTTTGGGAAGAGGCAAAGGTAAAGAAATAAATAGATGTGTTGGTTGCATTAAGAAAAATGAAACCTAGCACTTCTAAGTATACATGTAAGGTTACATCACCAGTAAAAAGAGAAGATAGTCATAGGTTTTGTGGTGACTATTGACCTCTAAATTTGCAAACACTACGAGTGGCATTGGCTGAAGATGTTTTAACCCAACTTACAAAATCAAAATGGTTCATTGCTTTGGATCTACAATCTAAATTTTGGCAAATTCAAATGGCTAAAGAAAATATCTGTAAATCAACCCTCATCACCAAATTTGGGTCGTTTGATTGGACTATCATGCCATTTGGTTTGAAAAATGCCACAAGCACCTTCTCTAAGACTATGAAAGAAGTTTTTGGGGTTTGCATGGATAAGTTTTTAAAGGTCTTTGTGAATGACTTAAATGTCCACATTATGATTTGGGAAGAGCATTTAGAACATCTTTGATTTGTGTTGTTAAGGTTAAAAGAAATTAACCTTAAACTTAACCCTAGAAAATGTGAATTTGCAAAGGTTATCTTGACATTCTTGGGTCATGTATAAGTAAGTTGAGATGGGACATTGCCAAATCCAAGAAAAATCAAGGCTATTACATAATTTCCCATCCCTACATCTATGATTGGCATTCAAGCATTTCTTGGACTAATAGGTTGCTACAAAAATTATGTGAATGGTTATTTTCAAATGTCAATTTTGTTGTTTGACTGAACCAAAAAATATGCGATGTTTAATTAGAATCCAAATTGTTAAAATGTTTTCACCCTACTAAAAGAGGGATTAATCTAAATTCCTATTCCAATGAAACCAAATTTCACCAAACCAAATATTTTAAATGTAGTTTGCTCTACATGTGGGGTGGGGGCCATATTGCACAAAAGAATGGCGAAGTGAATGAATGATTGCAATATATGCTAACAAAGGGTTGTCCCCTATGTAGAAGAAGTTTCACCCCATGGAGGGTGAATGTTATGTGTTAGTATGGGGCATATTGCATTTTTGACAATACCTATACCATAATCATTTCATGTTCAAGAATGACCATAAACCCCTTGAATGGTTGGCTATTGTTTCAAATACCTATGGGAAGAGGGGGCATATTCATTAATATGCTCCAAGAGTTTTGTTTCAAAATTTTGCATCGAACAGGGTTTAAGCACATTAATGTAGATGTGTTAAATCAGAATGTTGTGGATGTTATTGAAGATGAGGATTCAAGGGATGAGATATAACATTTTAGGTTGTTGAAAAGAAATTTATCACCAGGGGAGACCATACAGACATGTGTAAAAGAAGCTCCAAAATGGGGGTGATGTTGCAACATTTGGGTAATAAAAGCCTTTTTAACCATCTATATTTGATGGAAGTGGGGGAAACTATGGATGTAGAAGTTCAACAATCTGAGAACTAAGTTGATACCCTTGCAACTTCCAATTTGAACTGTGAGAAATAAGGAGTGAACGCATTGAAAAAGGAAAACATGAGTTTTGGAATGTCAAAACTCACTAGCAGACTAGTAGAAGACACCCATGTCATTGTTGATGATAAAGATGGGTTGGATGAATCCAAAAAAAACAATAATTGGGAACATTCCAAAAACATGGAGATTTGGTAAGATGAACTGAACATGACAATATTGAATGGCGAACAACTTTTAAATGAATGTAATGCAGAGGAAAAGGTTAGGGTTAACAAGTGCATTTTGCATTACTATTGGAATAATGACAATTTAGTGTTGAAAGGGTTAGTTGTACCATTGACCCAAGGAGCATTAGCAAATTATTCTTGATTTACACAACGAGATTGGTCATTTCAATGAAACACGAACATTGTTTTATATTTCATCTCATGAGTCCTCAAACTCACTATGGTGCTCTCCTACAAGTAATGTTAACTAGTGTATAGAATAGGTATTAAAATTGAGCCTCAAGAGCTCAAGAGCATTCCCATCTGGGACCAATTCCACCATGTAGCATTTGACACATTTAGACCCTACTTGAAACAAACAATGGAAATAGATACATATTGGTGGTTATTGATCATTATTCAAAATGGTGTGAAGTTAAGGTTATGGTGGATCATGATGCGGAAATTACTCCAAGATTTTTGGAAAATGAAGTAATATGCATGTTCAATGTTCTAAAATATATTATAATTGACAATGGATCTAAGTGGTCTACTAAGTTTGATCAATTGTGCAAAAATTACGTTATTATACACCAATACACCACAATTCAATGGCCCAAGTGTAATGGGATGGTTTGAAAAAATAATGGACCCTAAACATGGGCTCACTATTTTGTCTACCACACTAGAACATGCATGAGATTGGGATAGACAATTGCTTAGGATTCTATTTAAGTATAGGTGTGGAGTGCAATTAAGCACCAAATTATCTCCACACACAGTTTTAACTGGTCTTACAACTAGGTTGAAGGTTGATAATTCTCTGAACCCATTGGTGCAAACCTTTGAGGATGACGATCTTGCTACTATGGCTAAACATATGATCAGTAAAATGCAACTTATTGCTAATATGCATGGAGAAGTTGTTGAAAACGTTAATTAAGCACAAGTCAAATAGAAATGGGCATATGGTGCATGGAAAGGTGAACAAATGTTTCTTGCATTCAAGGAAGGAGAAACCTATGTGAAAATGAAGAAACATGGGAAAAAGAAGTCCCTAACGTCTAATTAGGAAGGACCTTTCTTATTCATGAAATATCTTGATAGTAATGGTTACTTTGATTAGGATGAAAAAGGAAGGATTTGTGTGGTTAAAGGCAAAGAAAAGTAGCTCTAGGACATACTATGGAAGGATTTACAAGTATTTCATGTTGCACCATGAAGTGTGAAGAGTGAAGGATGCAATTGAAATTTTAAAGGAGACATTACATTTGTGATGTGGATTTAGGGCTTTGTTGGCCACTTTTCTGACCTATCTTTTTTTGTTGCGCAATAAAACTACCTTATATTTTTTCCATTATCATTCATAGGAGTGCCCTTTAATTTGCAAGTACTAATTCTAGAAATTACTATGGTTTTATTAAGTTGCGCAAAGTTAAGGATTAGTTTGGCATGCTTTTGTTTTTCTTTTGTGTGGATGGGGTGAATGTCAATGATGGAGGAAGCTTGTGCAATGAGGTTACAAATGGGTTGCATTTCAAAAGCTAAATACCTTGATCCTATCTTTTTGTTGTTGATTTTTTGGGTTTTTAGCTAATATGTTGTAAAACAAGGGAGGAATGCCTAAAGTTGGAAATTGGTAGTTCTCTTAAAATTTTCCTTTTAATTTCCAATGCACATGAGCAAGTAGATAGAATGTTAGTATCTATAATAATTGTAGGGACATTTTGATGGAGAGGATGAAATATTATAGGGGATTGATACACTGGTCTATTTTGTGGTTCATTCTACCCAGGTTCAGTATATCTGAGTTGTGATTTGGATTTGTGCACATGAGAAGGTTGAGTACCTACTTAATTAGGAGCTATGAGTACTATGTTTGGTCACGAAGAACAGAATTGGGAAAGTTGAAAGATCTTCAGCCATCTGCCCGTGAACTAGAGTGCAATGCTTGTTAGTGCCTTCACTGTTTTGCTTTATCATTGAATACCCATAGGGTATGAATGCTTCATCCTGAGAGGGCTGTATGTGTTCAATGATGGATGGCCACAGCATACAACCATGACAGCCTGAATGAGGGGAGGTCTAGAGTGTACTGATCCATCAAATGTACATAGTATTAGAATACATTATAGTTTGGTTTGATGACAATTAAGAGATTGAAGAATTCTGGAACAAGTATGTCACTACAATCCTTCCAGGCAAAAAGTCTGGTATGCTTACTTTTATTATTGGAATGATCTCAGGCTAATGCTTGCCCCCTTTGTTTTTCATTACAGTACCATGTACAGGCCATTGTACTGCTGGTCGTGGAGCTGCTCTAATGGATTGCTTAAACAATTTGGGAATGCTATCTTCACAAAGGTTTCTATAGCAGCATCATCACTTGCTTTTGTAGTGCAATCTAGATGATTCATTTTCCTTCCACAGTGGAACTGGCAAAGTATGCTCCAAACTCCACTCATGACCAGTTTTGGCCAAAGCATGGAGATTCATCACACTTTTATTTTCCTGAGTAAATTTGCATCCTCACTTTTTTCCACTCATCCTCTGTTTTTGAGTCCTCACACATGGTTTCAGCCACTTCTTGGATCCATCCTCACTTCTCCACTTGTCCCCTAGAACCTCGTACCTAGTTTTGGTCGCCTTACAAATAACCCTTGTCAATGAAACTGGGGGGTTCTTGTACATAGTTTTGGCCACATAACAAATAATGTGTGTCAAAAAAACTGGGGGTTCTTGTGCCTAGTTTTGGCCACTTTCTGTTGAGCTGTTCCCACATCGATGCTGTTTCCTATATGTGGTTGTTCTCCCTTCTGGTAAACCAAATAACTCTCATGAGAATTCAGACATCTCCATACTCTAGTAAATCAAACGAGAAAGTAACAACTGTCTATCTTTGATAAATACCTCAAAAAGAGATGCCATATTCAAATTAGAAAGGTCTTCTTCCACCCATATTCCAAACAATGGAGCACACTCAATACTGCTTGCAGGGTTTGGATTAACCACACATTCAAAGATGGATTCCAGGTCAACTTCTCGTAACCTTTCCATGATGGCAATAATGAATCAACAGCATTGGAGGAGCATCATCACATAATTTATCATAGATCCTCCTCCATGCACCTGGATCCCAAACATCCTTAAAACCAAAATTAGGCCTCATAACATCAACAACTTTGTTTCATAGCCTGCTGGTTTGATTGAAACCATTGGTCTCTGAAAATTCACTGTTGTGAAAGTCACAAACCCTTGTGACTGCAGATGCCAATGTCCTTAATACATGGAGGTGTTCAGTGTTCACATCCTGGGCCCCTCAAACAGAGAAGTAGCTGTCAATAAATAAAAAAGGCCACTGTTTGGATGCATATCCAAGTGTCCTCAACTACTATGGCTGCACAACTACTTGTATAGCTCATATCCTCCATAAGATGTGGGCCCATTTTGTTTCCCTTGCACAATGTTCAGCCAACTTTTGCCTACAGCATAGAGACTGAATACGGAGTGCAGCACAAGCAGATCAAAGACAGATAAATCCTCAGAGATCTCAGGACCTGCGTCTCCTGAACAGTTCCCTATATCAAGAACCACCATATTGAAACACAGACAAGTTAGAGAAGCTTACAACAAATTCTGAGTCAAAAAAAGGTCATCTTAACCCTTGAATTTCTATGGTTGTCTCCACAGTTTCAGTGATTCAAATGCATTGACAACTCCTGTTCAGGCACTTAAATACATGGGGATTTTTGTAAGAACCTGAATTGCATCACAGAAACTACAGATATTGGACTACAACTCTAGATTTTGGGGTCTACAATTGTTCATTACAGTTTGTGAGACCATTGTCTAGAAACCATAAAATTCAGCACACACACAATCAGCATTAGTGAAGACCACATTGTTAACATAAGCAGTGTATGGTGTAGGGATGATCACATGTCTGTAAGCAATGATTGAAAATCGCACACATAACATACCAGGTTTCCTTTGTGTACAGATAAGCTTGTTGTCCACCAGACCAGCATCTGTGAATTTTATGATGCCTTTCACCCTCACAATTCCCTGGTGGCCAAGTGGTAGTCGTTTGCCTAGTATAATTGCATCCAGTGGATCTCCTGACCAAACAACATGGACACTACGGGTAGGTTTAGCAAGACAGCAAGAAAATCCAAACAAATCATTTCTTCTAACCCTGCAACTGGTGGAGAATGTGAGCAAGGACCCAAAAGAAGGAGGAAGATTGGAATACCATCAGGAGCAGGGATAATAGGAACTGAGCCATAATTGAATGGGCAAGGAACGGGAGAAACAAAATCAATTATGCCGTTTTGTGACCGCTTCACAAAACTCCATTTTGGAACTTCTACCACAACCTCCACCAAGCTTGATAGCCCTTCTTCTCTCGTGCTCTGCAGAGGAAAATCCACAGCCCTCAGCCACTCAGCCAGCCAGATATCCCCCAGACTTCCGCATCTCCCGCTCCTACATCTAGCAAAATTCAAACAAGAAAAGTTACAGACTTCCTCAAGCTGAAGCTGCAGCGAGGTAGGTCACAAGTAATCCAACGCTCCAATTCTTGACTTGTACCAACACCTAGCAGAACTTCACGAAAGCAAGAACCGGAACTGCACTAGAAATTAGGTCACAAGAAATGGAGCAGCAGTGCAGACACATACCATACCGAGGGAAGCTCGGCGTTGAGGAGGCGGCCGCTCGGACGGAGACGAAACCGTGGCGCAAAATGTCCGCGGCAGACGACGATCAGGCAGGGAGGCTGCGAACAAGGAAGGAGGGGCATTCGCCATATCTATCGCTCCTGCGCAGCAGCAGCTGCAGTGACAAAACGTCGACAACAGCAGCGACGGGGTCGTCGGCAGAAGGCCTGCGCACATGCACTTGAATTCGTCCGCTCAGAGGCCGAAGTGAGAGCGTACTTGCATATCCGTTCCGCTCTCCACACGTAAAGCACCCCCACTTCTTTTTCCTTTGTATTTTTCGGTCCCTCACCTGCCCGATGGATGAAAACCTGTAGAAGGAAGTTTCTCCCCCGCTCTCTCTCTCTCTCTCTCTCTCATATTTTTTTTCTTCTCATTTTTTTCTGTTTATTTTCACTGGAGATGAAACATATGCTGGATGGATGCATGACGAAATTCAAACAACATCACTTTTGTTATTCAAAAATGTTAAATTTTACAAATATAAAACTTTCATAAATGGATATGAAACATCCCTCATCATCATCAGATGAAACAAACATATGTTGTCTGCTGGATTGCATGACAAAATTCAAAAACAAAAAAAAGAAACTATCAATTTTTAGTTTTTAGAAATGGTAAAATCTACAAATATAGTAGAAACTAAGGAGCTCTTTTTCTGGATTGATACATATGCACAAATTGGATTCTTATGGGAAGAAGTGTGGATCAGACCTCTCAATGTTCAATTGTCTCGATTTCACTCATCCCAACTCCAAAACCCCAACACCCCAACAACAAATCAAGAAGTCTTTTTAGCGTAAACAAAATCACCATATTTGGATTTCACTCATCCCAACTCCAAAACCTCAAAAACAAATCAAGAAGTCCTCAAATTAGAAAAAGAAACATCACAATCTCCAAATCTTGGATTTCACTCATCCCAGCTCCAACACCCCAAAAACAAATCAAGAAGTCCTCAAAATTAGAAAAAGGAACAGCACAATCTCCAAACCTTGGATTTCACTCATCCCAACTCCGACAAAGAAACAACAAATCAAGAAATCCTCTTAGCATAAACACACTCCCGACCAATTCTTGAAGTTCCAAGCAATGGACCTACAGATGAACCTTGAAAACTTGATGATTTCAAATCACTCATCAAACTCATAAACAAAAACAACAAATCAAGAACTATGATCCTCCTATCATTCATACAACTCAAAAACCAAACAACAAATCTACAACTCCTTTTGGTAAAACCAAAATCCCCAAATCGTAAAATTCAAAACAATAAACCAACAAATAAACCCCAAGGACAGAAGCTCCCCAAAATCATTCATCTGAACTCAAAAACAACAACATCCCCATTCTTGGACAAGCATCCTTATGAAATCTTAATCTTCCCTCATTTTGTCATCATTTTATTATTCCACTAAAACCTTTATTATGCATATGTTACAACAAGAGATTATTGTTGAACCAAAAATATATCTTAATAAATTATGCCTAACAATTGTCCATCTATTTGTAACACCAACAACAAAAAAATGAAACAAGCTTGCAATTTACATAATGACAATTATAAAAATTACTAAAGATGTGGTCAAAAGTTGTGTTGATGTTGACAATTTGAAATGGTGGCCAAAGAAATATGATGTCTAACTTATTTTAATATTTGAAAAGTTTTTTATCAAGCATGTCATTCCATGAACTTTTTTCAAGATTTATGGCAGATCCACTTAACTTGGTAGTTGTATAAAGGTATAATCTCGATATGTAATTGGATAATTTGTATTGTACATATTACATTACATAATTCGTATTGTGTTGAGTTTTGGTACATATGTAAAATAGGTGAAACATTGTTTGTGGACTTTTTTTCAATCCATAGAAATAGAGGTAATAAAAACATTACAAGAAAAAAGACCACTAGTAATTTCAAAACTCAACACGATAAGAACAAAATGATCATGGGCAAGATGAACAACAATTGTTATAGTAGCAAAAACAACGACAAATGTAAAATCAACATCTCCATCAAAAATTGTATCTTCTCCAAAATGAAAATCATCCTACATTTTTTTAAATCATTAAGAAATCAAAAAGCTAGATCAAAATAATGATGAAAATATTATCAAATTTAAAACCCTAAAGTAAAAGATTTTGAAATAAGAACTCCATGTGGTTTTTCCTATCCTTTAACACTAGGTTAAAAGGTATGTGTAACAAATACTAAACATGCTACAAGTAGATTTGATATATGTATGCAAGTTCCACTAACATAAGTTACAAAAAATGGGATCAAGTTTTTTTAATCAAAAGCACCACCTCAAAAATAGAATGGAAATTACCTTGGTCTTTTCATAAACAACCATTTTTCTAGCAAAAACCTCCTCATGTAATTAGTGTTTTTTTTTCTAGTGAAAAATTGTTAGATTTATATTTTTTTAAAATCTTGGCTATAACTACAAAGGAAAAAAAAAGGTTTCCAATTTAAATTGTTTTAAAACATTAATTGGCAACTAAGAATGGCCAGATTTTAATGAACTATTAACCTAAATTCACCCCCTAAAACTTTAGATCCTTTCAAGGTGTCATTAATTACAAGAAAGGACATCACAAACTTCATGGGTCACGATTTGTGTTCAAATTCTTTAATGTGTGTTAAAATCTTGTCACATTGTCACCTTTTTCTATATTTTTTACTTAGTTTTTTTTTACCATGTAAAGTCACATTTATGAATGATTATGATGGAATTTAAAATTTTAATATAAAATAATAATAGTCTAAATATAGTCCTTTTAAAAATTTTGACTCATTAATTTTTATGGGATCAAAATATAAGGTAAAAAAAGACTACAATAAGGAGTAAGCCCTTTTCGTCCTATGTGGTACACCTTAAAGGATTTTCACCCATTTGGTAATAATAATCATGCGAAATTTATTTTTCATAGGTTCATATGGAATAGACATGGATGTTATTCATCTATTTGTATTGTTTGAACATTGATATCATATGCATTATTTAAACCCAAATGTCATATGTTTGTTCGTATTGTTTAAACATAGATGTTGTATGTTTATTTATGTTGTTTACACATGAAAGTCATGCACATAACTTCCATTTTAAAATAATGAATGATATTTGTGTTTAAATCATACAAACCCATGAAATAATAAATTTCGCACGGATTTGAAACAAACCCATGAAACCTATAAATTTGTGATGGAAGTCGAACATTAAAAACTTACTAGGTTTTTCATAAGTTCATACAAATTTCATACATAATCTAGTTTTCATAGGTCCATAGAAAAATTACACAAATTCCATGTGATGGTTAATTTTCTTTTCTTTTGTTTCCTCTCTTTGTTGATCAACTCTCTCATGTGATACACTATTGTCAATCGACTCTCTCTTGTGACACACCATTGCATAGCTATAAAAAGCCATTTATAATCGCAAACATTTCATCTTCAATATTGCTCGAGGGTGTGCATTGTGCATCAAATATGTTTCAACAATGGGCATTGGATCTTTATGCTTGGGAGTTGTGAAAAAACATTCGCATTCAAGTTATAGCTAACAAACCTCCTATCGGCAAAAAAAAAAATACTTCCTTTGCCTTAATAACTTGTAATGCACTAAAACATTAATTTCTTAAAAGATTTTATGTGTAACAATTTTGGTTGTTATTAATTAGGGAGTGTACAAGTGTTGCAAAAGTTCTTCAAACAATGGGTTTGATTATGTTTAATGAACTAAAGCTTGAAAAAAATTCAAAGTTTGTGTGAACAAAATTCTAAAGGCATACATAACACCATTTGCTTGATTTTGGATTGGCTCATTAAGGTTTCATGATATCTACAATCATTCAAACTTGTTGAGGATAATCATTGTAGGGGAGTTGAAAGAGGATTCGTTCAAGGCCAACCTAAAATTTTGGTACTTCTACTCAAGGGGTTAGATTTTTGTACCCAACCTTTGATTCTTTTTTTATTGTAAGTTTATTGGGTTTCTCTATGAAAAAAGTTCCAAATCTATTTTGTTCCCAAAAGTGTAGTTGTAATTTAAGGTGAAAGTATGATAAAGTATGCCCAAAAAATATCCACCATGTAGTCATAGTCACATTGAATTTATGGTTAGCAACACATAAAGTGTGAGGAATTTTAATGTAAGAAAATTGGATGAAAAATATGTTTTAAATTGGGCTAGGTTTCTAAATTTCAAACATACTTTTATATGAAATTTTTAATATATTATGACTATAATATGAAAGAAATAAAAACACATTGATACGTATTAATGTTTCATCCATTTGAAAATATAAAAAATCCAATTATTATTTTATTTTCATCACATTTTCATATATTTCTTCAAAAGTGGGACACATAAGTTTTCATGTACTTATATTTCTAAAAATGCACTTAAATGTGTATTAAAACATGCAATCTTTTAATATTACACAATGAAGTTAAAGAACTTCCTTTTATTGATCATTAAAATAAAATATATTCATGAGTTCAACGTATTAAGGCTTAATTTATGGATATTTTCCACAAAAAAATCAAGTATCCCTCGTTGGCATACTTTACCATGCTTTCACCCCTTAGTTGACTATGTCATTCTAAAGTCTACAAGGTTAAATCCAAAATTGATTAGGGTTTTGGAATTTGGAGCTTCATATTTATCTTATTTCCAATAGCCTACATCTTTAATTTACCATTCCAAATTTTGGTTTAGGCTCCCATTAGAAAGTTAGGGTTTGCAAATTAGAATTTCATGTCTATCTTGTTTCCAATAGTCCATTTGTAACTTCAATTTGCCATCCCATAGTCTACAAGGTTCCCATTAGATATTTAAGGTTTACAATCTTGAAATTTCATATCTATCTTGTTCTAGTCGTGCATTCACAACTTAAGCCTATCATTCCAAAGATGTTTCCAACATTGTTTTAGGGTTTGCAAATTGGAATATCATATCTATCTTGTTTCCAACAATGCATTTCCAACTTGAGTTTGCCATTTTAGAATTGTCATGTTTCCATTCCAAGTTTAGGGTTTGCAAATTGGAGTTTTCATATTTGTCTTGTTCCCAAAAGTCTATATGTTATTTGAGTTTTCATTCTAGAATCTACAAGGTTTTCAAAGCGAAGCTTTGATATTTAAAGGTTGCAATTTGGTGTTTGTAGATCTATTTCGTTTTTAAAAGTATCAACTTATTTCCATTCCAAGTTTAGGGTTTGCAAATTTGAGTTTTTGTGTATATGTCTTGTTACTACGAATCTATCTATACCACTTGAATTTGACGATCTAAAGTGTGTCAAGTTTCCACTTTAAATTTAGGGTTTGAAAATCAAAAAATTCCCATTTTTGTTTTTTATCCAAGACAACATCTACCACCTAAGTTGGACAATTCATAGTGTGTTAGGTTTCCACTTCAAGTTAGGGAACTTGCAAATTGGAGTTCCCATATTGATTTCATTTCCAATAGGGCATCTATTGCCTAAGTCTAACATTCCAAAGTCTATTAAATTTCCATTTGTTGTTTAGGGTTTGCAATTTAGAAATCCCATATTTGTCTTATTTTTAAATGTGCATCTTCCATTTGAGTCCAATAATCCAAAGTTTGTTAGGTTTCCACTTCATGTTTAGGGTTTGTAAATTGGAGTTCCCATATCTATTTTATTTCCAAGAGTATATCTACCACCTGAGTATGACATTCTAAAGTTTATTAAGCTTACATTTGTTGTAGGGTTTACAAATCAAGGAATTCTCATATTTCTCTTCTTTCCAAGATAACATTTGCCACTTGAGTTGGATAGTCCAAAATGTGTCAAGTTTCCATTTTAAGTTTAGGGTTTGTAATTTGGAGGTCCCACATCAATCTTGTCCAATTTGCCAAAGTCCTACATTTGTTACAACAAGGTCTTCCCATGCAAGAATTTGAAGCAATCAAGCCACAATATAAATTCTTAATTAGTAGTGCCAATTTTTTTTTTAAAACATTAAAGTGATAACTCTAGTTAAACAATGACAGAACTCATGCGTTAGGAAGTGATGAAAGCAATAAAGGTAGGAGTGGGGGTTGTTCGATATGTTGTTTTAAATTGTGACAAAATGTTTACTATTGACAACCAATCTTGATTGCCTATTCACTATTATGTGGTGCAAAATTGTGTAAGGATTCTAATTTTCATCTTTTTAGATAAAGTGTTTAAAGGTTCAAGTAATGATAACCTAACCAAGGTCATCAAGAAATCATTGAAAATTAGTGGGGGTTTGCCAAGAAATAAACTATACAATAGAACCATGTCCTTTTCACTAGTGAAATTTAACTAACATGATTGTACAGTCAATTTTTTTTTAACCACATAACTAACCATATCCATTTTGACAAACCACAAAAGTAGCATTGTCTACTATAACTAATTTGAATTTCATTTCAGTCAAAACATACACTATAACTTCATACGTGGATTTTATGTTGTGGTTACGTGTAATCAAATTACTAGTAATGTGATTAAAATTAATCAATTAATTTACATGTGTAATCAAAATGATGTATATATGACTAAAATCAGTCATTTATCTAACACGTGTACAAATGTGACTAAAGTCAATCATTTTGATTACACATCTATTATTAACATAAGTAGACCTTTTTTTTTAAAAAAAAGCATGTAGACCCCCTTCACTTTCGAGTTTCATATCTTTCTCATTACTTGTTCATTCTCAACAATTTAAAAAGCTTTGGATGTATTATCTTAAGCTTCACAAACTTTTTTTCAAGTGTAAAAACAAAACAAAATTTAGAAATAATTAAAGTAAAAAATGCAAGTTGGACTAACATGTGGTCAATTTATACAAATCACCCCCTTCACTTTCAATGAACAAAACTTGTTCATTCCTTTATCAAAATTTTTTTTTTTTCACCTTTGGATTTTTCAAGAGGAGAATTACCAAAAAAAAAATTAAATGAAAAAAAAATGGAACAATGTATGAAGAACTAAAGTTTAAAAAAGGGAACTGAATTTTTAAATCATTAATTTGTGTTTGAATCACCCCATTCCACTTTCAATGAACATATCTTTCTCATTTCTTTATCAAATTGAGAAAATTTTATAATATTGGATGCACCAAGAGGAGAATTACAAAATGTTTTTGAATGTCAAAGGTAATGGAGCAATGTACAAAAAGTTTAAATTCAAAAACACAAATTGAATTGTTATGTTCAATTTTTGTAAATCATTTTTTTCATTTTCAGAAGGCATAATTTGCTCAATTTTTCATCGATTTCAACAATGTTTTGTACCATTGGATGCACCAAGAAAGAACTATAAATTTTGTTGGAATGTCAGAAAAAATGGAACAACACACAATGGGTTTAAACTCAAAAACACAAACTGAACTATTATGTTCAATTTTTGCAAATTAGCCTCTTCACTTTCAAAGGGCATAACTTGCTCATTTCTTCATTGATTTCAACATTTTTTGTACCATTAGATGTGCCAAGTGGAGAACTATAAAATCTTTTTGAAACTTAGAAGCAATAAAGCAATATAAAAAAAACTTGTAAATCCCATATTGTTTAGTCATCAATCTCATTCTAAAAAGTATATAACCAAGGGCTTTAACCCTCAAAGTCACATCTTAAAATGTTCAAGCTTTTTAGGTTGAACCTATTGCAAGGTTTAACTTCCAAAAAAAAATTGAATTAAAAGAATATTTGATTTGAATATATATCCAAAATGGAATTGATACATTGAAAATATTTTTAAAATAAAAATAAAAATAATTTTAAGAATATTATTTAAATTACAATTATTTTATAAAATAATCATATTTAATCACAATGAACATGCCATGTCATTATATTCATTCACACGATTAAATAAAATGAACATGGCACATCATTAATTCAATCACATAGTTTGTTAGAATGGACATGCCACATCATCAATTCAATCACACAATTTATTAAAATGGATATGCCACATTTTTGCATTTAGTCACATATTAGCCATATCAGACATGCCATTGTGACACTATGTTAATATTTAATCATCTTACATTTATTTGTTTTACTAGCATTTACTTATTTTAAATGATTGGTCTTTTTTAACTTGTCCCAAAATTGTTCGAAGTTTATTTTGATAGAAAATTTAATGCAAAAGGACTACAAAATGGACAAGGTATATAGTAATGAAAATTTCCGAAAAGCTCATTTGCTTTGGGGTAGATGGTGTTAATGTTTTTTAGGCGACAAAAAATGGTGTTACAAAACATATTCCTAACACCTATGCCTTTCATTCTATTGGGGTCCATTGTATGGCCCACTGTACTAATTTGGTTGTCCAAACATTGTCGACATTGCTTTTGGTGGTGTGGATTGAAAATTTGTTACAATGTTTAAGTTCTTGTTTTACCCACTCATTTAAAAAACATTTGGATTTCACCAAGATTTTGAAGTTCATGGCAATAAAGGGGAACAAAATTTTCTGAAATGTGAAGACAAGGTGGATTTCAATGTTGAGCCCTACCAAGATAATTATGGCAAAATACAAAACTTTGCTTATGAAGATGGCCTTAGACATCCCTACAAACCAACAAGTTATGTTGAATTATGAACACCTTTGTAACATCCATATTTTGCTTGGACTTATATGCATTTTGCTCTTACTGAAATCTATGCATGTTCTGATCAAATTTGAACAACCCAGAAATATGTTTGTACATGATTTAGTGGTAGCCATCAAGGTTTGTCAAAATGATGTTTATAACATGTACTATGATGAAATTTTTAGGTTCATTGTTGATAGCTTTTAAGCCTTCAAATCGTTATTGGAGTTGAAACATGATAAATCTTCATGTGCTAGATAGTTTATGCAAATTTTAGAATCCCACATTTGGCTTTTGAGTTGAATGGCCCCAATAAGTTTGGGCAATTCATGGGGATTTGGACACCATGGTGCTTTTAGTGGTAACAAAGAATGTTTTTGTTATTGTTGAATCATTGGTGAAAAACCAATGCAAGGGTAAGCCCATCAACTTTCTTTCCTTTCAACCCTTTGCCCTTAATTTTTTTTTCCAATTATTTTATTTGTTTTCTTCACCTTCGTGTAAGTAGTTAGTCTATGGTTCTATTTGTTTTGATAGGGGTTAAAGAAGCTTTTGTTCAAAAGCTTGAAATTAGATTCCTAGCCCATGGTGTCATGGATGTTATTGGGATTATGTATCCCCAATATTGGATTGATATGCATAAATTATAGTCAAAAAAAATTTATGCTTACTAAAAAAAATACTACTTGTACTTTATTAGTACTTACAACACATTTAAACTATTGTTTTAACCCATTCAAATTATGTTGCAGACTACATTCACACAATTTTATCCTTAATGTATTGTTTCATTATTTCCCAAATTTTCGATTATTCTTGATAATTAAAATCTGTGATTAGATTTTAATGATTCCAATTTAGAAAAAATAAAACAATTTTAGAGTATAATCATTGTTTCTTCATCAATATTTTATTGTTATTTTATTCAAAATTGAACATATCAAACATGTAAAACCAAATTAATAGGAGCCAATTTTGGCATAATCAGTCCTTGGTTTTAATGTTCATAAGTTTCATAAACCAAGTTCATGTTGAAAGTATACGTTGTATTTATGTGAAGCCCTTTCTAATATGTTAATTTAACATTTAGTAAAGTTTGAAAGTAATCCAATAAATATAAAATACCTTTCATCACATTTTAAAGCCCATAACTAGTGTTTTTCAATACAATGAAATAGTGTAAAAACACTATTTAAGCATTGTTATTTAACACTACCTCAAGATTTTTCATCCAATCCTATGCTACTATGTCATCGTTTCAAGACTAGTCATAATGATTTAGGAGGTTACCATTGGCTCCTATTAGCCTATTTTTACCCAAACATCTATAGTATAAAATGTAGAAATCAAAAATGAAAAAATGAAAAATGTGGTTCACAACCCATCAAAATTCTAAACTACATATTATGTTTTTATTCTTTTCTCCAACAAATATCTAAGTTTGTTTGTATGTAAAAACCATAACCCCCAACTTCATCACAATGAAGATTTAAATCCTAATTCCTTTCCTTCCAAAAATAATTTGAAATTCAAAATTAAACAAATGTTGTAATCCTACCTTGTTGAATCTTTACCATTCGCTAGGTAAAATGGATGCAACTGGAATGTGATGCAACATTTATCAAACACCTTCAAGTTATTAAATTAGCTTTCTATTTGGGCAAAGCTCACAAGGTGGATGACCAAGATATGAGGATGGGTGAATTATTCAATGTTAACGACCTTGATTGTTAACACAACATGTTCAAGCTCACAATGAAGTCAAATGCAACAATGTGTATGGCACCTCCTTTTGATTTGAATCCTTTAACCAAAATGTGGTGCCTTGTGATAGCATCTTGAGTACTTTCTTATAGTTTCCCAAAGTAGGTGAAATTAGATGAATTAGCCATGGTGTAGATAGTTGGTAATGTGGAGGATGAGATATGCTTATCTACTTTGGCTTTTATGAATTCAAAGCTTTGAAATAGGTTCACTACCCACCTAGCACTTGTGTGCATGTTTACACAACAATTTTATGCTATGTAGAATTATCCACACGTAAACTGTATTGAATAGCGGCAAAGAGCTTGCCATTGATATTATTATGATTACTAAGCAATATGCCTTATGCATTTGCTAGGCTAGTTTGTGTAGAGGTAGATTTATATAAATACTAAATTGAATGGTTGTTTTATGAACAACAAAACTTTCTTTCCATGGTGTTGGCATTTTTGCCTTCTTCTCACATTGCAATGCCATGTGTTTATCTCTTTACTTGTTGTAATTGGGTATTAGCTTGTGAGCTTATAGGTGACTTGTGTTGGAATGGCTAGTGTTAGGGATTCAATTCCCCCATAATTGCTTGTGTGTTGCTATAACTTGATATGATGTGTTTTTTTTAAAAGTGTTTGCATTTTGCAATGTGTGTGCAACATGCACATCATAATGCTTACTCACATGCCCTGCATTCTACTATTTGGAAAAAGTAACTAGATTTAAACAAAAAAAGTTCACTCATTGCCCAAAACAATCCAACTACAATAGTAGAGTAGCTAAAAAACTTTAGTTTTCAATTTGAAATATAGCTATATTTTCTTCCTTTAAAACTAAAAGAAAGGCCAATTTTTTCACCTTCACAATAATGTGTTAACCACTTGGAGATAATTAATTTGGGAGTGGGCCCAAAAAACCCCCAACAAATCTAAATGTTAGATAGTTGAGCACCACATGTAGTGCAAATGTGGCCCCTTATGCTAATTTGCAAAAATGGAAAAAAACACTATTCATAACATAACATTGACCAAATTTTAATTCACTATAAATTATCCATTGCATTGCTCAATTTCACAAATTTTTATTTATCTGGTTATACATACATTAAGAACAACCCACAAACAACTAAAATGAAAGCAAGAAAAACCCCCCAAAAAATCATTAAAAAAAACTAAAACTCAAAAAATAAAATCGAATATAAATTTAATTCAAAAAAGTGATGAAACTTACTTGCAATAAGAAATAAGATCTTGGTTCACACTTGTTACTTCCATCAAGTATTCTTGAGGCACAAGTGTCTCCTCCATTCAAGTGATTCCAACATTTCGAACAATCTTATTGGGTAAGATTTTGTCTTTCAAATCTAGAAAATCAAATATGAGTTTGTCCATAATAAGTCACAACTAGTTTCAACCAATAGGAAATATAGTAAACCATACCTCATAAAAAAAACCTCCATTTAAGTTTATACCATAAAAACAACAAATGTGGCCTAGGTTTGTTAACAAGTTAGGTAGTAAGGTAGTAATGGGCAAATTCTTTGTAAGTTTCAATAATCTCAACCACCAAACAATCAATAACAAACCAATGTCATTTTGTAAAACATCATGTTATGTTTATTTTCCAATTCTTGGAGACCATATGACAAACCTAAGAATAACACCAATAGGTAATGAAAACAAAATGAATTCATTGAAATCCACGTTGCGAAGTTTGGAACACCCCTTTATAAAACAAATCAATAGTGTGTAAAAATATTTAAATTTAAAATTCAAACCACATGGAAATGTAGGTTGACACATTTCTTGTGCCAAAATCTTCTACTCCTTTTCAATGGACAAAATGTCAAATTCTTTGATGGATTTGTGAAGATTGACTATTGAAATTTGAAAAGTTATTTCATCATTGAGAACTTTGAGATATCTCATACCTTGCATATGTGAAGATGTTAAAAGGAACTATAGGTGTTTTACTTGATTTCACCACACACTACTATTGTTTCTACTTTATAAGTTTCCCAATATCATGTATCAAAGATTGGATGTTGTAAAAAAAAAAACAAGCTTAAAAACACAAAAAACATATAATCCTACAAAAACACAAACATGTTAGAATTTTTCTTTTAAACCTAAACTTTAAATCTTAAACTTAAATTGTATTTGCAAAAAATAAAGCCAAAAGAAACATCAAATCTAAAATAAACACATAAAATATATCCTACATAAGCATAATCCAGTTAAATCCTATGTGTAAAAAACAAAAAGGAAAAAAAATGAAAAAAGTAGTACATGGTTGGAGGATATAAGCTACCATCTTTTTGTGACTTGTAAAACAAAAAATGATAACATGTCCATAAAATCCTTAATAAAAATTTCCATTAAAAAATCAATAATGGATTTCATTGTGTCAAAACCACAAAAGAAACCCCATTGAATTGAAAACATTCTTTTCCAAAAGTTCAACATTCATACTATCTTTTCAACCTCCCTTATTAACATTTTCCATCTTTTTATTGTAAATTTCAAGAAATTGAGATTTCAAAATTGGTTCCTTAATAGGAAATTCACAATTAGTCCTCTTAACAACCTTAAACTCAAAATGAACCATTTGAAAGCTAGGATGAATAAAAACATTTGATGCAAAAGTAGTAGCATCAAAACTAAAATGACTAGAGGATTAGGTTTAAGAAAAATAACCTAGTAGCTAGGATTAGCAATAGATTTAGATGTAGAAGCATTTTTAAAAAAATCAAAGTTCTCAAATTTTAAAATGATGTAAGGGTTGAAAAATTGCCCACATAAAGCACCATATGCTTTAAGATGCAATTGAGTAGAATGAAAAAGAAGCTTATTGATAGAAAACTTAATAACAAATCCAGGACTTTTAGTGCATTGCACATAAATTTAATCTCCATTAGTGGAGCACAACAAGTCATCACGAACATTAGTTGTCAATGATGGTATGATTTAAATGGTGTAGTAAGACAAACCAAATGGGCGGATGCCAAAAAATTCATTAAATAAACAAGCTAATGCATGCCATGTACTTTTTTTCAAGATTTTGATAACATCTCTTGTAAAGCCCTAACTACAACACTTCTTCCTAGTTGTTTTATTAGCAATAGACATTGTAAAATGTAAGAAAAGAAAAGGGGAAAATGCATACAATTAAATTTTTAAAAATGAAAAAAAATTTACATCGTTTGAAAATGTAAGATGCAGTCAAGAATTACAAGTACACAAACGCCTACATTAAAAAAATTGCAAAAAAAACCATAACAAAAGAAAACTTGCACAAATGAGACCAAAAAAAAAGGGGGGTGAAACAACTTGGAAAAAATTGGAAATGTAGGGGAGAAAAAAATGATGTAAAATAAAATAAAATTCAAACAACAACATAATGCAAGATGTAAGAATAGTTGTGATGTAAAAAAGCCATGATGCCCTAGGAATAATGAAGTAACAAACAACAAACAACAAACATCAGCTAATTAAAGGCAAGAAATGCGCATAAGAGATGTAAGGAAAAAAAAATCTAAAAAATGTGCACACTGTTACTTACACACATTAAACAAATTAACAAATTAATGCAAGATAACAAAATCAACACATAAATGAGAAACACAATGACAAAGAAAACAACAATTACATGTGGAAGGAGAGGAGGTGCTTGTAGAAGTGTAAAAAAATGTGTAGAATATAATGTGTTAAAGTAGAAACATTGTTATGGAAGGAAAGGAACTACAAAAAATAAATTGGTAGAAGCCCAAAAAAATGAAGAAACTAATCATTGAAAAAGAAACATGCACAAAACAAAAGCAAAAAGTAAGGTGATGGAAGAAATGTGCATAAAAAAAGTAGAAAAGTTGAGAGCATAACAAGGTAAGGAAACAAGTGCTCAACCTCATGAAGTTGGTTGTATTCACTTTACCTTTATGTTGAAAAGAAATGGTGGAAAGACAACGTTTTACCACTTTCATGTCAATTTTATATTGAAAAAATGATTTAAAAAAAAGTTGAAGTGTTTTATGCATGTAAATAATCTACCTATAGACCTTTTCCTTGTACAATTGACCTCCACAAAACGTTACCAACCAACCCAACAACCCACCATCCTATTTTATACAAAAACCCACCCGCCAATCTAGTGGCCCATGGGCTTCACAACCCAACTCAAGAAATACTAAAGGAACCCTATTCCCCCACCCTATTGCTAAGGGCTCCACAACCCAAATGGAAATATGGAAAGACAAGTATGTGATTAAATGAACCAAATTCCTTAAACTTATATAAGTAATTGGTGTGGCCCATACTTTCATGGTAATTTGCATTCCTTCAAAATGGCATTTCATTTCCTACAAACAATTTATGTTTTCTTGTTCATTCTTTTGAGGGTCCATTTCAAGTATAATGCATGTAATGCCAATTAATGCAATTGCCATAGTTCACCCCAATCTAGTAGCATGAAACAAGAGAAACATGAAACTTGTAACATAGTCAACCTTGCCAAATTTGTATGAGGAAAAATGTTTTGGCCATTAATTGTGGGATTTTCCAAGCAAAAGATTGGGAAGAAATTTGGAGAAAACTTGTGGTGCATATCCCAACTAATAGTCCTAAGATTGTAACTTAATGTAGTGACAAGTGGGATAAGATGAAATGAAAATTCAAAAGAAAGCCGTGGTGGAAGGTGTTATGGGTGTAGCAATCACTTCATGGGTTTGGTTTAACAAGATTAACCAATTTTTTTGAGGGATGGTTAAAGCAAATGGCACACCAAATGGTCTTGATCAAAGGCATGTTCACTTGAGATCTTTTCAAACCATTAAGCATTGAACAAAAATTTACAAATAATGATGGAATCCCAACTCAAGCCTGGAGTGTAATTCCATAATCTCTTCCTTCCACAATCCATGTATTTGGTATTCAAAGAATTGCATATAAAACTTCTCACTTATGTGTAGCTAATTTGGTAGGTGTTAAATTTGGTCACAAACACAAATTGCTTACACCATTACATTATGGAAGCATTTCCCATTGTAAAAAAAATGCAACAAAAGATGTAATTTATTTGTTTGGTTTTGCACATATGGACATGCACAACATCAATGACACCATAAGTTTTGGAAATCTTGTGATGTCATGGAATTGTTCAATGACGTTCTCTTGTAGGAATATGAACATAAATTTAAAATGACTTGTCAACTCTAGATAAAACATCACACACTATGTACGTATCTTTTATAATTGTAAAGGCCCTCGCACCATATAATGCATTCATTTTTTAAAAAGGTAATCCATGTGCTAATCAATACAAACCAATTTTTACAATTTTCTTAGGAGATATAAATGCTTTCACAAATTAATTTGCAGTTAGATCAATACATGGAATTAATTTTTGCAACATGTATTCAAATATAAAAAATTATCATCCTATAGGATTGCAAATATTTCCCTTTGAACATCTTAGGTGTATAATGCCACACATCACACTCAACAATGTTATAATGTATCTTTTGACAAAGGTCAACCCATCACATGATTATTTCATTAGCTTTGTTTCTCCAATAAAATAATATAAGAATGATATGACACGTTATAACATAAATTGTCCTATATGTAATATTGGGATAAGGAAGCATTGTATTGGTTTTTTAGGGTGGGTATTAGTAAGAAGAATCAAAAGAATAACAGATGGGATAGTAGTGTCATTTTTGGCCATTGTTTTAAAACGATTTAATCTTAACCAAAAAAAATTGTGAAAAAAACTACATACATATGTTTTGAATTCAAAATACAAAGGATAAAACTTTTTGAGTTTCAATCCATTTGCCAAAATGATAAAGATCATGAAGTTATAAATGATAAAGTTTTCTTTTTGGCATCGGGGAGGCCACATGTTTTTTTATACATAAGGTGAGAAATGATCTTCAAATGATGCTATCTTTTTGAAATGTGAATGAAAATCATGATGTGGTGTGGTTGAAATAAATCACTCACTCATAAAAAGAACTTGTGAATAAAAAACAAGACAAAATACATGACCATAGACTAAAAGAAAGGAAAAAACAAAAAGCTGAAGGGGTCACCATTGTAATGATGCCTTTACTAATAAGGTTTGATATTCAATTTTTTAAAAAAATGAACATAAAGGATGTATGTAATAAGTAATGCGTTGGCATTGAAATGAGCCATTGGCACACAAAAAAACACATATTTATAAATTGTCATTTTGTCAAACTTGTAATGGTGCTATTTAGTTGAAATTGATTCCAAAACACCTAGTGGAAATATTTAAGTGACCCCAAACCCAAAAATTAGAAAAGTAGTAGTGTTGACCCATGTTAAAAAAAAACTAAGGATTGTCCATCTCTTCAACCCAATGTATTTTTTTTAAAAAAAATGGTTGAATGGTAGAAAACAAGAACTGACCATGCATGTCAGCCTTACCTATTAGCCACCATGTCATATTATTTTGCTAGTGAACAAATTAACATTGCTCACCTTTCATAAGAACATGTGTGTAGGTTGAGAATACACAATGAACCAATGACAATTGATGCACCATGAGAGAGGTATGAATGGATGGATGATGGATGGATGATGGTGGACATGGGAGGCCTATGGTAATGTTCATGCCTTCCTTGAGGTAAAACATTTAAGATTTTTTAATTTAACAAGAAAAGCTCTGCATGTGATAATGAAAGGTTTGAAGTCCATTTGTGTAAGTAGTTTCCAAGTTTGGACTATTAACCAACACCTTTTCAACGATTACCTAGTCCAAAGAGTGTAAGGTAAAAGCCCAAGGCCATGGAATTTACTAGAATAAACATTGGCATGAAGCAAAACTAAATCTAAGCTTGACTATGATAAATCCCACAGCCAAGGGTTTTCTTAAATGTGAAGATCATGTTCTAGTTTGATTTTTATTTCTTTCTTGTGATACCCAATGAGTATTTGACAAGTGTTTGGTGAGTATGCATTGGGTATCATGGGGAAGAAAATGACATGAACATTTTGGAAAATGGAATGCCCATGCTAATGGGCGTTTCGTTTTCAAAAGGGTGGTCCATTTTCCAAAATGCCTTGCATGTCTTTACACTTTACAATGTGCTCTTTAAATAAATTAAAAAAGTTGAGGAGTTATGTACATGTTAAAATTTGAATAACATTTTCCATTGTATAAATAAATGTAAAATTATATTATCTTCTCTAAACATTCATTTTCCTCTTTTGTTGCTTTCCAAGATAACATCAACAAATATCAAAATCAATTATTAACACCTTTGTAAATCTCATTTGAGGCAAGAAATTGAATGTTCTAAGTTCTAACCCCCCATATTCATGAAAACTTGTGTAATTGTTTTATATTGTAGGTGTGGGTAACTTTACATTGTGTAATAGGTTGATGGGCTACATAATGTTAATGCAACATTACGTTTTTTGAAGTGCATGTCAATTAATTTTATTTTTCTTATTATATTCAACATGTGCTCATAAGATATCAAAAGAAGATTTTAATTTCAAATAAATTCACAATGGGTTTTTTGCCTTGGGGGTTTTATTAGAATTACACTTGCTTTTAGTCTACCTTGTGGGGCCTTTATTTTCATAAGGTTGTTACCTTTGAACTTTACCTTACACATATAACCTGCATTTTAAAATGTTACCCAACACTAAGAATTGAACAATATTTCACCTTCATAAGAAATTGAAAAATAAAAAAAGGTTGTCACAAACTTCCAAAGGTTTGTAAGACCAAATGGAAAATGTTTAGCATAAAATAACATCCTTTTTATTGTATCAACCCTATTCCATAACTTAAAGCATTTAAACAAAAAATTTAAAAATATATTTGACATGTACATTATTTTAATGAATATCTTTAAAAAAAAGAAGAGGTATATTAAACCTTATTTTTAACATTGACAAGGATATGAATTGATCATAGTTACAATGCTAACACAAACATGCATAAATTTTATTCATAATAAATATTTTTTTATGGTTTTGCCATTAACATATTTTCATGTTTTTATAATAAAATTAGTAATTTTCTTACAATATTTGTAAAAAAAAAAAAAAAAAGTCATGTTGTTTTCATAGCTTTTGTACCCATGATGGATATTGTACATATTTATAAATGTAAAACTCTTCATGTTCTTAAAATGGGTATAAAAACTCTCCCGTTTACACCTAGTCAATCACACCTAGTGATTAACATATATTTAGGTTCATGATAAGCTTTGCATGGGTAAAGTCCATGGGTTTTTTGGAATGTGTAAAACCCACATGAAGGGGGCATTTTCAAAATTTAAGGCAAGGCTTAGTTAGCTAAATTGCCTCCTCTTATGCCCTTATATTAAAATGCCCTTGCATATGGCTTTACCTTATATGTAAAACACACCAACTTTTTTTTTGGGACATTTTTTGGTCTTTCACTTGCCTTAAGAAAACTTCTTTCATGTATAACCTGGAAGAGAAACTTTCGACATGTGAAAGTTATTCTTTAGGTTCTCAAGGGAACTTCCACAACTTGGAAGTTACCCATGCCATGTTGTCATTTAGAAAAAAATACTTTAAAGACATTCATAAAAAAATTGTTATGCTTGACATAGAGGAAGGGTTTTAACCTAGGCCCTTCCTTTATACATAAAACATTGTGATTTATTTCCTTTGTTAATTTCAGTCCCTCACTTGTTTCAAAAAATCCAAAATTGTAAATAGTTTGACAAAGAAACTTTCGACACATGGAAGTTAATCTCTAGGTTGTCACAAAAACTTCCAATTGATGGAAGTTCCCCTTTTTTTCATCTTTTTTTTCATTTTTTTCTTTCTTATCTTTTTTTTAAAAAATTCTTTCTTTTCATTTGAGATGAAACATATGTTACAAAAACCATATAATTCAAAAAATTCATTTTTATTATTTAGAATATATATATATATATATATATATATATGAAAAATGGAATTCAAAAAAATGTTGCTGGATGCATGAAAAAGAATTCTATTATTATTATTATTATTATTATTAAAAATTGGTAAAATCTATAAATACAGTAAAAACTAAAGAAATCATTTTTTGGATACACATATACAAAGTAGATTTTTCAAAGCAAAAGTGTGGATTAACATTCATAGTGATTAGGTATCTAAATTTCATTCATTTCAACTCCAAAACCCCAACAACAAAATAATGCAAATGAGCCCCAAAAAAACATGTTCCCAAAGTCATTCATCCTTCAAAAATAACAACCAATCAACAACAAAATGCATAACATCACTCATCACAACATAATAAAATTTAAGAATTCTAGAAATCGACATAACAAAACTCAACATAACACAAAAAAATCAAGAACTCCTAAACTTAACAGAATATAATAAAATTCAACAACTCAAGAACTCAACACAACAAAAAACAATAAAACACATAACAACTTTAAAAACTCAAAAAATCAACAAAACATAGCTAAACTTAAGAATTCAATATAATGAAACTAAAAAGTCAAAATCAAAAACAAAAAAATGGACCTATGAATAAACTTTAAGAACTTAAAGATCTCAAAATCAATCATCACAACTTTCAAACAAAATAAACAAATTGAAAATAAAATCCTAAAATTCATGACAGCGGACTTGCAAATGAACCCAAGGACAAAAGTTCCCCAAAATCATTCATCCCAATTCAAAAATATACCCAATCTTAAACAAACATCCTCATGAAATCTAGATTTTTCTTCACATTGTCATCCTTTTCACATTCTTCCCCTAAAATCTTTACTATGCATGTGTTATAGTAAAGAGATTTTTCTTGAAACAACAATTTGTCTCAATAAAATAAACTTGATTATTTTCCATCTAATGGTAACACAAAAAAATGAAGATTTCAAAAAACCTGTAGAATGGGGATGAAGCTAGAAAGTTGTAAAATAAAAAATTATCAACCATGCCCAGTAATGTTGAAGTAGGAATTGATTTTGGATCAACAACATAAAAGATGTTTAGAAGACAATTTTGAAGGTTGTTGAAAACATGGTAGGATGCCATGTTAACGTTGACATTATGAAGTGGTGGCCATGAAAAGTTGGCATCCAACCTATCTTTATACTTGGGTAATTATTTTTCAAACATGTTGTTCCAAAATGTGTCTTCAAGATCAATTATGGATCTACTCGTATTTGGTAGTTGTACAAAGGCATTATTTTAATCTATAGAAACAATAATGGACGACATATTGTTCATGGTCTTCTTTTGGTCCATAAAAGTAGAAGTTGTGGAAACACCAATTGAAGAAAGACCACCATTAACTCCAAAAGTCAACATAGCACTAGAAAGGCCATCCTTCATAGGATGAACCCCAATTGTAATAATAGTAGAGACAATAACAAAAATAACATCACTAGCTCCATCACCAACTATGTCTTCTCCAAAACAATAATCATCTTACATTCAAAACAAAAAAGTGAAAGACAAAACATTATAGTACCTTAAAGCCCATCATAACAAACATTATCAAAGTTGAAATTAAACTTTAAAGTAAATGATTCTAAAAAAAAATCTCATGTGTTTTTTTCTAAGCTTTCACATTAACTTGAAAGGTAGTTATAATAGAATTTGGACATGTTGTAGGTTATTTTAATATATCCATGTAATTTTCAAAAACATGAGTTACAAAAACTTCTTGTCAATAAAAAACATGGCCTTGGAAATAAAATGTAATTACTTACTTTGGTCTTCTCAATGTTCATAGGTAGCCATTTCTTTACCAAATGTTTATTCATAGTGCAACAATCAACCAAATCTCAACTCGTTGTTGATAATTTGCTACATTGCAAGATCTTGAAAATGCTTATCCATCTTGTTATACCTAGAGACACAAAATAAACAACGGAAACATATAAGGAAAATGACAAAAGTCAAAAAAAATAAAATAAAAATCACAAACACAAATAAAAAATAAAAAATAAAAACAAATCAAAACATAAACAAGAAAACAAAAAATAAAACTTACTTTCCATATGAAATAAGATTTCGATGACAAGTGACTTCCATCCCATGTTCCTAGGGCATAAGTGCCTCTTCCATTTGGGTGATTCCAACAACTTGACTGATTTTATTGAATAATACCTTATCTTTCAAATTTGGAAAATCACTAGTTTGTTCACAATAAGTCACAATTGATTCTGACCAATAGGAGTAATAATAAACCAAACCTCATTAGAAAACTTCCATTTGAGTTTAGATTGCACAAATAGCAGATGTGGTCTAGGTTTATCAATGCTCTAGGTAGTATGATGACAAAGAACAAGTTCTTTAAAAATCTCAATAATGTTAACAATTGGATAGTCAACAATATGTCAAAGCCCATTAGTAGAATGTATGATGTCAATCCTCTAGTTCTTGGAGACACATTGATAAAACTTAGAACAACACCAATGGGCAATGAAACAAAACTAAATTCATCAAAATTAACATTGCAAAGTTTAGAGCACCCCCCTTATAAAAACATTTCACATATAGAAATAGCCAAATATGAGGTTTAGACCACATGGAAATGTAGGTTGAACCAACATCCTCTATTTTTCTTCAATGGTTAGAATGTCAATTTTTTTGACTGATTTGCCAAGATTAGTTATTGAGGCTCAAAGAACTATTTTATGTCCAACAATTTTCACATGGTGGTACCTTGCATTTGTGAATATATTAAAAGGAAATGTAGTTTTTTTTTTATTCCACAATGCATTGTCCCTATTTTTGCTTAATAAGTTTCCCAATACCACATACAAAGGATTAAATGTTTAAAAAAAAGAACCAAGTCAATAGACATAAAAAACATCTCCTACAAAAACATAAACCAATTTGAAAAAAAAAGAACAACCTAAATCCTAAACATAAGCCCTAAACTAAAACATAAACTTAAAACCACAAACAAACATTAGATCTAAAATAAACACATACCTTATAAAAACATAAACAAGACAAAAAGACAATGGACACAAACACACATGAACCTTAAATTCATTAGGCAAAGAAGAAGATGCAAGTAATATCTCTTTTAAAATTTCAAGAACATTTCCTCTTGTTGAGCCTTCATTACAAACTTCTTCCCAATTATTTCATTAGCGGTAGATAGACATTGCAAAATTATCAAAAGAAAAGGAAGAAACATAGAAAGGAAAAAAAATTAAAAAGAAAAAATTTACATTACATTATGTGAAGATGCAAGATATAATTGAGAATTGCAATCATAGAAAAACCTACATTAAAAAAATATGTAAAACAAAAACATAATAAAAGAACACTTACACACATGAAACAACCAAAAAAAAAAAAACCAAGAAAAAAAACTTGAAAAAGGTGTGGAAATGCAAGGGGAAAAAAATAATGTAGGACAAAAATCATTGCAAACATGTGTCATGATAAAAAATCTAGGAACAACTATGATGCGGGAGACTCCATGATGCCTTAACACTAACAATAAATAAAAGCTATGTAGGAAAAAAAATGTTTTAAAGACCATGCATAGAAAAGAACCTACGTACATCAAACAAGTAAGAAATTAAAACAATATAAGAAAGAAAAAGTAGGTGCAAGTAGAGGAGATGCTCATAGAAGCATGCAAAATTGTTATGCACTAAAATAGAAATGATGCCGCAAGAAAAAAGAAGTGCAACAATTTTTTTTTCAAAAATTCAAATAACTACAAACATCAATCAGAAAAAATAATTGTTGCAAGAAATATGCATTAAAAAGAAGATGAGCAAAGAAACAAAACAATTGTTGCAAGAAATAAGCATCGAAAAGATCACGAAAGAGAGAGAAAAAAAATTGCTACATGAAATAAACATTGAAAAAATGATTAGTGAATGAGCAAAGCAAAAAGCTCCCGCAAGAAACAAGCATTTGAAAAGAAGATGAGCAAATGAAGAAACAAGCTCTTGTAAGAAACAAGCACTGAAAAGAAGATGGACGTGCGAGGAGGGAAACTACTGCAAAAAAATATGCACTAAAAAAAAGACAAACGTAGCAAAGAAGCATAAAACAAGCATTGAAAAGAAGATGAGCAAATGAAGAAACAAGCTCTTGTAAGAAACAAGCACTGAAAAGAAGATGGATGTGCGAGGAGAGAAACTATTGAAAAAAATATGCACTAAAAAAAAAAGACAAACATTTGAGGAAAGAAGCATATAAAACAAGCATTGAAAAGAAGATGAATGAGCGAGCTGCTTTATTACACACACTAGGTTTAACCTAAAGGACATGGAAAAAAAACAGTGAAAAGGCATGTACATGTCACTTTAGGGCATCTTGAAGTTAAAACTAAGTGCGAAAAAAACAAAACTTAGGTTAAAAAAGTTGAGGCGCTTTACATAATGTGCAAATCCCAGCAAGATAGGGGCATTTGTTTATATTCCACCATTTTTTAAACTTTTAGTCAAGTATTTAAGTATGTAAAGAAAAGCCTTTGAGAATTGTTTTTAGTGTGTTTGGAAGTACTGATATCCAGTCTAATTTTTCATCAGCAATAGACAGAGAGTGTTTCCAATCATGCAAGCATTGCCCTTTTTCCAAATGCTTGCCCTCTTTTTTCTTTTTATCCCATGGTACCCAAAGCTAAATTACTGAAAAAAAATCCACAAAGTAATTCTCAATAGATCTTTACGCTGGGTAATGATGCCCTTGGAGCAAGACGTTCCAGAAATAAGCAACCCTCCAGCTCAGGCGAGCCCTTATTTAGGGACCACCCGGCTCCTCAGCATTACCCTACACATATATGTATGTATGTATGTATGTATGGATTTATGTATGTATGTATGTATGTATGTACACAAATTGGCGCCAAGACCTGCTACTGAATAGTAAGTGTGAGAAAGGACGGGGAAATCGCGAAATCAATGCGTGGCGCTGTTTTCAGTCTATGCGGCTCCACGTGTCTGTCATCCGGAAGTCCTCCTCGAAATCAGACCTGGGACCCGACACGTGGACAGTCAAGCCGTCGGATCCTACGGGGCACTACGGAGGGCTGCAAAACTAGTGGTGGTGGGGTTTTGGTGGCTGCGCATTTACAAGTGTTCGTTGGAGGTTTCGCAAAGTCGATTTTTGTCAGTTGTGGTGCGGATGTTCGTTCGGCTGCTTCTGCTATCTCTGATCAGCTCTCCTTTCTCTTCTGTTGTTCTCTCTCTATTGGGTTGTTGTCGGATCTCGAAAACGTTTTGACTTTGGTGGTTTGTTGTTGCTGCCGTTGTTGTACCAGAGGGTTTTTCTGGTTGCATACATTGCTGCTTGCATTTTTTGTGGTGTACTCAAGTCTCGAACTTTGAGGAGAAGAAGAGCGACCTCGAGAACCTGCGGTCAGAGGAGGTCGGATCTGTGGCGAAAATGGGATGGTTTTGGGCTCTTGTTCTCCGCGCCAACGCATTAGCAGGGTGCGCTTCCGCTCGCTTTATTAGGGTTTTTCAGTGATCCTTTTTTTGGGGGGGTTCTCTCTGTTTGGTTCGCTTGTTGTTGATAACATGGAATGTACCAAATCAGAGGATAATATCTGGTTGCTGAACTCTGTGGTTTTTTTTTTGGTTGGTGTTCTGTTCTCAGGCCATTGGTGATGCTACTGTACCCCTTGTGAGTTTCCTAAAGCCATGCTTACTCATGCGAGTTTTCTGTGGAACCTGCCACCCCCTTTTGTGTTGGTTTTTGAGCGATGGTGCTGATGTGTGGAGCTTGGGAGAGATCCTCACATTCAACTTGCGGAAAAGCTTTTGAATGTGGGAAGTGTGGGTTTGAGATCTCGGTTGCTAAGATAGAAGTATCCTTCTCTCAGGCTGATATTTGCAATTTTTGAAAACTTTTTTGTATTGTTTGCTGCATTTTGATCATCTTGTTATTGCTATGGTCTGTTGGGAATTTTTGCAGGTATGCATCCATCAAGGCTATAGAGAGCCCTTTCAAGGAAGATGATCAGCTATGGCTGACTTACTGGGTTCTGTATTCATTTGTGACCCTTCTGGAGTTGGTCGCTGCGCCAGTGATTGCTTGGTAAAGTCTCGTTTTCCTGCTCTCCAATAGGAGTCTGTACATGTCAGTCAGGAGTGTAATTTCCTGCTAAGCTTGCTCTACTGATTACTATTTACAACCAGTGCTGGGCTGGTGCGAGGCTGGAACCCTGGTACATAGATTGGCAGTGGTCCTCGAATCGGAGAACGGACTAAAATGGTATGGCCTTAGGCAATACCACCCTCCTGCAAGCACCTGTCTGGCCTAGTGCTGGTCATGAAATCATAGAACCGACCCTAACCTGGTATTGGCATGCCCTGCGGCAATACACCCTCGTACCAATACCTGTCTGGCCTGGTAGGGACACGAGGTAATAGCAGGCTTGTACCCCTATCTGCCTGGTAAGGATCTGAAGTAATGCCAGCTTCGTACCAGGGTTGTATCAGTCTCAAATACCAGGTATGTACTTGCCTCATATCAGTCAAAAATCAACCTTGGACCCTAATATCAGGACCAGCCTGATATGAAAGTTTATATAAAATCCAATGCCAGTACAAGGTTGGTGCAATATATATTTTAAAAACTAATACCAGTAGCAGGCTAGTATGAATTTTTTTATAATGAAAACCCAATACCAATGCCAGATGGTATGTTCAAAAGTAGATACCTGCCCAACACTGGTCACCACACACAATGAGTGCAGTCCTGCAGCTGTAGATTATGGAAGGGTATCTAATGTCTTTCTTATCACACTGCATACCGGGCAACTGTCACTGCAGTTTATATGCAATTTTTCTGTCTTTGATCAGGTACCTGGGTTGTGCTTACCGGTTGGGAGCCAGAGATATGCACATCTCAATATGAATTTGGGGCAAGGACTACTGAACTAGAGGTCACCAGGGATGAGAGATTTTGCAATTTAAAATACACGTTTGTGATTCCTTGTGATGTGCTAGTGTTGAGAATTAATGTTGGACAGAAAAATAATCCATGCAATGTCTTTTTGTTTGTAGATGTGGTGGAACTGAATTTTGCTTGAATTTGTTCTGTGGCTATGCCAGGATTCCTTTTTGGTCCACAATCAAACTTGCAGTCGCAGCATGGTTGGTGTTGCCACAGTTCCGGGGAGGAATTATTGTTTATGAGCATTATGTAAGACCCTATTTCTACAGCACTGTTCAGAATGCTGATGCAAAGTTGACTGACAGCCAGCGCAAGTTTTTGTCTTCCATAAGCCCAGAGGCACGCAACTCAGTTGCCCAGTTCATTGATGACAATGGTTCAGATGCCTTTGACAAAATCATGGCTGCGGTAAACTCACAACATTCCCCAACCTCTTTTATGTTTGTGAGAATGCCTGGCTTTGCATCTACTGGTGGAGCTCATTTGCTGACTTGCAAGAAGGTTGGGACTTCAAATTCTATGAGGGGCATGGGAAGTGGCATTCCTGACAAGAGTGTGTTTTGTGTTATGAAGGCCACAGCGCAATCCAGAAAGAACCGTGGGAGCAGTTGAGGAGTACAGTCAAGCAAAGTATGATGAGATATGTTGGCTCAGATAAACAAACAAGTAGAAACTGCCCACTGAAGAAAGGAATTTTGAGAGTTCCACTACTGGTTTGCAAATGACAATATGTCAAATTTTTTCAGCTTCATTGTGTCAAGATGGGAAATCTGTTGTTGTCCTTTTTGTACAGTCATCCTCTTGTCAAATATATATGCATTTTGCAATCTATATGGCAGTTAGGTTGATATTCCAAAGTGTTGCCAACATATTGTCTGTGATACTCTCTGGGTTCAGTGTGGTCTCTGGTTGTACTGAAAAGCAATCCTGAGGTCATAATTTCTGACATGTAGAGTCTTGTGGTTCCTGTGACATGCCCTCAGATTGTGGACATGAGTTGAGAGCAAATGACAGAAGGTTTTTGACATTGGTGGAATCACTGGTTTCTGATAACAAGCTCCTTGACAAAAGCTGTTGATGAAGGTATGGAAAGGGCCATTCTACTGAGAGGTTCTGATCTGAATAGATTCTACACTGACTTCATATGTTGGCTTTGGGTTGAAGTGCACTTGGTTAGATGTTCTGTGATTCAAGACCTATTGTCATAATTCCCAAATGAACATTAGGTCGTTTTTGAGTGGTATCCAATCTTTCAGAAGGTTGTTTTTTTGGCTCACCTTTCTTCTTGCTACTTTGTGGTTTTTGCTTTTTGCTACATTGTCAAAGTTTATGTTGTAGAATGTTTGTGTGATCATCATGATAGACAATGTTGTGTTGAGGTAAGCTATTTTTCTTGTTTTTCATCAAGTTTTGTGTGTAGTAAAACACTGGGCGTCATTGCAGTGGTGAAACAGTGTTGCAAACTGTTTTTTTGTTACAGCAGTGTTGTCATTGTGGTCATTGTAATGGTCATCACATGTTTTTTTCTCTCCATTGAACATTTTTTTCTTTCATTTGTTTTTTGCATGAGGAATGTTTTTGCATTCTGCCATCGTGCTTGGCATCACATTGCATGGTAACTTGTGCTGCAATTTTTTATATGTCAACAAAACGAAGGCTCGTTCATTGTTTGTTACAACCTAACATAGGTGTCATCATTGTGGTCATCGCAGTGGAATTGTTGTGTACTATTAACATTTTTTGTTGTAGTAAAACATTAGGTGGTGTTGTGGATCATTGTGGTGGTCATCTTGTGTTGCCTCCAAGCTACATGTTAGGTTTTTCTCTCTCCGTTGCTTTGTTTTCATTAGTTTTTTACATCAATAAGGATTTTGCCATGCAACAATGCTTCTGGTACTAAGTCTCCGTGGTGGATAAAAAGCCATTGAATTTCTTATTGTGTAAGTTCTTTGTCTTTTTGTTTTGCACACACATTTGTAACATTTTTGCCATGTAACAACTTTATAATTAAGTTGATACCATTGAATTCCCATACATGTTTAAGCTCTATGTCCTTTTTATTATTTACAAATAGCAGCAGATAAAATAAAGCTTAGCATATAAGGCTATTTACAATGGCATCCATGAGTGTTACACAACCTATAACAACCATTCATGATGAAGAGAGTATTATTTGATGTCTCAATTTAAGATTGAGCTTGGATCACAAGAGGCATCAAATGTTGACATAAATGCAACTTGGAAAATCCCTGCTCCAAAGCTAGCGGCCAACAAAAATCTATGGTCTCCTAGTCATCAAACATTAGCCTATCGAATTTTTTTTGTGGTGAATGATGGTGTCCCATCAAAAATCTATGGTCTTCTAGTCATCAAACACTAGCCTATCAAACTGTTTTTGTGATGAATGATGGTGCCCCAGTGAACAACTATAACCTGTAGATGATGTGTTTTTTTATTTATCACCTCATTCAATTGGAGCTCCTTAATGCTTAAAGAAAACATAAAGGGCTAGTAAGCTACAACAAGAACCACGACACAAGCGTTTTGAAAAAACGTGTTTGTCATGAACATCTGAATTTGTACAAAAAAATTGGGGTTTGCTTTTGCTACAGAGGGTTATAAAAACCCAAACTGAAAAATAAAGGTCAAAGAAAAGGAAAATTGTTCCTATTTTTCAAATCCCAGACTTTTTTGGCAATCTTACCACAAATGAGATGTTTTACAATAAGCTTTTTGGGAGGACTTGGTTCTTTATGATGCATAAGGTTACCAGCCTTTGTTTTATGTTGAAAATCCATGGTTGGCGGGTTCAGTTTTGTAGCAATGTGAGCATGTACAATTTCCATCCCATCGCCAAATGGTGATTGAGGTGCTTCCAAATATGGTGGAAAAAATGGAGATATGTGTCATCCCAACCCTTGCATCATATAGTACTTGTACATGTTCATTTGACCTTTTGATGTCTCATGTGAACTTTGATACCTATTGTTATGAACTTCATCAACATTTAATGGGAGCCTTATTATGTAACAATTGGGATTTTTGAAGTACATAACATTAGAGGTGTAGCAATGAAAAATGAGGTAAATTTTTTGTTAGACTCCTTTAGCCTACTTAACAAAATAATTGCATGTAAAATATCAAGGGTTTAATTTAAACATTTTGATTTTTGCAATAACTTATATTGTTTCTTGTTTTGCTTTTCAACTAGCATGTTGATTTGTAGGGTCATGTTTTGGGCATGCCATGTTAAAGGTAGCCCAATATGCTATTGACACAACAAGGTTTATATTCATTTTTCAGAAGTTAGCTTAAAAAAAACTTAATCTTCATTGAAAAAACCATTACTTGAACAAAAAAATTTGGGAGGGGGGACATGAGTGGAAAAATTCATATATTGTTGCAAGATATCCTGCCAAGATGTTGAGAATTCCGATGAAAACATGGTTCGCTTTTTGAATGATCCTATTCTAAGAAACATTGGAATATCAAAATGTTATTTCAATTTGTTATGGATGTTAACAAGCTATTCATTTATCTTTTAAAGTGTTGATATTTTGAACTTGGGCTATTGTTCAAGCCATTACAAATACATTCATTTTTGTTGTGAAACTTTATGTCCTGAATCAAAATGTTGGTTATTGGTTGTTGTCAAATGTACATTATCCTACTTTCACCTTATGCATTGCCATGAAAGTTGATTATGGCTAAAATCCAAGTTTTAAATTAGTCGTTGATTCGTGAGGATTTTGATTTAGAATTGCAAAAGTTCAAACTAAGGATGATGATGCAAGTCATCAATATTTTATCCCCATTCTTAGCATTTGCTTTGGCTTATAATCAAGCCAAGGCTCATAACATGTTGGCCATCATGTTTGACCCTTAATTCAAAAACATGAAGGTTATATGGGATTTTGTGGGCCATGCACATGCCATTCAAATTGTGACAAATTATGATGTTGGTATTGTGTGCCTTCTTTTTTATATTATGGGTGTTTTTTCAATTAAACCATGTTAGGGCAGTAATAGATCGGCTGATAGTAGTTGAAGATGAAGACTTATTTTTTGGGCAGATTGTATCAAATGATGATGCAATCATGTCCACATTGAAGAATGAGTTGCAATTGTATTGGCAATTTGAAATATGACTAGTAAAGATTGAAAGCCCTTTAATTTGGCAAGCAAAACATGTTGTGCAATTTTTATATGTTTCTTTTTTCATTTGTCAAGTCCTTGGTACTATGGGATCGTAGATTAAAATAGAATGGATTTTCAATGTCAGTGTCATCATTAACTTGAGGAGATTTAAACTTGAGATTGAAAATTTAAATCGATTCATTTTCATCATCGAAAACTAGTTTAATGACATTCATGTTGGGTGTGATGGACCTTTGAAGCCTAAAGTCATGGTTGAATTTTTGGAAAATGATTTTGCTATGATTGAAGAGTAAATCAAATTGATCAAGGAACGAGATTTCTTTTAAAAAGACTCAAACTTTGATTTATGTCAATCTCAAGTTCAAATTTGTGTTATTTTCGTTAACATTTTTCTTGTGTAATCATAATTATAATTTTGTTCTTTTTTTGATGCATTTGTAACATCAAAATTGAGGATTGAAAACTTGTTTTGTGTTGTAGCATAAGTATTCCCTACCTCACATTTGCTACTAAATATCCTATGATGAAATGGGCTAAACACTGTGGGGTTTTATGTTTAGGAGCTATGTGTCTAGCTGAAATTTGAAACCTTTTGTCAATTTTGTCATTCATATGTTGCACATTGTTTTTTTGCAAATGTTTTTGGGGCATGTGCATTGTTTTAGGAGGTCAATTTTGTTTTGTTTTACAAATAATATGTTTTCATTTGTGGTTGGATTTTTCCCTAGATTATAAGGCCAATTGTTGTTTGTGTTCAGTTGTGGTTGGATTTGTCCTTGGATTTTAAAGCTAGTTGTTGATTTTTTGTGATTGGAATTATGTCCAATCCATTTTGTTATCATTTCTCACATGTGCATTGGGGACTTTTGTCATTTGTAATGTTGATGGTATCTTTAGTGTCAAATGCCCAAAAGCATAGTTTTGAAGAAGGATTTGTCCTTAAATTTTAAGGTTAGTTATTGATATTTTGTGATTGGAAATATGTTCAATCCATTTTATTATGATTTCTCATTGCATTGAGGAGTTTTGTGATACGTAATAATGTTTAGGTCATATGTTTGTTCAACTAGATCGAAAGTTTTTGTGATGGTTTATCTAATGTTAAATGCCCAAAAGCCCAATTATGAATAAATAATTTGTTGTAGATGTGAATAGTGAATCGGAAGCATATTGTCACAAATGTAGTTTCATTACATTTTCAAATTAAAAAATTCATTTCTTTCAAGTACTTGTCGTGTAATTGCAATAACCATTTTTTTGGGACGATTTAATTTTAAAACCATAACTGTTACCTGGACCTACCCCTTAAAAAAAACTTAAATTATAATACCTGAGAAGCCCCCAATAAATTTTTAAAAAACATTGACATTAACTGGAGGTTTTGGATTTTTTTAAAAAAAAATTCAAAACCTTACTGGAAGGTATTTTCAAAAAATAATAATAAGGAACCGGTGACAATGGCGGTGAGGGTTTTGTTATAGTTTGGGTGGTGATGGCAATGGTGGTAACAACTTTGTTGCCACTACTGCCATTGCTTCCTTACACTCATTAGTTAACATTGCGCAAAAAGAGGAAAAAAAGAATGATAAACAAAAAGGACAAACAAAGACAAAGAGAAAAAAATTGTAGTGGGGGGGGGCTTTAGGAAATAGGAAAGAAGGGTTCCAATTCCATTTCAATATAAAGAGGCCTTGTTGGTAGTCTAGTTACAGTTCCATTAAGGGGATTATTTATACATTTATTTTCTAGATTTTCATGGCATAATGGAACATTGGAAAGCAACCACTTTCTAGAGCAAAGGAGGAAGATAATGACAATATTAGCACCAACATCAATAGGCAATAAGACAACAAAGCTGAAGAGGTTAAAGGAAGACAAGTTTTGCATTTTTTGTTTTTATTTTGTGGCAAGTTTTTTTTTTACATTTTCCTCAAGTTTAAAAAGTATTTTATCACAAAAAATCTAATCATTACTAATAAATAATTTCTATTACACACAAAAAAAAATCGCCATAATCTTGGTTTTTTTTTGTTCTTGTCACAGTCTTGGAAAAATAACAAAAGAAGAAAAATAAATTAAATTAAATTAAATTTTAAAATGCATTGTATGTGTGAATGTGTTAATATTTAATGGCTAGTCATTCACCAATAATATGTTTTCTAGGATTATTTTTTAAAAGCAAAAGATTGAATCTAAGGTGTTTTTCTATTATTGAAATTAACTATTACATTAGTTGGGTAGTCCAAAGAATAAAAAATTAGAAGTTTTTGGGCCTCTAATTTTTGCATAATAGTTTTTTAAAAATTGTATAGGTTGTGTTAAACCCAATAAAGTAAAGATGATGGTGTCGAAGGTTATGGCAAAATTAAAGTTCAGTATTTTTTGAAACATGATCTACTTGTTTATGACAATTCATTATTTTTTTTCCATTTGATTTATTTAATTTTATGTGGTTGATTTTATACGTTTAAAATTATCATGTTGAAATAGGCAATCTTTAAAACGTGGATTTATCTACAATTGCACAAATAGGTCTCATTTTAATATTTTGGTATTAGAGTGTTTAGGTTTTGTTGAATCCAATAGATTATTGATCATGACACCCAAGCCTATAACGAAGTTAAGGTTTAGCCTTGTCATATTGCCTTAGTAAAGGATTCCTTGGATTTTTTTTAATTTTTTTTTCATTCCATTTATTATTGTGTGATAAACTTTGTAGATTTAGGATTGTGTTGTAATGGTAGGTAGTCTTTTGAAAATGGGGCCCATGTTCATAGTAGACCTTCTACCTCATGGGCACCAAACATCCCATGTCCCCCAACTCATCGCATCTCATCAAACTTCGTAATTCCCATTGCCCATTCACCTCATCATGTTCCACCGCCGACTTATCCTTCACCTCATCCCCCATGCAAACCATAAACCACCCATTAGTTACCCATCTGATTTTAACAAGTCACACACCACTTATTAGTTCCCCCTACTAGCCCTCAACCCTTCATGTGAATGTGGGGTCTCAACTTTATATTTTCCCAAACCCCTTCGATCATGCACAAATAAAACATTTTCCCCCTCCCATTTTATTGGTCCTTATAATTGGCCATGATCATACCTCCCAACCTACCCCCATTTTTTCAACACGACTTCAATTTCCACCTAAAATCTTATGCCTCACCTATGGGTGCCAATTTATCAATCAAGGGTTAACTCATCATCAATGTTCTTGTCAGACATTTAATTCATCCCATCTAAACCCCTGTGATCATCCTAGTTCAATACCTTTCTTTATTCCCACCTCGCTTGCATTAGCTTGAACATGGGTTTCAACATTGAATGTTTTTGGGTCCTTTCATTTAGGCCTTTGTTGTCCTTGATTGGATAACCACATCCCCACCATTTTGCGGTGTGATGTACAAGTGGCATTTCGTATTCCATTAGATAAGCTAGCACAAGACCCATACAATGTGGCAACTTGGCATTTGTTCCTTTTGCTACTTCAATGGTGTTTCATTTTGCCCTGTTATGGCGAGGTGACAAGGCATAAAGAAATGGATTGGACTCAAATGCTTTTTAGTAGGTGACTAGGAAAACTTGCAATAAGAGGTTTTTTTTTGTGAGCCCAAGCTTTGTTGGCTAGTTCAAGTTCAATCCCTTTTCCCCAACATGAGCCCCTAACTCACAAACACTCGCTCCACAGTTTAGCCTTCAAGCGTGTATGGGAATATTTTCGAATAGTTCGTGCTTTAGAACCATTTTCTATTGCAGCCACGTCTTTTGACACCACTTCAGGTATCACCACATTACACCCTAAATTAGATGGTTACTTCCCACTTTTCCTCAAAGACTATGAGCCAGAATAGGACCTTGAGCTTTCTTTTGATTCCTTTAAGTTAATGTTCTAATGCATGTCACATTTATCGATAAATGGTCATTCTAGAATCGTTTTGGAACATTTTCGGGATTGTTTTCTGTCTAAAGATTCAATGAATGGATTCCCTCAGTTGTTTCAATTTTGTTTTCATATCACTCATGGTCACATTCCACCCCAAATTGCACATGTCTTTGGAGTGGTTCGCCTTTTAACCATGACCAAGCCTTCAAGTGGAGTTTGTTGCATTGGAGTGGGGGAAACATTATGTTGATTCACAAGTTACATTTTATGCCTTCAATTTTACAAAGCTTTCGCAACACATTTTTCCCCACACCAATTTGGAGTTACAACTAAAGGTGGTTGTGAAGTAGTAATCCATGGCATTAGATGCACCTTGGACCTTCATCCCTGATTAGGTTGTTCTTTAATTGGACGTGACAAATGCTTTCAATTCAGTGTTAAAAGGGGTCATATTTCAAGAACTTTGTGCAACAAGTGGGGACATCATATAACTCATCATTTTTGTTCATGCATTCTATGCATTTGAATCTCCTTTGTTTTACAATCATCATAATCATGAAAGTGATGTCACAATCATCCCATCTATCATGGGGATTTGTCAAGGTGATCTTTGGGGGGGCATTATTCGTTTTAACCCATTTTAGGGCTTTATGTTCTAAAGTTATTCATTTCCCTTCTTGTTTATTTCCATCCATTGCAAATGACATTCACATCATAGGTATCCCATTAATTGTATCATCTGAATATGAGCAGTTTTAGACTGAATTCCGTGCAATAGGTCTTTTTATGCAATTTCAAAAATGTGTGATATGGTCACCACTAAACTTCAACACCCCATCCTAGTTTACCACCCCATCTGAAGGAATTGAAATCTTGGGGGTTTTATTGAGCACTTTAACTTTCACATCATCCTTCATCAAAGATGCCCTACTAGAAGATGTTCGACATGTGGACCTTCTTCCTAGAATGGTTGATGTTCAAATAGCCTTTGGAATTTTAACTCATTGTTTTGTGTGACGCCCATCATATCTTTTACAATGCACACCTCCATCTTCCTCCTTCATAAAATCCTTTATTTCCTTTGACTCTTCCCTCCTTCAAGTGTTTGGACACCTTTTGAATCTAAGATCCTTTGATAGCCTAAAAAGACTTTTAGTTCATAAACAAGCTTCCCTCCCAATAACTTTCGGTGGCATTGGGTTCATATTGACATCCACCATTGCCCTAATAGCCTATTTGGGGAGTTGGGCCTTTGTTGTTTCAATCATAGGTTTATGGTTGATCACACACACACACACACACACACATATATAATGCATAAGAGGAGGCTGAAATGAAATTCTCATGTATATTAAATTGAAAAGAAGGAAAGAAAACATAGTGTATGTAAATGGTGGCCATGCAAAAGTTGCCATGAGCATCTAGAACCCAATCTGACTATGGAGGAAACTCTCCCTGATAAGGGAATTTTATAAAAACTAACAAGTATAGGGAAGAGCTTGGCCTTTTATATAGTTGTCAACAAAGTTGAAACCCTAAACAAGCCATAACCCTAAAACACCTAATAACGTATAGTAACCTAAGAACGTACATTAACCCTAAAGGCATGATTAACATGCCCGTAATCGGCTATCATGTATGAGGCCATGCATACGGGCATGATAGTTGTCATGATGTGTAGTGTCATGACGTTCGGTGTCGTAAGGGTGTAAATCCATAATAAACTATATTGAACAAAAAGACTAAAACTAGTCAAAGGTAGAAACTAATCAACTAAAAAGAGATGCACACACATAACCTTTCATCTTAACCTCCTTTTGTGCATTATATATATATATATATATATATAATGCATAAAAGGAGGTTAAAATGAAATTTTCGTGTATACCCCAAGACTTGAGCCAGGAAAAATGTGGCATGGTCTAAGTAAAAATCAAGGTGCTGTAGGAGAACATGATGAACAATACCAAATGTCGGTGGGAACTTGAGTGAGCTCTAGTTTGAGGCAAAATGGATGGTATCCAACATTACAATTATCGCAAAGTAACATCTAATCAACATCGTCTATCCTTCGACATACCTGACATGGATAGTTAAGTGGAGGAATCCAAGTCAACGTGATGATGGTAGGATCCAAGTTCGACAGGTGGCAGGGCGCATAGTTTTTGGAGTGATTCTAAATTGTGCGTCCGTCAACTCCTTGCAACTCCAACACACCAGAAGGCCTAATTGCCTTAATTCTCAAAATAATGCGACCGGAAGAGGTGTTTAGAGTATCATTAGGTTATTGTTAAAGATACACAAAATCACCAACATCAAATTGTCTCACTTTAGATTTGTAACTGCCACCTCGTGTGTGTGCATACCGTAAGGTGTCTTGATGTTATGCAATGGACAAGTTCCCATGGCCATGGGCATAACCTTCCTGAATAGACAACAGTCTCTATGATGACCCTAGCCCGAGTGGTTGGGGAGTCCAACTCCACAACCTAGTCCATTTGAGCAACAATGGAAGAAGGTGGAATGGAATGTCTCCCAAAAAGTAGAAAGTAAGGAGCGAAATGAGACAAAGAGGCATGTTTGGACATCCTATAACCCATGGCGATGTAAGGTAGGGCCAGGTCCCAATCCTCTTTGTTCCCAGTGAGGCAAATCTTCCAAAGTCCCTTCTTGCATGTTTGAACCATCCTCTCTACAAGGTCATCATCTTAAGGATGATCCCTTGAAGTCCGGTGATGGTCAATGAGAACATGATCAAGTAGGTTTTGGAATTTTCCTTTAAATTTTAGTCTTTGATCAGTAAGGCATTCAGCACAAACCCCAAACCTACTTAGGACTCGTTGTAAGAAAGCCTAGCTGGTGCTCTGTGATGACTTGTCTGGCAACACAATAAGCTCGACCCACTTTGAAAAATGCTCAATCATAATCATGATGTAGACACTACCCCTGGAGGTCTATGGTAACTTTTCAGCTAAATCACATGACCAACGATTGAACATGCCCTGAATAGGGAGAGGAGAAAACGTGAGCTATCGAGAGGAGAAGGAAGTTCTCACTCTATCACATTGTTCACACTTAACAATGACATCTCAGACTTGAGCATACATACTTCTCCAATGGTAATGAGGACCAAGAACGCTATAAGTACACTTCATTCCAAAGTGTCCAAGCTCCTAGTATACCTTCTGAATAAGATCAGGCCATCCATGTGGTGGAGGAACCACTCTATCGCCTTGTGGTAAACATTGGACGAGGTGATTGTCCCTCCATGAGTAGTGTTTGGACCCCTATTATATGCGATCCTGTTGACTTGATGTAACTTGGGGAAGGTATTCCCCATGCTGAAAAAACTTCAGAGTGTCCAAGTCCTCCCATATATCCACAATGGGATGCTCAACCAGGTTACATTGCAGTAGTGCAAAATAACTAGATGCATAAGATACATGTACTATTGGAATTTGGTTGAAGTTTTTCCTGGCTTTTGAGAAATCTTCAGATGTAGTGAGAGGTCTCTATGACATGGTATCCACATTCTGATGTGTAATACTAGGTCGGTGAATAACCTTGAACTCATACTCTTGAAGTATAAGCACCCAATGAGTTAACTTACCAGTAAGCTTGTCGTTGGTCATTAACCACTTGATAGGCTAGTGGTCAGTATACAAAGTGAACTTGGTGCCATAAATATAAGGCCTGAAATGTATGATGGCCCATACAATAGCAAGACACTCTCCTTCGTATGAAGAGTAGTTGTTCTTAGCCTTGTTGCTTCGGGATGCATAGGCAATAACATATTCCTTGCCTTTTTCATAAAGTTGGCCAAGAATAACATCAATACCAAGAGCACTCCAATCAATGTGTAGAATGAGAACCTTGCTGAAATCGGGTCTTTTTAAAATGGGGAATTCTGAAAGCTTTTCCTTGAGTGTGTTAAAAGCTTCTTGAGCTTCTTCACTTCATGTTCAAGTAACATCCTTCTTTAACAATGCATAAAGAGGATGAACAATAATACTGAAGTCTTGGACATAAATCTTGTAGTAATTACATAGTCCGATGAAGCTCTTCAAAGTGTGAACATAAGTAGAATTGGGCATCTCCAAAATGGCTATTACTTTTGGCCTAATGAGCCATAATACCATTTGGCAAAATTCTATGTCCAAGGTAGATTACTAAGGTGACATCAAACTCACACTTTTTAGGATGGATTTTCATATTGACTTTGTGGAGCCTTTTGAATAACTCCTCAAGATGAACCAAGTGTTGTAAAAATCCCTTATTATGCACTAGGATGTCATCTATGTAGCATTTCAGGAAATCTGCCCTTTCGAGAACTTGGTCCATGATTCACTGAAAGAAGACATGTGCATTCTTCAATCCAAAGGCATCACAAGCCATTCCCACAACTTGTTGCTTCCATGGAATGTTGTTTTCTTACGATCCTTCGTAGTAAGTACAATCTGGTTGAAGCCTTGTTTTAGATCCACAATTGTGAAGATGTTTGAGTCTTCAATGCTATTAAATAGTTCTTCAGGGATGGGCACAGGCTACTTGTCCTGAGGTGTAACCAAGTTCAAAGGCGTATAATCCCCGCACATCCTTTTCTCAGTCCATAATTTAACTACATCCTTCTTTGCTGGCATTACTATAGCAGCTACGAAATTAGAACTTGATGGTTGAATGAGACTAGCCTCATGGAGCTCTTTGCATTTTTCATCTACCAGTTCCCACTCATGCTTGCTCAACCTATGCCTCCTCTAATAGATGGGTGTCTCATTTGTAAGGTCTATAGAGAATTGCATGGTCTTATACCTACCTAAGTTTTTCATTGAGAATACGAACACATTCTCATACTTAATTAGCAAATCTGTGACCTAGATTCTCTCCTTCTTGGTGAGCTAGTTCCCCATAACGAAAAGGTAGTTGGTAACACATGGAATGGAGTTAGAAAATGTGTTTGAAAAACCTGATGTATTGGGTTTTCCACTATCCAATTGCACAAATTTGTACAAGGTTGTAATTGTTTATCTAGAAGCTAATGTACCTCTAGTTGTATCAGAAACAACTTGAGTAAAATTACATGGTACCTCTTCCCCCCCAACACTAAGAGTGAAGTGTAGAGTGTTGAAGATAGGCAAGTGTACTTGGTCGGGGTGCCATGTAGTTGCATCGCCAAAACTACAAGTTGATTGAATTAGTGTTGGTGTTGTGTGCATTTGAAAGAGTACACATGTTACCAACAACCATGTAAGGGAGTTTAGGTCCATGCCTTTCCCCAATAGAGCATGACGCTCCAATTTAGTCACCTTGGTGTGATTAGTAGTGTTAATTTAGAACCCCGTAGCCTTTTCTCTTTATTCTAGGTTTGGTTCATCCTAAGTGGCTAAAGCATGATGACACACTAGGCATGGTCCATCTATTAAAAGGCATGTGCTCTTGGGAAGGAAACAAAGGTGGGCCAAGCACCTCTTGGTTTTCCTATTGTGTTCGTAGGAAACCAAGGAGGTTTCTTTTGCCTTGTAACTGGTTGGCAAGAGCTCTGAT
>Ga0116231_10000588_pt1 | contig 65623 bp, 37 predicted proteins | sample S1TSphgellanicum_2_FD_89695 | JGI IMG/M metagenome (GOLD analysis project Ga0116231, IMG submission 89695) | Host-associated microbial communities from peat moss isolated from Minnesota, USA - S1T2_Fd - Sphagnum magellanicum MG | ecosystem: Host-associated > Plants > Peat moss > Unclassified... | reverse complement strand
TTTTTGTTTGTTTTTTGTCTCCCCTTGTTTGGTTCTTTCTGTGGCTTCCTGAGGAAGTGTTAGCCTTGCTGTTTCTTCTTCATCGTGAGAATGGAGATTTCTCTATTCTTATGAAAGATATTTCTTTGATCTACGAGATGTGCACTCTGCAGTTGCATGCAGTGATGATGCAAGTTTTTTTCTGGACTTGTCACTGAGACTACCATTGAATGATTCATATATGTGGCTGCAATATTGGGTCCCAAAGGAAGCGAAAAATGCAGAATTCATCAACAAATCTCAAGTGCACAACTTCAAGGACAAGATTCTCCTCAGGAACTGTCCTCAAGAGTTCCTTTGTGGAGAATCCATATGAGGATGCAATCTCTGGTCCTGAAGGCTGTGAACTGCCCGTTTCCACCTTCTCCACCAAATGGGAAGAGTTCAAGTTTTACAAGCTTAGATTGCTCTTGAAGATTGTGAATTATGCAAACATAGGAGGCAAAAGTGGGAGTCACCTTTGAAATGACAAAAACCTCTACTCTCCTTGGTTGCATCCATCCTCAACTCCCATCATCCTCACATCTTGTGAACTTGGTGATTGTAAGAATGTGCCCATTGTGCTCACCGCATGAAAGTGTGGCCTAGCTTGGTTTGGCAAAAGCCATTGGAAGGATTTGTCCTTTCCTACTAAGTAGTGCATGTAGCTCAATGTTGCATTGGAAGGATTCATGCTTTCTTTGTTTAGTAGTTCATGTAGCTCAAGGTGGCATTGGAAGAATTCGTCCTTCCTTTGCTAAGTAGTTCATGTAGCTCAATGTGGCATTGGGAGGATTTGTGCGTTCTTACTAAGTATTTCATTTAGTTCAATATGCAGCATTGGAACAATTGAGCATTAAGAAGATGAATTGTGTGTTTGTGATTCCGCACTTCCTTGTGCTAGTTTATTTAGTTGCTTGTTATGCATCCTTGGAGTGTGTGTCATATTCTAGCTATTTATTGCTAATCCATCGTTTTTCTTAATCGATAAGATTTGACATCTCATTGGACTTGGTGCTATCTAACTTGGTGTATTATTGCACTAGGGTGTTGTCTTTGTGTTCTCCTATGCTTGGATGGAGGTTTTTCTATCTTCCACAAGGTAATAGAAGGTATGTATGTTCACTCAAAAAAGAGAAGGAAAATAATAGCTAGTGTCAATGAGTATACCTATCTAGATGATATATGTACGTGAATAATTTGGTTCACATGAATTTGTTATCTTGTGTTGGGGTTACACAACAATGAAGGAGGTTCATCTTTTTCATGTATTTTATTTTTTTTACAATAATACCATGGTACCTTTTTCAGGTTTGGCTTTGAGGTGTTGAATAATTATTTCATTTTTCAAAATTCATTTTGGTGATAAATAAAAGATCATTTATGGAATTTATGTATTAAATATACACAAAGGTCTTTTTTGGCAAGTTATTTGGAATCTAAACTTAGACCCTCTAACAAAATGAGATGTTTGATCACATTTCTTATTGTTTCTTTTTGTAAAATTTTGAATTTCACCAAACTACACCTAGTATGAAGATCTTGTCAATTATTGAGTACCTTGTATGCAATTGTGGACTGACTTGAAGCTCCTAAGTTTTTCTCTTGTTTTTGTATTTTGCTCTTCCTTGATGTTGTTGTGTATGCAAGACCTTGTTATTCCCCCTCTAGTTCTTTTTTCAATGTTGTTAATTACAACTCAAGGTTACATACTTTTTTTCACTTCTACCTTGACAATGGATTTAGTTGTTTTGCGCTTGAGAAAATTGTGTTTTTAACTCTTCTTTTTTTGGTTTGACCTCCAATACTCTTTTCTTAAACTTTGCTTGTATAGCCTTCTTGTGGGACTTCCTTTCAACTTAACCCTCTTCTTCAATTCTATCTACACTTCCTTCATGAAAGACATCACATTTACAACAATCCTAATCATTGTGAAGAAGAGGAAGCCACGGGATATGGTAGGAAATTTAGGCATCACATAAAACTAGGTTGATTCTCAAATTTTTTACGTTGTGGAGAATAATTTTTTTATATTTCAACATTTCAAATAGATAATTTCTAAAATTTAGAAATTTTCAAAACTAATTTAATTATTGCAAAACTTGAAAAGGTATTACAATAGTCATTTTGCATACTTCATACACCCTTTCCACATACCATGTGCAATATGTACAAATTCAAATTTTTAAAATGGCTTGAAGGTTTCTTTCTCTTTTGGTAATCAACGATACAAAACCTTAAACCTTAACAAAGTTTACCATTACATTCCAAAATGATTCATAATCTTCTATTCCCTTTTATCATAAAAGCATATAAACAAAAATGGAAAAAATGTAATAAAATAACAATGACCCTACAACTATCCAACTTTATAAGATCAATTTTACACATTTCATCAACATACCTTTCTTTATTTAAAATGTGTCATGGACATCTAAACATGTTTTACCCACATATTGGAAGCACATTGAACTTGGGAGCCACCCAATCCCCTAAAATTAAAAAATAATAACTTTTAACAGCATCCTAAAATTATTAGCTTATAATGGTTTGGTGAGGAAATCATGATATATGCAAAAATTTCATAATGAGATTTTAAGCAAATTCTAACCACCATAAAAATGTTTTGAGAAGAAATAGGTTTATCATGAAAACATTTTGGAATTTTAGGTATTCATGATTAGATTGAGAGCTCATATGGAAGGTAAGAACATATGAACATTTAACATTTTTATTTTATATCCATTGTGGAGAGTTTTCTAACATCATATCAAGCTGTTTAATTAGATATGATTGTTCTCCGAATTACATTATGAATGATTACAAATTGTTTTTGTAAACTATTGTTTTGACTTTAAAAAAATTCATAACTATCTAAGAACACCTTTGTTTTACCACTACGATCCCACTATCTTGTAATTCACATGGAAAATTTTATAATCATATTAAAATAACTTAGTTCAAACATGTTTTGACTTTTCAAATCTCCTTTAAAAAATCAAAACTCCATGAGATTCCCAATCCTCAAGTGAAAATGTAACTTGAGGGTTGAATATTCTTTCAATTCACTCCCACACATGTCTCACTTGGTTTGAAATTGTGTTTCATTTTTTTTGGCTTATGTCATACTCTGATTTTTATTTTGATTCATTTCTTTTTATTTTAGTTTAGTTGTTAACATTCTTTAATGATGAATAGTGCAAGAATAAATTAATGAAAATGTCGACATTTGGTGCATTAGCTTGAATTCCAAAATGCATGTTTATAAAAGATAAACATAACAAGAGGTGAAGATCCAACCTTAGGATATTAGGGGAAAAATAATTTAATAAGTTAAACCTTAGAATCTTGAAATCTTTTAAAAGATGATTTTTATGTAGAGGGGATGGCCCAAGTGTGGGGAAAAATAGGATAGATGGGAAGATAAGGTTCATTAAAATTTGTTTAACATTTTTGGAATGGAATTTATAGAATTTGAAAAGAAATTCAAAAATTAGTACCCACTTGGAGCTTGTGGTTGGGTGGTAAATCATGTCTTTAATGTAAATTTTGATGGTTAAATACTCTTGATAATGTTCGTGTTGTGAAATGCATGTGAAGGAATCGATGGTTGGAAATTTTTTAAGTGCCAAGTGTTTCAACTGTTGTGTTGGACATCAAATGGTTTGTTGTAAAAGACATTAAGCTTGATCATTGGCCATCAAGGAAATAAAGAGAAGTGAATGAGTTTAAGTGATTTATAGGGGCCTAGGAAATCATTGTTTTGATTTTTTTAAATTAAAAATTTCTATTTGTGCACAATAGAGGAGGACTATAATATTAGCTTCAGTTGTGGGTTTATATATAAATAAATTACAATAATGATGATGGAGATTGTAGTGCAAATGTTTTTTTTTAAATTTTTTTGAAGAGAATAATATAATTATTAACCCATGCCCTCAAACTACATGGATTTTCAGAGGATTAAACACACAAGGAATGTTATTTGTAATTTCCACTACCTTAGCACCAAGTCAAAGGAGAGTGGGCCAATAAATAATTTAACATAATTTGGTAAGTTACATTGAGGCAAAAGGCAAAGGAAAAAATATATAAATGTTTTTAAATTTTTAATTTCACCTTTCATGTTGTTGGCACCCTTGCATAAAGGTCATTGATTATAAAATTGGCTCTTATGAGTGATGAATATGATGGAATGAAAATAGATGTTTATTACTTATATGATTTGGAAGTTCAAGTGGCAATTGTGAAATGAGATTTGAAACTTATTTAGATGTCTTTGACAAAATGTGTTTGTTCTATCATGAATAATGGTTGGAATGAAACATTGTTAACATACTTGATTTTTTTTGCAAACATTTTTTTTAATGCAATTTATTCCACGACATAACTATTTGAAACTAGTATGGTTGCTTATTTTCCCACCCATGTTAAATATGTTATAATGGTTATGAGGTTTGTTAAAGTTGTACAAGTTCTATTTAACATGAATAAGCAATTGGAAGCTTGTGGGCACTCTCAATACTACTAAACATTCACATGTTGTGTGGCCTTGTGCTTCACATTATTTTATTTTCATAGTTGAAGCCATTTGTAAGTTTGATCATTTAAAAGATGTGATAGAAGCATATTGATGAAGTTTGTTATGAGAAATTGTTCTTTATATATTTTATGGAACATGTGAGGTAAAAACATATTTTGGGGTATGTTACGAAATAATAAAATATTTTAAAATTATTATTTAAATTGAATATATTTTAATATATTCTCATAATCTTAAATAATCTATTTGTATTTAAGTAAGTTATAATAATTGATAAATTCTATTTTTTTCATCAATTTGGACCCCACTATTTTTTGCGTTCATTTGAAAATGAAAATGGAAGTAACTTCCCATGGGTTTTGATAATCATTTTTCAAACTTTGAATCAAATGGATCCCACTCATAAAATGACAATCAAATGATTCAAATATTTTTTTAAAAAACTCAAGAAGATGAAGAACCACAAGAAGACAACAACCAAAAAAAGAGGTAAGGAGCATCATCATTGTGATGATGAACCCAAAAGTGGTGGATGTGTGTGCCAAAGATTCAAACAATTTGTTTTGTATATTTTTCTATCACATCAAAACTTCTATTACAACAACTATGATTTGTTCTAATTAATCTCACCTTATTTTTGGCATGGATGTAATTTTAATGGCACACAACATTGTATAAGTTAAGACTTATAGGATTGAAGGGTGTATGCCAAGAAATTGGAAAGAGAGACACAAAGGGACACAAGGTGCCCTTGCATTCCTATGAATGGTTCTTGGCATGATGCAAAGTTGTCCTTATAGGGCTTCAAATGTCCATTCTTGTGGCTTGTCCTCTTTTTAATAAAAATTGTGCATTTTAATATTATTTGTTGTTATCAATGGAAATGAACGTATGTTCAATTTGGTTTTTAAACCAAAAAAACCCTAATTTTTTGGAATTTTCAAAAAATTTACCAATGTCAATTGGGTAGTTCTCATATTTTTGAACAAATTTTTGATGTCAATTATTTTAAAAGTTAAAAGAGAACTAGACTCATTCTTGAAATTATTTTTTCAAAATCTAATACCCTAATTGGTTTTTAGATTATCATCAAAATAAGAATTGTCAATTTTCAAATCAATTTTCAAGTGTGTTGGTATGAAATTTGAACCTAAGTCTTTTTTTAATAGACTTGAGTATTAAGCATAAAATCACATTTAAATAAAACATATTAATGTTTTTATTTAATTTTCATTCATCCTAATGGTTTTAAAATTAAGACTATTAACATGTGTAAACTTGAAATGTAAAGTTCAACTTCTTTTTTGCACACATAAGTGTTTGTGACATAGTGGTTAATGTTTTTTAGTCCATTTTAAAAAAATGTTGGGTTCAAACCTTGTAATGATAATGGGTAGGTGGTTTTACCTATTTGGGTTTTTATAAACCTATAAAATTGTGAGAATTTGCTTTTAAAGTTCACTTGATAACCTTCAAGGGTATTAGGTTTGAGTCTCTATGGTACCTAACTAGTTCTCAAAATGCTGATTTTCACTTAAAATAAAAATAATTGATTTTTAATTTGGGGTTTAAAAAAAACTAGATTGAGAATTGAATTGAAAATTGTTGGACTATTGATAATTGTCCAACACTAGTTTTTTTTTTTTTTGTATGTCCAACACAATTATGAAACCATGCATCGTTGGTTCTTAGTGCATTGTTGCTTTGTAAGATTTCTCTTATCATATTCCTTGGAGTTTGAAGTTCATATTAATATGTTATACTGATATTTGTTATGTGAATGTTAGTAGATGTATATTGTAACTAGATTGTATTCTTCAATTTTTGTTTCACTCTTTGTGATAGTAAATTGATAACATTTGAATGATGCCCCAATTGTTATGGAAAATGCAAAGTTCATAGATAGGCCAAATTATAAGACAATGTTAGGAAAATGAGACCATTGATGAAGACAAATTGAGGTCATTCAAAAAAGAGATAAAAGAGTGCTTGTGAACAGGTGATTGTAGGTGCAAAGGACATCTTTAACAACTAATTCAAAATCAAGAAACTGAAAGATACCCATATTTGTGATGAATGAACAATTAACATAGACTAATAAACAAAATGTTTTTTCAAGCCTTATTATTGTTAAATGAATTCCCTGAAAGTTTTCATTACTTTTTAATGAGGTTTATGGAAGAGTCCATTATGCATTTTGAGAATTACACTTGCAAAAACAAACTTGTGATGTGTAAGTTGTATATGTTAAAAAGGGATGCATATTTTAAAAGACTTAAGGTTAATCACATGGTTGTTGTTTGTGTTTATTAGTTTTCAAACCATGCAACATTGTGGAAGCTTTGTACTTCCAAAATTAATCATCTACATTTTACGATATCAAAAGTTATGCAACAATCAACTTCAAATAAAAATCAAACCCATTGTTAGACTTTTGGTATGAACTAATATTGCAATTTGTGGACAAAAATACATCAACTGCTATTGGAGACCGAGTCTATTTTAATCTTGCAATTTTGGGTATGAGAGGAAGGGAAAACAAAATCAAAGTTGATGAGAAATTAAGAAATGTTGATTTTGCACACTTTTTTTTATATAATATATAAAACCTTCAATTTTTTTTCCTCAAAATTATAATATGTTGTAGAAGTGATAAGCAAATTGCACATTCTTCATTTCCTTTATGCACAAAGACCTTTATCTTTTTGAAAATTGTAATTGACAAAAGGATTGAGCATTCTTACTTCTACAACAACAAATCAATTACATAAAAAGAGACAACAATTCGACTTTTCTTTTTCCCTAATCGTATTTTTACATTGAGTAGTTTCATAAGCTTAGGAAAACCTTGTATCTCCTTACTATTGGTAGGGCCTTAAAATTAACATAATCATCCTTCATGAGAAATTTGACACTATGATTAGTTGTGTCAAATTGTGAATTACAAGCTTTGACCTCTATTTCATTAACGATCTACTATTTAGCACAAGGTCCTTCCCTAGGTTCTTATTTGCTCAAAGATTTCATAACCTTTTATTGCTTGATTGAAGATTTCATGACTACTCTCTCCACACCACAAGGAAGAAAATAGGGCATCTTCATCTTCATGAGGGATGGTTACATTTGGTAACCAACTCAAGCATGTTAACTATCTTACATGCTCTCACCTGCAATCACTTAGTTTATAACATTTTTTTGTCAGAAGGCGTTGGTTGAGTTGGAATCCAATTTTAAGAACTTTCGTAGCTCGTGTTTTAAGAAAACGCATCTTCCCCTTAGCTTTCCAATTACAAGTTATGTGTGCAATGAATTACCACTTCATCATCAAGTTATTGATTTTCACTAGAAAATCAAGCCATGGCAAGCTTTGAAAAGAAAAAAAAAGGAAAAACAATTTTGGTTGCAATCGTTTGTTTTGCAAGAAACCAAAATTTCATCTTCATTCTTGTGAAGTTTGTTTGAACCTAGAACTTACCATATGTTGTAGGGGAGGGAGGAAAGTAAGTAGGTAGGTTGAAAATCACAAAATCAAGTGACATAAGCTTTGCATAGAAAGCCCAAAAAAATCAAATTTGTTGCAAATTTTTTTAGATTAAATGTGGGAATTTTTAGACCCAAATAATAATAATAATAATAATAATAATTTGCTTCTTTAGTGTAAATTCAACTAATTTTGCTAAAATTTGGGAAATTTTTGTCAAAATTTTTATACCATTAAAATGAAAAAAGAAACACAGGTAGGTAGGTAGGGAGCAAGTGATAGGTACTCGTACCTACCTACCTAGATTACACACCTGCCTTTCCACGTGACGGTGGCGCCCCAGTAACTGGTCTCAAACAGATGACATCTGGATTGAGACGTGAATTGTCACCTGGAAGACGCCCGTCAGGAGGAGTCAGAAACCTGTCTTGGTCACGCGCCGTGCGTTGTTCCCGCTGCTGCGCTTCGAATGCTCCCGTGCGCCCCCCACGACGAGGGAAGAACTGCGTTGTGAGTGCCGCTTTGTGCACTGTCGGTGGTTGCTGGAGCGTCGGATTCTTTGTCCCAGGAATGTGCCGATGCAGCATCTGCAACAGGAAAAAAAATTTGGTCCAAGTTAGCCACCTGAGCTGGTAGAATTTCCGTCCCGAGAAAACAGGGAAAAATCAGCCATAGAGCTCCTTCTCGTTCTGAAGAGCAGCTTCTTCGACTTTTACTTTTTGTTTTTTTTCCGAGCAGATGTGATGCTGTCTTGATTTCTGTATCTTGGAATTTTGGAACGCTTTGTTGTCAGACGCTGTAATAGTGGAGGAGGAGGCCAGCGTGTTTTTGTTCTGTGTAGAGGAAAAAATAAATAGATATGTTGCTCTGGAATGTGAAGGCGTTGTGGCAGCAGCTATTTCCCGTTTCTTGCTCTCATTGTTGGAGACGTTTTAATGAGTGAGAGAGTTATCTCACAGTTGCAGACATGGGGAATTGCGAACGCCTTGAGTGTAGTTTTGCGATGTGAGAGGTGAGAGAGACTTAATATGATATGAACTCTGGCGGATTTCGGAGGATTAGATTGTCTTCGAACTTGACACTACGTTTTAGACGGTCTCCCATGCCTGCTGACACCTGTAATGCGGAAGTAACGAAGCGAGGAGGAGCAGATGCAGATTGGGAGCTTGAAAGTCTCTCCGACATTTACCCGGAGCTCTTTCAATCTGATCACAACACTTATTGCTCTTGTCTTCGGATCGACGACCAGGAGGAGGAGACTAGCGATTCTTCCTGCTTCACACGCCTGCCAGATCTTGATTGCTCGGCCTATCAGATGTGGGAACAAGAAGATGAAGAAGTTGTAGATTCTTTTCTGCTTCCGATATCGATTTCCAGCGTTTGCACTGAAGGCATTGTTAACGATATGAGGTATGGTGGCTTGTTTCTTGAATCCGATCTGGAGCATGCTTGTTCTCTTCAGCAACAAAATCTGTTGCAGACTGCTCCTGAGTTTGCTTTCGGTGAAACTGCTGCACGAGAGAACATCGGACGTTGCTGCCGTGCAGAATTTGCTATTGCTCGCAATGCATACTACGAGCAGAGGGAGAATCTTCGGAGTTTGACGCCGGTGGCTTCGTCGCAATTATCACTGGCAGTGGCCGGCGATGCACAAAACGCTGCTTCAGGACGACATGCTGCTACAGATGAGATCATGGAAAGCTTAAGTACGGAGACTTTCGTTGAAAGCTGCTTGGTTGCCGTTTCTCCAAGTGCGTCGTCGTCGCTGGAACAACAACCACCAGCCGCAGCAAAATGTCCGATGATTTCACACAGTAGTGAAAGCAGCTCCAGAGCCTCCAGTAACACCTCTGCACTTCACAAGCTTCCTCCTCCTGGTGCAGCAAGATCCGTCGACGAGGCACATCATCATCACCGCGGCAACAACAACAACAAGCGGACACGTAAACGACTAGTACTGAAGAAGAAGGTGGCAGCAGTCGATGCAATTGCGGACACCTGTGACTCAGACTCCAAGCGTCTTGCCGCCAATGGAAAGCACACTAAGACGTCATCATCTGCTGCAGTCACGTACCAAGACTCAACTGCAACGATGTACATTGCCACTCGCCAGCGAGAAAAAACAGACCAGCAGGCGGCTGGCGCAAGCAGCTTCAGCAGTTTGCAGAGGAGCCGAGATCACGTGAATGAGAACAAGAGCCTGGCTAAGAAGAAAGCCAGAAAAGGCAAAAGACATCATCGCAATGGGACGAGACTTCCTGCAGCAGCCATTGCCGCGCTCCAGGACTGGACGGCTGCAAACTGTACCGTTGATTCAGCGTATCCTTCCAAGGAAGTGAAGACAGAACTTGCTGAGAGCACAGGCCTACACTTCAGCCAGGTTTGCCATTCAAGATCCTTCTCCCCTCTCCCTGAACCCTAAACCCAGAAAACAGTCCGTACAAACCTTTGCTATTCTTCGATTGTTGATGATAGGCTGGGTGTTCAATCAGCACACAATGCAGTGCAGAGCTTTTGGTTGATGTCGCAGCTCTTCAGAAACATAGGGGTTAGGGTTTAGGCAGTGTTTCAATGCCTTGATGCTTGCACAAGAGATCTGTATTTTCACAGTGACTGGATCACAGTGACGAATACCTTCAGATGATTTTTGATTCTAATTCTTACAGCAGAGTGTAACTTCTTGTGTCTTCAGGTTTCAAACTGGCTTTCATGTTGGAGAGACAAGCATAATTTGCAGAGACAAATGCGGAACTTGAAGGCCATGGTAGCCATAGCAGGAGGCACAAGCACCAGAGCCCGATTGAAGACCATGGCCACAGCAGGAGGCACAAGCACCAGAGCACAATTGAGGACATAGAAAACCCCTACAAATTTTCAACCATATTAGATGATGTTCCCAGATAATAGTTCTGCTTCAGACATTTTCACTGCAAGTTTGAAATTGCCCAACTGGAGGAGCTTGTCAAAGCAAGAGACAATTGTTAAAGATTGTTCAGATTAGCTGTTCACTGTTCTCATTGTTTTGTTTGAGGACCTTTTGCCAGACACACAAGCTTGCCTTTCCTGGTGGAGAAGAAACCAGTCTTGTACACTTGAAGCCACAGATGACATTTTCATGTGGCTTACAGGCACCAGCCAAATCACTCTTTTGGGATTGTGTGTAGGTATCTTCAAACTTCCTTCTTGAACTCTGCATCATCTGTACCGGAGTCTTCAACATGAGAGTCTCAGCTCTCACTACAGGTACACTGCTGGCATACATTTAGGGTTTTTGACAATATATGCAAGTGCAAATGAGAATGTAGGGTTTTTGAACCAGGATAGATTCAAAGTGCATTTCAGTTTACTTTCCTTTCAAGTGCAAGAAGTGAAGTGAGTGGGTATCCTTGGAGGAAGAAATCAAAGGAATACATTGCATTGCTGTTTAGCAAGAGAATTGTGGATGGAGAGGCAAAAACTCAGAGTGCCAAACCAGATAACATGAGACCATGAGTCTGCCTAGGAGAATCATCATCAGTCAATGCAAGAAAACTGACATACATGATGCAAATAGTGAAGGGTCCATAAGGTAAAACTAAGTTTTTGTATGTCAGCTAGAAGCAGATGCATCTGACATGCCACCAAACCCTTCTGTTGCTGTTCTTCTTCTTCTTCTATAGGAAATCAAGCCCACCATGTCAGAAAGGACACACTTTTTACAAATGTAAGGTTTTGTGAGGGGTGTGTGAGGGATGGTGGAGAGAGAGAATGGTAGAGAAGATTTGGATTTGCAGATCTGGGTCTTTGTTCTTGTGGAGAGTGTGGTGGCATTGGTGCACCTTGGCAAAAAGGGATTCCAAGAGTGATCGGTGTTACTGGCTGCTGATATGCAAATCAATCCAGAATGACAATCGTAGATGACCTGCATGTTACAGGTATGTCTTTCTACTTTTAAGCTTTGGCAATTTCTTTTCTTTGTGCTTTTCATACGAACTATTCCATATTTGGAATTGTTGCATGTTACATATATAGAGAGAAGATTGCCCTTGGAAGGCTTGAACATTTGCAGAAATAAATATTCCCTGTAAAGAGTTTTGTGGTAATTATATGGGTTGGGAAGAGTTTCAACTGGAGATATCCTATTGAACCTTCCCGTTGTTTGTTGATAAAAGTTGAGCACTTGAGTAACTTGTCATCATCCTAAGTCCTTTTCTCTTTTTTCATCCACGTAGTTCTGGGCATTGCTTCAAAATAACCTACCACTCTGTAATCTGACAAAACATAATGGATTTTGAGGGCAGATTCTGCACACTTTTCAGGCATCTTAAATTGCAGAAGATGGCCTTCTTTGGAAAGAGTGTTTGATTTTGAGAGTAGTGCTGGTTTTGAAGAAACCAAAGCACTAATTATAGCAGAATCTGCCCTCGGTATTCCTTAATGCCAGGGGAGGTATCCCTAGGGTGCATTCTGTGCCTAGTTTGCCAATCGGTTTCAGCCTATCCGCCCAGTGGTGTGTTTTGAGCCTTTTACCTTTCTTTCTTTTGGGGTGACAAATTAGTTCTCATTCTGCAATTCAACGGGATGGGCAGTTTTAATTACAGATGCATTTGACATGATGAGGTGACAAAATTTTAACCTGAACATCATCAAAGCATATCAAATTAACAAAAATGAAAAAAAAAATTGAACTTCTTCCAAGTAACCCAAACTAAGAATTCTTTGATTTTCCATGTTTCACCACACCACTTCAAACATCCATCTGCTTTAATCCATATTTTTTCAACTTTATGTCACATATTGACACGAGCATCAAAGTGAAGCTCATAAGTGACTCTTGATAGTATTTTGCTGAGATTTGAGGAATAAGATCTTAATTCACAACTTATTAATAACTTAGTAAAAAATGTCTTCCTCTCCTCTTCATTCACTCCCTGAGTGAACTAGTTGTCTACTTATAAGGATCCCTGGATAAAATTAAAAACCCAAGTATTTTTTGCGGGTTGCTTCTAAACATTATAAATGCTCAATTGTAATAACACTAAATCATGATCCAATTTTAACATTTCTTAGATAAATGTCTTTCAAAGAGTGAGGGCCTCACTCAACAGGTAATGTACCAATGTAGGTGCTGGTTCATTTTAGCCCCTCAACTGATGTCAGGTGTACTTCTTCTCCCTTGTAGTCAACTAATTCTGATGCCATTCAGCATGGGTGTTGGTCTAAGAGAATTGCCAAGACCTAATGGGCAGGCCTTGACAATTCTGTTAGACCTAATCACAGCTGTAGACAGACACCAGGGAGTGGGCAGGGTTTTTGGTTTTAGTACATAATCCATGGTTTTATCTTGAAGAGGTTTTGAGTAAAGTAACTCAATGTGTAGTGTAGTGGCTCTGATCTTTCTGGGGCCCTAATGAACCAGTAGCCACCAAGTGCACCCATGAGGAGTGGACGGTGAATGGACAGAAAACACTTTTTCCACTTTGTTGCTATTTCATGGTGGTTAGCTCAGCTTCTCTTTTTGCTACCTATCTACTAGCAACAAAAACCACTCGCCCATACTTAGGTACTAAATAAGGACCCACTTTTACACAGTTGAGGCCAAGGTTGCTCCCAAATGGAATACTCTTATTGGTGTAGCCACTGAAATTAGCACCAAGGACTTTACAACAGGGGTCAAGGCTAAACTGACCACTGTTTGGCCTTGTGATGGTCCAAGGGCAAAAACAAAGATACCTATGGGTCTCAGAAGCCAGTTCCCAGACCAGACATTGGTGCCAATGTTGTAATAATAAAATACCATTTTATTTCACGAAATTTACACCAACTTAATGAAATTCTGTGCAACTGTTATAAACTGTGGGTACTTATCACCTCTCCCATTCATTAGATGAGGTGCCTCCCAAGTTCTTTTTTTTGCAATGAAACAATTTGATTTGCCCATCATTCAAAAAAAGTGAAGCTATGGAGGTTTTATTTTGAGGTTTAGAGTTGGTCCCTTTTGGCCCAACTAAATAGGTGAAAGGAGGAAAACATTTGCCAAACCATATGGGAGAAACGTGAGGTGCTAGTGGGGACTCTTTGTTGTCAGGAACTTGGGAAATCTTTTGCTTTGACCGACACCTCCCGCCCTCCCCCCTCTCAAAACAAAACAAAACAAAACAAAAACAAAAAAGCTTGCATGTAAAGTAGACTGTCCACTGTCCAAGTGGAAAGTGAGCAGTGGAGAGTCCACTCTCCACACGGAACACAACCTAAAACCCCCCCTCGCCCCCAACCATAAGAAAAGAAGAGAGGCCCCTTCACTCCATGACGCACTCCATGACGTGACTTCTCATCGGTTGCATGAAAATTCTACTCCTAAAATTGGCTGCTACTATTTTTGGCCTGGACTGATAGCCCTTCCTAAGAACACCCTAGTTTTTGTCTCTTCGTGTTCGATCTCTTGGATCTCTCTCCATTTTGGTCCCTTCTTTATTTTGTCTCAAGCATATGAAAGATTGAAGACTTGGGTTATTATGTTCTTTTTTTGAAAGCTTGGTTTCAACTTTCAACCCTTTGCATCATTTAGTTCACCCAGTGTCATGCATGGTTAAGTGCATGGTTGTCTTCATGGACTCCCATGGTCAACACTTGTCTGGTCAAATGCAAGACAATTTTTTTTTGTCTTGCATATGTTGTCACTTCTTCTTAACTTTGAACCTTTAAACCTCTCAAGAGAAGGGTCAAATTGCCCTTTACTCACATTACAACTCGTAGCCTAGTTATGTCCAAATTTATTTTATCCAAACTTTGCATAAACATCAATCAAACTTAACAAGCATTGTGCAAGTCATAGCACTAACATCTACAAAATTTAGGTGAGACATTAAATATCCCCCATCAAGCTCTATTAGCCGTTGTTCTCGGACACCTTGCCCCACCACCAAAGCTACCACCTAGCCACCCAAGGGGCCTACCTCTCATCATCTGTAGAGTGCCATCGACTAACTTTGGAAGCTTTCGTCGTTGACAACATTCACTTTTTGGATTGTAGAACACTCCCATGTTCTATGTGAACTTCCATGCACACATGGATTTGAAATTTGTCTAAACATAAAGTGGTATAGGGGTTAGGGTTTCAGCTTGCAAAAATCAAAATCAAAGGTGCACCAGAACCCCAACAAAATTGAACTCATTTTTTGTGTCATTTTCATTTTGGGAAGCTCATAATGCACTTTAATGCAACATAGCAATTGTGTAATTGACAATTTAAAGTCTATTTTGCATTTCTTTTTTGTTATGTTTAAGGTTTGCTTGTAACAATGGAGTTGTTGCAAGGGGAGCCGCCATGTGAACTCAATGCAAATCTACCTGAAAAGCTTTAATCCCTTGCTCCAAACAACATCACTACTAATCAGAGTTGTCTTGCTATGGAAGACATCGACAGTGCAGGAAAGTCTAACAATGTAAAGGATGATGAAGGAAACATAAACAACCACTAAACACATACGATGGCACTGGCAATGTCATCAATTGAAGCCACTTGCTTCAAGAGGTGCTACCCATTCATGCACAATAGGATACTTACATGATCTTCCTACTTGGGCACAAGAAATATATCGACATTATCTCTAATGTTCCTATATGATGGGTGTTAGGGGTAAGTTCCTCACTTGAACTTTGTTCTTCCTTGCAATTTTACCATTTTTTTTGTGTTAATATGTTGTTGTTGGTTAATTTCTATGTGCATAATCTTTGTTGTTTGTCTTCTTCCATTTGATTTTGCACAACCAAACCCTAAAAACTAGGAAGATTGACATCCCTAAACCAAACAAGAAAATTGTAATATGTTACAATATTCTTTAATTCCAACTGTTAATAAATTTTTGTCATTTTTTTTCTCTATGTTTAAGGTGGGAATCAAACAAATAGGGCATAATAAACATAATCAGCTAACCACTAGAGGCAAATTTTAGGTTATGTAGCTTGCCACATGAAACAAATAAGGTGCACTATGTTAGATTTCACAAAAGTATAAGTCAACTGTAAAGAATTGGGTGTAGGTCATTGAAGTTATTCTGCATTCACATTTTACTTCAACACAATTTACTTCAAGATATGGCAATGTTAAAATTGGTTTTATAATCTATTTACTTGTTTGTCATTGTTTCTAATCAGTTCATATATATTTTTTAAAATCGGAATCATGTTTGCAACAATTATTTTGCCATCTAATGTGGTTAATTTGAATTTTCTTAATATGTAGCTTGGCAAAAAAAAATACTACAATGTGTTATTTATCACAATTTTGTAGATTGAATGTTGGGGTGTTGTTGTGTTTTCAATTCTGGCATGTTCATGTGTAAGTCTTTGGAGGTCCTTCCCACATAACCAGAATTTTTAAATGCAGCATGCAACAAATCAAGAGAACATGTGTGACCTTGTATCTTGAAAATGAATATGAAGAACTTGCAATTGAAACACATTTTGATTACAAGTGGCCTAACAACCTATTGGTAATTGGCCTTCCTTCCAATGTAAGTTTTGCAAGGTTTGCATGAAAAATAATAACACTTTTTCTCATCATAGAATGATGAACCAATGCACTTCTTACAAGGGGAAAGAGATGCTGAATATATACATGAACTGGAACAATAGTGAAACCAAGGAAATAATTATGTTAGGTTTGAAGTTTGGCAAGACCATATATGGCCAAAACAAACATCTTGCTATAGATGAAGCAAATCTTCCTCCTAAATGGGCTGCACCATATCCAAGATTTGGGGAAACATGGGTTATGCCACCTCCACACCCTAGACAAGGTAAAAAGGACATATGTATCATTAGTAGTGATGATGACTTCTTGTTACTCCACATAAACACAAGGGTAAACAACCGAGTGTTGCTAAACTATCCATTTCTAAGAACAATTCATGTGTACAAGATGTTCCCAAGGAGAAGGCGAAAGTTCATGCCCAAAACAAAACTGCCACATCAATCTTTTGTTTGCAATCCAATGCAAACTAGTCCATTAAAATTCCACAAATAAATTTGACATATTTAAATAGAGTTGAAGTGGAGGCAAAGGCACTAACCATTGCAAAACCTTTCACAATCAAAAGTGATTGTGAACTACCTCCTCCTCCAAAAGAAATGTTAATGACGGGTTATTTGCCTTGTTGTTAGAAACGAACATAGTTGTGGATTGGATTCTTATGCAAGATCCTAAAGAGTGCATGGTAATCTTTATGAACATTGAAACAATAAGAACTTTATGCAACAATCTTGTTATTGCATTTGGGCAATGGTACTTATATATTTTTGTAAGTCTACATCCACCACCCCTTCAACTTTTTTCAAATTTTGCACCCATTTTTTCATTTTCATGTTGCATTTGTAATCTACATCCACTAATTAACTTCTACATCATGTTCTAGGAAAATGGAAGTATTGATAGAAGTGGTCATATAAAAGTTAAATAGTGAAAATTTGTTTGGCTACATGGACATCCAATGGGGCTAAAGATAAGACAATAGAGAGATTTTAGGAAATAAAGGGATTGAAGGACTATCTACAAGACCTAACCTTGAAAAAAGAGTATAAGGCCAAGAAAGCAAGTGCTTCATTGACCATGAAGAAGAAGCAAAATGAATATGTTCTACAACAACTTCATGATTTTGATGACAAGGTAAATATCACAATCCCAGGTGGTGGTTCCTGTTTTTTTTGGCACTATATGAAACATTAGTAACCATCTTGGATCACACAACCTAACAAAATCTAATTACAAATAATAAACATGTTCATTACATTTGGTTTGAATCAAAGTCTTTATTGATCTACATGCATATTCGGGCTAAAGAGGAGAAAAAAATGTGGGGCTAGTCACCTTTGTATTATGTCCTCAAGTGGCACATGATTGCATTAGGTCCACAATGCCCATAGTACCACACTAAACAGGAGTTGTAGGACATATTGTGTGAATTGGAAAAGGAGGCAGAACCTTTTTCCTTGGAATGTGAATGCCCACATATTGTTCGAACATTCAAAATCTTATGTAGATCACTTTATGAAAGCTACCCACCATATAAAATGCATTCCCATGTTGTATGTTTTTCATTTTGGAATTGAAATAATCTTTGTAATTTTTTGATTATGCCTAAACTTCATAGTTCTTAAACATTTTGTTTCCACAAATTGCATCCTCTCATTCATCTTATTCATGTTGAACTAAATGTAACGTCTTACATTTTGCCCGTGATACGGCTCATTCTATTTACCTAACGATCGCAATTAAAAATCTAATTAATTATGGGTTTGTGTGGTTTATGACGATTCATCAAAGTGCAAAAGATGTTTTAGATTCTTGACATGATTTGTTGTGGCTTCTAGGTTTCAACCCAAAGTAACAACAAATTTTTATACAAAAAATCAAGGATTTCATTTGCAAGATTCCCCATAAAACAATTATTAACATACACCTTGTCGAGCAGATCAAGTTGTTGGAAGATATGTGGTGCAATTACACGTCATTTGCTAACCAACGCTAATTCCTTGAGTAGGTGACCAAATCCCATTTTACATCATCACATCCTAATCCTATAGGGTTTTAATTATTGTTATTGATTTTGTTAGTGTTAGGCTTGCTAATATACGCTTTATTTTATTTTGCTTAGGTTGTAAATGGTGATTTGTTGCTAAAGGAAGACATAGACATCGGCTATTTGTTTGTTGGGAAGGTCAACTTGGAGGAGGAGGCTGCCTTGCGACTCATTAAGGGAAGATGTAAATATAATCTTGTTGAGCTATGAGATTGTTAGTCATAGAGCATCATGGTCAAATTGGGCAATTTCAAAGTCCCAAAGGGTGTCACTGCAAATGTGATAGGGTTTTGTCACGGAGTTTAGTTCAACCCTATTGAAAACAATCTTAAAGAAGGCCATCAAACATTTGGCAACATTGATGTGTCTATTACTATTAAAATAGTGGATAACATCTCTAACTTGGGTACATTACTAATATTGTTGCAAAAACATTTATGCGATATGCATGTTGGTATGTTTTATTTTTAGTTTTATTTTTGTTGTTATAGGTCTATGTGGTTGTTGTTTAATTTGTATTATGTCTTACACAAAATAAATGAATTATCCCAAGAGGATGTTTTGTGAGTGATGGTAAGGAGCAACTACAAGGGGTGTTGCTTACATATTTGGAACTAGTCACCAATGTCATTAGTGAGAATCTAGTAAAGCCAACAAACTTGAATGACATACCAACATCTCCACCTAGTCTTATGCAAGAAAAAAAAAGGGAATTTGATTTATTGTAATGTTATGTTTCTAATCCGAACTTGGCTACCCCAATTTGTACAACCCACCTCCCTCTTGATTTATAATCTTTCATTAGGACACCTTCCTTCTCTCTAGGATAGCACTTGCTATGTCATACTCAACATGCGGCCCATCCCCAACCTTAATGTCATGGTGGAGCCTACCCCAAAAGTGGAAGCAAGTAATAGAGGAGAGGGGAACATGCAAGGAAAATTGTATGTTTTTTTATTTGGGAGATTTTGTTGCAAGTTTGTGTTTTTTAAACAATAACACACATAGGGTGTTAGGTTGTAAGTGTTGTTGCATTGTTGGTTTGACAATAAATCATTTAGGGTTTAGAGCAAAGAATGTTTATAATAACCAAAAAGCTTGTTGCTTGTAGGCTAGCATCCATTATGCAATAATTCATTATTAGTAAAGGCAGTACCAAGGAGGGAACACTTTCCTTTCAAATCCAACAACACTATATGAAATTGAGGCTTGATGTGGATATTTCACTTTTAGACAATGCCACCAAGGACCTAAGCACAAATGCCATGGATTTTTTTAGGTTGTGGTTTTCAAACTTTCGAATTGATTCATAGCAAATGTACATCACACATTTTCACCTTTGGCCACATTGTAAAAACTAGACCAAAGAAAGAGGGGAGTTTGAATAAAATGTGTTGTAAATTGTCCAAAAGAAATTATAAATCCGATTATATTTCAAGGACCTCATAATCCTTTTATAGTATGCCAACCACTGGAGTGTGATTGTAACGAATGAATAACAATACCTACACTATGACCCTCTAAAGATTGAAAATATCTTCTTGTTTGCATTGATGCACCAATTTTTTGCCTTATTATGGGTTGTAAGGCAAGGTCCTATGACTTCGAATGTTGCTTGGAAATGGGCCATAACAAACAACTCTTGGGTGTGGCTAGATGGGCCATAACAAGAATTTGACTAGGAATGTGGGTTTTATGTTATGAGGTTCATAACCAGTTGTTACGAATGGAAGTCTACAAATCAGTCTCTTAGCATTTAGGTGTGTTTATGTTGCAAATCTAGGTAGATTTACATTCATTTGTAGCAAATACAATAGTTTAACCTAACAAACTGGGTTTGGTGATATGTTTTCAAAGGTTGCAAATGTTCAAGCACGAAAAACATTGTGAATTATAATCTTTGATGCCCTACAACAATCAAGGTCATAAAAAAGCAAGTGGATGGTTGGGTTGGACCTACCAACAGAAGGTGTACAATCTACTTCAACATAGTCTAACATGTAACAAGAGCATGACAAAATGGCAAAACAAGAAATAATGGTTCCTATGCTTCTCAGACAATATATCATATAGGAAGGTCTTAGCATAGGATGTTGTGATGTTGTGCATATGGTTCTGTTACAACATCAACACATCTACATGTGTAGAGTTGGTTATTTTGGTCTAAAGGGCCAAATGTTTTGCAAGAATTTGGGCATTGCCACATTATAGACAACAAACCTAAGTTATTTTATTATCCCAATCTATGGACTGTTTTAAACCCAATGGTGTTTAGTTGTGAAGTTGTTGTAGTGTTGGTTTGTAAGTTATATGTGTGTGTTCCACATGTTGCAACTGCAAGATGTTTGTACAAGGATTGTTGTTTCATTTTTTGAATATTGTTTAAGCCTAAAATGTGTGATTCAGAAGTGTTTTTTAATAGTTGTAGTGTGGTTGTAGTATGGTTGTAATATGGTGTAGTTACAGTATGGTTGCAATATGATGTCCCAACATTTTATAATATGGGTGAATTACAATATGGGATTCATGCACAATATGCTTGAATAAACATTGAAAACAATATGTTCACCACAAATCCATGAATCACACAATATAACACTTTCATTCTAGAACATCATATTCCCAGACTAAACATACACTTAAACAGCCAAACAAGACACAAGGAACATTGTGTTTATGTACAATTTGTGACCACATTTTTTGTGACAATTATGTTCACTACATGTTCTTGTAATTCCTTGTACAATGTCCCTTTAAAAAACCATGGAACCAACATTTGATTCCATTGTAATAAATATAACCTACAATGATATGAGTGCACTAGGATAAACCCATAACAATGCTAAAAGCCATATATGAAACGTCAAACTAAATAACCCAAATATATAGATAAGGTTTTTTTTTTTTTTCAAATTCCAATAGACATGATGTGGTACAATTGCAAACCCCAACATATCACAAAAGAAACTTCAAATTATTACACAACAAAAAATCCCACCTTGGGGTACCACATTTTAGACGCGCTTATGCCTTGTTATTCTATCCTTTAGACGGTTGTGTCTATAGGCAATGGATTCAAGCAATCCTTTATGCCTTTTCAATCCATTATCACTTGTTGCACATGGGAACAAAGTTGTGGTAATTGGTTGCACCAAATCAGCAACACCCCACATTAATTTGTTTTGATGTTTACATTTCAGAAATTTCAATGTTGAAAGCAAATGGTATTGCAAGGGTGGAAATTCTACATTAGCAACTCCATGGTATCAAGCATCTATGGTGTGATCGTCTCCAAGTTCGCACTCTGAATTATTATGTTCCATAATTGCAACACCCCGTGTGACCCCATGCAAGGTATCAATCTCTTTAACAATTGACTTGGATCACCAATGTTTGGATGAAGCATCTTGAAAACTTTCATAGCATGCTTACAAATAATGCCTTGTGCTGTAAGGGGGCAATTGCATTACGGCCATTCTGAAATTTGAGCGTGTATAATCCACACTTTTCCTAGGTGGTTGGTGGATGCCACAAATGCAATGTCCTTCCCATTTGGGCATAATAAAACATTTGTATTTGTAATATCACAAGCTCGCAATAGGGCATTAACAATAATGCCTTCTTCCTTTTTTATTTTTCACATAATTGAAGATTTTGCATTGCACCCGTACTAATAATGAGTTAGAACATCACCAACAAGATTGCAGATGAACCAATCCATCTTGTGTTTTGTAAGCCTCTCCTGGTAAAAATACAAAATTTGCTTCATGTTGTTGTGAAATGATTCATAGCTGAATTTGTGTCTTGCCCTGCATGGGGGATGTTCTGATTTCTAATGTACCACATCCTTATTTTATGCAACCAATGTTCTTTTAGGTTTACATAGAAGCAGGCTAAATCAAGGTAGTTTTATGGGCCAATAGTTCAAGTTATTGTTCTACCCACAAAACAAGGTCTACATCAAACATACAATTTCAAGAATACATGATGTTTCCGAGAACTTATAAAACTTTTAACCCCTCCTCCACATTTGTGAACTTCTTTATTGCATTTTCAACCCATGCTTTGCAAACATGCCACAAGCACAAAAACACTTTGGTTCCAAGCAAAAAGTTGCTGCAAATGCAAGTGGGAAAATTAAAGACCAATGTTTGGGGTCACAAACAATTGTTTTTTATATGTGATGAAATGAAAATGTTGTTGGAAGATTTTTTTACCTTAGGACATTAATTTTAGCTTGCGCATTGTCCAAAATGATAACATTGGGCATCCAATTTATTGGGAAGCATTTTGATAATACTTGGAGAATTGGGTGCAAGTAATTCTCCCTACTTTTTCCAATGGCAATGAAGGCAACTAGTATGTCATTCTACTATTTGTCAAACACCATCAAGGTATACAACTAGTATTGCAAAGCACATGGAACAACAATTATGTCCTACATTCGTAAACAATGATCTTGTCACTATAGTTTATTTAAAAGAAAAGGAAGGCATACCCTACTTTGATTCGTTCCAAAGGTTGCATCAAATGAAACAGAACTTTGGTCTCCAAATTTTTCCATCATTTCAAACTATTGTGGAGTTTGAATTACGAATGTGAATGGTGTGTCATCTTGATTCGATAGATTCAAGTCCAAAGAGGCCTGTTGGACATAATAAAAAACTAAATCAAGGTTTTCCAAAACCCACATTCTAACTCTGATGGGATCCTTGGGGTGTTTTTGCCATAATTCATTAGTTTTCTTCTTTGTTAAAATTCTCACATCAGATGGGAGCACAAAAGTGTCATAGGACACAAGTTCGTTGTTCAATGCCTTCTCCTTGACATAGGTTTTATGATGAGCCATTACTTGAGCAGGAGAAATGCTTTACCTTATAAGTCCCATCAAGTGTGCCTTCATACTAGTAGACAATTGAAATCCCAAGGCATGGTAGTATCCAATTAGATCCTTCCCTTGGCATATTTGGCCCTATTTGTTTTTATGTTCTCCATGTAGGTATACCAATTGACAAAAACTTAGGGACCTGAATATGGTTGTTTGGCAATGAATGTTCTTTGACAACCTCACTTGATGGACATTCTTGACATTGTCTTCCCAATTTGATATTTGGGTTGTGAATGTTGGCTTGATTTAGGAAACTCACACAAAGATTTTTTTCCTTTTTTAGAACAATAGTATCATCCCCTCTCCTCAGCTTGTGTTTATTTGTGTAAACAAAAGAAGTTTTTGCATGTCCACAAGCAGATTGTTTGTTCTATCTTCTAGTCCAAAGTTGCAAAAATATTTGCAAAACAAGTATAATGGCTTTATGTGATTAGTCCACAAGTTGGATTGGTCCATCAAATTAACAATCAAACCCCATGGGAAACTAAGGTCTAGGGCAAGACAACATACCCATATGGAACTAAGGTGTAGGGTAATATAACATGGATTGTTGCAAGACATCAAAAGCCATATGAAACAAAGCTCTAGGGCAAGACAACAAAAACAAAAAATAATGTTAGGCATGAAGAGATGTGAAGTACAATAAACATTGGAAATAGTTAGGGGTGGAAAGATTGGAAATAAAATGATAGAATCTTCCAATTAATAACTCTAAAAAAATTGTTGGATGTTTTTAAATTTCATGAATTGGTGCAATGTTGTTTTGCACCCAATTGTGATTGAGGTAATTTCAACTTGGGACCTAGAAAATAGACACTTTTGCATATGGAACATTTCAAAACCCAGTTGTGAAAGTGATAATGAATGGCAACAAACAAATATAACCACTATTAAATTTTTTAGAAGAAGGATAACATTAGAAATAAAAGAACACCTATAAACACACGTTGCAGAATTTGCTATAGGGTGTGTCAATGTGTTTAGGGGATTACAAAAATTTTGTTCCTTTATCCTTGTGAATTTGTAAAGGAATATAAGATAATTTTATTCCCCTTAGACAAAATCTTTGAACCGATCCCATGGAATGATCGCAATTTTAGTATGGCTATATCTACCATGTTTGGTTGTGACATGTGGAAGTTAGTTGATATCATGCTTTTGAAATGGTTCAAGAAGAGGAGATTGCATTATTTCCTTTAAAGCTTGAATTAAATCCCTTTCCCTCGAAGTAAGAAGTGGTTCATTCTATAATGTTTTTGTACCTACAACATCCACAACCATTTTGTTATCTTGGTGTGTTTATGAGCCCTAGTTCAACAATATCCTCTCCCTTAGGCCTCATAGTTGATCCTTTATCCAGTAAATATCCTTTGAAAATATGTATTAGTGGCATTTAGGAAATTATAATTAAATTGAACATTTTGGACCACTTCAAACTTATTAAGTAAGTTGAGGATAATTATTCAAATATTAAAGGTTGAATAACCTTAGTAGTATAATGAAATGTGCATTAATTATCCAATTATTATTCATTAAAAATATTTGTAGTATTATATAAGTTATAAGTGTAGTTCTATATTTGATCACTTAAAAAGGAAACATCCATAAAACCAAGCTTATGAATATAGTTGAATATAAAAAAAATCATTTGATTAAGCAAAGGTCAAAAATACAATGATGTTTCATAAGTAAACACGGTACTCTATTAATGGGCATGTAAGAAAGTTTTATATGTTATTAGTAAATCCTATGAAGGATAAGATAACAAAACTTGAACAACTTAAACCAAAACTAATAGATCTTCATAGTTGTAAAAACTCAATTAGTCGACAAATAGTGTGAACAAGGTATTTAAATATTTGTTCCATCGGCAATGGGTTTATTAAACCTTTAAACCAACAATAATGTCCATCATTAAAGACCCAGGTCTTATAGAAAATATGAACGTCGTCATCCTCGCACTAACACTCATCAAATCTTTTGAATTTAATTACTAACGCAAAAACTAATTTTAGGTAGATGGAAAAAACGTGAGGATTAGACGAAAAATGATGATCCCACATTGATTAAACCATTTGAGTACGCACCACCTTTTCAATCAGTTCTTTTCACATGCTTGTTGGGAAACATTCACGTCAATGGGTGCTTCTTTAATATTTTCATCTTCAATTGGCACAACCAAAAGGGATGAAGACGTAATGGCATCATTCGCCATGGTTCAATCCTTGCCTATGTCAATAGAAAATAAAACAATAGTTTAAAACAACAACCTTGGACTTGCATTCGAAAAAAGGATGATGTTTTTATCTAAAAATTTATGGTAGGCACATTTGCAACAGTGTAGGTTATGATGGTGGAATTATGAGAAAATCTTGATGTTCTAGTTTTGATGAATTCATTAAACCCTAGTTTCGATAATGGATCCAAATAATACGTAAGAATTTTTATAACGGAAGACTTATTCACAAGTAATTAGTATGATTTACTATGTACTATGTAAGTAATTAGTAAATGATAATGAGTGACTAATATGTCCTAAATAAGTAAATAGTACATAGGCTAGGAGGAAGGTTATTAATGTTTTTGAATTGACTTGGTCAAAGAAGAACCAAAAAATGTTACTTCTTATTATTAGTAACTATCATAAAGGTTAGTTACTTAAAAAAAATTAAGATGAAAAATTAAGATGATCGGTCAAATGGATGGGCTCAACAATGATTGAACTAAGGCATCCCATCAATATATCCAAAATAATCCTTCAAATTCATTGGTCATTAAAAATATTATCTTAATTTGATTGGTGGATGGAAACCTCTCTAGTACAAAGATTTTCATCTTAAACATCATTGGAAGGTAGAATCATCATCAAATCCCATTGATTCATGAAGGGAGAAAAGGTCTTTGATTGGAAAGAAGGATTTTCACAAATTTTCATTGGCCAAGGGAAATCAACTCAAGGAGGGGTCAAGTGAAAGGTTCCTTAGAGCTTGAGACTCTCTTGCTTGTTGGTGTGTGAAGTGTTGCATGTATTGTAGGAGGAGTGCGTGAAAAGGAGTTAGTTGAGTTTGTGTGAATATGTGTTGCTCATGAGCACAATGATGTGTGCAAGCAAAAGGAGCATGGAAAAAGATTAAGTGTAGAAAGTAGGAGTTGAAGTTTTATGGAATATTATCGATGGATAAATCTATGGAATTTTACTAAAATACTTGTTCCTCCCAAATCCACTGTTGGATTTGTGTCAAACTTTAATAAGTCTTAAATTATGAATTGAAAAACATTTTCTCCAAGTTTTAACATCATTTGAGCTTCTGTAAGGGAATTGCATTTGTTAGAAATAATGGGGGTTCTAAGGTTGTTTTTCGCAACATTATCAAAAATAGCTTTTGGGTTTTGGGGCATATTTCCAAATTATAAAATAAAAGCTTATGAAATTTTGTGCCAAGGTTGCCTTTGAGATTACATTTCTAACAACACTTACACATGCTAGATTTGAAGTATGTTTGAAAACATTATGATAAAGTGAACAAAGGGGGGTCAAATTGCCAAAACATGAATGCCAACGACACCAACACTACTTCATCATATTTTGTCATGGTAAATGTTGATTCTTCCAAACATGTTTTGATACTTATTAAAGGGACACAATGTAATGGGTTCCTTCATATGATTAATTACACTCCATTGAACCATATTTTTATTTGTTAAAACAAAATTACGTAGTAGTTCCATCCCGAATGAAGGTTGTGAATACTTACATGTTTTCGAGTTGAAGGGTGTGCAAGAATCCTTCACAAGTGCCATTGCAATAATCAAATTTTTATAATCCCACAAATGATATGCCATTCTAATTCTGTACCTTAATTGGAATTTAGGCCAAATGGAAGCTTCAATGTCAAATATGCATCTTGCATCAAAATTTACACTAGACAACGAAAATTGTGAAAAACAATGGTTTTGCAAACAATGGGATAGGACACAACACAAGATTAATGCAACCCATGCCAACTTTCTTGCAAACATGGATAAAAAATCGATTTTCTAATTTGTCTTATGCAAAGAATCTTGTTTTGTAGATGGAATTCAAAGCAAACAACAATTTATTTAAAAACAACATTGACTCAAATTTGTCATAAGAAAATTGCAAGTTGTTACAACATGTTGTGGTGGTTTGCATCAAATGTATGGTTGTGGGTTGGCCTTGAACCTTATTAGAATTTGTCTAATTTTAAACTTAAGAAGTGAATCGAGTTTCATTGTGGTTTGGCTACAGTTGCAATCTTGAGCTTTGCAAGACGAAAATCGAAAAAACTCGAAGGCTCTATATTTAAACGAATTTCAAATCCATGTGCGCACAAAAGTTCGCATAGAACATGGGAATGTTCTGCAATCCAAAAAGCAATCACAATCGACAACAAAGACTTCCGAGGCTAGTTGATGATGTTTTACAAAGGACAAGAGGTAGGACCCCCCAAGTGGCCAAGTGGTAGCTATGGTGGTGGGACCTGTGTCCTGTAACAATGGCTAACAAAGCTCGATGGGGGGTCTCTCATTTTGTTTGTGTAATGTCTGGCAAAGTTCAAGGGGTTTTCAACATCATGCAAATGGAACCTTGTGTAATTGACTATACTCGAAGACCCCACAAACAAACAAACAAACAAACAAAAAGAGATCTGGAGACAATCATAAATGCATGTCTCACAAGCCTATAATGAAGATATAGCCGGTCCAGCCCCGCATTTTGGGAATGTTCTCCACCTGGAGCTTTACCCATTGTGAAGTACGAGGCAAAGGTTATCATGAAACTGGAAATAGGTTAATCACAAGGTTTCTGAGAGAGGAGGGTTCTTAGACCCATTCTGAGGAATCTTACACATAAATTTAAGGGTCTTTACTATTGGCTCCCTTTTGTGAGATTTCCTTTTTGTAATCTGTACTGTAGCATTCAATTTTAATTTTTATTCATAGTCCATATCTTAAAAGTTTCATCATCATATCTATATCATAATATTCTGGCTCACTAATGGATGAGCATAATTTGTTGAACTCAGGCAAGAAAACAAAAGCAGAATCATCCTGTAAGCCACAGTTGAAATCCCCAGAGCCTCTCAATCGTATTGGAAAGTGCAGGGTCTAAATAATGCGTAGCTCAACATGCAATGGTTCGCTCTAACCCTTTTGGCAAGTTGGAAATGTTCCGTTGAAGTTCCCAAAAACTGACATCACAATTTTCACATTCAGCACGCTCGTTCAACAATCCTCAAAATGTGTTCACAATAAAATGAAAATTGTATTTTTACACATAACCTTTGAGGCAGAGCCAGCTCCATTGGAGCAGCTTCTAATTAATCTCAACATGTAAAACATCTGACCAATCTTCTTTTGAGAGAAAATTCAACTTGAAAAAAGAGGCACACCCAAATTGAGTTTGTAACAGCTCTCAAAATTCCTGTTGAAGATCAATCCTGCAGAGCAAAGACCCAAACCAGCAAATCACTTTGGAAGTCCTAGTTGCATATATACAAGAACCATTGTGCATCATTGATGACTATAGCCTACAGTATTAGGGTTGTCTGTCTGGAAGAGAGCCCAGAACACGTCTCGAGATTTTACTTCAAAATCTCAAATACGAAGAAAACCACGTGGTCTCACCAGCATCTGTCCAGCACTTTTGGACAGCACTCAAAGGGCTCCTCCTCAACAAACCTGCCCAAATGAACCCATGTGTAAGTAGACCGACAAGGGGTGTGTCACATTGTGGCCTTGTCATTTACATTAAAAAGCATCTTAAGGCAAAAGAAGAATAGTGGAAACTCACTCAAATATTTCACCATGCAAAAATTATAATCTTAAAAAAATCCTCTAAAAGAAACCAAAATCCTTCAAGATATTATAACTCTATAACCAATCTCAAGTTTCAACACATGCCCAAAATATCATCTTTCAGAAATCCTCATATAAAAATAGATCTATTACCTAGGGGCCAGGCCCAGATCCCTTTAGCTACTATACTCTATAATGAATCTAAACACAATATCCTTGCCTTGATAGGCAGAGAGTGTGTGCAAGTAGACCACTGGGGAGGTATTGAAGTAGAGTGAGAAAGCAAGGAAACTCCAGGGAGTGCTTCCAGTTCACTACGTGTTCATCATGTATGTGATGTGGATGTGTGTGCAGTGATATGTTGTTTCTTTAGGTAATATGACTCAAAAGTGAAATTATTGAAAGATCAGCTTCGAGGGTATGACTAGTCCTCCAGCTTGTCACCCAACATTGGTTCCGAGGGAGTGCTTCTAGTACACCTTAGGGCCACTTTAGATGAGCATCCAAAGTCCAGGGTCAATGAAATAGAGCAATCCTATTCGATGAGAGTCATAAATTGGACCCATGGTCTTTAGATGAGGGTCCACAATCAAAAAGTGACAAATTGAGGCTAAACCTAATTGGCACCATTTTGGAGGGAAGATCAATTGGGTTGAACCCCAAAAGAAAACTTTTAAAAAAAAGGAGAGCTCATGATTTGAAGAACCAAGATACACACCAGGTAATCCAAGGCAAGGTCCAACTCAAAGATTCAATTTGCTTCAAATGAGTCCAAATTGTTGCCTAAGAATTTGGACCTTGGGCCCCATCTAAAGCGGGCCTAAGTATGTATATGATGTGAATGTGTATAATGTGCACAAGTTTGTTCTAGTGTTAACACATTCAGGTTATTTGTAAGTTAAGGTTAATATTTTAGTTTAGGTTTTGAAGTATCTGGATTGGAGGTTCAAAAAATTAAGGAAATTGATTTTCAATTGAAATCTTGAAATTGCCTTTCTTGAACATTGGAATTGGAACTTGAACTAGGGCGATTGTTCTTGTAAAACAAGTTGATGTCCTTTAAGGTAAAAATCAAAAAGGGGGTTTAAGCATAACTTTAAGGTTTAAGCATAAAGTTTTAAAAAAGTATGTCGCATCTCTCAAAGAAACACGACACCTCCTTCTAAATGGGTAGAAAATAATGGGTTCGATGCTTTGTTTTATTGGGTAGAGGGATTTTGTTTTCTTGATTTGATACTTCCCCAAATTTCTCCTACATTAACACGCCATTCCTCATGAATGTGAGTACTTGTTTATGTAAGTTGTTAATTTTAGTTTGGTGTGATGTACATGGAATTGCACTGGTTCTTAACCTAGACTAGATTCCAAATTCTTAGGAAGTCTTCTAAACCAAAGGTTTTGTGAATCTAAAAAATTATCTTGAAACTTGCATCAAAGAAGTTATGAAATAAAATTAAAACTGAAAACTGAAACTAATGGTTCCTTTCAAAATCAAGAACTGGGCAACATTGGTTTGTTACTTTAAATAATATGACATAAAAATATATTTATTGAAAAATCATCTTAACAAGAAACCCCAAAAAGGGAGGCAATAAAGTTAGTGAAAAACAATAGTGGAAGAAGACACCATTTAATAGACTCACCTTCAACACCAAAAATGCCCCTTCTAATATCATTGAGATTTGAAATTACATTAATGCTAGCCTACTTCCTAGCAACCCTAGCTTGTTTATAAGTGCTCACCTCAATGGTAGAGGTCTAGGCTTGGCTCATGATTTTGGAGTTGGAATATGAGTGCAAATGTGACCCACATTCGCACCCTTTTGTTGTGTGATTTTTTAAAAAACATTCGAAGGTTTTATTCATTGTTCATATTCTTTTTATACATATTTTCTTGCAAATTAATCATATTTCAATTGAATTTATTCAACAAATTACAAGTACTTGTACAAGGCAAATTATGAAGTTCAAGTTAATTTTTCAAGTCATCATAATTATTTTTAATGATTTTTCAATTATAAAATTAAAAATTATACTCCATCCATAGTGATTTAATATTGAAATATTGAAATTATTGTTATAATTTTGAAAAAAATAGTATTAAAACATCAAAATTGATTATTAAGAATAATGCATTGAAAACATAAAAAGTTAACTTCAAAATCTTCAAAAAACCTGTCTCAATTGGTGTTACAAAAAGATTATTAAGATTGGTTAATGTGTTAAGAAAATTCTTTTGGGCAAAAACACACTACATTGACCAAAAACTATTGTCACAAATTTATTTTTTTTGAAATTTTGTGAATTTTGTGAATTTCTATTAAGTCAATTAAAAGAGGTTTTCATAAATTATACTCAAAATATGATAGTCCAATTGCCAAATAATGCAATTGTTAAAAGAACTATATTTTAAAATTGATATTAAATGATTAAAAAAATATTTGTGAAAAAAATTACATCTACCAATATACTATAAAATACAAATATACTCTAAAAATGATTCAAATAATTACAAATTTTGATGAAGTCCTTAATCATATATTGAATATGAGTTGATTGTACCATTTCAATTCCATATGAAAAATTTCACTCATGTAATTTCACAAAAAACATTGGGATGAAACTTTTCATTCAAAAAAGATAATTATGTTGAAAAATTACTTTCAATTGAATTTAGGTTTTGGAAGTTGCAAAATCATATGCATTTTAATTTTTCTTCCCTTTGCTTCTATATAGAAATCTACAAGAATGAAAAGTCTACCATTCTACTTGGCTTCAAATTGTATCATAATCCTTTCTAGAAGCTAGTATCTCTCTCTAGTAGCCTCCAACATACAAGATTGCCTTGCTTCCATTTCTCATATCCTCCCCTAGTGACCTAATCCAATTTCCATATTTCAAATCAATTTCATTATGGTTGTTTTTTTCTTAGTTTATCTTATGTTTACTTTACTTTGGAAGTGGTTGTGGATTGTCTTTTGGTCTTGCTCCTAAAAAATAAAAGACAAGGTCCCTTCTAGAATCAAGGGTGTCACTACAAATTGTTGTAACCTTGATTCTTAATACCAACCTTTTACAAACACTTGCCATAGTTGTTGCCAAAGGTGAAGTGGACCTTACCAAAATAATGCGTTTGAGGTAAATGTTTTACTCAAATTTATTGAGTCATAGCTTTCAATGGCTTTTTTTTATTACGGTAAGCTTAATTTCCAAAGCTTAACTATGAATTCACATGTAAGTTAATATTATTTAACTTGAAGCCAATAAGTTATTGGAATTCCAAAGGGTTTTAGTTTAATTTGCATTTTAAGCTTAATAAACTTGGTGATTGACACTTACTATGGGGTCTCACATGATTATGTTTGTCAACACTTTCAAAAATCATGAACATGTTTAATGCCATGCTTCCCAACATTAGACAACCAAGTCATATCAAATGATATATATCATTATATGAAAGTAATACCATTAGACAATGTAGTCATAACATACGACATTTTTGTAAGTGAATTATGTGAACGTGAAAAGGATGCACATCAAAAATTATGTTGGAATATTTTTGTAAATGAGTTATATATGTGAACTAAGAAAGAATGCGGTTGATAGTTGCTACAAAAAGGGTGTTAAAGGAGTTGCAAAAGGTAGGTGAATCATTGGCATGGGAGATTGATTGAAATAATACCCTATCAAATTTTAATGGATTGCATAATGTTTTAGTATTGCATTCAATCCTTACTTACTAACATTCTTCCAGTTAAAATCAACCAAGGTTTTTGTAGGCCAACAACAATCCCTGCTTGTTCCATTTAAATGAACTTGGACATATTTACTCAAAACTTGATTTGCTAAAATTTCAGACATTGCCCTTTTCAGCATGGTCTTACTCCATGACCTCCAAGTTGAACAAGAAATTTATTATGACTATTTGGGGGATGACTTAACAATGTGACAAGCCATGTTTTTAAATGTATGGTTGTTTTCTACAATCTTGAAGAAATTTTGTGAATTTATTTTGAATTTAATCAATTCATGGTTGTTAGAATCCCTTAATAGGGTTGAAAAAGGTTTAGCAATAAAACCTAGGAAAAGGGTGTGTTGTGAGAAGAGTGGCATGAAACTCGGCATGAGGATCATGCACAAGCTCGACTATTACTTGGTCTACCAAATGCCATTGTTCAAAAATCCATCTTGTCATAGTTTTTATTCTCCACATCAATGATGTGGCACCTTCATCAAGTAAACAAAAGCTAGAAGAAAGAAATGGAAGAGAGTTCACCGTGGTAATTAAGCCTTCAAATTTTCTCATGTCGACCATCATGGATACTTAATTCAAATTTTGCAATGTTGGCTAGTTGTTAAGCAATTTCTTGCCACTTGCCTACTATTCAAGCATGATTGTTTTTAATGTTGTCTAGATATGGGAGACAATATTGAATGGTATGATCCAAACTTCAAAGATTTGCTAGTAGAAGAGCAATGTGATGTATGTTATGACCATTATCAGTTATGTAATAGGGTTTATGACACATTTAAAAAAAAAAAACTAATAAGTTGTAATACCATATGCACATGTATAAGTGTTGTTATTTTCAGGTATTGTAAGCAATCCATGTATTATTTTTGTTGTGGGAGGCACTTCATGTCAAATGCATTATAATTATTGATCACATAACATAATTACATCTCAATTTTGAAATATGGGCATGGGGTCACAAAATAACCAATAGTTATTTTACAACTAAAGTGAAGGTGATGAGTAAAGTTATACATGTATAAAACAACTTTGCAATGTTGAAGGCACAATTTGGTTCATTCACAACATTTGTGTTCATGGGGTCACATTTGTGTGTATAGTGTGTCAATGTTGAAGATAATTTGGGCTTCTATTGTTTGTGTAGGAGCATTTTCCCCACACTTGTTTTCCCCTTGTTCAACCCTAAGTATTATATTACCCTATATGACTGAAATAATAATCGTGTGCCATGTGGCATGTATAAGTTAACTAATAACTAGCATACTTGCAATTGATGTGAGATGTCTACACTAACTATAATTCAGCCATCTAGCTAACATACGAAATTTTCTTGTTTGAGTTGACTAATAAATAGTATATTCATTTTGGCATGGCAAGACACATGCTATGGCTATTGTGACTATAGTGACTAATGGTGCTAACTCCATGGAGTGGCATGTGTCATGTCTAATCTAACTAATATGTCTAATTTTGATAACTTTAAATTGTGACATGTGTCTCAATTCACACAATATGTGTGGTCAAACACTCACATTACACTCATTTATAGAGACATTCCTCACTTGCAAAGTTGTTCGCACAAGTGCCACACATTGGAATTGAGTGGCAAATTGGTTGGGTATTAGTTTTGGAGCAAAAAATAGTTTTGTGACCAATTTTGGGTCATAGCAAAATTTGTGTCCCCAATTATTTGATTCATCTTTCATTTTTGCATAGCTGGCTAGGTTGCCACCCAATTACATAGACTTTATGGATAATTTAAATGTATTATGGACTATAAAAGCTGCATATTCAATAATTTTAAATACACATTAAGTGAGGGCTATTGAATATAAAAAGACATAAAACACAAAAAAATCATGTGTTGTGGAAATTGTCTACCATTGTCCAAATAACATAAAGTAAAACCCTTGGAAAATGCTTAAGAAAACAATTGTGTGGTAGGAAAGTAGTTACATCCATCCCATCCCATCCTTTTAGCTATGTTTCATGTTGTACCAAAAGGTGCAAATTGCTTTCATTATTATGAACTTTTGTTCATCATTCCATTTTTGTAGTTACCATTCAATCACCATTTGCGGGGAAAAAATAAAATCCTACAATATGACACAATTCAAATGTGAAAAATAATCCCAATGAATAACAATTGTTTATATACATACCTACTATTGACACCACACAAAATAAAGTTTACCTTCCTTGGAACACATATATTTCTTGTATTTCCACACTTTTGGAATACATCTTGATTTTCAACTCTTTTCAAGCTCCTTTCCAACAAACACAAAGAGAATGGGCTCAACCCCTAAGAGATTGCTTACCGTACATGGATCCTTCTCATCTTTTCCTAAATTTCCTTACTTCATTTTAGATTTTATCACCTTTATTTTCAAAATCAACTTATCAACTCACCTTCTAGAATAATTTCCAAATCTTGTCCTAAAGTAATAAGAATATTTTTCATGTACCTTCTATTGTAAAACAATGAAAATAACTTCAAACATTCTTACATACATAATATAAGTAAACTTGATCTATTAAACTCATCATAATGATTAAAGTTTGATTATTCTACCTTGAAAATAACTTTGAGATAGTAATTACCATTAAGTAACATGGACCACTCCACTTAAGAATATGGTGAATCCCATAAAGCAAGTTGTTGTGTTAAGTATAAATGGGTTTTTCCAAGGCCTATCCAAAAATGTGACTAGTTTTCCCACCATCAATTCACATCACAATCACATTCTCCATCATAGACTCACATTACAAAAGTGAAATTGCCTACACCAAAAGTAAAACCATCATATGGTTGCTTGTCCCACCCACCATATATATCTATATATATATATAATTATAAATGAACCATCAGTTAACTAAAATGAAAATACGATAAAATTATATATTTTTAGGGTGAATGTGTGTTATGTGACTACAAAAAAATTTGGAAAATTTTGGTACCACCAAAATTGAGGATAAAACCACTCATCCCACCTAGGGAAAAGCTTAAAAAGTGTGGGAATAAGATACTCAAACTGGTTACTTTATTGAGAATGGATTTGATTTTTAAAAGCCAATTAGAGATTGAGAGTAAAGTTAGGTCTCCAACTGTCACCCACATTTGGTCCCAAGTTCAAGCCAAAACTGTAAACCCCAAAATGTCTTTACACTGACGTCTCTTTTTGCTGCAGACAGTGCCAAAAGAAAAGGACAAAAATACTTCTTCATGCAGATATCAAAACACTTTTTCCATGGGAATATTGAAGTGGTGAAAGCATTGGAAAACCAAACAACGGTGACGGTTGGTGGTGCAGAAGGGTTAAGCACTTTCCTCTATTAAATAATAGTACATTAGCCCCTTGTTCCTTTCAGAGCATTGTAACAGACTCTCAAAATTTCCTAGTGTGTTTGGTGGGCACTTCACACTCTCGTCGAAAAGATAAGAGCTTTTAACCCCTAAATGTCAAACGCCAGGCATTTTGGGTCCCCAATTTGGTCGACTTTTTGATGCATTCCTCATTTCTTTGACAATTAAAAGGTTAAGCCTACTCCTCAAGGGTGGGATGTTAAGTAGAACACAAGTGATCGATCTCCAGTGGTTTTCCTCAAGTTTGCAGTAAGGCAAGAAATAATTCCTTGTCTTTACAAAGGAACTTTTGAGTTTCTGAAAAGTGAAACTGAAAAGCTCATTTGTAAAGTTGGGGAATTATTTCATGCCATGTTGCAACACTAGGAAAATGACAAGAGGTTACTTGTGACCTACTTAACACTCCACCCTTTAGGAGTAGGCTTAACCTTTTAATTGTCAAAGAATTGAGGAATGCATCAAAAAGTCGACCAAATTGGGGACCCAAAATGCCTGGCGTTTGACATTAACTGAAAAAGCTAAAAACCCTCCCCCTCCTACGCCTCCCTCCTACACCTTGTGATCTACATGTGTTTAGATTCATGATAAAGATCACCTCCCCCTGTACGGAGTGTAAAGTCTACAGTGTGGCAGATTATTTCAACAATGTGGGGCTGGACTTGGCTACCACCTTGTCCCTGGTCCCTTTATTTTGGGAATTCTCACAGAATAAGAATGTTTCGGGTCATCTATCACAAGGTGCTTGCCACAAAAACAAGCCTTTCTTGCAATTAAGAGGCATGACATGGCAAAATCACAACAAAAGAATGAAAGTAGTTCCTGCGAATTCAAAATAAAATTTGAGTATAGATTTGATCCCAGAGAATCAATTGGAAAAAAGATAGGCATATATTACTTGTGTTACACAATGGGATGCAAAATACACAGCACTTTAGCCTGGCTGATCTTACACAGCAGATCTTTACAGTTGTCCACAGTGCAATGCAACCTTAATTCTACGAGATTACTAAGAAATCCACGTTCCTCACATGCATTGTCCACAAAGAAGGGACATATGGAGGAAAATATCTGGAGGAGAAGGGACAAAGCCACAACAGCCAAGGAATACCACAGACCCAGATGTGATTTGCAGAACAAGTTCAAGCAGAAATATATAAGGAAAGTCATAACAGCCCCGCAAAAGAATATGTGATGGGTAGTAGCTCTCTTCAACTTTCAGGGGAACTTCTAAGTTTTCTAAGAACAAACCTTCAACTTTACACTAAAAGCAACCATTTCACTGGGATGGTTGGTAGTTGATGATGATCCTAGGGTTTTTGCATTATGCAGAAACTCCCATCATGCAATGCAACCTGCTGCTTAAAGTTTAATGCTAGAATTAGAGGTTGCAAGTGCCCAATTGCAACTCTAGTTTTAACAGCAAAAGAATACCAAAAGCTATAACACTTTGAGAAAATATCCTATCACAAGATTTAACCCTTGTACCTCACAAGCACCAGACTAGAGCCAACATGGCATCTGGGAAGAGAGTAAACTACATTTCCACTACTACAATTTAACTAAATCACAGTTGAGTGCAACATATTATACACTAACCATTACTTCTCAAAGGTCTTTATTAGTAGCTGATAAATTGCAAAATATAAATGTGTCCACCTCACAACAGACTTGATTTACACATTATAGAGCATTCCTACCTCAAGGTAATTTGCAGGTGGAATCTTCAGTTCCTTGATTGCTGACCTGGAGATCAACCTGAGCAGGGTGTAAACTTTATCAATGATAATATGCCCAAACCAGCCAGTACGGCTGCTCGTCCTCACTGTGATCTTCCCCACAACATACACTGCAGTGTGGCTTGTGGCACTCTCAAGCTCCGCCAAGTCCTCTGCATTGTACATTTCTGCAAAATTCTGAAGTGATGGACTTTGAAGGTCAGTAGTCCCATTAGAAATTTGATGAGTTGAGAGCTCCATTTGGTCTTCAGACTGAAGATAGGATCGTAGGCTTTGAATTGCCTGATTCTTAAACTCGTCACCTTCACAATCAATGATATCTTGGTAACCATAGCGGGCAACACAGCGGTACACTCCTTTGAACCCCACACGTCCAACCAGAAAGCGCTCTTCAGGCAACACAGTCCTTACAGGGATGAATCTGAAGGTGGTGAAGACAAGGACTTGGTGCAGCGTCCGTACATTCTTCACATAATGGCTGATAATTGGAGGAACTCCATGAACTAGATCAGTATAGAAGAAGCAGATCCCAGGCACACGTTGCATTCCTGCACTTGAAAGAAGTGCTCCCAGACTGTCCAAGCTAATCTTGTGATTCTTTTCATATGCGTGCTTCTTTTGCCTCCCATAGCTCCAGGTGAGAGAAATGAAGAGAAAGAAAGCAGCAAATGCAAAGGGCACCCAGCCCCCCTGTGGAACCTTGTTCAAGACAGCAGTGAAATACACACCCTCAATGGATCCAAAGACACTGAGAAAGAGCAATACCAGAGGCCATGGAAGCTTCCATACCATGAGCATCACCACAGTCACCAGTAATGTAGAAATAAACATCACCCCCAGCACAGCCACACCTAGTCATCCACAGCAGTTCATGTCAGGTGTATAACATTGCCAGCACAAAAACGGACTGCATTAGGCAAGAGAGATTTCAGAATTCTCACCAAAAGCATTCCCAACTGTCGTTGAATTCCGGAATCCAAGGACCACTGCCACACACAGAATCATGAGCACATAATTGACTTCTGGAGAATAAACCTGGCCTTCGTGATCGGCCGAAGTATGCACCATCTTAACACGAGGGAAACAGCCCAGTGCTATAGTTTGCTTTGTAATTGAGAATGTTGCTGTGATGAGAGACTGGCTGGCCACAATTGCAGACAGTGTGGCCACAATAAACATGGGCCAGTAAACTGATTGTGGGATTGACTTGAAGAAAGCACTTTGATGGTCCATGGGGTGTCTGATGAGGTATGCAGTCTGACCAAAATATGTCAAGAGACATGATGGGTACAGAACAGCTATGAATCCAACCTGTGCACACAAAGAAACAGAGGTCATGTTGTGCCATGAATAAACTCGGCAATTTTGCTTGCCATCAACAGAGTATGGACAAATGTTAATAGCTGATAGATTGAGATGCAAGGAGATAATCCAAGACAACTTGCTTGAAACAATTGTTGAGCAAACAGTACCCTACAGATAACAACAAATCCATGAACATCCTCAATGAACAAGCCATGATCCTATCTGAGGCTAGCCTCCTTCAAATCCCTTACCTGGATCGCCCTTCTATTGAAATGGCCAAGATCTGCAAACATTGCTTCTGCTCCTGTAAACAGAACAAAGTGAGGCACTTAGAAATAGTACAGAAGATGCAACCATGTCAACTTGGTTTAAGCATAAGGGAAGATAAGACACACCTGTGATACAAAGCACTACACCACCCAGTGCTACCCAACCCTGCTTCTTATTTCGAATAAAATATTTGATGATGTAGTGGGGTGACACAGCTTTGAAGACACTGGGATAGTGGGCCGCTATGTTGTAGATTCCCACAAGGGGAGTTGTCACAAACCAGGCCAACAAGATGGGAGAGAAAAGCCAGCTCACACGATGTGTTCCAAATTGCTGCAGCATGAAGACTACTACCAAGATGATTGCTGATACCCAGGTCACAACAGCTGCCATCATAAATCATTCCCTTTCAGTTAGAGCAGCTCTCCTTCACTATGCACAAATGATCTACCATTGAACAGAAGTACTTGGAACACTTAACATTTACTATTTGTAAAATGAAACATGTCTGCTTTATGACCCTGAACACCTACTGCCAAAATGCTGCTGGTACCAGATGCACATAGATAGTACAGAGGCCCTAAAAAGATATCATGTGACTATTTCCATGAGATACCAAGTGTGATTATAAGCGTGGGGAACTTGCCTGGTGGTATTGATTCATCCTCACTTTGAATCCCTGCCATGGCTGATAAGACTGCAGCACCAGAACAATCTTAGTTCAGATGGTCTTGTAGAACCACCTTGCACAATGCACATTTACTTATGAAACTAGCCTCAAATCATTACATAGAGACAACAACTTTACTGCTAACCAGGTCATGTTCTAATCCAAACAAAACTTATCAGGTATTAAAAGATCCAGGGATGTGAAATTTACTGCAGTCAGATAGCAGCATAAGGAATTTGGCTTCTTGTTGACAACCCCAAGCTGCGGACTTCTAATATAATATCCTATCTAGTGAGAAACTTCTTGTGTTACGCTAGGCCAAATAGCAACCAAGAGGTGATCAAGGAGCGAAGCAACGAAATCACAATTTTGACCAAGCACTGTCAGATATTTGATTTTGAGGAAGTATGTTCTTACCTGATATGGCAGGAGTGAGAATGCCATCACCAATGACCAGGCAAGTGCCCAGCATAACTACAATAAACAAGATAATTTGAGCTGTTCTGGAGTTCTTGAGCAGGGAATGGACTTTGTCATGTACTTGACCACTTGAGTGTGTGGTTTCGCTGTCGGATGCTGCAGTATCCTTCTGGTCTACACTTGCATGCCGATGGAGAAGAGAATACAATGCAAACGTACCACCTGTTCATAAATCCCACTGTCAAAAAATGTGTAGGTCTTCTCCAATCCTACATTTTGATACAGTTTTTTTTCCTTAAGGAACAAAGCATCCCACAACTTCAGCTGTTCAACAGCAAAGGAGACTGACATTCCAGTTTCCCAAACCTGGTCACTGATTCTGCATGATGTATTGCTGTTGAGTTTATTCTTAAAGAGCAATGACAAATCTTAAACACAATATCTGCATTGCAGTGCAGTGTCGAAGTGGACATCAGAAGCATCGTCAGAGAGGAGATATCAAAGGCATGTCAAGTCCAGCAATATGGATCGTGTACAGACCTTCACCACGGTCATCAGCCCGGATAACAATAAGTACATACTTCACAAATGCGATCAATGTCAGTGTCCAGAAAATTAGGCTCATTAATCCCAAGAAGTCCTCCTCCTGAGGGTTTGACAGGTTGACACTAGGGTACGTATAAAGTGGGGATGTTCCCAGGCCTCCAAAAACAATACCCAATGCCTGATATGCCTGGCCTATAGTTCCCCAACAGGTGTATTTCTGCGTCCCCCAAACCCAACAAAGAGAACCCAGCAAGCCAGACAAATACTTCAATTCTCCAACAGCAATTCAGAACTTCTTCCCATGTTACAAGTAGGTCAAGGAATCAGTCACCTTCTCATCTCCCTCTTCAAGGCTCTCCCGGTGCTTGATATTTTTTAATTACCATATTCCAATAGATGGCCAGCAGATGGTACAACTAGCACTAAACAAAACACAGCCTCTCCTCTTCCAACATATACATCTTTCCTAGAATTGAAACCAACGAGAAGATAAAAGAACAAAAACCTTTCGATCTGGATGAACTGGTGCCATGTGTGCTTTAAACCGTATGTCTGATACTGCTCTTCGGAGCCGATGTTGCTTGTTGGATGTCTCTACCTTCCCACTTGTTGCTTCTCCCACATCCAACCTCTCATGGTCTCCAACTTGCTGGACAGTCATGTTGGAGACCATGCAACTGCTTGCTGGATGGTTTATACCATTACCATATTCCTTGTCAATCTGGCACTCATACTCTTGACCATCATCACAGCTGTCTTGTCCTTCTTCATGCAGTATGCCAAGTTCAATATCCTTCCCATTGGTAGCCATAGCTCAACGTCTGTAGTTTGAATCTTATAGATCAACTGAATCTTTGAGCACAGAAAGAATAAGCTAGTCGGCTGACAGGGAAAATTCACAAACAAGCTAGTCAGGTCCCTTCAGGGTGGTCAAGATAGATATGTACTCTCAAAACCCAAAACCAGCCACTGCACTGTTCTCTTCAAAGAAAGCTCTTGCTTGGCTCAGGAGCTAAGATAGCAAAGATTCAAGATCTCCCGCTGAGGACCATTCTCTTTCTCTCTGTCTCTGTCTCTAATTTGGCTTCAGAAAGCAGTACCCATCACTCTTAGTCTTCGAGAGCGAGATCTTATATGGCTACTATGGATCGTGAGCATACGGTACTAGATGAAAGACGCTGAAGTGAGATATGGGTACTAGACAGGGTTTCAGGTCCTAGAGTTGAGATTCTCTATCAATGCTCCTCACCATATGCCTATCCGCGCTGCCGAGGCATGCTTGCTTCGCTGTTGAGAAGATCCCAGCTTCCTGGAGAGAATGAGAATGGGAATTGGCCGGTGTGCAAAGCACCAGTCACTCTGGAACTTGGTGACGTTAATCCCAGGCATTTCTTGCGATGCAAAACGTGTACGAGACCTGTTCTTCGCCGTGGTGCCTTGATTCTGATCGATCAACAACAAAATCGCCAACGCCCTTCTCCTCCTCCTCCTCTTCTTCTCTCTCTCTCTCGCTTTCTTTCTATGCTCGTCGGAGTCAATCACAGAATGGAAAAGAAGAAGAACTACTGTCTTTGCCGCTGCTGGTCAGATTCGCCCCCGCCTTTCGTCGACGACAGTAGAGAATTCCTGGCAAGAACGAGGACCAGAACTATGTGGTGAAACCGAGGAGACTAAAGCGAGGAGACGACTAGAACTCTCCTTTCTCTCTAGTTCTACGACGGACTTTCTTCTCACGAAATTGCAGCGACAACAGAACACAACGTGTTGTGCTTGCCACGGACAAGGAAGGAAGGAGCTCCGCACCGAGTTCTTCTTCAACACATCAGCCCTAACAAAAACGATAACACCGGAATTCGAACCTCAACAAACACAAGACTCTGGCCTCCTCTCTCTCTCTTCCACAGAGAAACCGCAAAAAGTTCCAGACACAAAAATGCCTCTCGTCCTCGATTCACAGAAACTACATAAAGCAAAACTGGAAGAGGAAAATAGAGCGAAATAAAAAAACTGAGAAAACAAAAAACACGACGACAACAAACAGACAAACCAAGATCAGTTCGGAAAGAGCGAAGCGTTAGAGAGCATCGACCAGCAGCAGCAGCAGCAAGGGACGAAACATGATCATCAACGACTGAACACACGGAAGCGTCATTTTCTTTACTCTCATTACAAGAGAACGGCAAGAGAAAGAAAGCAGCCGAAGATTATTGTGACTGCAAACAGGATTCGCAAACGAATTGAGAGACTGGTCTTTTGTTTTTCTGCTTGTGCATGCAAAGCAAAGAAGAACGTCGTTAAAGAGAGATGATGAACACGAAGCTGCTGCTGCTATGTTCTGCTTACTTTGTTGCACTTTGTTTGTATGGTGTGTGTGTGTGTGTGTGTGTGTACCAGTGTGTTTTGGTTATGAAGACGAATGCAACAGCAGCAAGTGCGATAAGCCCATATCCACGCAGCAACAACGACAGCGGCTGCAGAAGCGCGAAAACTGACGTCGTGGGCCCGGCAGCAACAAACGAACGGACGAACGCAGGCGAGCGAGCGCGGACGCCGCCCCTGCTGCGGAGCGTTTGTCCTACGAACGAACGCGCGGGCGGTCGCGCGCGCGCGCGCCGCTGCGGCGCTTGTGTCCACCAACCAACGAACAAATGCGCGGGCGCGCGCAATCGCCGCTGCTGCGATGGTTTTGCCCAGCGGTCTCAGATGTGAGCCACGTAGAATCCGTCGGACGCCTACCGTCAGTCAGTCATTCAGAGAACCCATCCTCCTGCCTAACCGCGGTTTGTTTTTTGGGCCGCAGCTGCGTGTATTGTTGGGTGGAGTTGCATGTGCAGTGAGCAGTGTACAAAAGACTACCTACCAATTTGTCAGAGAGTGAATGTCCAAATCACAAATCTGAAGCCACTGAACTGACTTGTGCACTATTTATAGGCCCCAAAGACACCCCCCTCACTACCCTCCCTTCCCCCCCCCCCTCTTTCCCCAAAGGAGAGAGAGAGACAAAGAATAGAAGAGACAAAGAAGAGAGAAGAGAATCAATCAAGCATTAGATAATAATACAATTGCTATGACTATGTTTTTAGGCTATACTAGTGTGGTCTGTTTTTGCTTGCCCAAGTGTGAACAGGAATCTTATGTATGCTCCCTACTAGATGGATGACTTATACATAACATATACATCATTGGATGGATGCCTTTTGTTGGATGGAGATGAGACTTATTATGGTTTTGGGGGTAGTAGGGAAAATTGACTTTATGTAGGTGAAAATGATGACTACCCTACATAAAGTCATTTTCCCCTACTTTATGTAAGTCTTTTTTGTAATTATTATGTAACTATTCTATTCCATGTAACTACTTTATGTGTGATTGGGATCTTGATGATAGAGCCCAATTGTGTAAACCCTATTGTAAATTTCAAAGTAGTCTATAGTGATGAAAATCTCAAAATTATGCAAGATGCTACCTCCTTCAACTTAGGTCTACAAATTATGAAATCATCTTCAAAAAATGTCAATCGTCAACACCTTGTCAATAGTGTTAAGGTCTCGCCCCAATTTCACTAAAACAATTAGTTTTGTCTTTGTTGAAGTTTCTTTGACAAATTTGTTCAATATTCAATCACTCTTGCACCATAGGTCTATACACATTACAACATCACTGCCGTGCACCCTCACTCATTGATGACTTTTCAATATTACCAAGTGCACAGTAGGGGTATTGTGGGTTGTGAGATCTCAACATGATATACAAAACTAACTAACTACCTTCCATAATAGATGGCTAACTTAACACCAATATTAGCCCTAGGTTGTGAAAATATGTAGGTACATGATTAGGTCTATTTTTTGAGTATATATCTTAACACTCAACTTACCCTAGGTTATGAAATTATAATTTAATCATCAATTCCATATAGTATTGGTTGGTGAAAGAAACGGTGAATAATTTTTTAGTTTTGCAAAGTGATTAAGTTAAGCTTCTTGATATGGATTTCAAATGCAGAGATCAAACAATTGCATTGATACTGTATGAGTGATTACAAAATTTCACATTCTATCACGGGATGCTCATGCTTTGGGCACTATGCACCGCTTTCATATGAGCGATTACAAATTTTCATATTTTATTGCGAATGGTTGTGCTTTGGCACTATGCAAAGCTTTCCTCTACAATAAGTGGATTTTTTAGCTCTGGGTTTGGGGTGGAAGGTGGGCATAAGTTTATTAACTTGGAAAGATAAAAGAAGAAAAAAGACACAAGAATAACTAATGTCAAATTAGACGGCCTTGGGAGCCCATGTGCATCAGTGTATGTTTTTTGGGGCGGGCGAAAATTTGTACTGCAAAAATCACGTGCTGATTGTACAAAGGGTTGTTTTGGGATCTTTTTGCAAAAGTGGCCATCCTTTTGAGGAAACACAGACAGAAGTCCCCACATTTAGACGCTCTGTTCATCTAGGTTGCCAGAACAAAGTGGAATTCTGGCCAAAAAAAAAAAACACTACTTTTCTGCCTGACCTTTGGCTCTTGTGGATGATCGCCAGTCCACTTATTTGACAAAATTGCCAAAAAAAAAAAGGAAAAAAAAACCCTTTATGTTTTAACCCTACCAACGCCAAAACCCAAATGGCAAGGGAAAATAGAACGGGGTAAAAAACCCACTCTAGAAAACCAGGTGAACTAAAAGAAACTAAAAGCTGAAGAGAAAACCCATCTGGAACGCCTGAGGAGAATTTCAGTTTTGAGGTTTTTTTTTGGGTTTGTAAAGTACTTCATTAAGAAAAAAAATGTACGTAGAAAAGAAAAAAACCCTGTAAATAGAAATACAAATCAAGGATGGGAACCCATCCAGGAAAAGTACAAGGCAAATGAGAACACAAGTAGACACAACCTAAACATACAACAAAAGCAAATAATCAACACAAAAAAAAAGAGTAAAAACAAAATGCAAAGAGGACTCATGATTACAAAATGATAATCAATGATAACAAATAAGACCTAAGATGAAAGAATTGTCATCTGTCACAAATCAGTTAGTGACGGAGGTGCACTAGCTATGATGTGTGGAAGAAATGAAGAACCCTGACCAAGTGTAATAGCTTGTTGAAAAATCATTATGGCGTGTGCATGTTGTAGGGTTATGGACATGTGTTGTTGATAATAAGCAATAAGAATCAAGGGGATTAAAGAAGATCGTTGATGACATGCAATAGTGGTTTGTGCAAAAGCAATAAAAAATGAATCAAAACGAGAATGAAAACACCCATACGTCTCAATAGCAAAGGGAATGAAGTCATCACCTAGCATTCATTTAACATATGATCGTGTTTTTTCTTGAACAACCATCATCGTTATTTGTGTTGTCATCGTCAATGTTCATTACATCATATTTGTGCAAGTCAAGTCAGCATTGATGACATCCATCAAGGTCTAGAAGCCATTTTTGATAATAAGGATATCCACTTGTCATCAAGTGTGGTGAAGGAAAAGGTGGGAGACCTCCCTTTGAACATGTGTTCCATTTTTGAGAGCAATAAGTGTGACAATATCCCAAAATGTATCATGGGCTATTGTATGTTCACTTTTGTAGAAGCATTGAAATAAATGGGTACTTAGATCATAAATGGTATGACCACACTGATACCATGAAAGATGGGCCACTGTAGGATATGGTAATCCAAAACGAGTACGTAATGTTGTAAAAAAATCGGTTGGGGATAGACAAAAGGTCGATGTGGTAGGACGAGCTAATAACCAACACTTGCCCCTAGACCCACACATGAATGGAAACATGCTTGCATGATATATGAAAGAACGTCTATTAGAAGTAATGTAAACTCCTACTCATGTAGGTGATTTGTCAAAGAAGATTACAACTAGGGATAAGATTGAACCACTAGGCTTTCAAAGGGTGGGACGTAAAAAGAATGACTTGGGATAGCAAGGCTTGAGTGTTTCATAATACCATATGGAATGGGAAAGTGTTAATTTCAACATGTGTTACTACATCTAAACGAATAGGTTGATCATCTTGCTAGAAACAAATGACAAATGTAAGAGTGGTCAATGCCCAACATCCCAAGAATGTGCAAACAATAGTTTGAATTATAAAAAGGAGACTGAACCCACCAAAAGAAGATTATAGAGTGGCTTGGCAACAAACTAGGTGATCAATAAAACCATTAAAAGATCCCACACCAAGTAATTTTTCCAACGTAACTAGGGTATGAATATCGAATTCAACGTAATGTTGCATAATACTTAGAAATGGAAACATTGTACAAAGCAATAGCCAAGGTGCTAGGCATAACACAATGAAAACATCGCAAAAATTGCTTGAGGATCTGCAACCATAAGGAAGTTAAATATCATCCTAAGATCTTCGTGAAAAGCTTTACCCATAAATGATTCAACAAAAGATTTAATCTTATCGATGCACCAAAAATATGAAAACCCGATTTAAGAGTAAAAAAGTTAGGAGGAAGTGATATAAAGTGATCCAACCCTTATGGAGACCAAACTACACATTTCACCGGTTGCATTAAAAGCCTTAATGCTGAAAACTCCTCATGTAATCATAAAAAAATAGGAACCACATTTGATGCAAGACCTACTATATGTGTATCATCTGCCAACAAAGGGAAAATGTAATTAAGGTGGGCTACTATTGTAAGGCAAAGAGCGTGAAGGCAAATTAGAGCAAACAATGTTCCTTCCATGGGTCCCCCCATCATGTACCTGATTTGAATGGAATGACTATGAGATCCCCATATTGAGAAGCTTGAAAAAAATATTGTGGGGATGGGCGTGCATAGAATCATCAAACATGTGGGAAAAGCTGATCCAAAAAATTAGATGAAGACCATAACTCCTGAAAAATGGTTGATCGTGACATTGAATTAAAGGTTATGTTACGGACATTCACTCATAGCACCACCCAATTGGGTGCAAATCTAACATTGTTCAAATGCCATGAACCATTATCTCACACCTATCACAAGTTGTTACACCAAATTAATGAAGACTAAAATGTTTCATGCGAGTATCCTTAAACTAAATAGCTAGTGTGTGGGCAACTAAGCGATAGGTTACTTCACCAATTGTGATGGCACATATACCTTTAAATTGTTTTTCCAATGGTAATAGTTGAAATGCAAAAAACAAACATGATATTGAAGGTGTAACATGACCTCAAATAATGTACTCACATACTTTGAAAAGGAGGTCAAAACAACTCGCATAATCATTTTGGACAAAACAATTTCGTAAAAGCTCATACACCATAACTAAAGGGCCATTAGAAAAAAAAACATGGTGAACGAACTAAGGCAAAGATAAATGCTTCTCAATCTAAAGTAACCTCCATCTTAGGATGGAAATCATTGATGAAAGGGGGGAGATCAACCTCAACAAGTGAATGGAAAAGGTGAAAAACTCCCATGATTTCATCAGATGGGCCTGCATGTGTGTTCAAAGCTAATGCACGTATTGTTCAAACATACTCCCTTACATGAACAAAGGTCCATGCATGGCATGATCATGTTAATGGAAGTGGGGTAGCATTTGGAGTCGACTACAAACATTTACAAAAAGTTAAAACAAATGTTTTAATTGTGTGCTCCTCGTGTAATGTCTCCAAATCACCACCCATGTATCCACACAAGCAAATGTGAGTTTCTTGGTGGCCTTTCTCACCACCCATGGAAGAAAGGATAAACATAAAAAATGGAATAACAAAAAAAATGCCAAATAACAATGTTAGAAGGATTGGATGTTAATCAATTCTAAGAGCATATGGAATATGTTGGTATGAATGAAGATGAAGTAAATTCAAATGGAAAGCATCAATGATGTCTATAGATGTAATCCACATCCACATTGAAAAAGAAAGAAAATATGATAAAGTCAAAAGCAACATTATTCCTGAAACAAATGATTGCCTATGAACGATGCATGAAAACTAATGTTGTGTTAAACCCCCTTCTGCTTAATAGATGACTGCAAGAGGGACAAGTAATGCAGGGTCACAAGGGAGAGGATCTTATAACAAATACTGGAAAATCTCCTAGTGGGTGTGGTAGGCGAGGTGAAAAGAAGGCCAATGAACTAAGAGAGGATGAGGGGATTGGCTGAAGTAAATTAGGAAGGATAGGAATGATGGGCAAATGGATGGAAGTTGAAAGATAGTTGGGCATAAGAGTAAAGCTGATTATTAACTCTCCATCGGATGCATGTTAGGAGGGTTAAAATGTTTGGTGATGCTTTGGGGATGGAGAACCCACATAATCTACCATGCTTGTCCTCATGTTAACATATATGGTCTAAAATTAGGGTTTGAAACCCCAATTCAAAAACCTCTTCAATCCCTTTCAAACCCTAAAATTATTGCATATTGCCCTAAAAGAAGAATACTTGCAAACAAAATGAAAAAACTATAAAACGACATATAGAGGTAGACTCACAAAAACCCAATGAATGGGTGGGAATAGCAAATGAACCCCCAGTTGCAAATTTGCCATTGATCGTGTGCATGTGCAACTATTCAAAGGCCTTGCTTGCTTGCCTTGCCTTCTTTGCTTTACTTCTATCCCATTCAGCCTTGCTTGCTTGCCTTGCCTTCTTTGCCTTATTTCTATCCCATTCTGCCTTGCCTTGCTAAGTGCCTTATGATTTACCTTACCCTTGGAATGTCACTAAACACCCCCTAATTTGTGCATACCTTTCATAATAATAACATCACCCAAAAATCCATGGGGTAAAACTCTTTTTCTATTTCTCTCACACACAACATTACTTCTAAACAACACTTATTTAATTGTTATTTTTTTTCCTCTTGTTAGTAAATTTTTGCCATAGTAATTTTCTACCGTACATTCTCCAATGATCAACAAGAATAAAAAGGCCCTCACTCCCAAAACCCAAAACCCAAACAATAGTTACCCTTTAACTAGCCTTTACTTTTGGTCTAAAGCTATCATGAGAAAGCAAGTCTCATATTCACTTTCTATCTCCACCCAAAACCCAACAACACCAACAATAACTTCCAAGGTTGAATTAAGATAGTAGTACCCTGGATTGGTATTACACAATTTAAAGCAACAAGGGGACTTGGGTTAATGATGTTTTTACATTTTACATTATCAACATTGTAGACTTAGCTACAACCAGTGCACATTCTAGCACATCTTTTATGTAGTGTGCCTCCATAGCTTTGCTACAGCTACAAGTTGTGACCAAGCTAGCATGACTAAACAAAGATCATGACATGAAATCAACCAACTAACTAGTCTTCTTACATATGAATTTTTTTTATATTTAAAAAGTTGCAAGTCTTTGGAGACTTGAATCAAGATATTGTGCTTCATTTATCATAAGATTTTGATGATTGATAGGAGGCATGCATATGATTGATGTGAAAAAGAAAATTGTCCAAAAAGGAGTTGAAATGAATGAATAACAAATGGTCAAAGTTGATATCAAAGATAAAATCTAGATTAATTCATCATCTAATTCAACTTGTGTTTTTTAAATGTCAAATACATTGGGTAACAAAATTTCTAATTGATTTCAACATCAACATTACATAGAACTATTTAGAGCTATCTATCATGTTGGGCAACTCACAATTTTTTTTTAAATGGACAATTAGGGCAAGAAACTTTGATCAAAAGGGTTGAGACTATTCAATGATGTGACAACATGTGTGTTAATAAAAAAAACCAATATTCCCAACTAAGAATATTGTGGGGGCAAAGGGGGTGCAAACCAAATTAGTCCTCCTTGACGATTAAGAATTTAAATATGGGATTATAACCTCCTCTAATTATAACCTTTAATAATTTCTCCTATGATTTTGGGAGATTCCATCTTTCTTCTATTGATGTTTAAAATAATTAACTTTATTAAACAAGACAAATAACATTTATAATACCTTTACATAAAGACAAGCTTTGAACTAGTGTTTGGTGGTATTGGCCTTTTCAAGGTAACATCTCATACCCAATGATTTTACAACTTCACATGGGCAAGATTATGGGTAAGTTTTTTTTAATTAAAAAAAATTGAACCCAATTGGATTCAAGTTCACAAATGTTGGGTAGTTTTCAAGCAAGTTTTTTCTCTTTTTAAATGTTTGATCAATTCATGGTTAGCATTTAGATTTGGATACAAGAAACCTTGCATTTTCCATATTTAGTCCTCTCCCATATCATCGTTTAACTCAATAGTCGATTACTTAGTTTCATACACCTATTGTGTGTATCAAAAGCTAGGGTCATAGAATATAACCATTACTTCAATGAGAAAACTCAAGACATCACTCCAACATTTGCAACAAACAAAATGAAAAAACAACTTAAATTAAACATAATCAAAATTAAGAAAAAAAACTTGTCCTAAAACAACCCCAAAAATGCCTAAATTTTAATGTTGTTTTTTTTCAACTTCAAACACTCAAGCTTAATAATAAGATTTTCATTTTCCTTTGTTAAGGTTTCTTCCGTTTTCATGAATTACTCCATGGATGTCAAACCTTAACACATGCATCATTTGGACAATTCTTATAAATGATATTAATAAATATTTCAAGATTTTTTATTTTGAATCATTTCGCACAAAGTCATAAAAATAAAACAATACATTATAACTTGTGAATAGATACAAACGAATCACGACTTACATTTGCCACTTACAAATAATGTGCAATCCAAATTTCAAAATTACAAAACCAAAAAAAAAACATGAAAAATGCAAAAAAACTCAAGAACTTCAAGTTGCACAAATTGAATGTGCACATTGGCATAATGTAGGTATTAAGAAACGAGCTACAAGTCATGACTCACAATGTCACCTACACACATTACGGTGTGTGTACATTGTGTATAATACATTAAGTGTTGATTCTTAACAAGTAACAAAATTACAACTTATATTTACAAATAACAAACTTACACCATATAAAAAGGTTGCTCACCTACTTAAGAAAGTGTGTTACAACTTCATAAACCTTCTAATGCATGTTGCACGTTGCACTTTGACAATGATGATCCAATTCAATTTTGAGATCTAAGGACCAACATCCAAGCTCCAAGTTCGAACACAATGTTCACCCATGAGTCATGATCCCATGTATGTCACAACTTGTACAAATTTTTCAAAGGACTATTAATTGTTTATAGCTCAACATTGCTCATTGTTCAATAGGCAAAACATATCAATGAACATCATGAATCATGATTCAAGAATAAAGACTCAAACCCTATGAAACTAAAACAAAATGTAAATTGTAACACCTTGAATTTGAACTTTAAAAGCTCTTCGGTCTTTAAATCTAAGTTCTAAGCTCCTTAAATGATGAAATAGAATTTGGCAAAACACTTCAACAAACAAGAAAAGGAATGGTGAAGGTTTAAACCTATGCAAAGGGGTGAAGGGTTTGGCAAATGACCTAGATTTGCTGGGTGAAATGAGCATGGCAATCCAATGGGTGGGATATGAAAATAGGCAACTTAAGGATTTTATTTGGAGGTGGTTTGGCAAATGTTGATGTTGCTCCTTCACTAGAAAGGTGGGTGGTTACATTGTGGTGATGTTTTAAAGTGACCTTTCAGGGCGTGATGGTTTTCAGGTGAAGAGAGCCGGATTTCACCCTTGAAATCTAAACTTGTAGGTTTAAAAATCTGAAAAGTCCTTTGCTTAACATAACATAACATGTTTCCAAATGCAAATTTTGGTCAATGGTTATTTGATGATGCATTTCCTACTCATATGGCTGGCCCTGATTTTTTTGGGAGAATTTTGGCGATTTTTGAAAGATGATATTTTGGCTTGAGTTAAAACTTGAGATTAGTTATAGAGTTATAATATCTTGAAGGATTTTGGTTTTTTTTTTCAGAGGATTTTTTGAAGATTATATTTTTGCATAGTGAAATATTGAGTTTCCATAATTCTTCTTTTGCCTTAAGATACTTTTTAATGTAAACTAGTGTAGCTTGTGCTGTTGGCACAAATGTGAACTCATTACAATGGAGGGTGGACACAACAGATGACATTATTTTGCAAGGTATACACTGATTTTTCCTTCCAAAACCTGGTTTTTTGAAATTTATTTGAATTTTCAGTAGCAGAAATCACTTAAAAATCAATATCTCCCACATTCTGAATCCAAATCTTACCAAATAAATTCCATTAAATCCTGCTCATCAAGGTCTTTCCAACAACACACCAGACACATTCCAATTCCTCCGAAATGTTTAGCTACGATTTAACTTAATTTTCAATGTAAAAATTTAAAAATATCAAGAACTTTTGCACCACAAGTCCAAATGTCATGGAACCAAGCCCATGCACCCCTTCTGTCCAGAGCTTTCCAGAGACACCAAGAACAAGATCTGAAGCATCCCAGTTCTCTGGATCTCATAAGTACAAAACAAAACAAACTACCTTCCTTCGTAGATACATGGCAAAGCCACAGTGTGACACGCCCCTTGTTTTTTTTTAGCTCCATGTGAAAACTGACCCTAGGCTATTGATGGTTATCTTTCGAGCACAGATTGAAGTTCAGCCTAGACGTGGAAAATGGAGCACCTAAATAACGCATCTTCACAAACCGAGAACTACGAGATCACCCACGAATTTTTATTTTTTTTCATTATAAGGTGACGGAGGGATCATACCATTCGAGCCTTTTCCTGCTTTTCTTGGAGGTCCAAAGTATATGTGGGTCAAAAGGTGTAAGAGCAGATCCCCTCACACTACTCAATGCGTATCACAACTAAAATATTGTGCAAGCTATTTCCCAGCCTCGCCCAATATAATGGCAAATCCAGTGTTTCTTTACTCAATTTTGTAGTGTAGCAACAGTCCCGAGCATCCCGAGACAGATTTGGACTTAATTTCCGACAGTTGTGCACAGGAACATTACAACAACAGTGGCCAGTACACAGACCTGTGTCAACACGTTCCCCAAAAGAAAAAAGGTCAGAAATTTGGCGACTTCTTTTTGAAAAAAAGAGACAAGTGTGTCAGCTTTTGGTGATTTTTCGCCCAAAAATAAAATAAATGATGCCAATTAACACTAGAGTTACTCCTAAAGTAAGAAAAACACAGCACCAGAACCCTGAGTTTGGTCATACACACGGTGAGATTTTTAAAAAACCTGCAAAAAAAAAGTACATTAGCATTCAGCGAGGGATGAAAATACACTAGCATTCAGCGAGGGATGAAACTCAGAAAACCATCAATTTTCGTGGTAAACTGAGTTTCATCCTATCTTTCCTTTTTCTCGAGCGCCTCCACTGCTGCTACATATATTTTCACTGCTCCTAACTGTACAACAACTATAATTAGTCGCGAACCTTGTGCATTAAATGCTGAGTTGCAGCATTTCATACTGAGAATTTTAATAAAATGTCTTTTCTTTGCGGATACCACTGGAAGAGGGGATAGGGGGTGAAAGGAGGCCCAAAGACAGGGTGAAGACAGGGTTACTTACGGATAACTCTACTGCTTTTTTTCTTTTCTTTTTTTTCAATTTTGTGATGTTGTCACATTGGTGATCATCCAGAAAGGGATTTAGCCACTTTTGACTATAAACCAGCTATGAAAGTAAAAATTTATTAAAGTCCTTTTATCCCTCAGTACTTTGTTGAAGAATAGAAACATGTCCATTTTTTAGATTTTTTAATCAATTTTTTCAAACTTTTTTCAAAATAGGGAACATTTGACAATAATTTTTTTGAAAAAATTAACCACCCAAAAAAACGCTACAATAACATGAAATTGTAGATTGTGTAAGGGGAATTACCGATTTCTTTTTTCTCCTTCAGTTTTATGATTTGGCATCAGTTGCAAGCATCTCACAAGAGTTCTGACATTAATTAGCATCGCTTTTTCAGAAACTGCCAAGATTGTCCAAATGTGGGGGAAAAAGCCGTTCCCAAACAGAAATTTGTCTCACAAAACGGTGAAATCCCTTTCAAAACATCTATAAATAGGTAAATTATTTTCCCAAAAAAAGGTACCTTGCAAAAAGTTCTCTATTGCATTTGTGCGAAAATTTGCACATAAAAGGAAATAAAGCAGATATCAATTAAAATGCTACCACAAAGGCCCCACAAAGACGCCCATCACTCCGATTTGCTAATCAAATCAAATCATAATATATTTTTTGATTGGCCCTTTTGATGATCATTGTATCATCAGCATATTTACATGTCCAAACTCAATTTAATGTTATTTAAAGTTTTAATTTCATCCAAATCAAATCATAATTTTTTTTGATTGGCCCTTTTGATGACCATTGTATCATCAGCATATTTACATGTCCAAACTCAATTTAATGTTAGTTGAAGTTTTAATTTCATCCAAATTAGTGTGACCTATGTTGTTTGCCCAATTGAATGAAATTTGAAAGAGAAAATGATATATCTTCTTGAACTTAAGTCTGAAATCCAAAATGTCATTAAAATTTGAGTTTTGAAATTCTATTCAATTTTCAGTGACAAAAAATATTCAATATTCAATATCTCCCACACATTACATCAAAAAAATCAAGAAATCACTTCCAATAAAATCCTCCTCAATGAGAGTTTTCCAACAATAGAATAATGTGTTTAGTGTTTAGGGTTTCCGTAAACACATTAGTTATGATTTTATGAAAATTTTAATGAGAACTTTCCAATGGTGCAAGGAGGGGTAGCCAAGATTTGGGAAATCTCAATGTGACAAACTGATTTTACTAATCACCCAATGTAAATAGCTCCAACATGAAAACGAGTTTTGTCGGTGTGAAATAGGATTTTATAAGGTAAAAGACAACCTGATAACAAACAAACAAAGCAAACAAACTAGCTTCCATAATAGGCTAGATACATAACTTTTTGTAGGTCATTTTTCTATTGTTGCTAGTAGACTTGCTCTAAAAAGAGAAAGACCTGTATATGCTCTAAAAGCTTAATTGGTAGGGTGTTCTTAGGAAGGGCTATTGCAAAAGCTTTGTTGTTCACAGACAAAAAAAGTGTAGGAGGACAATTTAACTTGGGTTAAGTATAGGGAGAGGCATTCAGTCAGGACATTTCGACAATTTAACTTGGGGTTAAGTATAGGGAGAGGCATTGAGTCAGGGCATTTCGCTCTGAATAGGAGGAACTTGGAAGTATATAGGAGCTTGCAATAGACAACAAAGGCAGCGCAAATACCAAAATCATCACGTGTTAAAACAAGAAACACAATTTATTTTTTCTTCTTTAGGGGGAGGGGAGGGGAGGGAAGGGGAGGGGGGGGGGTTTGTCTCTTTTGCTTTTTGCCCCTCATTTTTTTCTAGCAAAGTCAGGCCTTCCGGTGCTTCACACCCGTACCTTGGGTTTGATAGGGGCCTTATTGGAGGACAAGGACAAGGAGTTGGTTAAAAGTCTAACCCCAAAAAATGAGCTAAGATCCAATATCTCAGATCGAGAAAATGGATGACCACAAACAAAGGATTGGGTGTACAGTATCTCATCACCTTTCCTCTCACCTTCTCTCTTTCTGCCATGCAAAGAAGTTCTAGAAAAACAGAAAGCACTTTGATACGATCCATTTTTCAACAACTTGAAGCCCTGCCACTGTTTCTCCACGTATTGGGTCATAGGCATATTGAGGGTGCATATGGTATGTTATTACGTGTAATAATTCCTTGGCAACAAACAATTTAGCTTCTGAGAAGTGCCACCCCAAATATTCCATCATCGACCCAATGGGTGCCCCAGCATAATTTTTTTTTGATAAAAAAAGAGTGACCGAGCTTTACACATTGTAAAGCCCTTGGGGAGGGCGTTAACAGAACCCGAGTTGCACTTGACTTTGCCTCATGTGAGCCCTTATTCCAGTAGCGCCCTCCCCCTAGGGCCTTACCCACCATGTAAAGAACCACTAAAATTCCTCTAGCATATGTGGAGGGTGCCTTATCGTTAGTAAAATTTCTTGCCTCAATTGAGGATGTCATCTCACTTGTAACGTGTAAGGTGCCTCCTCTCCTCTCAAACAAAAATCACAGCCATCCATTTTATGAGCCAAATTCTTGAATGGGGTGATCTGGGGAATTCAGATCCCATGCTTGCTTCCTGCCTTGCACTAGGCCCTCATGCTTCCATTTGTGGCCTTACCCTACTCATAAAGCACGAGGAGAGAATTCATACTGTATGTGGAGGGCACCTTATATCCATGAGTTTCCTTCTTGGGATATTATGCCTACTCCCCAAGGGTCGGTGGGAATTATGCTTACTTATAGGTGTAATAACCCTCCCACTATTGAGGAGTAGGCATAAGAACCCTCCCATTCATACACCGGGTGATCTACATAGGTTTGGTTCATGATAAATTTTGCCTCATGCTTTACAATAGGTAAAGCCGATGGGTTGGGGACATTCCCAAAATGCGGGGCCACTATCGCCTCATGCTAGGCCTCTTATTTTGAGAATGCCCCCACCCTAGGGCTTTTACCTTAACACTTTATGGGTTTCCAATAGCTGATGCACAAATGGCTTTTGGGTCAGATAATCCAGACTCCATAATCCTCATCCATTATACTCCTTTGGTGCATGAGCTATTCAACTATACCTGCATGGCTATGGTTGAACCCATGTTTCTCTCTTAAATTGCATATTTTGTGGTGAACAACTCTTTTTTGTGCTGGCTATAAGTAGCCAAAAAGCTATACTGAATTTTTTTTAAATGCTATAATCAAGTGCCTTTTGAGATTTTCAATAGCCAGAATCCACCCAAAATGTAAGGAAAAATAATCCAGATTTCCATAAATGGTTCCAGTTTTATCCAAATTTGGCTAAATCTTGGATCTGTGGATCATCATCACCAATTTGGTGACATCAGAAATTTGACCAAAACCCATTGTAGGTACATTTCTTTAGTCAAACAATTTGTGCTGTACAATAATATTCATGGCATACTTTCATTGATTGGAAGAAGCTCAACTTTTAAGGTCTTGACTTCTTCACAACTTCCCAATTGAGTAGATATCCATTGTGTTTCTTCCTTAGAGTTCACTTGGTCGGGTACAAACTAGGTGAGTTAGAAAAAGCAAAATTTTTGACCTTACCCCCTCAAAGAATTTCAAAGACTTTTTATTTTCGGTGGCAACTATTTTGCTATTTTGCACATGCTTTGAAGTTGTAAAGATGTACTTGGAATTTTTACTTTTTTTTTTCCAATGGAAACTCTTTTTTTTGCCATTCAAATGAAATCAAACAATTGAATTGCTTTTGTTGAAAATGTAGGAATCTCGTTCATTTGAGACCCCTTTTTTAACCATATCATGTTGTCGTTTTAAGTGCTTATTGCAATGCACCATGGGTCCTAAAGGGTAACCTTTTTAGACACGTTTTTGGATACCTACAAACACATTCTTGCAATGGTTTGCATAGCGTGTGTGACACACACACCCTATGCAAACCAATTTGGTAGTATCACAAGTAATTAAGGGTTTTATATTGAGTTTTAATTATACATTTAGGTACTTATCTTGAAGTCCTCTTTTTAAAATATCAACTAGTGTAGCTTGTGGTGCCATTGGCCCAAGGGTGAAGAAGCTATCCAATTAATTTTTCTTTCCAAATTTTTTTTTGTGTGATTGAATTGAATTTCCATTGAAAAATATTCAATATCTTCCTAACCTTAGGTCTAAAATTATCCAAATTGCCTTCATTAAATCCTATTTTTTGAAAGAAATAACAAGACTATGCCCAAATTCCCTTATAATTTTTATTTTTGATTTAAAGAAAATTTCAAATGAAAGTATTGTTCAATATTCAATAATTTTTCTATCATGTGTCAAAACATTATGAAACCAACTCGGTGCAACAAAGGCTTTGCAAGAAAACCAAGAGTGTGGCAAGAAGCACCATGGTTTGGGAGATCTCTAACATGACAAACAAAACTAACTAAAAGTGCATTCACACTTGGTGTTAGGGACTCTAGTGTTGAGTCCCTAACACTATGCTAATCATTTAGGACTTACACCTACTTACCATGAACATTTTATATTAAGTTAACATTCACTTAACATTAAGCTATCACCCATTTAACATTGGGTGCCACCTAGGATGCCACCTAGATTTTCATTTAAAATTGACTTAACATCAAGTGTGAATGCACTGTTATAATTAACTACCTTTCCATAGATCATGGCTTGGTATAAATAATCTAAAAAGACAATTGTTCAAAGTGAAATTTTCATATTAATTATAAAAATCTATAGAAATCAATGTAAGAATCCCACATTGTGACATATTCCTTGTGAGAATCTAAAGAATGAACATATCCCTAATGTTACTTAAAAGACTTGTGTGTGTAATCATAGATTTGAACTTTGATGCCTTGATTTTTTGGTATTTTTTAAGTTTGGTTTTCAAAGGCCACATGGTTTGAACAAAAGTTAGTTTAGGCCAAAAATGGTGACAACAAGTTTTATGCATAGAATCTGCATGCAGCCAGTGAGATGAGATGGCTTAACATGCACTCAGCAGGGCTCATGCTTCTTCCTAAAGAAGGAAGGGGGGAGGAAGAGGTTCCCACCATGTTCTTAGTCTGTTCCCATTGATGTTCCCCAAGTTCTCAATGTGTTCTCCAAGGGTGTTACTAATGGTGACACACTTTTATCTCATATGGTTTGCCCAAGGTTTTTTCCTTCTCATCTACAGAGGTGGGCCAAAGGGGAGGCCCTAGTGTAGAATGTGATGCATTTAAAATAGAGCAGCTCCACCTTAAACCCACCCATAAACATGAAAAATGAGCCAATATGAGGCAATGTTTTTTTGTCAAACAACTTTATGCATTTTTTTAATCTTTAAAGCTATGATTTCAACCTATTCAAAGAATTATGGTTTTTAAAAAAAGGCCAATAATTTACCAGATTTTGAAATTTTGAAAATGAAAAATCATCAAATTTTTACAATAGGTTTTAACAGGTAGCCAAAATATAAAAGGATTCATAAATGTTTCTACGTTCATATCTTATTTATAGCCAAATTTGGCTACATCACAAAATTGAAAAAACAAAATCTCGGTATGAGCTGATATTTAAAGTCAATCACCTAGGCCAATCATTATAGCCGGCCAATTAGAAGCAATCATGTACCATACAAACATTGCATCATATGTAAATTAGCATTTGCTAGATCAAATAGTCATATCAATTATGTACTTCTTACAATGTATGTTGTGTAGGCCACCAATAGATTCATGTTTTGGGGAACTCCAAAGTTTTGCTTCATTAATTTGGCAATTGGCTTCATTAGTTTATAGAAAATGTCATTAAAATTAAGGCACTTGTTATATTCCCATTTCCACTAGAGATATAGGTTACAAGAGTGTAATTTTTGGCAAAGGATATCGGATAAGTGTTATGTTACCCTGCAGTTTTTGGCAGCCTAGAAACCTCACCATCTGGTCGTGTTTAATTTTTCAAACCTTCTTCAAGAGAAAGGAACCATGCAATGCACCTTTTGACAAAAGGTAAATACTTGTTGCCTAGGGTCGATTTCCACATTGACAAAAGGAAAATTTTATTTACTTTTCACAAATCAATTTGTTTTTAGAATGTGAAATTATTATTATTATTATTCATGATCTTTAATAGTACATTATGATATTGGCATATTAGTAGTGAAAATATTTAAATTATAGTGTGCAATATTTTTTAAGGTTTTCAACAGCTCAATTTAATATATTGTCATGCAACACTACATTGACGCTTACACCTATCATTGTCCACGAACAACATATCAAATAACATTCATATTTTGATGCATCATATCCTAGTGCAAGGAAATGGCCAAATTCTCCATGGCCATCAACATAAATTCTTGAAACAACGTTGTTTGTTGGTCACATGCTTAAAGCAAAATGACTAGATCATCTAAATTAAGTACTACCATCACATTCCAATGGATCAAACTTAAAAGCTCCGGATCATAACAAAACACAAAGAAGCATGGTGAAAAAGATGCAAGTAAGGCTTGTTGACTAAATCAATATCCATGGTTAATCATGGCAACTACAAGTCCTAGTCTTGTGTATGACCTTACTTATAACCTACACTTGCACAATCCATGTTTCGTTGTTTAAATTATTTGTTCAACTAACCCATCAACTTCAAGATGGTCTTGTGAAGTAGTTTGATAATTGATAAGGATTTTTCTCACATAACAACTCTTGAAATTCCTCATAAATTCCATCCTTGGTCAGTGAATACCTTGGCTAGAATGCCAAACCTATTATGCACCCTTTCAAGTAATGTGTATATAGTTCCTCTGATACTACTACAATTAGGCAATGACACCAACTCTACACACTTGAAAAAATGCTTGATAATAACCAAAACATAATGGTCGCATTAAATGGTCAACCTTAATGGGTTAGCAAAATCCCAATTCCACTAATAATTGAAACCCATAATGGGTAATGGCTATAATTGTGAGGTTAATGTGTTGAATGATGCATGTACTTGATCGTATATTGCACATTGTGAAATAAGCTTCTAAACTTGTATTGCATCCCCCACCATCAATATTGTGCGTGGAATAAACTATAAATTTGATGGACCCCAAAGTGGCCCAACTTGTTATGAAATGTCATATGAAGTTTTCACATTACTTTTGGGGAGGCACAATTTGCATTCATCCATCCTTCCACACCCATAAAAAGGAATTACCTTTTCATTTAAATTGTTTCACCCTATGCATAACACAATTGTGTTGTTTAAGGTTTAGAGGCTCTATTCACTTTCATTTTTAATCATATGAAAAAATCAAGATTTTCTTAAATGCAACTTAAGGTTGTGTTCCTTAACCCTCTCGAACACCACCTACAAAATGTTTAGCATGATCTGCTAAAATCAAACTAATGATAATGATGTCATCAATGGGGTTGTCATAATGTTTGGGCATCCATTAAGACACAAGGTGTTTACTTGGACATTGACATTGCCAACATCATGTTGGAATAAGGTCAACTTAGGTCAAAATAGGGTCAATTAGGCCATAGCCTAGATCGGGATCTCTATGGTAAGGTGTAAGGCACCAAAACTCACACCGTTCAATCACCATAAGCTTCATGGTGACCAAAACAATGTTGAATCCCCATAATCTATTGATGACTAAATCTATTTCAATCACTAGAAATTTGATCATTGCACAACAATCAAGATCAAACTATAGTAACATGGATTTAATGTTTTTTTAGCCAAATTTTCACTTTTTAAAACAAAATAGTTGGGAAATTTCAGGAAAAAGTTGGGTTTTGAATGTAAATTCAACCAAATTTCCTATATTTTGGCTAAATTTTACCAAATTTCTAGACAAAAAATGAAAAAAAAATGGTGAAAATTACCTTCCATTTGCATCCAAAAAATATTGCTTCAAATAAATATTTATTGATTCCCTTCCATTATTTGATGTTTATGTGAGCATTTTGTATCTTGTCACAATCACATGGCTTCTCTAACATGTCAAAATTTTGGCGAGGAAATAATTTGGTGACATGAAATGATGGAATGTATGTTACTACTTATGCCTTTAACATGTGCATAAGGAGAATCACAATATCAATGCAAATAAACCAAAATTCGTGAAATTTTAATCATGTTCAACAAAATGCTTAATGTTATTCAAATTTCAAAGATGGTTCACACATGACATCATAATTCCTTCACAAAACTTCATTTTATTAAATCAACAAGTCCAAAACATATCACTTATAATAATTCATACAAACTACACCAAATTGACATATGCACCAACTATAAACAATCGATGGCTACTTTTGGTAACATTCTTTAAGTAAAATCCAATTGTATGGAGGCCCCACAAACATGTGTTAAGCTTTTTACTATAAGTTAATTTAAATTAAATTATTCAACTAACCTTAAGTTATACCTTTAAATTATTTTATTTAAAATTAATATATCTTATTTAAAGTTATATTTTAGGTTATTCAAGGTCATTATACTTTATGTTATTATAAGTTATTTTATCCTAAGTATAACCATTTAAAATAATCTAAAATATAATATAATGACTTAAGGTAAAATAACATATAATAACCAATAATAGCCTATGAAAAATAATTTTAAAAAACCTACAATAAAATAACTATTAATAACTTATGATATAATAATCATCAATAATCATAATATAACTTTAAATAACCAAAAATAACCACCAATGACCATGAATAAAATAACCAAAATATCCACCAATAGTCACCAATATAATAATTAATAATAACCATTAATAGAATAGCCACTGATAACCATTAATAAAATTGTCACTAATAGACACCAATAAAATAACCATTAAATGCCACCAATAACCATTAATAGCCACAAATATAATAACTACCAATAGCCATTAATATAATAATCATTAATAATCACCAATAGAATAATTATTAATAGCCACCAATAATATATATATGCACTAATAGAATAGACATTAATAACCACTAATAGAATGATCACAAATAGTCTCTGGTAATATAGCTTAAAATAACCAATAATAACATAAGGCGAAATAGCCTTTAATAGCCAAAAATAACCAACAATAACTTCAAATAGTAAAAAATAGCCTAAGATGAAATAACTTATAATAGCCAAAAAAACTTATAATAATTACAAATAATTTAAAGTGAAATAGTTCACAATAGCCAAAAATAACATAAAGTAACCAAAAATAACTTATAATAGTCAAAAATAACCTAAGGTGAAATAGCTTAAAATAGCCAAAAGTAACTTAAAATAACCAAAAATAACCTTGGGTGAAATAATTTAAAATAACCAAAAAAACTGAGAATAGCCATAAATAATCGTAAATAATGTAAGGTGAAATAACTTAAAACAATGAAAAGTAGCCCTAGAATAATTGAAAGTAGCTTAACATAAGTAGTATTATTATATTAACAAAAATCTTATCCATTTATTAAACATTTTCTTTTTCAAAAGAATGGTCATTGAAATGTTATTGAATAGTGATATTAATAAATAAATAAAATCTTACACTTTCAAAAATAATAATATATAATTATGTACATTATTGAAAAAACTTTCAAATTAAACTTTAATCATTTCATTTGAACAAAATTTCAATAAGATATGAATTCTCAAAGTTTATGTTTTTGTAATGTTTAAAATGAGGTATTTGATAAATAGAATGCAATGTTACACATTATCACAACAAGGGTGGTGACTTGATGGTAAGGGTATTTACCTCTATCCTAAATGTCAAAAGATCAAATTTCACAAATGGTGTGTTTGTGGTCAATAGTGGTATGTTGATTGAATATTCTCTTATGTAATTCCCTATAGTACATGCCTATTTAAGTTGATTACTTGACCTATGTAATTAAGCTAAATTTTTAACCTAGCATGTGTAATGACACATGTCAATAATTCATAAGCTGAAAGTAATGAAATTATCAATAATATTAAATATTACATTAAATATTTAATATTTTAAATTCAATTGATTTTCTTACAACGTAGTTAATTAGCTAGCAAGTGAAATGGCTTGGTAAATTTACATTTCATTAAATACCAGTGGACCAATGCATTATCTACAACAACTAATACCTATTCATTAAGGGTTTTACTAGTTTCACCATGGTAAAAATGTCCAAATTCATTCAAAATCTAATGAAACCCATAATGAACTAAAATGCATTTTGGTGTAGTGCATACACATCAAAAAAATAATTAAAATTGTGTTTTCAAACCACTATATATAAAAAATGACAACTAAAATGAATTTTGATCACCATCAAACAATTGGAGTGGGTTAAAGACATTTTGATTGCTTGATGGCAACTAAAGTTCATTTCCATCACCTTGGAATGGGTTTAAGGTTCAAGATGGTGATCAACATAGGATCAATTACCACAGTTCAATCAAATTACAAAATGCAATTGAACCTATATAAGTTACCATCCCACAACTTGTCCATCTTCATTTTTTGTCCAAGTATTAATATTTCAAATTTGAATGTCATTTAATAATGATGGATAACATGACTATAAAGGAAAATTTGATGGGACCAAAATGATTTTTAAAATTTTGTTTAAAATCAACAACATGAAGCAATTAAAAAATGTTGTCATGGGATGAGTGTTACCCCCCCCCCCCCCCCCCCCCCTTCTTTTAAAAAAAAAAAAAGATTTTTTTTGCAAAGATGACCGAGTCTCGAATAAAAAAAAATATATA
>Ga0116231_10000587_pt1 | contig 65635 bp, 59 predicted proteins | sample S1TSphgellanicum_2_FD_89695 | JGI IMG/M metagenome (GOLD analysis project Ga0116231, IMG submission 89695) | Host-associated microbial communities from peat moss isolated from Minnesota, USA - S1T2_Fd - Sphagnum magellanicum MG | ecosystem: Host-associated > Plants > Peat moss > Unclassified... | reverse complement strand
GAGTCAATTACAACATATAATCACCCTTTTTAGGTCAGTGCGAGTCAATTACGACATATAATCACCCTTTTTAGGTCAGTGCGAGTCAATTACGACATATAATCACCCTTTTTAGGTCAGTGCGAGTCAATTACGACATATAATCACTCTTTTTAGGTCAGTGGGAGTCAATTACAACATATAATCACCCTTTTTAGGTCAGTGCAAGTCAATTACGACATATAATCACCCTTTTTAGGTCAGTGCAAGTCAATTATGATATATAATCACCCTTTTTAGGTCAGTGCAAGTCAATTACGACATATAATCACCCTTTTTAGGTCAGTGCAAGTCAGTTATGACATATAATCACCCTTTTTAGGTCAGTGCAAGTCAATTACGACATATAATCACCCTTTTTACGACCATAGGTGGGGCTGGGACGACAATTTCACACTCTCTCTTGGATGGGAGAAATGGTGATCGAGGTTCAAAGAGGGGATGTTGGTGGTCGACCACCTGCTCCGTTTATTAGTCAAGAGAAGATGAAATCTTTACTTTTGCAATTATGGCAACAATGTACATTGGCTCAGCTCAAGTGCATTTTCAAGTGCATGGGGGTAGGCTATGTGGGTGTTTGAATTTTATTGTAAGCCTATATATGCATATCAATGTTGGTTATTCAATATAACTAGTGATGAAAATAAGCTCTCAACATTATTCTTCTTACAACATTCTAAAATGGTATTCATTTTTATCAAAAAACAATGTTGTTGCGCTCACAAAACCATATCAAATTGAGCAACCAAATTGTTTCCATATAGCACGTGAAGTCTTTTTTAAATGTCATCACAACATCCATTGTCACAACATATATGAAACTTATAAATGGATTTATAACTTTCATTTTTGTTAATTATTTTTTTCTTCAAAAGTGGCACATGGTGATTAGCTTGCTAAAATAATGAATTGTGGTATAATAAGAAAAAAAAGAAATTTTTTTAACAATTTTTTTTAAACCCTATATTTGGGATTTTTTTAAAAGCCTTTTTGAAGAAAATTTATTTACAAATTTTCAACCTTGTCATTTCACTATGCATATATAATGTCTTATTTTGCTTTAAAGAACAAGTTTTTGGATAACTCAAATATGATGGTTGAAAGTTGATCTCCATGGGATATATGTTATTAATAATTATATTTGGATATTGTGGACCCTCCATGTGCCAAAAATGACTATAACCTACAAATACCCACGTATGCTTAGGTCCTAGGGAATAGCCATAAGTTTTCTTTTCTTTGGCAATAACATGCTTGCATCATATTCATTGTTCAACAACTAGGGTTTACAAAGCAAAAAAACACAAGTTGCAATATAGATTGACAACTTGTACCCAATGTATGTATTAACATCATTTTCTCACACATTCCCAATGCAAGAGGTAAAAATTGGCATAATATTTAGTGGGTGTACTAAATTGAATTTCAACTTGTTTATTATCACCTAATTGCATTTTTACTTTTTTCCAAATTATGGAAAAATAATAATTAAACTATATTTGCATGATTTGTATGATTTAATGCTTTCGGAACAACTCACAGAACAATGTCGATAGCAATATCATGAACTTATTGTGAGATGACTAAATCGGTGTTAGAAATAATAATTGTAATATGATTAGATAGGTATTGGAACCAAGACATAAATGTATTTATATTAACACATTAGCTTGGTAGAGTCCATGGTCAAAAAAAAATTTATGTCATTTGTTTGGAGTTATTAGAAAAATCAATGTTTAGTTGTTTACTTTCATTGGTTTATATATATTTCAAAATAGAGATTGAAAAAACATGTAAGCTAAAAAACCATGGTGGATCAAAATTCTTTTGAAATATCAATACAATTAGTATGAATGCCACAATGTTTTCCACCCACACACACACACACACACATAGAGAACTCAACACAACAACATGGGGTAAGCAAAGAACTTCCATGTGGTTTTGGAGTAAAATAATTTAAATAATCATTTGACAAATACTATGCATTAGGTAGCCCAAGGTAGTGTGTATGAAAAATTGTGGACCACTATCACAAAGGCTTCAAAGCGTAAGATAGAGAGTTCAATAGAGAATAACAAAAATAAATAAATTGTAATTTGGCAATTATGAACTTAAATAAACTTTTTTTTTGAAAAGCAAATGATGTTGGTCACGTTATAACTTAGGGACAATACAATTGTTGACATGGAAGGTTGCAAACATCAATTGCTATTATACCATCACACATGAAGATTTTTTTCCCCATATTTATTTACTTGATGCATATTAAAAAAATGTCAATATATATAACATTTTTTCATGTCATTTTATTGCTTCCAATAAGCACAATGTGATGGGTCAATGTTGTCAATTTGTACTATGTAGTTGCAACTAACCTCATGCAACCTTGATGTGCAAACAAAATTCCTTAGATGCATTAAAAGAAAACTTAGGCACAATCCCCCCCCCCCACAATGAAAAAAATAGTTAAAAGTTGTATTGTGACAACTAAGTGTTGTGGTGTTGCAAAAGGTGTAATGCATCCCTTCCAAAATGCAACCATTGTGGGGTACGATACAAACTTGCCAATTATGTTTTCTATAAATTATGAAATATGTTGCATTCTAAAAAACAAAAGTAATATAAGGTATCAAATATTTGATGATTGTAATCAAATTTTTAAAAAATACAATACATGTTAGATAATTTTGAATATTAAATAATTATAAGGTGGATGAAAATATTAATACTAAACCCATAAAAATATCTATTTATATTAGGTGCTTCATATAATATACAAGGAGTGGCTTCTCTAAACATGTTGCATGGATTGGCCATAAAAAATAATGTGTGTTGGTAGAATTCTACTATAGAAAGAAAACATATAATGTATAACATTGACAAGAAAACAAATGGTGTAGTTATGACATTTATCAAATGACATTAGTGTGGTACAAACTTGTCAAAAAAAATTCGTGGTGATTTTAATTAGAATGCCATTTAACTTTTGCCCAAGCTAGAAGACAATGGATGCACCAACCACATATGATAAGCAATCTTTAAAAATGATAATTCATAACCATGGGTACAATATCAATGACAATCGAATTGCAAATTAAACATTTTGACCAAGGTGTTCATTTTCAACAAGTTCAGTTGCTTTCGTTTCCCATGGCAACTCACAAAACTCATTGGACATTAATAATTCAAAAATTGCATTTATCATCCACTATCACAACAAGTGACAATGTTGCTTTTATGTTGAACACTTCATAGATGATTTGATGGCCAATAGCATTCATGAATATAAGTAATTGCATGTAGAATTAATCTTGTGACAACTTTTATGGTTTCTACAAACTTGGTCATCTCATTACTAACCTTTAAACATCAAGGAGGCCATTGTGGTTTAGTTACATTTCCCTTAAACAAGGAGACCATTTTGGTTTAGCTACCTTTCAAATTACCCAACATCCATAGATTGAGAAAGAAATGTGTGTGGCTTGTAAATGCCACACACAATTGGTCTTTCATGCTTATGCAATGAAATTTTTGTGAAAAAAACTCAAACCCTCAAAACATTATCAGAGGTTGGAGCATGAGAAAATCACCAAGCTCTTTGCAACACACTTGAATAAACTAATATTGCAATCTACCTTGTATGTGTTTACAAAAAACTAAGCATGTCATTGCCAACCTTTCTTTCATTCTTGGAGTTGTTCATTAAGAAAATTAATTTTTTTTGTTGTGGAAAACATCAATTGTTTGGGCTAGCTTGATAGGTGAGTAGTAACTTAAGGATTGGAATAATCGTGGTTGAAATTTCAAACTTTGTTTTTAGAAAGTGTTATCACCCTAAGCTCCTTGCAAATTTGGAGCATTGGTTTAAAGATGACCAACAATAGTGCATTGATCATGCAACAAGTGTTGGTGCTTGTTGATGAGCTAAAATTGTTGAAAGTGGAAAAAACAATGAAAGTTTTTCGCCAATACAACCGAGTCCAAAAACAATTCACTTTTTGTTTGTTGTTTATTGCATGGTTGCTTGGGTTAGTAAAAAAGAAACACAAAGGGGAAAAAGGGAGTTCTTCGATAAACTCAATTGCATTCTTAAAGAAAAATGGTGATTAGACAAGCCAACTATAGAATCAACACATGGAGTTCAAAGGCTAATGCAAATTCACCACAAGCATTTTGAAGCAAAAGGGGTTGGTGAATTCTCTACATAGGAAGATGACAATGATTTTTAAAAAATAGTTAATGGTAAATGGCAAAAAAATTGAAGCAGAGGGCAATGGTGAAAATTTTCAAGCTTCAATCCTTGGTGGATTTGTAGTGATCAAGGTGATGGTAGATGTTTGCAAAAACAACTTGGCAATGGTGATTTTGGACAAGCAAAGGATGGCGATGGTTTGAATGAATTTTTTTCCCCAACCACTTCCTCAAGTTTTATTTCATAAAAGATTGCCATAAAATATTTTAGTGGTGGAACTGTTTTAAAAATCCATCAAAATATAAATACCCCTTTTTCATATTTTCCTTTCAACCCCCTTCCATGAGCTTTATTCACATACATCATAAGAAAGCATTTGTGATTTGAATGGTGATGGAGCCAATTCATAATAAACCCACTATTCAAAATTTCAAAAGACCTTTGCATTTATTTCTTCTTGACCCCATCCACCAACCCCTTTGCTCCCTTGGGCTTGTTTTCCGAGGATTGCAAGAAAATAACCATTACCTTCCTTGATTTTTCTCTTGACTTCAAGGTGCAACTCACAACCTTTAACCTTCCCTATTTTTCTCTTGACTCTAACCACATTAAAAAACAAGAACATCACTACAAAGCTTGCAATGATGCATGTTCAAGTTGCACCCTCATCACCCTTGTTATTTTACATGGCCCCCCTTCATTTAATTTGGTTTCACAAAAAAATCTATAAATATCAAAAAATGCAATGGAAGTCCAATTCACAACATGTGAATTTCATAGGTTTTCATAGGTTCTACCTCCAATGATGACCTAAGGCTTTTGATGATGGTGATGTGAACATGCATGAAAGTTTGTAGAAAGGAAAGCAAATCCTTCTAAGTTTTTCCCCAATGAAAAAATATAAGTAATTTATAGTGAAATGTTTGTTTACATGATTTTGTTAGAATAAATTGCTAATCATCTTGCTTTGTTGTAAACAAGAGGAAGGAATCATCCCCCTACAAGGTATGAATCCCACATTCCAACATTTCTTGTAGGTGATAATTCTTGAATAAACCTTATATGCATTGAAAACTTTGTTAAGATGTTTTCCTATTTGAGAGTGGATGTGTAGCAAGAAGTGTTTATGATTCTATTAAAAATGATGTCTGATAATGCATTGTTTGCTTTGAATATTTGTGAAATTAGAGATTTAAACCTTGTTGATCAAACTAGTTTTCATGAATTTTGGATAAACAATGTGCCATTTGATAATAGACCACAAATATCACACTTTGATATATTTGAGAGGTTTCATGTTCTTCTTTTTAATTTACGGTTTTGATATGTAATTGGACCTTATAGTGAAATGCTCAAACATGTGATTGATGACTTATTTGAAATTGCAATACTAATTAGGTTTTGGGGGAAAAGTGATTACTAAATTTTATGACCCACATGAAGCCATTCATATGATTTCAACTTTTTTATTCCATCCATGGCCATGTTTTGATTGAAAGAATTCGTGTTTAAATACATAAATGAAGATGACATTCACTTTCAAGTTCCAGTTTGAGTTTGGGATTACAAACTTGTGTTTCCATCTCATGATTTATCCTACAAATCTATTGAAGATTTTAACTATGCTCTTGCCTTGTCTTCTAGAAATGTTGAACTCAATGGTAAAGTTGATAACATGTGGTTGGCTTTCACCTACATTGAAAAATGACATTTGGATTGGCATTTTGCAACCTAAGAAATGGGACTTGAATACATGTGATTGTAGGCAATGAAAAATTCGCCACATGAAAACTTGTTTGCACTAACCTTCATAAAGGACAATTTGCTACTTTGACCATTGATATAAAGAGAGGATGAAAAGGCTAATTCTAATACCACATGCATGCTTTAGGTGAAATTACTACATTTCCTAGTTTGACAATGTAAGCCAAATTGCATTTTATCCATTACTTTCATTATTATTAATCCTACACATTCCACATTTGTTATTGAATGGCATTTGACAAGTTTGATTGATATCCCAATAGTCCAATTTTAGTCCACTACCAAGAACATATATGTACAAAATCAATGTGTGATACCAACTTCATGGGTATTATACCTTGTTTGTTCAATTGACCATTGCCATATTTGATTGACCTTTTAGGTTCAACTCATGAGGCTAGGTGTTAGACTTATTTTCGTGGGTGTTTCTAACTTTGCTTATTTCATTTGCATGCAAGTTCATGTAATAGGTCATATTCATCTTTTTGTGCATTGCAAAAAATTATTTCATCCAATGATAACTTTGAAATACATTGCATTTGATAGGGTCAATTCATTTATTGAAATTCATTTCATACATGGAAGTCCATCTAGTGACGTCCCTACATCCATCAAAATTGAAATAATTGTATTGGGTATATATCACCAATGGAGGTGCATCATGTCTAATGGTAATTCAACTATTGGGTCCTTGTTTATCCCCAAATCCACCAATTTATTTGCACAAATATCATTCATTCATTTATGTTCAATGATGCAATGAATCACAATGTTCATAGATAGTATAAATTCAATGAATCACAATGTTCATAGATAGTATAAATTCATTCATTGAAGTGCAAACCATGCCATCAAATTCATCCATCAAAATTTCATTTGTCAAATACATTTATTGTTATATACATCCCACTTCTTTCCACAAAATTCATCGATCATATTTAAAAAAATTTAAGTAGATAAGTGGACCAAACATCCATTTCCATGACAATTCATTTGGAATTGTATTTATGATTCATCATATATTGAATTTCATTTGGTGAGTGAATATAACCATGTTGCATTAGGAATATCAAGAAAGATTGAGATTCATGTTGGGCAATACCTTTCATGATTACTTTTGGATCTTTGAATTTGTGAGTCTTTATATAATAAATTTTGATTTAATGGAATACATATTTGATGCATTTTTATGTTCATCAAAACTCATCTAAATGCATGAATACACAATTCATCCATGGAAGTTTTCTGTCTCATTTAGACATGAAATATTTTCATGTGAAAGGAGGTAATTCCAATTCTAACAATACAAAACAAGAAATGGGTTCTCATTCAAACTAGTCTTGCCTAGTCCTAGAATTTGTCTAAACTTTATTTGAATTAATGTTTATTGAAAATTTGCAATTTCAAAGAGAAAATGTCAAATGTCAGACTTTGATGTCTATGTATATGTGTATTTCATCATTTAATTGGGTTGTAAATTTTTGAAGGGACAATTTTTTTCACATGTTATTGTGAAACTCATAGTTTGTATCAAACACGACTTCCCAAATGATCATAGGACATTGTGATGTGTGCGATGATTCAAATAAGGAATATAATTAAATCATTTTTTATATTTAAAGATCAATTGAGATTTTCAAATTTTAAAGGGGTTTTAAAGTGTAAGGTAAGAGGCTTTCCCGATGTAATAAATAGAATTAAGATGGAAAAAAAATTGTATTCAATAGTTTCACCATGATTGAGAAAAATCCATCATGACCATGCATTACAAAATATGAAAATCCATATGCTTTTTTATTGTTCATTGAGAGAAATTAACAAAGATATACGAGCCTAAGTTTTTTGGAACCAAGTAAAGGTAAGGGTATATAGGTTATGCACAAAAATTCCAATGTAAATAAGAAATATATATATTTTAAAACAACAACCATATTCAACAATTAATCACCATAACTAGGATAAATCCATCATAACCACATTCATTGCATAATATGGGAAATACATACGTGCTATATGAAAATTTTGACATATATCCCTCAATTTAACTCTAGTCGAAACAATTACCCTTCCACGATTTCGTGTAAACCTTGACTATATACTAGCCTAGGTAAAATAAATTTAGGGTAAGTCCCAAGTATTTACAAGTTAAGTAGGCTAATAAAGAGGTAACCAATTTTGTTTGAAGAACTGGAACTAAGTCAATTGTAATTCGATTTGTTTGGAACCAGAACCCAAGGTTTTTGTTAAAAGTAAAGAAGCACCCCACATAAAAGAGAGAAGCCCCTTCCCCTCCCATCCACCCAAAATGAAGAACAAATCTGTAGTGCTTTTGAGTTTGGTCAAGTGAACTTCGGTTTCATTGGGGAACATGGGAGGGCCTGGGAACATTAAAAAAACTTGTGGGAAAAAAAGTATGTAAAAAGAGTTGTCTTTCCTTGATTGTGTGTAAATACACATTAGATGTGCATTTTTTGAGCATTATTTCTCCCTCATCCCAAGTCCAAATGGAGCATTTTTTTTGGATTCATGAACCTCATATGGATGCTTTCTATCTATATTAGAAATCCTTATGGCTTCTAGCTATTCAATGGGAAGCTTTTTAGAGTTATTTGTAGCCAAAAATCTTTTTCAAGGATGGCTACTACTTGTGTTGATGACCTTGAAGGAGAATCTTCAAAATGGTTGAGCTAAGATACATCTTGAACATTAGGACCAAAGTTCACTAAGTTTTGAAAATGGGGAGAATTGTCTCCAAAACCCACTGGCATGCAATTACATCTTAAACAAGAGGATGAATAAATTGTTCAAATGTTTTTCTAGCATTGAGCTTTGTTATTTGATTAAGACATATTATTACTCTTACATGTCATAGAAAGACAAAAATACACTGAAAACAGCTCTCACAACCAAGGTTTTCTTTATTCAGTTTTTTGAGGTATTTTCAAGTGGTGACAGAAATAAATAAATAAATAAATAAATTGGTGTCCAAATTGCCAAGCTACTGCAATATCTGGACTAACTAAGAGCATCTCCAGCGGTGCTCAGAATGTGATCCTGCACGGTAAAATTGGATGAACCAAATTCAACATATGCCGGTTTGACTCAGGGAAATGGTTTTGGCTCAGCATAATTGCACATGTTGCCGTGGCAGGTAAAAGCCGCAGCAAAGCTGTGCACCTGCAGAAAAGAGTGTAAAAAATATGATCTAACTGCTGCCCAGTGTTTGTGATTGGCCCATCATAATGATTCGTCCAGGTGGTTTGCTATTAGTACTCCCCAACCTATTTGCTGTCCCGGTTTCAGTTTTATTGGTGGGGTTGCAAAAGAGTACATAACTAAACTTGGATGTGAAAAATATTTTCGCAGGGTCACATAATGAGCACCGCTGGAGATGCTCTAATCTCTCTAAGTTATGATACCTGCCCCACAATAGTTCAAACCTGTGCTCACTATTGTGATAAATATGTTTGAGCTTTTGGTGTAACAATTTCTTGATTGGTGCATGAAATTTGGTTTTCTTGTAATCCTTTCTCACAAGTGTGATAGAACAAGGAAAGAAGGGGGGGGCATTTTGTACCTTATACCAGGGTCAGTTTCGTCATTAAATAATCCTTAAAATAGTTAAATGATTTTTTGTGAAAATATGAAGCTAATTTGTGTGTTGAAAACAATCAATAATTATTGTAGGCTACAATCTGAATAATTTCACTGCTCATATGAGGATAAAATAGTAGATCATGAATATGTATTAAATTATAAAAATTATAAAAACCAATTAGTTTTTTAAATATATATATTATTCATTTTGTCAATGTGGAAGCTGACCCTAGGGTATGGTATTTTAGTGTTGTTGGAAATGGCCTAAATGACCAAATCCTCGTGACTACACCAGCTGGAATTTCCTTGCTTTGGGATAAAACCCCAACTCCAATAATAGTGGGGTGGTTGGGCTCACTTTTGGTCAAAGAAAAACAAACAAAATGGCAAAAAACATATTAAATGCCCTCATTTCCTTTTGGCTTAGCCACATCCCTCCTGGCACTCCTCCCCATTTTTTCTTTTGTTTTTTCTCTTAAAGCTTTCCAATATTCCACAAGCATATATATATATATATATATATATAGCCTTGGTTTTTCTTCTTCTTTATTGTTTAAGCTACCATCACCATTGACAAAGTTAAAAATATGCCTTCATTTCTCTTCTTTGTTTATATCAAAAAAAATTTGTAGTGTTTCATGTCATAAATAAGATTTTCTTTCTTTCTTCTTGTTGTTCCTATCATAGAAGAATGCTTCTTACTATTGTTAAGGGAGTTTGAAGCTCCCTCCCTTGTTTTTTATATTATTTGTTGTTGTTTCTAGGGAAGATTCAACCCCTTCCTCCCCCTTTTTGATTGTTTGATGTTGGGAGAACTCAAAATTATGTTTTTTTTTAATGATGTGTTATTGGGGTAGTTGGCATTTGTTTTCCCTAACAACCTACCATGGATAATTAATGACAAAAAAATAATTTTTAAAAATGAACTAAAAAATTGTTTTTCAGGATGGCACCTTGGAAGAAATTTAGATTTCAAGGAAAAACCCCAATTAACTTTGATTAATAGTAGAACCACTATAACAAACAAGGAACAAACATATGTTCTAGGTGTTCCAAGTACTAATGCAAAATGAAAACAAATGAATATCACATACACATTCCCTCCTAAATGTACATTTCTTGTCACACATCCTTATGTGATGGATTGTGTTTCAAGCATTTAATTTTTTCACATTTGTTTCAAATGCTAGGGTTTAGAGATTGATCTAATTCCATCAACATTTCAAATAAAAATTCTTGAGTTGCCATTGGTGGCACCCCACCCCATTTTTACTCTCCATGTGAAAATGGGGGAGGGTTATTTTTTTAATGAATTTTTGTTGAACAATACTTGTATGTTTAAAAAGGATTTTCTTTCACATAATACAATACCCACATTCATAATATAGCATGGGTTTAGGGTTTAAGGTTTGTTTGCAATACTTACATCATGTTAACGATTTAATTATTAATCTATATGCAATAGCCTCATCTATTTCAATGCACATGTTTTGTATCCAATACTTACATTTTTTATTGTGATGTTGTGATTGTTTATAGACTTAGTTGTGAAACTTGAACTTTCACGTGAGGAAGCTTATGATGAAATTGAAGGTGATCATGAAAAAGTTTTGTTTAGAGATGCAATGGAGCATGTTACATGGGTTCACAAGGAATCAAGTCAATTTGCAATGTCAATGCATGCATCAATTCTTATGTGAGTAAGTGGTTGCTTCATCAACATTTAGACAAAACACATATTTCTCACATGGAGGTGGGTAGATTTGAGCATCCTTTTACTCATCCTAGGGGGTTGAGGTAACAAACTATCAATCCATGAATGTTCGTATTTTGAACAACCCCTAAAACAAGGCTAATGTGCAACAAGGAGGAAACAATGGATTGGGTGGAAGGGAAGTCGAAATTAAGTGGGATCAATTTCAAGTTGAAGCACAATGTTTAACAAGTTTGATGACCTTTAGTTGTATGGTTAACTTTTAACAAGTTGTTAAACTCATTGGCATTCCTACATGAGGTGTGGGGTTCATTCAATGTAATGTTTTTCACAAAATGAAAAAAACAACATGCATTTTTAAACAATTTAGATGAACAAGGTTACCTGTGCAAAGCACTTCATGATTGCATGGGATGCCCAAAATTGGAAATTGGAATCCACCACGGGCAATAAAAAAAAAGGAGATGTAAGCAATATGCAAGTATCATGAGTAGAAAATGATTCATGGCCAATAAATTTGCAAACATTTAGTTTGTTAGTTTTTACATTATTTTTGTCCTCCAACTAAATCACAGCACTAATTGTTTTTTTTTTGGTTAAACTAAGTTTTGAAGCACAATGAAGGAGCTCTTTGTGGTAAATGCAATCCAGTTTGCATTTCAACACCACCCACTTTTCATCCATCACCATACTGCAAATACTATAGTAACAATGACAACCTACTTGAAGAACATGGCATCTTTGATGACTCATTTTCCTCAAATGTAGGTGCACATTTTTATATTCTCACTTGAACATTTTCATACATATTTATAACTTTCCATATCAGAAAAAGTCAATCCTATTTTGTGAACCTTGATTATCTTATGCCATATTGCACATATTTGGCATACCCCAACCACAACAAATGATTTATATTAATCGTAAAACCAAATGTAGCAATACCAAACGAACAAGAAGAAAACATTGACTATGGCCACAACAAAATGAACAATACCCTGATCGATGAAAGTTTATGGGTCATTGTTAGTATGATGCATGGCAAGGTCTAAATATGCATGTATTGCAAAATCTTACTCCTTCATCAATTAAATTATTTTGATTGCTTCTGGTCCAACAAATGGAATACCCACATTCATTCCCCTAAAATTATTGATACCTTTTTGTTCTTCACCAAACATGTGAGAATTGCAAGAACTTAATATTTCTTTTATCTAAGTTCCATTGTGGGTGCCCTATGTATCATGGCACCATACAAAGATATTGTGAAAAATTGATCCACTATCATTTAAGTCCGCATCACATCACAATTGGTCGATTCTATGCAATATCTCCATGAATGTTGTTTCACGTATTTTCCTACTAAAGGGATAAGAGGAAGACTTCACTAAATGAAGTTGGGCTAGATGAAGTTGGGGGAGGGTTACATAATGCATATGCAATACCCTCAACTCATCTGTTGCCAATGACATTGTGACCTTGGTGGGTAGGTATTAAGAGAAGCTCAAGCAAATATCAATCTCATGCATATTGCAATACTCTCATTGGTCACTGGTGGGATCACTATCTTGGTGGATCTTTTAAGTAGGTAGGTATGTCATCATTCAGGGAGGAATAGATCGACGCCTCATGCGCGTGTTAGTTTGTAGGTAGGTGGGTGTGGTTGGATTTGAAAAATTAAAAGAAGAAGGAAGGAAGGACAAGGTTGAGGCAAAAAAGAAAACAAAAATCAAACTATGCTATCCACCTGAGTGGGTAGCATTGGAATAGGAACCAAGGCAAGATCAGTGGCCATCCAACCACATACATCCCCAACTACTGCAGTCATGGGGGCTGCTTCACTCTGGCCCCCAATATCAGTTGGAACTGGCCTTCAATATCAGCCCTGATTTATTTGCCCCTGCCTCTCAGGTTGTTCTTTGCAATATAGAAAACCGCCCAACACTGGTAAGCACTAAGAACTAGAACAAAGAACGTGGTGCCAAGATTGTGATGCACGCAGCAAGCAGGCCAGTTCCAGTAACAGCCAGATTTAATCCACTTCCAATTTGGTTTCAGCTTCAGCTTCTAGACAAATACTTTTACACAGAGAATATTACCCCAGTGAAACTTGTGAGTTGTCAGGAGGAATACAAAGTTCTTAGTTAGTTCTCAATTATGATCCTCAAGTACTTGACAGGGAAGAGAAATAAGGAGCTGCCTGGCCATTACCAGTCTTGTTGAGCATCTTTGAAAAAAGTTGAGTGCATGTATGTCTTTTTGGGCTGCCATTATAAACAGGCTATTGTGAGATACTGCATGCAAAAAAATGGTTGCAAACATATTCATCGAGTAATCTCAGATCCTTCCCCTTACTGGGAATAGCAAAGACCTCTTTGTTCTGATCCGAGGATGTGATTTGTTCCTTTGCCCCTTAGTCGCTCTCTTTGGGTTTAGCTCTCCTGGCTGGGACATGGGTTCTCTCTCTCTTTGTTCCTTCTTTTACCCTTTTGTTGGATGCTTTGTTTAATGAAGGTTGTCAGGGTTTTATCATCTTTCTCCCTTACTGTCCTATTTTCAACCCATAGAGGATATTGCCAAAAAAATCGCCCTAATTTTCCAGAAACTTGAATAACATTGCCAACTTTCTAGGATAGGTTCCAGCAAAGTAGCCAAAATATGAAAGGACTATTAAAATGTTCTATGGTGAGATGCAACATCGAAAAGAATGATTGATTATTATGTTTCTTCTTGAGTATGTGTTGGTCTGATGCTGTGTCCCAAATTTCTCGCTAGGGATAAAATTTGGGCATGAGACCGAAAAGCTTGGAAAGATTTGAACTTTGAACTTCTTGTATTTCCCAATGGTGTAGTGTATCTGGACTAAGTAATCAACATCCTTAATATCAGATCTACACACTTATTTATCAGGAAACCATTTGATCATGGAGTAACATAATTATTTAATAGAGGGGAGTTTAATGCCCATCTTCTGTGAAATAGTATTGGAATTTGGAAGGCCTTGAGTGACAAGAAAGGAGGATGTTAAATTAGCAATGGGTCCTTATTGCAGACAGCACAAAAGTACTGCTTTTTTATTTAAAAATTGTTTGCCCTTAGCCTGATCCATCTTTTTGAGAAATAGATGAATGATGCCCAGCCACGAATTTTGGGTCCTATTATGCACACTTGGAGTGTTTTATAGACATTATTACATGCCTCAAAGTGTGTATAATAAAACACAAAATTTGTGTATGGGCAGCACCAAGATGTGTCTGCTCATCACCAGACACATCTTGGTCCTGCAGTTAGGGAGAAGAAGAAGCAGAGAGTACAAAATGAGGACCCATTGCTGATTTAACCCTGATTTGGTTTCGTTTAAACATTACAAATTTAAAGGTTCATGTCCCTGCAAAGAGTACATCTGGGTATCACAATTCAAATTAACAAATTCCTGGGTTGAATATAAGGTAAACCAGCTGGTGAGCAAACACTTAAGCGCCTAGGGCAGGCTGAATCCAAGGGGAGGGCTTCATTGTTTTTGGTATCCAAATAAAACTTGAACCCCGTCTATTGACGCATTGGACACTCTAAAAACCCATAAAAAATGGAATAGAATTGAGAAATTTACAGCCCCCCAAAGTACAGGGGGTCAAGAACTCAAAAAAAAACAAACCATTGAACACTACAAAGGCTGGTTCCCAAACACTCAAAAAAAATCCTTGTGTGTTGCTTTGTTGCTATTAAAGTTTAAAGATGATTTGTAGAAATTGATGTGGTGTTCCTATAGCACTTTAAATCGTTTAAAATGAATAAGAAACAAGAAAGTTATGAGGTTTGAAAGTAGGAGGGGTCAATGAAGAAAAATGAAAAAAATGCATTTTATAATTTGAAAAAATGTTTTTTTTACTACTCTTTTTTGATTGGTCCTTTGGTTTTGCCTTTGAAAGAAGATTTGTAGAGCTTGAAAACATGTTCCTACAACATTTTAAATCACTCAAATGGAAAAAAATTGGGAAAATCCTATTAAAATGTTCAATCATAGGCAAGCGACCGATGATGGGTGGTTTACCCTAGTCATTTGGAGGCCTAACTCAAGAAGGTGAAAATACCCATAAGGTAAACATGCCCTCCACCAAACCTAGGTGAATAACATAAAATCTTCATATCTTTATTGTTTCTTGTTTGTTTTGTACAATGTAAAGAGTTATGGGAATGCCAAGTTAAGTTCTACATTAGTTCTTCAATTCCAAAGACAAAGGAATAGCATAAAAGAAACACAAATGTGATGAAAACTTGCCAATTATCAACAAAACACTTAACCAAGAGAAAAAGGTACAACAAGGAAGGATGCTAGTTTTGGCAAATGAAAAATCCTCCCAAAAAAATAGATCGTTAAAAAACATGAACAAATTAAATACTCAAAGCCCCCCAATTGTGAGAAGCATGTCAAATAAGGAGAAGAAAGGAACACCTTAAAAAACATATAGTTTAGAAAAACTTTCACCTACAATAATAACACATTTCAAATAGAGGTTGTTTCTGCTTGTTGTAACACCCCTAACACCCTCTACCTATAAAATGAACACAAGACCAAAAAAGGAAGGCCTATAATGCCCTTTGCTCTTCACATTATGTGAGCACATTGATGAAGAAAATTGTCAACCTACTAATGCAAACACCCAAAGACCTTTATGGTTAAAGGGAGAAACATGTTCAATGAGTATTGATTGCGAAAAAAACCATTCATAGCCTAAGTCACAATTGTTGCCACAACCTTCCAAGATAGAATTGCGCAAGGTATGTGATAATCTTTTAGTGTATTTTTCTAATAAAAACGATTTTTTATTTATAAACCTCATATTTTCGTTGTTTCTTGTCTATTTTGAGTGATTTTAAAAACCACAGATGTGCCAAATTAAAATCTCTATTATTTTTTTCAGCTCAAAAGGTAAAGGAATGACACCAAAAGGCCATAAAAAGATGAATGTGCTATATTTTAAATCATTTTAATCTGATAATTAAACATTGATTCGACTTGCTTCTAATAACCATATATTTTTAATATTTTGTTCATTTTGAATGATGTAAATAGTTGTGAATGCGCCAAATATGAAATTAAAAAAAAGCTTTCGAACTTGAGAAGCAAAGGGACAATGTGTATAGATAATACTTCACCTTGGGAATGAAGGTTTTAAATTTGAGGGTACCTATTACTAGTTGAAGTATTAAATTGTGAAGGTGCATTGGCAAAGGATATTAGATAAAATATGATGTTATAATTGGGAACAATTTGAAAACACATCAAAACACATTAGGAGCATAATTAACAACCTCGTGGGAACACCAAAATCCTAAAAAAGCCTCGCAAGCCCCTCCAAAAAGAAAAAATGTTGGGTCCCCAAATGCATGTTGAGTTATTTCATTAATTGCATGGAAGTTTCATTTTAAATCTATTCATTGCCATTTTTGGTGAAGGCTTGTGAACCTTACCAACACAACCATGTGTGGTAGTTTCAATTTTCAAAAATTGCATCAAAGATTTTGGGGTGTGGTAAGACTATTAGGGGTTTTTAGCGATTTCATGTTAAAATGAGGAATGATGGGTGTGCATGGTTGCATGGGGGGTTGTCTTTGTTGCGAAATTCAATTATTTTCTTCAACACAAGTTGGTAATCATAGTTTTAAGACTTCAATCATGTGATTAGGGGTGAGAAATCTTTAGAGGGTTCGGGTTAGAAACAAACAACAAAATTTGTAACGTTTGGCATAATGTTGGTTTCGTTCTGATATTTAGTGGATAACCACACAATCAAAGATGATTTGAAATTCTTAAAGTAATTAAGGGGGTCAATGAAAGGTCCATTGGAGATAAAGTAATCTTTAAACATTATAAGCACGTGGGATTAATTCAAGACAACATAACAATTAAAGTGAGTAGGGTGATAGGGTGGCAATTGCAACATGGATTTTTCGATGAATGAATGTTTTATTCAAGTTATGGAAAAACTCAAGGAAGAATTGCAAGTACATGTTAAGTCCTAGGCTATGCCATAGTGGTAATTCATAATTATAGGAAATTTAGGATGTGTCGGATGATGAGAATTAAGTAATTCGCTTTGTTGTCAAGAAATAGTTGATGAATCAAACTGCACAACCAATGATAATGTCCAACGCCAAGAATTGAAAATCATAGAAAATCGAAATGTTTTTAATTTCGTAAAAACTTTCGTAGATAGTTTCATGTTCGTCACCAGAAACGAGAAGTTGATTTGTAACAAAATCACTAAGGTACGAGAATTCAGAGAATTTGATAATACTAAATTTGAGGGGGTTCAAGTTCAAGACGAAGGCGCACCTCTCTCCTTTTCCTTCCAAAGGCAACCAAACATGGAACATTCCAAGGGCCACCAAGCTTGGAACCTTCCATTGGCCAACAAGTTGGGGTTTTCTTTCACCTCCTTCCTTCCTTTTTTTCTAAAGACAAGAATTTAAATCATTTTTCTCTTTTTGGATGTGATTTTCAATTTGAATATTTAAAAACTTGTTCTTAAAACTTTCCTTGGGAGGAGAGTAATGATTAATCCTAATAGATGGTGGAAAGAGGGATAATATATTAGATGATAGTAATACCTTTGAAAAAATGGAAATGAGTAGGGGTAGATTTGGAGCTTGGATTTTAAAGGAATTTCACAAGATTTATCAAGTTTTGTAACATAACTTTTTCTTGATTTAAGTGCATAGTTTGAAATTTGGCAAGTAGGTGTGCCCTATAATTAGCTTTCTAATGAACTAATGCAAATTAAATGTGAATAAAATATGTGATGGCAACAATGTTTTAAGTGACTATAGGTCTACTGTTAAGTTGAGTTTTTTGTTTTCGTAATAACCTTTTGGGTTTTATTACACAACTTTTTATTGATTTAGGTGTAGGTTTGAGATTCGGTAGGTAGGTGCGCCTTGTAACTAATTTTTCAATGAACTAATGTGAGCTAGATTTAAATAACGTACGTGATGGCAACAATGTTTTGATTAAAGGTCTACTATTAAATTAAACATTATGTTGACTCCTCAAAAGTTAGTTTAAGTGGGTGATAATTTAACATAAAATTATAGGATTTGGAGAGTTTGAAATTTGAAAATATATTTATCAATTCCAAATCATAAATAATGCATAGGAGGCAAATTATTTGTTTTCAACTATAAACACAATTTAATATCTAGATATACACTTTACATTTTTCCTCCACCAATAAAATATGTACCTTTGAGTATAATCACATCGTAAAACTAAAAATAGAAGGACAGAAAGTCACCTCACATGGTTAATTTGCTTTCCTACAAACATGGACACCGATTGAAGATTATTATAATAATTTTTAAAATAAATTTCCAAAATTAAAATAGGAAAATTCCTCATGTTTCCATATTGAAAAAAATTCTGTGAGAATTTTTTTTCACTTTGTGGTAATGTACCTAAACTAAACTTTAATTTTGGCAATGTGTTCCAAGTTTTCTTCAATTAAAGTGAACTAATAACCACCATTACACCATGAAGGATGGATGGTAAATGGTCAAGAAATAATTTTCAATTAATTTCAGTTCCCTACTTAATCATGGTGGTTTGGTAAATTGTTTTTTCTTATTTATTTATTAGTAACCCATAAGGTGTTAGTAAACATGTAGTTTTAAAAAAAACTCTTACATATTTATAAACCCTTTACTTAATTAATAATTTCACCTATTTTCCTACTCTTAAAGTATTTTCTCATGTTCTTGCACTCATGTTCCTAGTCTCATGTTTTGTCCTTTGCATGTACTCTCCCTTCCTCTTGCCTTGTGCAAGTTCAAAGCTTTTCAACTCTTGGTTGTAGTCAAGAAGGCTTTGAATATAGGTTAAATCTTATTCATCTTCCTTCTTTTCTCTTGTTTTGTTTTTTTGTTTGTTTCATCTTGTTTGTGTTCTTTGTTTTTTTAGTTTTAAATTAAATTTATTATTACTATTTCTTTTTTATTTATTTATATATGTTCTATCATGTACATGGTTATATATATATGTTAAAACATGTATGTAAAGTAAAATGTATTGTAATACGTACACAAGAATAAAAAGGTATTTTTTGCAATTCCATTTTCACTTGAATTTTGTAATTGAAAATGTCATGTGCAATTAAATTACAATTGAAATGTATTTTTTACATGTTTCTACCAACAAAGTTTATGACATCAAGTTGTAAATGACATTTGCATGGCATGGGCGAATGAATTTCATTTGCTTATGTGTCATATAATTTGTCCATTTTTTGTAGCATTTAACCATCATAATTAGGATAATCTAATGATTCACAATTTATCACATTATCAAATCATAGAAAAATGAAATTAGTTATTGTTTAAAAATATTTTGAGCTCGTCAAGTTGGATGGTGCATGTGGTAATGATGCATGCATGCACATGTTGCGAATGTTTACATGTATATCACTAAAGTCAAGGGATCAATTCAAATGTGGTCAACATGAATTGAAATAAAAGTTAATTTATATTTGATCTAAAATTGATTTTTTTTTTTTCATCTTTAGAGTTCAACATTTAATTGTACAAGTGCATATGTTGTAATCATGTGTAACCATGTGATGATGTAATTGCAATTAAACAAGTTTAGAATAAACCAACTACAAAAGTTTAAAATAAACAAAAATTGATTATAAAATGGGTGGTACACTTTAAAGTACAATTGAGTTAATTATTGTTTAATCATAAAAAAGTTAACAATTTTTTAAAAACACATAATAACAAATTTCATTCTGATTTTAAACTCATCGAACACATCTTCCATTAGTACTATCAATTAACACCTTGCCCAATAATAATGTATTCATGGTCTCACAATGTGGTGGTTCCTAATACAACTCAAAAGCATTCTTCGAACATATCATTCACTTCATTTTTAACAAATAGACATATGTTCCCATTTGCGACTTCCTTAACATTTATTGAATAATAGTTTTCATCAATTTTAATGCCATAAAAAAGATGAATGTTTACAAGTTTTTCAATTTGACCATGATTACATAGGAGTTATTTTCATTGGTTTGTCAATCTTACTTCACATGCACCCTTCTTGGGTGGCCCACAAGTGGGTTTGATGATGAGAAGTGCACCTTCACATATATTCAACACACCTTGTTGATTAGGTAATTTTGCATTAGTTAATTCAACATCATTCACTCCACCTATAATACATAATTGAACAAATGAAACAAACATTTTATTTAAGGTGCACAAATGCCAAAATAATCACAAAATAGATTACTAAGAATTGATCATTATCAAAAACAATTTATGGTGGTGGGGAAGGCATAAAAAGGTCAACTAGTATGTTACAATTGCTTAAACATCCCAATTGTCAACACATGTGAATACACTATGTTAACTTGAAAAAAATAGAAATAAAATTTGAAGAAACAAACTTACAACTTGAAAAATCAAACTTGAAACTTTAAATTTTAAACTTAAAGCTTAAAAAATCCAACTTGAAACTTTTAAAACATACTTGAAATTTGAGAAACAAACTTATAACTTGAAAAATAAATATGCACAACTTGAAACTTGAAACCGTACCTAAAATTTGAAAAATTAGACAAATTTTAGGTTTGTTTCTCAATCAAACATGTTTTTCTATAGAACAATATGGTTCAAACATGGTTTGAACAAATGTTTTTCAATGGAACATGATTTCAAAATTAGCTTGAAATTTTTAAAATGGATTTGCAACTTGAAAAATAAAAACTAAAACTTTTTTAATAGATTTGAAACTTGGAAAAACAAACCTTAAACTCAAAAAATTAGAATTCAAACTTGAACCAAAAAATTACAACATGCAAATTCTTTAAGGTGTACCAAAATCTTGTCACAATGTCACATTTTTTGGGTCTTTTTTACCTAGTCCTTTTTTACCATGTAAAAACACATTTATGGATGATTATGATGGAATCTAGAATTGTAATAATTTAAAATATAGTCCTTTAAATTTTTTTGACAACTTTTGATTCATTATTTTTTATTGGGATCAAAATATAAGGTAAAAAAAGATTACAATAAGGACTAGGCCCTTTTCATCATGTGTGGTACACCTTAAAAGATTTTCACCCTACCCCTTGTCACAATAATGAAGTTTTAAAAAAAGTTGAATAGTTGAACATGGTGCATTTATAACCATGACTTGTGTGCTTTACATATGATTAGGTTTGATAGATCTTCATCATTACTTGTAATTTTTTGCATGGAAAACCAACTACTGAAATAGTAACAAGGAAGTTTGAAGAATGGATTCTGTTAAAAAGAAATTACAAAAAATAAAAATAAAATTGAACACATAGGTGGAGAATGAACATAAGGAAAATGAATTCAAATATGTCAAAGGTTTATATAGTTTTAAAATGGGCTTACCACCTATCCCACGTCATTGGATGTTGAAAAGTGGACTAATTTGCAACTACACAAGTTCAAAAGGTCACAATTAGATTTCAACCTCAATGAATGTAATTCAAAAATTGAATTTATTGTCAACACATTCCAACCACTATTTCTTTCATTCAATTTGGAAACCACATTTTTGAAGATGGATGGATGTTACCATAATAGTTGAACATTTGATTTACCTACATAGGCAATAATAACCCACTTAGGTAGCCTCGCTTATGTATTTATTGACTAAGTTATTGACCTAGAAACCTTACCAACTTAACTACTTAGTTTACCTACCTACCTTGTTACTTACCTAGCCTATTTAGTTGACTTAGGAAACCTTAATATGTAGTTAGGTAGTTAAGTAAATTACTTATTAGGTACCTAGGTTAGGGCTAAGTATCTAATAAGTAGCCTATTTAACCACTGTTCAAAATCCACATGCTTATTGAATAAGGTGCAAGCAAGATATTTTGTACATATTTGTTACATTGTTTTCTACTTGAAAACAAAAAAAAAACAAAATTTTAAAACTATTAACCTTCCTCTAACATTTCAAAATGAATGAAACCTTTGATTCTTTCATGGGCATCTTTAACCTCCCTCTAGCTTTTCAAAATAATTTGTCATATCATTTGGACTTTGCAAAGTACCCCAATCTATGTATCCCCAACAATTACATCATTTTTCAAAGGGTTGGGGATGATTTTAGTTATGGAAAGAAAAATCATTAACCAAAAAAAAATATTAGTATGTTCATCACATCAATATTGAAATTGTTGAAAAAAAATCAATATTTGCAAAAATATTTCACCTACTTTCAAGTATTTGAGCTTTATTTTTCAAATTGCCACAAATTATAGGTCCAATTCAAGTACTTGCAAGTGCTTTAAAAAACATGGCAATTTAACTTTTGAAGTTCATGTGAAGAAGAGTAGTTAAGAAATAATGTACTAAAAAAATAGTATTATTTTCTCCATAAAATCATCTACTTGTTAATCCTTGAATTAATGTTACATATGTGAAACATGAATGGTCAATGAATGTTACATTAAAATACATTGTGATTTGTGAAACTTTGGGCTTGGAAGAAAGTTTTGAAGTGAATTGTTTTTAGCATGTTTGTAAAAAGCCAATAGATACATCTACATGGTGAGTTACAAGAAAGCTTTTATTAAAACATATTTCAACATGTAGTGAAACCCTTTTCAAAGTTACTTAAAAAATTAATCTAATTTTGTTGTAGACTAAGTACCATTAATTGTGAGTGATGATCAAATAGATCTAAACATCTTTGCAATTGCATTCAAAGATTGAAATAAAACAACAAATGTTGAAACGAAAATAAATTGTAGGTTGTATTTTAAATGGATGAAACTACAAAATAGAAACACATTTAATCATCTCAAGTGATGATTTCACTCTAAGAAAATTTTACAATGTGAAAAGAAGAAGAATTTATCTAAGAATTTAAACCTTAAATACTAAGTGAAGGTTGGCGTTGTGCCTTAAAAAAAATGTCAAAACAATCATTGGCCTTTCAATGGAGATAGTGCTAACTACAAGGCTAGTCAACACCCTTACCAAACATCAAATGTTTCTTCAAAAGTTAATCACCATTCGAAAATCACTAAATTAACATCCCTCCAAAGCAGTAAGGTCATCTTGCTAAGTCACTATTGAATAATAAATTGGTTTAGCTAAAATACTTTGAAACCTTATAAGTTCCATCAAAAAACTCCAAATTGAACATTTTGAATATTTAATTTATATCCTTCAAAATCTTTTTTCCAATGTAGTATCAAGCATCTCATCAAAGTTTATTTTACTTTTGAAATTGTTAATAATTAAAATTTTGTGAAATGATTTTGATAAATTTTGATTACATTCAATAGCTATTTTAAATAAAATTTTCAATATATATTTTTCGTATAATTAAAAATATTTTAAAAAGGTATTTTAGAAATGTTTTAAAAGTGATTTTCAAGAGGTGTTTTGATATTTTAAAAATCATTTTTGGCAGGTATTTTTCATTTATTTTGAACTAAATTTTTTATGTAGCCATTTTGTTACCTACTCAAAAAATCACTAAAGCATTAATAAAAGCTATCCATTTAATTTGATTTTTTCCAAAGTTTGTCAATGTCCCACCATGGACAAGAAAAATTGTAAAGGTTTTAGATATGTACTTATTAAGTTTTCACATATAAATATGCAAAAATGCATCATATGGCTAAAGAAAATTAGTAGAGGCAAACATGGGTGGATTAGAACTTGTGTTGATTTTCAGTATTTGCTTAAGAAAACCAAATAATTTAGTGAAAACAAGGTATTTTTTAAAACTATAACTTTTTTCAAATTGATTTTTTTTTTGGTTTGTAAATGGATTTTTTTTGTTGTCGTAATAGCTTATGTGTTGAACCAATTTTGTGGGCATCTAATACTCAATGATGCATTGCATTATGCCATAACAATGTGCTTAAAACTTATGGAATAAGTTGAAATTCCACCTTGATAAACAATTTGATGGAAGATGACTCTAAAGTTATTGTTGAATTGACCTTGACTGCATTTAACATTTAAAAAAAAAACATATTTTCTTGGATAATTTCTTTTCATTCTTAAAGGAATATGATATATAAAAAATGAAAAATCCATAATATGTTATCTTTGATGTTGGACATTATATTAAAAAGTGTTTGTCTAATCTTTTCATCCATTAGTTATGACCAAGGTATGGGTATTGTCAAGGAGTAGAATAGGATTTTTTTTAATGATTTTGAAATATTATAATTTATTATATCCTTTGGTAGAATTTAAATATTTGGTGGATCAAGAAAATGATGAAGATTGTAATCTAGATATTTTCAAAATGACTACGAACACAAATAAATTTGCTAAGGAACTTGTCAAAAGAGAGTTCTTGATTTTTAGATGATACCAAATGGATTTGAAGGATATGAAGTGTTGTTTACAATGATGGGGAAACATGAGTAATGTTTCCTATTATTGGTTTTCTACTTATGAAGTTCTAAAAATTGTGGGATCATATATTAAAACATTTTTTTTTTCAATAATTGTAATACTTAAACATTGGCTTAATGAACCTAAATTAATTTGGTAGAGTTAATTAATATGGATGTAGATTTAGATGAAGAGTTTGAAGACTGATTTGAATAGGATGAAGTTATGGAAAAATGATATTTTAATAATCCCTAGTCAATAACTTTCAAATCCTTTATGATATAAAAAAATAAAAATTTCCACATTTTATTTTCATGGATTGGGTTGTGGAAACCACTATGTGAAAGCAAACTATAATTAATGTTTTGAGAATTGCTTCAAAATCTTTTGTGAAAAATTGATCCTTAACTAATTAATTAAAACTCGATTAAAAAAATTACATTAAAAATCAAATTGGTAATTTTCACCAAAAAAATGAAAGCTGCACCCCACAAAAAGGGGAAAATTAATGAAGCACAATTAGTTTTATATAAAGTTATTGCTTTTTAGAATTTTGAGAACCATGTTATTCCATGTTAAGGGAACTCCCATTATCAACTTTAAGAACTGACTTATATTGATCGAAGGTTTGTATTTTATAGCCATTCAACATTAGTAAGTATCAAGATTATACATTCATTCAACATCATCACTTTGCATTAACACAACATTCACCAATTATGACTGGGGCAACTAACTTATTGTGATCGCATTTCTAAACAATTTTCAAAGTCATTTGATTTTGAGAGGAGCTTGTAATCCTGAAGGGTGATCATTCAGTACAAATTTATTTTGTTGGCAATGTTTAGTAGGCAAATTTTATGCTAGGCTTTTATCTCAAGGTTATTTTAAAATGAAAACTATTATTATATATTTAAGGGGTGATGAATATAAGTTTTTGTGTTCATGTTTATAAAGATGTACACATAAATTTAAGAGCTTAGGGCATCTCCAATGTGGGTTCGACAAAGTCCTCTCATTGTTAATTTGAAGGCCTAGATAGAGGTGACTTATATAGGCATAGCCTTAACCCTAGAATTAAACCCACCATTCAACCATGACTTGTTGCTTTTATGCCATCTCTCCCATTTTGCTCCCAATTCTTTATTCTTTTCCTTTCCCTTGCTTTTACATTATGAGCTTTTGTGATTGTGGTTATGGCTAAGTTTTGGCATGTTAGGTTGTTGAGTTGGTTACACACAACTCTTGACAATAACAATGAAGGTGATCAATTTCTTGCCATCACACTATAACACAAATTTGTAGATAACATGCTGATATGATGATGAAAGACTTTGGGAGGAGAATATTAAGGTCTTACACAATCAATTCACAATTGTTCAAATTGCCTAGAATTGATCGATTCGCAATTGTTCAAATTTGCTTAGAATTGATTGATTCACAATTTGTTATTCAATCATTTGTGTTTATGAAGGAGGATAGGAAATAATTACTATTCTATGGTAAAAATGAGTATGAGTAAAATATTGAAGTCCAAAATTTAGACCCTATATTTATTCTCATAATTTGAGGTAATGGACAGAAGAACAAAATACACTCTTAAATTGGACCAGTGTTTTGAAATCAGTAGTTAGATTCTTCATTTATATCATTGAGTCTTGTGAGAATATGATCTGCAAATCTGTTTGATTGATATCCAGTTTTATGAAATTGTACCCAATTTCCCTCATTTTTCAAATACACTCAAATTGGGGATGAAACAGGGTTTAGATCAAACAATGGGTAGATTTAAAATGTACCTATTGGTACAGAAATCACAACCTAAGTTAATACTAGAAACTCAGTTGCTAATGACAATTCTCTTATACAAAAAAAATTTGCATCTATCTTGATGGATGATATTAAAATCAAATGAACTTTGAAACATGTAAATCATCCAATTGCATTTTCCCATGATAGTTCCAAAAGAGCACCCACTTTCAATTGGGTCACCCTTCTTTTACCCACGTTTGAAGTAACAGAAATCTATGGATGAAATCTTTAGATATATTTTCTAAGAATTTGAAAAGCTCCATGTCAAGCCAATTTACACACCATATATGCACGTTAGGCACATTTAAGGGAAAAAAACAATGGGTCGTTTGTCAAATAAGTTAAATCAACCTAAAAATTTAGATGGTTAGTAGTTGGATCTATCAAGATTCAAGATTAGAAAGCTAAACTTTTCATATCATTTTTTAATATGAAAAAATGGTCCTCCCCACATCATTTTAAATGCAAATTTCAGATTTGTAGGGGGTGGACTCTTTCCATGAAGAAATTAGGTGTGGGAGAATATTAATGTCTTCAACTCATCTAGGATTTTTTGAATAAAATTTTGTTCAATCTTTAAGACTATTTAAAGGAAATCCATTGAACTATTTTCATCATCCCAATGACAAAAATTGGATTGGCAAAGTGGACTTGGCAAAAAGGAAAAGTCAACTTGGGCAATGTAAGGCCTATATTGAGCAAAACTATATTCAATATACAAATAGAGCTTGATCCTGGTGGTTCCTCCTGAATGCTGATGGTAAAGATGGTCAGGCCTTATTACAGCCCAAAGCTGCTAACTTAATGGGCCTTCAATTCCCACTGGTTTTGGTTGCCATGAAAAGAGCATATTTTTTTTGGCAATTAAAAAAGTTTGATCATCACAGGGTTTGAACTAAGTGAGCTTAGGGTTTAGGGTTTGAACTTTGTGGGTTTAGGGCTTAGGGTTTGAACTTTGTGGGTTTAGGGTTTGAACTTTGTGGGTTTAGGGTTTGAACTTGGTGAGTTTAGGGCTTGAACTTGGTGAGTTTAGGGCTTGAACTTTATGGGTTTAGGGTTTAGTGTGTTTACTTTGTGAGTTTAGGGTTTTGTGGGTTTAGTGTTTGAACTTTGTGAGTTTAGGGTTTAGGATTTGAGCTTTGTGGGTTTAGGGTTTAAGGTTTGAAACCCCAAGATTACAAGATTTGAGGGGCAAATAGTTTTCTCTAGGGGCAAAAGAATTGAAGAGGGATTCTAAATGTGGCCTACTTTATGCTGGCCTATATTTGGCTGGTCGGCTTGCTGTCGGTTGTCTCCCCCTTCCTTTCTCCCATTTAAGTTAAGTAGTAGGCCCAGGGGATCAGAGAAGGGCACTGGTCTGGCTGACCCGGTCAGATGTCTGCTGAGCCAAATAAAAAAGATTTTTTTGTTGTGGGCAGGTCAAAGGCTTTGGTACATCCAAGTTTTTGTTTGGTTGTGATGGTGTTATTGATTGAGCTCTCCTCCCCCCATTTAGGCGGCTTTTTCATTCACTTATTCTACTTCACAATGGAGATCTCAAAACCCTAAACCCTAAACCCTAAGCCCTAAGCCAACCCACTTGCAATTTAGGGCCATGTATGTCACCCTACAGGCAATTGGCATTGAGTGACATTAAAGCCTATTTGGGGGCGTAGATGGGGTTTTTTTTTTGTAACCCTATAATCCACCTCTATTCCACCTCAAACTTCCCACACAATCTTGCTCTAGTGTGGCCATGCACAATGGCAACAAAGAATTGGTTCTTTGATTTCATTTTTTTTGCTGAAGGTGCCATTTTTAATACCCACCCAACACTCGTCAAAATGGGGTGTGTGACATGTTTGGAGGTTGGGAAGCTTTTTGAATGTCACATAGTCCTCTTGCTATGGCCATAGTGCGCATCGTATCAATGTTACTTGTAGAGAGACTTGGAACACAAGGATATCACATTCAAGTTTAATGTTGAGTGTTTACCCCTCTCCTTCTAATAACAACAATGGGCGTGTCACATTGTGGCCTTGCTATTTGCATTAAAAATTATCTTAAGGCAAAAGGAGAACTCAAATATTTCACCATGCAAAAGTATAATCTTCCAAAAATCCTCTAAAAGAAACCAAAATCCTTCAAGATATTATTATAACTCCATAACTAATCTCAAGTTTCAACACAAGCAAAAATATCATCTTTCAAAAGTCCTCATATAAAAATAGACCTATTACCTAGGGGCCAAAATCCCTTAAGCTTCTACACTCTATAATGAATCTAAACACAATGTCCCTAGGGGCCTTGGTAGGCAAGGCCAATGAAATTTTTAAAATATACATTGAGAGAACATTTAAAATGTTACATGCGGGCCAATCACTATGATTAGCCAATCATTGTGTGAGGATTTTTTGGTTTTTTTTTTTTTTGGGGGAGAGAGGAAGAATTGAATTGACAACCAAGTCATTAAGGGTAGAACCATTGAATTGGCAACCGCTACATGTTGGTTCACTCAACCAAAAAGGTGATCATGCAACTCTTTTTTCTTCCTTTTTCTTGGTGCTATAACATGCACCCAAGACCCTGACAATTGATCCCATGAGGTTTGTCTATACATCATGTGTCACAACTTGTAAAGGTGGGCAAGAGGAAAATTTCACCATGAATATAGTTAAATGTTTTATTTTTATTTTTATTTTGTTATGGGCCAATCAAAGTGGCTTCATGTATGCACCCCCCCAAAAAGCACTTTGGCTGCACCCCTTCGCCCCCAAAACTAATTACTACCTTGTGATAAGATTCAATGGAAAATAATTAAAATTTGAGAAGTTTAAATTTTTTAGAAATTCCAAGGGCAAAATGTTGAAAGTGTTGAAAATTTGAAGACAATATTGCCAAGTTTGCTAACAATTCCAATTTGGCAAATTTGTGAAAACACAATCATTATTGTATCCATGACTTGAAGTGAGAACACATAAACCTTATAATCACATAACTTTCATATATATATAGAACTTGACAAAAGAAATACATTGCATGATATTCCAAAACTACAATGTTGAAACTTAACACAAATTTTCAAGACATAACACACTTGGCCATTAATCTTGCCATGTCATCATCTTTGACAAGCTCCACTAAGTCATAGTCTTTAAGATTCTCTATTAACATGTCATGGTGTCATTATATATGTATATATCTATTGCACAATTTACCTCAATATTGGGGTTTAACATGTGTTGAAAGCTAGAAAAGCTTAAGTTGAGGGTGTAGAAAACTCCCTTGCCCAAAAATCAATTAAATTTGGCATTTCATTGTTGAATTTGATCACAAATTAAGATAATAGCACTAACAATAGGTTCCTTTAACTAAGTTAAATAGTAAAAACCTGTTAACAATATGAAACCCAACTCATGCAAAATAATCGAATGTAAAACCTTGCTATTTTTGGCCTCTTTGAATTGGACTTATTTTTCCCATTGAAAAAGGTGTGGAAGATTAGAAAGAAATTTGTTAAGGAGAAATATATTAGTGCAAAACTTTCAAATTTTAAGGACCTTGAAAATGAGGATCTTTTTATAACATTGTTCATGTTTAAAAAATAAACAGTCTCCCAAAAGGGATAGTGTCAAAGAAAAAGATGGTGGAATTGTAACACAAAAAATGGTTATTAGAGGTGGAATTTGTAAATACCTAATACTAAATGTAGAAAGATGGATAGGTACATTGATAAATAAATAATGACCTTATTGGTATAACATTAAGAATATTTTGATTTGGGACCTACTATATGAGCTCATGTTCATGTTAAATAATTAATTTGGGTTAAGCATAAACAAAATTAAATTAGTTTGAAATAATTTAACTTTGGACAAAACATTAGATTCTAGGGAAAAATTATGTCAAATAATAAATTAAAAATCATCCATGGAAATGATAAATGTTTTAAAAAATTAATAAATGACATAACATTATTGGCCTAAAGTTAATTAATGATAATATCTATTAGATTTAGATGAAAGGGGTGGATGATTCACCCACTTTTTTTTCAAATATTTAGGGTGTAATGGGTGAAATTTTGAGTCCATCTTCCATTTTATTACTTTCATGTTGTGAGTTCATAATTAAATATCATAATATGACTTTGTGTGTCATGAACTGATAACACAATAATCCCATGTGTTTTGATTGTGAAACATTCACATGAAAGATTCATGTATTTAGTGTAAAAGGTAAGGTCTTTAGGCATGTGTGATAAACTTTCCATTGGGTGTAGTTCACATAAAGCCATAATGTTGAAACTCATTATTCATGTGATATTGCACATCAATATGTCTTGTGCGTTTGTGAAACTCATGATTGTTACAATTCAAATGGCACTTTGATTATCAATACGTATGACAATAGGCTTCAATTGTGCAAATCCTATGGTAAGAAAGAGACAAAAAAATTAAATTTCTTAAACATATTGCAATATATTCTAATCCAAAAACAAAACTAGTTTTACAAATATGTTTATAACTAAATATGCAACCTTGTAGGCCATGAATTCATTGCACCTCTTCACACATTTCAAAATTTTTGGCTTCATTCCAGCATATGTAGTTTATAACTCATAATGGAACCTCTATTAAACTTTTCAAGATGATTTTCAACTCTACTAGGTTCTATATATAGATACACAAAATATGCAATTGGTAACGTTATAAATTCAATATAATGTAAAACAATTCTCAAAAGTTCATTAGACAACTTGAATAAGGAATTTTGTGATAGCATAAGGTTCAATCTCATCATAATCATGTGTCAACAATCTTTATAACAAAGTTGATAGACTCGGCAAACAATGACACTTCCTAAACATATCTTAATTTACTAAACAATTGTTAAACACGAAGTATCCAAAATAATGGTTAAGTATTACATGTGAGCAATTTTGAGGGTGCAAGTCTTTGAAACGTTTTGATGTTATTTAATTGCAATATGCATTAGAGGCCATTTTGTAGTTGTAAACCAATTTTTGATACAAACCTTTTTTGTCCATAGACTTCCTTGAGATTGTAACGGTGGTAGAACACTTGATCTAATAGAAATTGTATGTAATGTCATCTAAGGGCATGCAATTTAACAAGATTTAATAACATGATTATCGTTTTTGACAATAGGAATCACATTCTTGCATGTAACTTCTATAGATTTCAATGCAATCCTTCCCAACAATATTTCGTTAATCAATTAAAAAACTAAATCCAAAACCCTCAAATTATATATGACTACCTTGGACAAGACTTGCTCAGAATTGAACTACTACAATCATCTATAGACTTAAACATCCCCCCACAATGTTCGAGCTAATCACCATGGTTAACTAGGGAACATGAACCCAATAGAAAAGTGTTTCCTATCCACCCACCATCCATCCCTCACAACAGAGCTGGTGGCTGTGTACTTGGTTCCGTCTGGTTGTGGTGTGCATGAGGGGTGTGATTCACTTGTTAATGGATCCCACCCAGTGTAAAAGTTCTTTCCCATTTTTATCAGGCCGGCCGCCACCCAGCTACCCTGTAATAACTAATAACCCCCCCAAAAAAACAAGAGTTTTTGACCTCAAAAAAACACATACCCAACTATAATTCAGTTGAAATTCCAAACACGGATGACATTTATTCATGCGGGATTTGTAACCATGGTCCCCACTAAAGAGTGCGGGGAAAAAGCATTAGGGACATATGGAGGGTAAGAGTGAACGAGCATTCCATGCAGGATGGATGATGTGTGGACAAAAAAGACTTTTTCATTACTTCCCTGTCCAGTGGCTAACCACGTTGGTAAGCTATGTATTAACTACTAACTATCCACATGCATCTACTTACCTACTAGGCACCCAATGCCTCACCTAAATTTATTTTACCTACATACCTAGTAACAGCTTACTTACTTACCTATGGTACTTAGTACTTAACTCACTTATATACATAGTAACTAGTAACCAGCTGTAACCTAGGTAGGGTAAGGTCGATGTAAGAGGGGTTCAGAGGATGGGTTGCCTTGATAACTCATCCGAAGTGGTTCATCCACAGCTGAGTCATAATGGGTTTCCAATGGATGGTTCACTAATGGGTGCTGGCTGGGTAGTAAAATAAATCTGAAATACGGAGAAAAAACCAGTGTTGGGCAGTTATTCAGTTTTGGCTGGTTAAAACCTAGAACTGTCGGTTTGAGTTTCACTTAGTAAATATTTTAAACTAGAATGAAGATTAAAACTGGACCTGGTTTTGGATCTGGAATCAAAAATTTTGAAGATAATTTTGTTTGAGAGACCAAAAAAAAAGGTCTGGAACTGAGGGTTAACCAGCAGTTAACTTGTCAATTTCAGACCAAGGTACCTGAAACCAAAACCCGGCCTAATTTCTAAAACCGAAAACAGAACCTGAATGATTTTCTGTTTTATTTTTTTCAAGAATTGGACCGGAACTGGACCTGGAGGGTTCCAAATATTTTTTTGGACTTGGAACCGGAACTATTTTATTTTATTTTATTTAAAAAAAGAACAGGAACCAGAGGTTCTTCATAAAAAGTCAAGAACTGCCCAACACTGGACCCAAAAAAAAACCCATGAGCAAACCAAAAAAAACAGAGCAAAAACAAACAAAAACAAGGGGTGTGTCACACTGTGGCCTTGCCATTTACATTAAAAAGTATCTTAAGGCACAAGAAGAATTATGGAAACTCAAATATTTCACCATGCAAAAATATATTAATCTTCCAAAAATCCTCTAAAAGAAACCAAAAATCCTTCAAGATATTATTATAATAACTCTATAATAAACTAATCTCAAGTTTCAACACAAGCCAAAATATCCTCTTTCAAAAATCCTCATATAAGAATAGACCTATTATTACAGAGGGACCAAAATCCCTTAAGCTACTACATATACTCTCTATAATGAATCTAAACACAATATCCTTCTTGCCTTGGTAGGCAAGGCCAACAGGGAAAAAAAAAAGGAACAAGCATTGGGACAAAAACTAGGTTAGGTGGTTCCACATTTCAAACAAAAAAACACAAAGTTCGTGGGCACTACTACCGCAGCAGCAGCAACAGCAGCAGTTGGACATTTAGGTCTCCTGGGAACGGGGCCCCGTCATGTGGACTCTTTCAATCCCACCACCCCTGTTTGGGTGGGTGACGACTCTCCACTGTTGAAACCCATTGCTCAGTCATAATGTACACCTTTGTTGTTCTTTTCTCTCTCTCCCCATCTCTCTCTCTCTCTCTCTCTCTCTCCCCTACCAGCAAGCTCTTGCTCTTCTAGCTACTCCTCAAGTGTTGGTCCCGGACTGTAAGCTCCTGTTGGCGCAAGTGATAATGCTCCTGCTCCTACTAATCTATTATGTTCCATCTCAACCCCAATTTTAGTTGGCCTTCTTCTTCTTCTTCTTCATCTCCTCATCAATATCTTGTTGTAGCCGGACATATCATCAGCATCCATCAGCTTCTGCAAGCTCTAGCTAGGTCTTCCTTTTTGTTCTCGTTTCCTTCCCCCTGCTCTAAGCTCCTTGTGATGCAAGTTCCTTGTGACGCATTTGACTAATACCATTAGTTTATGTACTCACCGTCTCCAATTCTAGTTGGGAGCTTCATCTCCACGCTAGTGGTCTGCATGCATTCGAAGCTGTCGTAGTTGTGGTGGTGGTACTATACTAGCTTGTGGTCATGGGTAGTTGGGTTTTGATCGGCTTTCATTACAGGAGGTGTTCCGTTGCTGCAGCTAATTCTTCCGCTAGCTAAAACTACTTCGCGACAATATGTTGAAGTTGTGGTCTGATGATTGTGAATTTCTTTGTATCTTTGCTCACGCGTTCAGCTGCAGTTGCAGTAGTTCACAAAACTCCGGGGCGAGTACCACCGTGTCATGAAATTAGATTAGGCTTGGAATTTCCTCAGCTAGAGCTTCAGGTGTTGAAGATGCCTTTGTACTACACGTGCTGCTGATCGTCATCCGCAACCTGTTTTGTGGTGCTCGGAGCTGCAGCTGGTAGTTTAGTTCTAGTGATCATCATGAGATATTATGTGGGACATCAACAGATAGCTGCAGCTTGTGTCCAAGGAGAAGCCGTCTGCTTTAACTGAAGACTGAAGAGCAACAACAGCCTTCAATTCTAGTGTGATGGAGGCGTTGCTTAGCAGATCACAACTTAGCAGATCGCAAAACGCAGGTGTGTGCAGTGCACAGAGAGGCACAGAGAGAGAGAGAGAGTACACTCTTCAGTGTTGAGTGTATGACAAGAGCTTTCGATTTTTCGTCTGAGTTATATTTGCTCGTCATGAAGTGCATTTCTTGAGCTCTGAACATGTGAGTAAAGATTGGGTTACGTTTTTTATGCGGGGGATGGTTTGGTTTTTGGAACGCAGTTGAGCAGTGGCAGCTTCAAGCGCAGGCAATGCGAGCGGCAGATCACGCATCATCCCATCACGGGATCCATGAGTCGTCCCAGCAGCCGCATCATCATCTCTTCTCGGTCGATCAACTCTCAAGGCTAAGTACCGTCAACAGAGGTGCAGCAGTCGATCAGCAGCAGTTGCAGCAGGGAGGAGTTGGAGGTGCGGCCGGTACTGCGCACTATGATCATCATATTCAAGCCGAGACAAGAGTAGACGGACCCAAGCTGGAGGACTTTCTTGGGGGCACGTCTCTGGGAGGTCAGTATTCGGATAGCGGCGACCACCAGTCTCATCATCATCATCACCGGCAGCAATTGGAGGGTTTGTACTACAATGCAGCAGCGCATGGCGCTGCGAGCTTCCAAGCTGAGAGCCAGTCGAGGATCAACGTCAACCTTCCTTACACGCACTCAGCTGGTGCTAATATAGGATCAGGATCACTACGAGACCTGGCACCGAGTAGCTCGACGTTCCACCTTGCCGCCTACGGAAGTGCAGCAGCGGCACAACAACAACAAGAGCAATCAAGCCTCGCGTTGAGCCACCACCTTCAGCATTGCTACGATCACACGCATGAGCATCAGCAGCAGCTTCAGGAGAACAATTTGCTAGCAGCTGCACGGAGTCGATCGCACCTCAACGCACAGAATCTGCTGCAAATAGCACTCGACCAGCAGCAACAGCAGCAGCAGCAGCAATCGGATCATGGCAGCTTACAGATGCCTGCACAGACTAGTACGGGGCTCAAGTCATGGCTCCATCACCAAGCCGATGCTGCAGACTCGAAGGCGGGTATAGTTCTGCAGGGAGTACCGCAAGCAGCACGACACAGCAATAGTAGCTTGTCAAGTGCAACAGCTTTAACTAGTTGGCAGCCGCTCTCGCTCTCCATGAGTGCTGCTAGCAGCTCGTCACATGCAGTTACTGATCATTCAGTGTCAAAGCAGCAGCTTATGCTTCCCAATAGTCACCATATGGCCGAGAGCTCGCAGGCCGCCGCCATCGTTCCAGAACCTCGTAAGCGAGGAGTTGGCCGAATGGGTGCAGGCAAAGATGGACCCTCCCCACGCAAGTCTATCGATACTTTTGGCCAACGAACTTCAGTGTACCGTGGTGTAACCAGGTACAATAATAATCTCTTGAACTAGCCCGCTTTTATTAGCACCATGTTCATCTTCATACGTCTCTTTGCACACAACAATTTTGTGCAAGTTCCAGCTACATTCTAAGGACATCTTTCCATTTGGCTGCTGTCTTTGATCACACCAGCCTTAGGCTATGTTTCTTCAAAGAGCTGTGCTCACAGTCATCTCACAGCTCTACTACTGCAGAAGCATGGACCAATTGTAGGAGCGTGAAAGTTTTGGGTCAAACTGTGACTTACCATTCATTGATATCAGTCTTTTTTTCGTAAGAGAACATCTGTTCCCAGAGTCCCTAACATGATTAATTATGTATTTTCAACACACTTGCAGCTCTCCAACGGAAATCTACTGTCCCTGCAACAAGAAACAAGGCCCTATGTCAGTTGGTTCTCCACTAGGCTGCCTAATGTGTAACTCTGATCACAGCAGTCAAATGGAAAGAGACCTTAAGAATCCATGAATCTGTACAGTGATACAAGCGCAATAGATGTAGCTTGTTGCCCAGCTGCTTTTTTAGCTCCCTACTGTTCTCTATCATTGCAAAAATTGAAAATCAAATGAGTAAAACCTTTGAATCTTGAGGCATATCCTCCATGATCCTCTATCCTCAAGTTTCAAGCTGAAGCAAACAGCTGAGGTTGAACAAATCCTGCCACTAATCCCAATTGGAAAATATGTTGATATCCAGCTTTATGGCTGGTTCATGCAGGAATGTGCTTATGAAGAAGCCCTGTGTGTTCACTTGTGCAACACCATACTTGTCGAAATGACCTGGTGCATGACTTTGTGACTTAGTGCTGCAGTCTCCCATCTTCTTTCAGGCTGGGCATGTTCGTCAGTCTTACTGTTGTGTACTGATGTATTTTACACTTCAACCAAATGGACCATTTGAATCTGCACCTTGTCAACCATGTACCTATGTGGAAAGAAGAGACCAGCAGCTCAAAGTCTAATTAATGGGCTCATGAGAACTCAATCTCGCGTGTTCGAATGTCTAGTTTTATACCATAATTTTCTCATGAATTTATGGGAACATGACAATGTTGACAAGTCTTGATCTGGTGTGAGTGCTGATTTATGAAGTTCAGTTCTATTTCATCATGCTTGATGATTAAGTAGGTGAATAGCTTCTTCTTTAGTCCTGTGTTTCATGCTTTTGAATGCTTTTGTGTAAACGTGCAGTTTCCTCAATCATGGTGTTAAACAATAGTGGATCTGGGGTGTGGTTTAGGCACCGTTGGACTGGACGGTATGAAGCACACTTGTGGGACAACAGCTGTAGAAAAGAGGGACAGACAAGGAAGGGTCGTCAAGGTGTGTTTATCTCCATGTTGGCTTAGTCATATTTGTGTTCAGTCTCGGTCTAGTCAGTAGTAATGAATTCTTTTTGGCAATGTTCATGCTTGCTTGTTCTTTAGTAATTCACTGGGTAGATGAATTATCTTTGCTTGGACAGCTTGCCTGTATGGCTTTTCAAGGTCCACTGGATCATTGTGGGATTGACCTGTAGCTACATTACTGTAGAGCACTGGCTGATGAGAATTGGTGGTTTGTGCATGTTGGGCATTTCTTGTTGGCGCCCCATTTTGCACAGTCTACTTAGGTATGTGATTTTGCACCTGATGTCATGAAGGTTATTCCTCTATATATTCATGTCTCACAAGAAAATTAGAGTTACTGCAATGTCAGAAGTACTTGATGTTTGTAAGGCTCATCTTGCAAAATATTTTGTGTAATTATATTATGGGTGCCAAAAATAGAGAACATACATGATGAGTAGCTTGTATCTTTGCAGCTAATGTGTTTGATTACCTGACCTGCAGGAGGATATGACAAGGAAGATAAGGCAGCCAGAGCTTACGACTTGGCAGCCCTCAAGTATTGGGGACCTAGCACTACAATCAACTTTCCTGTACTAATTCCCTGCCTGCTGCCCAACTACTCTCAGTCACTCTTACACACATGCACACACTTCCAGTACTTATATAGCTGCAACATCAGTCACAATCCTGTCTTAATGGAGGCAATTTCCTTGACCAAGTTTTGTTTCCTGAAGAACCCATTTTAGAGAGTCTGGCTTGGCAGACTGGCTCTTTGGCCTTCTTTTTCTCATGAGCTTTGACAATTGTGTGGGGCAACAGTTGAGCACTTATGAGGCTGAGCTGGAAGTGATGAAGAACATGACCCGCCAAGAATATGTTGCCTCCCTTCGTAGGTAATGTGCCCTTCTGAATAAGTCAAGTTGGTTTTTAAAAGGTTTGCTAAGAATCTCATTAGCAGTTCAAACTAATTAGATTTTGAAAGAAATTTTGAAGAGTAAGCTGTACTGAGTTTTAGTTGAAGATTAAGTGAGTTCAGCAACTGGCTGCATATGTAGCACCCAAGATGTCTAAACTTGAATGCTGGGTTTTTTTGCGTGCAACCGAATTGTATCAACACATCACTAAGGACATATTAAGACTTTGTAATGTATGACGGGAACATGTTTTGGTGCAAATGCAGGAAGAGTAGTGGATTCTCTAGGGGAGCATCGGTTTACAGGGGTGTGACCAGACATCACCAGCATGGAAGGTGGCAGGCTCGGATTGGCAGAGTTGCCGGCAACAAGGACCTGTACCTTGGCACTTACAGTGAGACTCACTTCTGACCCTTGCCGCTCACTAAAAGACAATTCTGTATACCATAGGAATCAGCTGGGAGCTTGTATGCAATGTGTTCAAGCTGTCATCAAATCTTGATTAATGTACTGCTCTTCTCTAGTCTCCTATGCACTGAGTCTTTGGGGTGTTCTAGCAACTGTTTTGTCAGTACAGTTTGCTAGCATTCTGATCATCTGAACCCAAGACCAACTTTCACAGTTGTGGAGATATATATCTAGGGTTTCTAAGCACACACAGAAACAGGTTCAGATTTCATAAAGGAGAAGCCTGTGGTGAACCTTTCAGCTGAAGTCATTTATGTGGTGAACTGTGTTATATTGAGTGTCAAACCTTTTGCATTTTGAGGCCTCAATTGAACTGAAGAGGCCTTAAGTTCAACTTTTTTTATATCAGGAAGCCATAAATCCTAGACTTTCAAAGTTCTTTGCAGTTTTGGGGATTTGGAGGCAAAGATTTGATTTGATATTGACACAAGGACTTGAGTATGATCCATTTAACCAATTATGACCACCTACAACTGGTCAGTGCTGATAATGGACCTGTTACTGAACTTTTTAGGTACACAAGAAGAAGCAGCTGAGGCCTATGACATAGCTGCCATCAAGTTTCGTGGAGTCAATGCTGTGACCAACTTTGACATGTCTAAGTATGATATACTGAAGATTCATGCTGAGAAGATTCATGCTGCAGCATTGAACGAGCAGCATGGCCAGGAGATCAGCTTCAAATACAAGCCAGTTGATCAGAAACTGATCAAGGAACGTCGTGATACCCCTGGTTCAGATGCACTATGTGTCCAAGACGAGAACCACAGGATTGTGACATCAGGCTTGCCTACAGAAACACCTGGCTCAAGATTAGAACTTGTGAGTACTCATGATCAGGATCATCTTGTATCCACTAGTGTGTCACCATGTGGCCTGTCAAAGAATTTGCTCGATTGGCAGATGCTATACCAACAAGCTGCAGCCACCCAGCAAAAACATGAAAGGAATAGCTGGGGACATGCAGCAGTGGGACAGGATAACTGTTCTTCAAGTCCTCGTGAATTACATGGTGCAGGTGAACATGGATCATCTACCTGTGACCATCTGGGCTTTGGATCAGATTCTATGCGACCACCAGCTAGCCAGGCTTCCTGCCAGTACAATACCAGCACTGTACCAAGTAATCGGATGCTACTAAGGAATCTGATGGGTCTGGAAGTCCTGCCTCAAGACCATGGAGTTGGGGAAATGTCTTGCTCAGCTGGTAGCCCTGCAGGACTGATGAATCACCATCATGGGTTGCCAAGTTCTGCTGCTAGCTTTCTGAGCAGTTCTCAGGGGTATCAAGCTGGAAGGTCTGATCACCCAACCATGCAGTCTGCAGGCTTTGAGCATGTGGGTTCAATAACAAGTGATCAGCAACTCCAAACTAGTGACCAAAGAGCAATTAGCAATTCAGGCTTGACTTACAACCAAGGGAGCCATGAAAGATCAGGTACAGTACTCAACCCTGGAATATTGAAACCAGCCATGTTTCTTTTCTTTTCTATTACAGAAGTCTTTGAGTTTTGTAGCTGACCAACAATTATGTTTTGAACCTGAACACTCTTTAGACTTGGGGAACAGTTTACTATGTGGTATGAAAATCATGTACTCACAAAGTTTTGATGGTCATTATTTGCAGATGTGAATGTGTCGGAGAGTCCCAAAAACTCTGTAGGAGAAAGTGAGGAGGCTAGCTCCAAGAACTCAACTTTTGACAGGGTCATGCCAGGCAACTTATCCCGAAACCTAATGTTCTCTTCTGCAACCACAAGTACAGCGAAAATGAACCCTAGTTATGACACTAACCCTTTGTCAACATGGATTGGTATCAGCAACCCCTTAACGATGTCAACATTACCAGGCCAACCAGCCAATCGTAGCCATATGGGCTCTAGCCCAATTTTTGCCCACTCTTGGACTGAATAGGCTAGGCTGTAAATAGCACAGTTTCCAGACAAACCTTTGGTTTTGGCCTTCATCATCCCTTCTCCCTTTTCCATCAGTTCTACTAGTATACTAGTCCACACCAGAACAGGCTTTAAAATTCTACCACACCAGGTATACAGATCACAGGAGAAACCTGACTGACTGTCAAGTAAAGGCAGAACCAAGTAGTAGTCCAAATTATATTATATGCCTGAACAAACAATTCTCAAAGGCATTGTATTGGATCTTGATTTATGATTCATGGGTGTGGTGGGAAGATAATTTGTTCATAAAAAAATGGAATTGTCTTTGATGTCGGCAAATGCCTGGAAAAAGATTAAGTGCCTGGAAGTTCATCAAGAGCATGTGGTAGTCAGATTTGTATTTTGATTCAGGTAATTTGGCAAGTCCAGAAATCAATCTGCCCTTGTGTCTCCAATTGTGAACTACCTTTGCATGATGCAAATAGAAGTAAAATTGTCAGGTTTTTGTCAAGCAAAGATTGTCTTGTTGGTCGTCCAGCGAAAATTGTATGTTGGTTGTTTGGCTTGTATGCTGGCAATGTTTGGGGCAAAATCTTTAGTGGACAGAAGTAAATGAGTTCATAGATGAGTGAAATCAGCTTGGAATGTTAGCAGAGGACTCAAGCTTGGAAGAGACTTGTGATCAAAAACACAATGCTCACTAAGCTGAGGATGCAGGAGCTGCAAAAGATATTGTATCTTTTTGTTCAAATAAATAAACCATCTCTTTTGACCAAATTGATACATTAGTATATACTACTGTAGCCTGTTCCACCTGACTCACTGAGAGCATTTCAACAACACCAAGAACGCCACCAAATTCCAATACAGTTTTCAGTTTCGATTTTATGTAGTTTTCATTGAGAAAATGGTCCAATAATCAATAGCCTTCACACCATAGCTCCAAACAGTCTCAAACCAAGTTACTGCACCCCTACTCATTGTGAGCCTTTTGAAGATGCCAAGAGCGTGTCATGAAGCGCTGTGATTTGGGAGATCGGCATGTAGCGCCATGATTTGAGAGATCTTAGAATGACAAACAAAACAAAACAAAGTACCTTGCTTCGAAAATAGATGTTTGTAAATCGGTCACAGTTTCATTGCACGGTGAAGGATGCTTCAGCAGCAAGTCAAAAACTTCAGTAGTGTGAAGGTCCGTGGCTGATGTTTTAAGTCCGACTGCGCCGGCCTAAAAAGGGCAGACCCCACTGTTCTTGAAAACTTTCCTGGCAAACAAGCAAAAGTTGAGCCCAAGTTTGAAAGGAGGGGCAGCTTGGAATAGCACAGTTTTATATGCACATTCCAGCTGACTGCTGTTGCCTAACAGGAAGGGGCTTACTTTCTCACCATGCACCCCCATCACCCCAACTTTTTGGTTGATTTTGTCGCCTGCCTGACTTTCTGGTCTTCAAGGAAGGAGTACCTATATATGCGAATTTGGATGTGGTTCTGCAGATGCAAAGAGAGAGAGAGAGAGAGAGAGAGAGATATGAGAATGATGGGAGGTGCACAAGAATCACTGCACTTTTCTTAAAAGATTTTTCCTGTGATACCCTATGGGTCGCATGGAAAAACCAACGTCCGCAAGCATTTTGACAAACCTGATGTCCTCAGAGACGGGCATTATGCTTTTCAAAATGATGGCTGCTGTATTACACTTGTAAAGCTGCCCTGCAGGTACACTAAAAAGTGAGCCCAGGTTTTTCTGAGAGAGGAGAACATTGGGAGGTCCAAGGGTTCAAACTTTGAACCATTGTTGGTCAGTTCTGAACTCGTTTTTTTTTGGTAACCAAGGGGGTGGAGTCTCTCTGAAATTTATGTCTTCGTGTATCAAATAGGTATCAAATAACCAGGTTTTGAGGATTATTCAGAATTGCAAATTGTCTCCCAAAAATCTGTAAGATGGCCACTGTGCTCTTAACAACTGAGATGTTCTTTCTCTTTTATGCATAAATGCATTTGATGCCATCTCAGCCCCATTCTAACACTTTTTGAAAATATATTTTGCAAAGCAAAAGAATTTTTTTGGAACTTTTTCCAAATAAATCCTGGTAGATCGATTTGACGTGCAACACTTTGGTAACGATGATGATAAGAATGGGCTCGAGTTCATAATTTGGTCTTGTTAGAATGGAACCCCAGGTTGCATTGGACATATATATATTCGCTCCCTCCAAGTGAAGCTTACAAGCAAAATGACGAGTATTTGATTTGATATAAGGTTCTTCTACATGTCGAAAACTTGTACAGATCCTTCCATTTTCTAAGACTTGCACATCTAGACTATATAATCTTTAAAAAATGACCAAACCTTCATGACAAAATAGTGCTTCGTACCTCAGGTAAATCCGACCGACTTCTCTTTCCAAGGATAAGATTTATTTCAAATAAGAGGTCTCATGTACAGTCTCTGAGGATCCTATAGAGCATAGCTCCCTTAGCCTTTTTTGCTAGGTGGACTTGGCCCTCTCTTATAGGTTTCCTATTGATTGGTCAAAATGAGATATTTTTGCAATAAGGACTCTCACTCCGTCGATGACTCCAACATATAATGAGATTGTTGGAATGTACCTAATGGCACATGAGAGCCTCAAATATTTATTCAAAAACCTTCCATTGCATTAGGTAACCAACTATGTAATTTTATTTGTGCAGATTTTCCAACAGCACCAATGAAAGTAAAATACAAATAATAGTTATGGCATGAAATTTCGTATTGCAAAAAAAATTAAAATGATAAGGTTCAAAAAAGGTGCTAACACAAGCAAAAAGAGTCGAAAAATCTACTGTTTGAAAAATAGTAAAACGACCCATAATCCCAAGAGCTAATCCAAAATCACCTACTCGATTAACAAGCATAGCTTTTATAGTTGTTTTATTGGCCTAAAGTTGTGTAAACCAAAAATTAATTAACAAATATGAAGCAAGACCTACTCTTTTCCATCCTAAAAATAATTGAATAGAGTTATTTTCGGTAACCAGAATTAACATAGAAAAAATAAAAATGGATAAATAACACATAAATCGAGGGCTATGTGGATCTTCGAACATATATGAGATAGAATAAATATGAATTAAGCTACTTACAAATGCAATCACAATTAACATAATTACAATCAGACTATCAAACATAGAATCAAAACTTTTACTTCACCAAGGCCTTTATTTTGAAAATTAAGCCAAAAAAAAATTTCATACCGCAATGCGGCCATTCACCCAAATGAAATAATAAAGTGCTCTCCGAACCGTGCAAGATGGTTACCCATCACACTGTTCACCAACTTGAAATTGTGGTTAAGGCTTAAGGTAAGCATCGTGTGTCCAAGCGGGCCATAGCAAAAAATTGATTTTTTTTCTGCTCCATCTTATTTAAGGCTAGGATGTCGCTTATCGTTGCCACTCAAGCGTACGACATCTGCTGACTTGGGCCCCTTCCCTTCTACTGATCTCAGTATTTTCCCTCTGGCAATAAAAGAAATCACAACAAAATAATTTTAAAATATTTGAAGCTACGCCCTTTTAAATAAGCGAGTATTACGAGCCCTCTACCCCACGCACCAACGGGCAGATGCGTGGTTCACCGGTTCCACCAAATACTCTATTGATGTCAAGACATAGGTGCGCTTGAAGTGGTGTGTTGTCTTTATCGGACTCACGCCCCCCATTTGTTTGGGCATATGCACCCTTTTGCTACCCATATGTGGGAGGGAGCACCGCATTATCTAACCTTTACATGGCATGGGACCTTGCCTGACGCGCCAAGTTTGGGATACCTCCTGCACCTTACGGTTGTGACCTATGGTATCACCTATGTCTCAAAGACACAGTCAAGGCACGGCGAAAGATATTTTTAGCTACATTTGGTATGCCTCTTTCCTCACATGCTATGGTGCTCTAAGGGAGTTTGTTTCATAGAGTGAGTCGAGTTTATTTTGTCGCAGAACAACTGTAGTGTCTAGATAATCTATTTATCCAACAATTCATCTGGTGACTTCATAGTCGCCAAAAAAGCCCCAAGAAACATCAAACATCTCCGAAAAAATCCATGGAGCCATTTTTATGTAGCAAGCACTAGCTTCCAATGCAACTTCATAAAAAACAATCAAAGATAAAATAAAAGATAATGAAACACACGTGCTTGTGACTATAGTAGTTCCTCATGAACTAAGAAAATGACCAAAGGCACCTGCTACACAACTACCTAGCAAAGGTAGAGTTACAACTAATAAATACATACATAAATCAATTTTTTAAATTGTGACCAAAATACAATCAATTTGGTAGATAATTAATTGTATTTTGGGCAATAGCTATACGAACTAAGACTTAGATGAAGGCTCTCCTAATAAATTGAAAACATAACCCAACAAAGCGAGTTTTTAATGCACCCAATAGAGTTTACCATATGCCATTACTACATAATGGCATAATTGAAAGATGGGTCATCTTGGATTATTCTATTTTAATAATCTACCCACCATTTGCAACGAGTGCCAAAAATAAGAGAGTTTTTTTTACTAAGTGCCTCTAGAATAAATAAATAAAATTCGCACAACGTGTAAAACAAACTTGGCTACGCTGTTGTTATCATTCTATCGGTCTTTGTGAAAGCCGCCAATGGCACATGCAATCAATATTTTGCTCAGCAAAAGCTCACAAGCCCATTTAGGTGATGGAAGGAAATAAAATAGACGAAAAAAAAAATCTTTTTTCCCATCTCGTTTGCAGAGCAAATTAGCAGGAAAGAAAAAAAACCCCTTGGCTAGACGAAGCCTTTATTTGCTTGACAAAAAAGGTGAAAGATAGAAGGCTAAAGCCTCTAGCTTTAAGCATAGTTATTGCAAGACTATAAAATGAAAAAATATATATATCTTTTATTTTTATTTTTTTGCTAACCTATTTTCTCTTACTATATCATATTATATAGAGAGCGAAACGTAAAACAAAGCTTAAATTATTTTTTTTGCTATGCATTTTTAATTTTCATTTTGAAACTTTATTGCTTTTCTTTAGCCTTTAGCAAGGAAAAGCATTCTCTTTTTTCAGATAGAGTAAAGAGAAGACCCTTTTCTTGAAGTATTTTCCATGTTGTGCAAAAGTCATTGGTTTCCAAAGCTTTTGTGACCATGGTCAGATTAAATTAAGTCATTTTTTTGACATTATCTCGGATTTGAAATAGATTTATATAAATCAATAAAGAGAGGGCTTTCCACGCTTTGGGGCAGAGAGTGTAGCAAAAAATATATATTTTCAAATAATTATAAAAATTCCGCAAGTCTAACCAAGCCAGGGTAAGCCTCGCATTGCAAGCCAGAAGTGTCTAAAAAAGAAAATGGCAAAAATAAAACAGAACATAAAGATTGTGTCTCCGCTCTGCGCTTTGCTTCCTTAAACTTACTTGGTGAAAATGGTAAACATGAGAGACTTAAAATTTGTTCGTATGGGTTATCAATTCAAGTCCGATAGTGAACATACTTGTTTGGTGAAAATGGTAGACACGACAGTCTCAAAATCTGTTCCTATGGGTTATCGGTTCGAATCCGATAGCAAGTATCTTAATGTCTAAATTGGAAAATAAAAGGGTGAATATAACTTAATAGGTGAAAGTGTCAGATTGTGAATTTGAAAACACGGGTTCAAATCCCATTATTCACAAGAAGAACAAATCATCTATTAGCTTAAATCTTGACAATCCTTGAGAGCGTTGCTTTTTGCAGCAAAAAAAAATTTGTAAGAATTTTCCAATTTTTGTTACGATTTTCCAAATGGGAAAAAAAGCTTTGCTATAAAGTGCCCCAGCTCTGTTGATCAAGCTTGTGGCCTTAATTAGCAAAGTGGGCCCCTTAATTACTAGGTGGTTATCCTTTGGTGATTAAGTCACCTTATTAGATCCTTCCTATTTAATAATTTGCCAATTATTAAAATTTTCAAATACTAATACCCACCTATTATGCATAACAGTTTGTCTTGAAACAACCACCTAAGTACCACACAGTGTATTGTCATAGTAGGTTAAGTTGTAACCATAAAATTGAAGATGTGTGTTAACTACCACAAGCAATCATGTTATGCAACATCCAGAATAATGCACACAAATTGTTGAGTCCTTTTTATTCGTAAGATTCTTGAAACATGGTTTCCAGTGATCAACACCACACCACCACAACAATAATGCCATTGCATTCTACAAGCAGACACTGATTTTAATAAACTTTGATGACACTGACCAACAAGATTGATCAAACTATTTTTGTTCACCAGTCTCCTCCATTGATGAGTATCATCCCATGGTCCAGCAACATAAAACCCAAAACATTGAAATCTTGTTTCCCTAATGATGAAAAATCTTTCCCAACCCAATGCCCCTTAATTCCCCCTTTTTCATGATCCACCTAAGAATCCAAATCCCAACCCAAGACTCTCAAACATGGACCTATAATTCTTTAGCTTTGGGTCAAGGAAAGCATAAAAAACACAACTTCTACATTTTGTTATATAACTTATAGAACATTGGTCCTTAAACAACGGAAAAGAGGCTTTGGATACAATGTCTTTCTATAGAAACAGAATCACACACAAAAAAGTAACGAAATGTATTTAACTTTTTTAAAGTTTTGCCTAGAGCTTGTCCCCTTAATCCTCTATGACCTAAAAATAGTGTCCAACATTTTCTATGGATGAATGAAAGCAGGAACCCTAATTCAATTGTGTGGCAAATGATGCCAAAGCTATAGTGCTTCAAGGACGTTGAAAGTCCAATTATTTGTTTTTTCTGTCTTCGGCTTTGTTTGTTGCTTTGTAGGTTATTGTGGAGTGGCTTAGGTGAGTTGATTTCGATGATGGAACGGGATCTTAGTTGCTCAATTGACAATCTTTATGGGGAGTGTGAGTCACGGTTCTTGGAGATGATTGGTATCGAACTTTCAAAGGAACTGAGGGATGTGGACAATGGACAACTATATGAAGCTAGCTAAGGAGGAGGAGGAAGAGGAGGAGGAGGATTTTTCTTTTGGGGAGTGGGAGAAGCTAAGTTCTAATGCATCTAGTTAGAAAGTGTGGAGTTTGTTTAGATCTTGATAGTAATCAGTTGGGGACGGAAGTCCCTCTGGACTTTTTCTTCTTTTGAACCCGACACTTGATTTTCCATTGTGCCAAGGACGTCAAGAAGGGAATAGGAGGTCTGACCTTTGCATTTTAAGGACCAGATCTAGGGAAATGATGAAAGGGTTTAGCAATTTCAAGAACGGTTGTAGTGGTAGTCATTGTCTTTGTCAAATTTTTGGGGGTTTCAATGTGAATGTGTGAGGTGGCTTATTCTAAGAAGAAAGTACTTGTGATATAGTGTGAGCTCCGGGGATTTTGGAACAAGAGGATACTGTGAGGTAGATGTTTTGTTCCAAAGCAAGTAGATGTAATCAAGTAGATGCTTTGTCCTTAGTTTTTGTCTAACTTTTGACAAAAACTTCGTAATGATATTGGGGTAGCATTTGTGGGGTTTTTGTTGTTGAAGGATGAGTTGCCACACTCATCAATAACCAATTGGCTCCTTGAAAGGAAATCAAGAGAGGTTTGATCCCTTGAGGTCCATAGAGCTACAATAACAAAGTTTGTTTGGTTGGAAGGATTTAGGTTTAAAAACAATATATGTTGTAACTTTCTTTCTATTATTTGGAAATTTCTAGTAATCCTTGTTGAATTTGTATTCAAAATGTTAAGGATTGTCATCTCAAAATCACCTCCCCTTCTTTTTAGTATTAGAGTAGCACAATCCCAAAAGGTTGGAACATATGTGATTACTAGGGTACATGGAAGATAAAGTGTCCCAAAAAGTAGGATATCTTATTCCAATGAAGAACAATTAATTGCAAAGATTGAAGAAATTCATGAAAAACATATCACTGTTAGATTTTATGTCCCCATAATTCAAAGAGCACTAGAGACAAGAGCGTTAATTCTAGGTCAGCAAGGATTCAATGTTATTACCATTATAAAAGTGAATCTTGATGAAGCATAAGTTGGAGACATTGTTGTGGAGCTAATGCACAATGGGTTTTGTACTAGGGCACAAGTTTGGGTGAAAATGCAAGATGGAGCAGGAGGATGGGTTTCAAGCGCAAGATTTCAAAGACAATATCACTTTACCTCCTACCTTGCATAGGTTGTCGACACATAGATTCGAAAGACAAAAACAAGTGTCGTGAATAGGTGACATTTGGATTCCTTTTTCTCATGTATCCCCAAATCATTTCAATAGATTTTTTATTCCAAAAGTGGAGGATTTATTTCAAATTGGAGATTAGGTATTGAAGGCGAACTTTGGAGCAAGATTCTGTTTAATAAGTTGGAAATCATTTGATGATGACAACTTTGTAATATAATGGCAAATGCACTTTACAAATGTGAAAATTTTCATTCTTCTACCATTTGATGTTGTGATTTTAAATCCAATACAAGAAGGAAAACAATCCAATTTCCTTTCATGATCAAGGATTGATAACCCTGTTTTGAAGAGCTATACAAATTTGCTGGAGTAACATAGAAATCCAATATGTGTTATGAGCCACATAATACAATCTAGCATGACTACTTTTGATGAATTATAATACCGTAAAGAACCTATTGGTATTGTCATTCTAAGATGTCGTAGGTTGGCTGCTATTAGGAATTATAATTCTGTACAGAACCTATTGGTACTCTCATTCTAAAATGTCGTAGGTTAGCAGCTATTAGGATAATTGGTTTTGATTTTGATTGGCGAAGGTTGGGGACATAATCATTAGCACATGACATTCAAGATTTTGCACTTAGGCATCAATTTGATTGAAAACAAGGATAGAATCTGATGGATGACAGAGCTTCATCCATATTAGTGAAGCAAGAAGTAATGTAGGTTATAACATCAAGATTAACAACAACCCAAAAAAGGATGGGGGGTTCTATAAAAGTAGAACAAGTTCCTACATTAAAGGAATGGCAACAGATAAATCTTTCGACAAGAGGGGTTGATTAAAATGACTAGTCCCTAGGGCATGGATGAGTTATTATGGGGATGAGATTATGAGGACATAAATGATTGGGCTGAAAGATTAACAATGGCAACATAAGTCAAGGATTTGAATGCTGATAAGTTATTTAAGATTGCCAAATTGAACCTAAGAGGGAGGGCCAAATAATGGTTCAAGACATTGAACCCTGCACCTACTAATTGGACAGAGCTATGTACTTGGATAATGCAAAAATATGCCATTATTGATGTTAATGACATCAGGTTCAAACTAGATGCCATCAAACAAGAACCAAAGGAAAGAGTTCAAAAATACTATGAAAGGTTGGATAAGCTTTTTCAACAAGGTCAAATATAAGATGCAGAATGTCACAATTTTTTGGCAAAATTAAGGCCAAAAATAAGAAAACTTTGCATTGTCAAGATTTACACTAACATTGAGGAGGTATTTGTTGTTCTTGTTGTTGAAATTGAACAGGTATTGGGAGAATTCAGGGAGACCCCATACGAACCCATGAAGGAAGAACAAGACGAAACAACATCTAGAGAATCCACAACAGATTGACAATTCCATGTTTTGAATGAGAACTTCATTAATTTTTTTGGGAAGGGGACTGATGGCAAGGTTGGACTTAGTACAACATTTTCTGCCACCACTAACAACCATTGCCGATTATGTCACTTAGAAGAACACATAGCCTTAACATGCCCTAAACTTGCGGACACAAGGCCAAAATGTACCAAGTGCGGAAGTGAGCACAAGACTGACAATTGTGGTATGAAATGTTCATTCTATTTTGGATTAGGGCATATAGAGGATAGGTGTTGGAAGAAATTTGTAAAAGGTTTGTCTGCCACCACAATTTTTTTTGAAGTTTTGGTTGATGATGAAGAGGCCACTCTTTCAAAATTGAACCATATTTGTGGAGGGGATTAGCATATCTTATCCAGGGTAAGAATCCCAAAAAGGAGATTACTTATAACTGCTAACCTAGCATAAGAACAAAAAGAAGGGATTGCCGAAAAAGAACAAAGGGGAACAAACATGGGTGCTGAAGCAGCTATGAAATCTAAGATTCTGTCTCATTTCATCAAAGGAAATATCTCTTAAACTCCCATGGAAACCATTTTTATAATTCTAGGAAAACTGGAATATTTGGAAGGATTGGTTAAACTAGTTAGAAAGAGAAAAGATGTTGAAGGATAGAGAAGTTAGATAACTGTGATTCATTCAACCCTTGCAATCAGGAGGGTTAGCGTCAACAAAACACATGGCAACAAAACATTGCATCTAGTAGTGGAGATCAATCAAACATTGATTAAAGGCTTGGTGGATACTAGGGCATCTATGTTAATTATGGCAGCCAGTGTTGTTAAAGAACTTGACATAATGTATCTAGTGGTTGGCCATGAAACTTATAAGGTAGCCTTTGATATAGTGATGTAGGCATTAGGAAGGATTACAAAGCTTCTAGTAAAAGTGGGAGGAAATATATGTCAAATGATCTTCCTTGTGGTTAACATAGACAACTATGATTTGCTCTTTAGACTGGATTTCTTCATAAATATAAGAGCAATCGTCGATGTGGAAAAGGGTGTCATACAGGTTCGCAACGAACACATAATGGAAGTGGAAGTATTGCCATTGAATGCAGTGAACATGTTGCAGGTGTTTGAAAGATCTAAAAGGAAAAATGTAATGTCTAGGAAGAGTTGTTCAAAAGAGAGATGGGACAGCTTCAGATTAATAACTAAGCGAACTTGTTGGGTTCATTAGATTCTAATGATGAATCTTCCTTTGAAGAGGATATAATAAAGTATGAGGGAAAGGCAGAAGATGATCCACAAGAAATCTTGTTAAACCTGGAAAACTAGATTGAAGAATTGAGGGACCACAGGATGGATTTGATCATTAAAGAAAAAATGTTTATGCAGATTTTGAATTTAATCCTACAAGAGCAACATCAAAATGTGCTTAAAGGGCTGTTATTTAAGGATGATGATTATGATGATTGGATAATATGTGTAGCTATAAAGGAAGATGCTTGATGCAACAAAGATTAGGAAAGAACACTAAACCCAATGTGCATTTGTATTCGGTCTAAGTATCTAATGATCTAATTGAAGGAGGTGATAGATGGACCCAAATCAAAAACATGTGAAGACTAGATGAGTCTTTGAATGGGAGCAGCAGAAACAACTGTGGGATCTGCTAGAAGAATTCTAGGAGGTGTTTGCATGGCACAAAGGGGAGTTGGGGTAATGTTCTATAAGAGAGCATTCTATTGACACCTAAGGACTACCTCCTTGCCGCATGATTCCTGGACAACTATCTTATTGGGAGGAGGTTGAAGTGAATCGGCAAATATAAACATTGGTGGATTTGGGGAAAATATGTAAAAGTGCATCAGAGTATGTTTGTAGGGTGACTTTGCAAATAAAGAAAGATGGTAGTCGAAGATTTTGTGGAGACTACCACCCATTAAAATTTCAAACAAGGCAAGATTCTTTTCCCATGCCCTTGATTGAAGATGTTTTGAATCAATTAAGGAGCTCCCAATGGTTTTCAATGCTTGATTTGCAGTTAGGGTTCTGGCAGATTCCGATGGCTCTTGATGATGTGAAGAAAACATTAATAATCACCAAGTCAGGTTTATATGAATGGAATGTTATGCCATTTGGACTAAAAAATGCCATTAGTACATTTTCATGAACTATGGTTGACATATTCAAAAAATGGACCACTCAATTTTTGAAGGTGTTTGTTGACAATGTCAATATACACAATGGAACATGGAATGAACATTTATGTCACATCTGACTAGTTCTTCAAAAACTAACAAAGGTTAATCTCAAGTTAAACCTTGGCAAATGTTGTTTTGGGTCCAAGTGTATTACCTTTTTGGGACATATTGTGGACTGTGTCGAATTTCAACTTGATCCCAAGAAGATAACATCAGTCCAACATTTTCCCACACCCAATATACCCACAAATGTAAGGGCATTTTTGGGAGTGACAAGGTATTATAGGAGGTTCATTGCTAGATATGTGAAAATTGCGAAACCACTACTTACCTTAACCAAGAAAGAATGCAAGTTTCTTTGGACACCCATATGCCAGATAACTTTTATTGCATTAAAAAGGAGGCTTGTAAAAGCACCTATCCTGGTTAGACCAAATTTCAACAAACCTTTCATCTTGGATGTTGATTGGTCAATAAAGAGTGTAGGAGCTATATTATCACAAAAAATTGGAAGGCATGAGCAAGTCATTGCTTATGCAAGCAAGGGCTTATCTCCAATACAATGTCATTTTCATCCTATGGAGGGGGAGTGCTATGCTCTTATTTAAGGCATAATGTATTTTAAGCAATATCTTCACCAAACCCCATTTCTATTATGCACAAACCACAAACCTTTAGAGTGGTTAGCCATTGCAAATGCATACATGAGAAAAGGACGTTGGATTGCGATGTTGCAAGATTTTCAATTCAAGAGCATTCATTGTGCAAGAAGCTGACATTTGAATGTCAATGCATTAAGTTGGAATCTATTGACTTTCTTAAAGAGGATGAAGATTTTGGAAGTGATGTGATGGAACAAGAAGACCAACTAGGAGTTACGGCATTAGTTGTGAAGAGTAATTCTGCTAATGATGCTATCATCAATTTGTTTACTTTGCAGCACATTAACCAAGAAATAAATGATGTTGAAGTCATCATGTTGGGAGTGAGTGTGGTGGACAAAGTACAAATTCATTTTCAGAAGAAGAATTGTTTCCAATGAATCATATGGAATACAGAAAGATGGTCGTTGAAGCTCAAACCATGGTAGATGAAGCCAGAGACAAACAAAAGGGCAAAAATGTGGAGACAATGGCATGATGTGAAGATGATTAGTCAAGGCAAATGGATATTATGGAAGACAATGTGTTAATGGTATTGTTCACTAGTGGACATTTGAAAACTGGACTTTATGACATTACCAACATAAAAGGGCTAAAAAGCGGGTAATGAAGCACCATTGGTTGGAAGATACCCTATTTTTCCAAAATCTAGTGATACCTAAGCATGCATAATGGAAAATGTTGATTGAGAAGATACATGAGGAAATTGGACAATTTGGGGAATGTGGACATTTGCTAAGGTGAAAAAGAGGTTATTTTGGCATGACAAAATCGAGTTGCCGAGAAATTCATTAGGATTTGTGAAAAATGTTAATTAGCTAGGTAGTTTGGAAACATGAGATTTGGCATTGAAGAAATGAAGAGTATTCCTATATGCGATTTGTTTAATCATGTTGCAATGGGCATTGTTGGACCATTACTAGAAACAATTGATGGCAAAAAAATGTGCTTGTAGTTATTGACCATTATTTTAAATGGTGTGAAGCATGGCTTGTCAAGGAACATGATGCTTTCATTGTTGCTAAGTTTCTAGAAGATGAGGTTATTTGTAGGTATGGAATGCCAACATACATTTTGACAAATAATGGTAGTGAGTGGATGAAAAAATTTGTTGAAATCTGTCAGAATTATGGCATCATGCATCAGTTTACAGCCCTTGCTTGGCCTCAATGCAATGGCATGGTTGAGCATATGATAAAGACCGTCAAGCATAGATTCATGGTTATGGTAGCTACCAACATACAAGATTGGGATTCACTGTTATCACAAATATTCTTTGGATATTGATGTGGCATCCAAGCCAACATGAAATATTCTCTCTTCATGGTGTTCATTGGTTGTAAGCCTAGACTCACCATTGATAATAATTTTAGTGGTTTATGCAATGTATTTGATGAACATGCAAGTCCTAAAATCAGATTAAATGATTTTAAAAATGTAGTTGATTGCAAGTGTGCACAAATTTATGCTTGAGAATGTGGAGCATGCTCAAAGGAAACAAAAAATGATATATGTTGCTAAAAAGGGGTTTCAAACCTTTGAAGGCTTTACAGAAAATAACAAGGTCAAGGTGCACAAACTTGGGAAGAAGATATGATTGCTTAGTAATTAGGAGGGACTCTACATCTTTATTGATCACAAAGATGGGAAAGGATATCAAGAACAAGACCATGGCAGTAAAATATGCATTTTCAAAGATCTCAAAGGGTAGTGTTGGGAACGGTCAAAAAGGGATTTGCAATTATATCCATATGTAGATTGATGTTTGATCTATGAGGACATAGATTTATTTGGAAGGAGTGGTGACACTTGTGACCTAAAAACAATGTCCAACATTTTTTGTGGATGAATGAAAGCAAGAACCTTAATTAGTTGTGTGGCAAATAATGCAGAAGCTATTGTGCTTCAAGGACGCCGAAAGTCCAATTACTTGTTTTTCTGTTTTTGGCTTTGTTTATTGTTTTGCAGGTTATTGTGGAGTGGCTTAAGTGAGCTGGTTTTGGTGATGGAGTGGGATCCTGATTGCTCAATTGACAATCTTTATGGGGAGTGTGAGTCATGGTTCTTGGAGACCATTGGTACTGAGCTTTCAAAGGAACAAAGGGATGTAAACAATGGACAACTATATGAAGCTGGCTGAGGAGGAGGAGGAGGAGGAGGAGGATTTTACTTTTGGGGAGTGGGAGGAGCTAAGTTCTGATGCTTCTAGTTAGAAAGTGTGGAATTTGTTTAGATCTTGATAGTAATCAATTGGGGATGGAAGGGTGCAAAATGCCAACAATTTGTATTGTTTGGCCTATGAAGGATGGTGTCAATTTCACCCAAGTGGAGGTTGATGCTCTATTGATGGGTGGCTTTCACCTTGTTCCAAAACACAACATTCCATTGATGCACACTCTAGGTGCATGTGGATCATGGCTTGATTGTGTGGAACATTGTGTCAAAAGGGCTCATCCTATTGAACACAACGGAATTTCAGTTCATTGTTCTAAATGTGGCCGAATGATCAGACTCCATCTTGCATCCAGGTTAGACATGAATGTGTCTGTATTGGGGTACAATGATGTGCCAACACCAAGGTTTGGTAGGGTGTACAAGATTAAAAACCTATGATCAACGATAGAGGGTGCAATGTATTGTTTCTCAATTACGCAATACCCACAATCAAGATCTCCAAATAATGAAGTTAAGAACTCTACAAGGACAAAAGAATGGGTCCCTTCCAAACACCTTCACTGAATTTACAATATTGTTTTGGATACTACAAAATATTGCACATCAACCAACCATTACTCAGAATGCGGTAATGGGCATGCTAAAAATATGACCCCAAGCCATGATGGGATTTTTTCAATGTGGTTAAGCTTCAGAAGATGTTTGGAAATAAAGTTGTGTAAGAGTTATGAAGCAAACAAATGTGTCTATGTTTGTACCCTAGTGTGGACTTAACCCACCAGGGAGGAAGGAATTCGGCAAATAAAAAACCAATGAAATGCCAGCAGGCAATGGGCTCTTGCACTTTTGCAACAGCTTAAATCAAGGTAGTAAGAAATATGGGCTTGCACCCCAACATAATGCAATTGCATAGAGGAATTTTCCGAACCTCAATAAAATTAAATGCCCGAATGTTGCCACTGCACAATAGCCAAAATCCAGGAAGTACTACCCAAGGGACATGTCAAAAACCCCAAAACCAAGGGCCAAAAAAGCCCTCACAGAGCTATTCTGGTGGGCTCTTTGAATGAAAATTGGAACATCAACTTTCATTATAGGGGGAAAGTTAGAAATGCCGTATGCTCAAATTGGGTTGAACTTTTGAAAGATGAAAAAATCTTTGCATATAGATCTTTGCATGGCTAAACGGAGTGGCTGCTACAACCATGGAATTTTAAGCATGACACAAGAGATGACATGACAATCACATGTCTGCCACACAGCAATTTGTCAATGTGGAAAAATCTATTGTTTGGCATCTGGGTGCAGGAGCCCGCGTGCTAGAACTGAGCACCCCATTTAGGAATCCCCCTTTAGCTGACCAATTATCAACCCTGAGCCAGTCATCAAGGTTTGTCATTGGAGTTCTGTGGGTTGCTCAAGTTCCTCTCATCAAACATATGAGATTGACCACCTACAACTCATACGTAACATATGACCTTAATGTAAGGTCTGAACTCCAGTGCTGCTGATGACCAGATAATCCATAGCACCTGGCAGTAGATGTATCACTGGTATACCAACAGATCTGAGCTGGCAACCGGTTAAAACTTTTGACACACACCGATCCTCACTGTACCAGTCATATTTTCAACTCTCTCAAAAACTAGCTATCTTCCAAACAAAACACACAGCATACTGAACATACATAGAACACAGTGGAAAATGATGCAAAAGAAAATTTTGAATGCGATATTAATTGCATATTCTTTTACACTGACCGACACAACTTCCATGGTGCCACATGGGTGACACACATCATGGATAAGGATTAAAAGGTCTCAGTTCTTTGCATCAACCATAGCATATTATGCACTTTATACCATCTTACAAAAAAAGAATCATTGGGCTGCTAACAGGATTGTAAGTTCATTACACCATGCAGCAGCTTTGCAGAGTTTTCTGCAGACCTAGGCGGCAATTGGTGGGGGTATTGAAGAGGACTTTCTTCTTGTTCATGTTCAATTTTGAGGACAGAAAAGCCAGAGTGCAATATACACAACACTGAGTGATGACGAGACTAGAACTGAGGAGGATTAGGACATGACCTATGAGGAATCAATCGATTGGATGTTTGTCCACACGCCGTGATGTATAGTGGGCAGATAGAAGCAAAAGTGACAAGAGAGCACTTGCAACAAATATGGCATCGAACCAGCGGTGGTAAAAGTCGAATTGAATGTCCCCACCCAACACATCTGTGATGACAATTCTGCATATAGAGTCAAAGTACATTGTTATGGTCAAAACCAATACTTAAATTTCAGGGCTATAGAATAAATGTGCTACCTTATGACAGGCAAATCAATATAGCCCTTTAACTGGGATAAAAGGCAAGTTCTACTACATGATAAAAGATTAGTGACCTGGCCACTGTGCAAACAAGACTTTATCCAAATACAACTTTATGTGGGAATTGAAAATGGGTCTTGCAAACAGACGGTGCATCAATTTTGATCTGTTGACAAAATCCTGCCTACTGCAGGGTTTTGGAAAAATGGTTCAATGTTGTGCAGTGTCTAAGAAACTATACTCTTCTACCACATGCTCTCTTCTGCTATAACAACTCTATCAGAGACCACTCTTCTCACCATTAAAATTGAGTGTCCATTTGCATATTTCAATACAACTTTCCAATTAAGGATTTTGGTCTAGAGTCATCATTGATCACCTGTATTTTGTAGCAAGGTTTTTCCTGATAAGGAGGATGGATGACACGAAGTACATGCCCATTATCTCAGACAGGAAGAGGACCACATTACTGGATGAGTTGTTGCTACTGCCTGCAGACACTGCAAAGAAGAACTGCAAAAGCCAGTTCATGAGGTCATTCATTACTTCAGCAATGGAAGTCATTTTGATGAAGTTCGAAAGTCCCACTTTCAAAGCACAAGGTAAATAGTTCAGGTTGAAATGGCAAACCTTCATAAGATTTGAGAGAAAACCTCGGAGAGAGATTGCGATCAACATGCCAATGAAGAGGAGAGAAATATACTGTGCAATATAAGCAACACACAGCAGACAACAAAAGGGAACAAAATGAGATTTACATCACAAGTAACATCAACCAGAGAGAAATGTCAGAGCATCTGAGCCATAGCTGCCTTTCAGCTGAATAGGAAGTGATCTTCTGCACAGAGATCTACATTCAACTGCTGTAGTGCAGATAATGCTCTAAGATATATGATGAACCGTACACCCAATGGACAATCACTGACTCAATGTAATATTTACCAACACACATTGCTGGGACAGTGAGGAGTACAAATCATTGGAGTCCCAGAGTTCCAGAATGAGCAGGTGATGTTTAACACCAAAAAATAGTGCTAGGAGTGGTGAAGATCAGGACTTCAACCCACAAGAACTACCCAACAGCATTGAACAAGATGAGCCATGACCACAACATATTTTACTGATGAACAGATGGGAAATAAGTGACAAACCTGAGACCAAAGTGTGACATTTATGTCAATGTCAAAAAACTGTAGTAACACACTGAGGGTCTGAGTGACAGGGTCAACACTGCTGGTAGAGGACTGCAATCACAAGCAACACACCAAGGCCCTGAGTCAAACAGCAGACTCTACTAGAAATGATTGAAGCAAATTCTACAGTTACAATTGGAGCAACATCTCAGGATTACATGCTTCTCAGTGATCCAGCACTCAATTGTACAATGTCCCTAATACAATGATGGCTAGGAAAGCTCAAATGATTTCTCTGGTTCAAATTTGACCAGAGACTAGGCACTTGGTACACCTTGCTACTTCAGCCTCATAAGTTCAACTCTTCACCTTTGTCGAACAAATGAAAGGCACAATGAAAGTCACAGAATTTGGAGAACACTATTTGACTCAAGTGCCTAGGCCTGTGTGATGGTCATAACAATATATTCCTGGTTGTGAGAAGCATGAGGTTTTTGTTTGAGGTCATGCTGCAATACAGTGTCGTGGCTCTTTAAGGTTCTGACTTGCACAGGTATGCCTTTTAACTGTGCATAAACTCAAGTGTCATAACTCAAGCACCCACAGAAGTTACAGCACACCATCATGTGCAAAGGGCATACCTCATTGTAAACTTTGTAAACAACACTCTCCAACGACTGCACAAAAACCCACCAGACTGCTACCTGTGAGAAACTTTAACAATGATCATGAAAACAAAAGATGAACACTGTTGCCTGACTCCAGTTCCAAGACATCCATGTCTTTTTTCCTTGGGCATTAACAAATTGTAGCTCCAATCTTAGTGTGACCAGACCAGGCATTGCCTCTACTTGTGGTCAGCCCTTGGCAAAGAGGAGGATACAAGAGCTCTCTTGAGGACCTCAAAGCCTCATAATACTCCAGTTAATCCACTTTTACTTTAATCTGTACATGTCCCATGGTTCCAAACTAAATTCAGTGTCCAAGGGAGTGTACTGACCTTGTACATCTTGTAAACACAATACAGGGAGCATACGTATCCCAGAAAGTTTTTCATGTGTCCCTGCCACGTTCTTGAGAATGCTGCTGCTTCCTTCATTCCCATCCATAAGACAACAAAGGCATGAGATCATGAAGCTGGAACTAGATAGCTCCTACCAAAAGGCTGTGAAAAAATGATGAAAACTATACTCTTATGCAGTTCAACAAAAGCAAAGCATCAGCAGACCTAGGGTTGAGCACAGGTGGCATACAAAGAGCCAGCATTTTCACATCTCCCATTCAATAAGACTCTTGGCTTTCACAAGAACCTTCATAAGCACTAAGAACTTCGCACACTTCCACCTAACGTTAACCTGAATAGAAGTGAGAGATGGCCCAATAACAAGGTTAGAGAGATTTCAGATCCAACATTATATCAGTCAGCGAAAAGGTGACCTTAACACTGAAACAACACAGAAAAGACTTAGGAGGAGTGTGAACTGTGAACAATAGCAACAGTCTTGTGGATGTTCCATGACCTTCAACATCCACAGTGATGATCTGCTACCGTAGCATTCCTACTGACTTTATCAGCTCCCAGCTGTGGCTCAAGGCCAATGCCACATAATCAAGCTATTGAGTTTCTGCCACAAGACTGGCAGTAATGAGGAGACTCAGCCATGATATGGGCTAGTTCAACCAAACATAAAAGCAATGGAGATTACAAAGGAACCCAACCAAAAATACAAGTACTTGTCCACACTTGAGACTTATAAGTTACCTGATTGAGAAATGCAACCCCATGTAGAGATTGCAGATCTCAAAATGCAACAGTGAACAGCAGAAAGAGGGAACCTAACTCCTTAGAAATGGAAATTGGCCAGATTTCCAAAGCCCCACTGAAAATGAATAAGGAACAAAACAAAGACAAGAAAGGAGGACTTTGAGACAGGAACTTGAGCAGATAAACCTAAAAGCCTCATCCCTGCAAACCAGAAATAAGCATATAGCCCAATGTGAGGCTCACCTTAGCCTGACGCAGCTCAACAACCTCCAAGAAAAGCTGCTTTGTTATTTCTTCCAAAGCCTTCACCTCATCTTCCATCACCCGTATCTCTACAAAGATCATGTATCAAGAGAAGTATGTCAATTGGAAACACTGAATCACTCAGACATAAAGCAATCCTTGGTATCCAGCAATATGGAAAATCACAAGAGTGTATGAAAGTGCCGTAAAGCTATTGAGATGATTGAGGACTTCTGCTCTAAAATGAGGGTACTGTTCTTTTTGTGAAGAGATTACCACAACATTGTAAGCATGTCTAAAGAGAAGATATGGAGATCAGAGGAAAAGCCTTTGCCTGCAGAATCATCTCAGTGCTACCTCTGGGAGCCAGGAACATACACTATTAACTGAAGTCAGGCAGATGAAATGATTCTCCTAACAATACTCTACACTCGTTAGAAAAAACAAGCACCTTGTTCCCGCTCATCTTCTTGTGCAGTTCGTACCACTGTTCCCATCCACCGAGTCATAAATGACTTTGGGTCTCCTGGCTGTGCCCCCACCAAAACCAACAATCATGTGTTTACAAGCAACACTTGCACTTATATATCTATGATATTGCAGATAAAACTCCAAGGTGACACTTTGAAGATACAACTATTCTAACAGTCCCAAGTAAACCAACACAAACATGACAAGAATGAGAGTGGTCATAGCCTTGTGAGCAACATTCACAAAAAATCAGACCATCACTTAATCAACATTGACAGTGACTAGCTGTCACACTACTCCCCACCGTTGTCATCTGCTCCCAATGGTGGGTGTTGATAAGTATATCCTAATGGACTCAAAATGGGCAAATAATTATACAAAAATCTGTGTCCTGACTTTTTGTTGCGTTTCTGGAAGCAATGGGAAGATCATTCATTACACTGGCTATCACACAAGAGACATAGCTCATGTCAGTAGTATCCTCATTCAAGCTGCAATAGCCTTGTGAGGGTAAGTTTCACTTGAATTTTGATTGCCCTACAACACTTGTGCTTTTAGAATATTGAGATCTTCCATAGCATCAAATAGTTTGACATTCCTCACAAGTACAAATCAAGAACAAAATGTGGAGTGCATCAGTACAATCCAGTCAAAACCAGAGGGCTAACCTCTTGATACCCTCCAGTCAAACGTTGCAATTCAATCCGTGCCTGATTTATTTTCTTTTTCTTTGCTACCCCCATTTCCTGTGCATACATTAACCTCCTCTCAAGTGCAGAAATTTCAGATTCATCAATCTCTCTGTTCAACATGCCAATGAATATCTGTAAGCTTACACCTCAGATGGAACTCCCTTGTATGTCCTGGACAATGCCAAGGGTGTGACACTGCTGCCTTATCAACACTTCAGAAGTACCACTGGAATATAATGTTCAGTAAATCAAGGCAATTCAGAAACAATTCTCTAGAGCACGACTGAAGTATAAATTGCTGACAACCAGGAAGCAGATAGAAACAAATATGTTGTGATCTTAATGCAATCAAGAACCAGCATCTTCACCTGATAAAAAGTGTAAGATATCCATAGGGCAGATTGACAGCTCCAAAGCCAGCCAAGATTGCCATCAAGGAAACCCCAATGACTCCAACTCTGCTAACAAGTTGGGCCATTGTGAAAAAACCTGAACATTGGAAAGAGATGTTAGTCAGCAGAAGACATGCATGGCTGTGTTAAATACCTGCATGTCTACATCACAAGACTAGTTCATTTGCCCTGATACATGTGACCAACTTTTTTATGACCTATGCATATCATTGTGGAACTGCTCATCTCTTGCATTGCACAAGCGAATAAAGATCCCATACAGGAAAAAACAAGGATTGAAGCTGAAGTGAGATGAAAAGACCTTTGTCAGGAGAAAGCATTGGAAGGTGAATTCCCATGCGCCAAAAAGCATAAAGAAAAGCTGAAAGAAACAGCACAGCACTCAACATAGCCCTTTTCTGCCGAATCCCTGCAAACCACACCAATGGAAAATGGGGACACAAGTTAGATGTATCACAATGCCCAACTTTGCAGGCATGTGTATGTGGAGAATAGCTGACTGCAGAAAACATGGTAGGTCTGTCCAACCACTAAACAAACCACGTAGCATTAGTTTCCTGGGACATGTTTCTTCCCACACCACTACCACCCCCCTAAGTCACAAAAACACAAATGGCCTCACTTATGCATCAGCATCAAGAAAGTTCTTACAAGTCAATACCGATTCCACAACATAAAATCAGGAATTTCTCAATGGTTCTAGGGCTGTGAATTGGCTTAAGCTCACCATCATGGAAACAGAGACATTGACATACAAAAGAGTGCAGGAATTGAGTGGGAAAAATGATGGAATGACAATCAATGGAGCTGTGGGAATATTTAGGAAGCACACCATTATTGCGCAGCATGAGGTAGCAGTGGTAATAGGGCAATACAAAGACAAGGAGTGTGATGAGACAAAACAAGTCTATCTTCCAGTTTATCCTGCGCGCCCTGCCAGTTGTACCATGAGCAACATCAGTATCCCAGTCTCAAATTGTCACTTGTAGACTCCAATCCTTAAGGTAGCAAAATTTTGGAGACAAAGTTTCTCCAATCCACAAAACAGAGGCACCACTCCTCATGACCAAAAACTTTGAACCACTGTCTCTCTTAGTGTACATAGACACCCATCACTCTTCCTTTCATGCAACTTTGTCCCTTCATCCCTTTGAGCTTCCCTTCAATGTAAATGAGCATTGATTGTAGCATTAAACAGCAGATGCAAACATGCATGAATGATTGTAAGAAAATCAGGATGCAAAGACTGGCATCTAGTTCATAAAATGCTGTGATTTGTATTCATAAACCCCAATGCCAGATTTCTTGTTTTTGGAACTACATGCACAGTTTGGAGGAAATACTTACTGTTCAGATAGAACAGGAAGGATCTCAAATAGCACAAGTTGCAATAGATTGCACGAAAACGCAAATACAGCGCTGAATAGAATCTGCACCAGAACGCGTTTCTCCTCGTAGTCTTTGTATAGCTTCTTGTTCAAGAACCACAAGCCTATCCAGCCGAGGCCACCAATTGACCCGCTGACCAACAAACTTTCATAAATCACCAACCCTATCCCCATCTCTCTTATTTTTCTGGACCCTTTTCTACTACTTCACTTTGTCCGCAGATTGCACCATTTTATCCCTTCCCCTTGGGCTTCCCTCCCCTTGCTTGCTACAAATGAATGAGAGAGAGAGAGAGAGAGAGAGAGAGAGAGAGAGAGAGAGAGAGAGAGAGAGAGTAGCAACAATATCCCCTGTCGGACACACTACTGTGTGTTCCCGCTGTCTGACTGACGATGGGTTAATTAGCTCCACGGCATCTTCTTCCTCGAGAAGACCGCATGGCCATATGACTTGACCTAAACTAAGTTTCTTCTCCTTCCATCATCCATGCAAAAACCTAAATCTATCTTACTACGCCTTCTCCAACAACAGATTTGATCTTCCAAGGGTTGTAACACCACATCCTCCGCTTCAAAAGAAACAATCTACAAGTGCTGGTTCCCACTCCTCGATGTGCTGATTCTGCTCTAGCTCCAGCTCCTTGTCCTCCTTGTAAATCCTATGGGTCAAAAGGATCATCCCGAGATCAATCACCATCTCCTACCACAGGTACAAATTCCTGGCGCTCACTCATGGAATGAAGAACACAATCTAAGAGGAACTTCTTCTTCTCTCTCTCTCGCTCTCTCTCCAATCTTCAAGCTCGTAGGTTCTTTTTGCGCCCCGTAGCTTCACCAGAGCACCAATCTTCAACCTCGTAGGTTCTTCTTTCACCCCGTATCTTCACTAGCGCAAGATGGAGAAAAGTATCCGAAAACCCTAATCAGATGAATCACCAAAAATCTCTAGAAACCGATCTGCTACAATAGCAACAATCATTGCTCCTGCTCCCGGTGCTGCTGCTGACATACATTGAGATTTGGCGACGCACAGCTAGCTCACTAAAAGCTGCTGTTGCTGCTGCAAGAGCGAACAAGCGACCCGTGGAAGCCATTTCCTTTCTTGGCAGCGGCGAAGAAGACACAGAAGCCGCTGACAGCCCACTTCCAACCCCAACGGAAATTCGTGAGCATAATTGCTCAATTATTGGATGCCAAAGACGTACGCAGCCCTAAAGAAAGCATTTCAAACTCACTTCTAAGGACCGGAAATGGACGTTCGGCCTATTTTGGGTCATCAAGTCTAGGGCCAGGACTGAAGATGGACATTCGGCCTATAATTTGTGGGTTGTCAAGTCTAGGCTCAGGCTGACGACGGGACGATAGGCCTATTTTGCGTGGGTCATCAAACTGGGCTCAGGACCGAAGATGGACGTTTGGCCTATTTTTTGTGGGTCATCAGTTCCAGCCCTCTTTTTTGTTTTTATTGAGAGCTCCATAGGCAAGGACTACCTATTCAATAGGTACGCTGTGATTTTTAGAAGGGGTTGTGTGATGAAAAGCGAAGGGGGATGAAACCCTATTGGCCTTGGCACATGCACATCTAAGCCCCCCTGAAGCCCCTGCTCAGTGCTTTTGCCCCCAGTTTGCAAGGGGGCAAACTTCTCCCAAATAAGAAAACAAGGGCAAAAGTGGCACATCGTTTGTTTAGAGCACATGGTTGGCAGTTTCAGTCGCTGCAAGTTTAGGCAGGGCGTAAATACTGAGTTTTTAAAATTATGTATTTATTTATGAGGGGTAAATATTAAAAGTCTTTTTTTTTATGATATTAAGGTTTTTTTTTTTCAAAATACTCAATTTTAGGGTTTAGTTTTTTTTTTTTTTGGGTTT
>Ga0116231_10000586_pt1 | contig 65673 bp, 55 predicted proteins | sample S1TSphgellanicum_2_FD_89695 | JGI IMG/M metagenome (GOLD analysis project Ga0116231, IMG submission 89695) | Host-associated microbial communities from peat moss isolated from Minnesota, USA - S1T2_Fd - Sphagnum magellanicum MG | ecosystem: Host-associated > Plants > Peat moss > Unclassified... | reverse complement strand
TGGAGACCGCAACCGCCGACGGCGTGGTGGTTGGGGAGGCAGGCCTTGGAGGTTGGATCGCAGCCTTGATGACCGCGGGCGGCGCCTGGACGGACGCTGTGTTGCTCGCCGCCGCCTACAAAGCCTCCGCCGCCGGGCGAGACATGAGCCTTATGGAGGTGCGCGCTCTGGCCTATGCCCTGGCGCCGTCGCAGGAGCGATTGCGCGAAACCCTGGCCCAGGGCGACGCCTTTGGGCGGGCGCTTGCGCAAGGCTGGCCACACCTCGTGTCGCCCAACATTCCGTTGGGCGCTGTCGCCTATCCTGTGGTTGCGGGCGCTGCGGCCGCCGCGATCCAGGCGCCCTTGCCCCATGCCCTGACCGCCTATCTAAACGGCTTCGCCGGGAACGCGATCGCCGTCGGGATTCGGCTTGGCCTCTGCGGCCAATCGGGCGGTGTGCGGGTCCTGTCGGGCCTCGGCGATGTTATAGGGCGAACCGTTCAAAGAGCGGCGATCTCGACTTTGGACGATCTCGGCGGCTGCGCCTTCTTTGCGGATATGGCGTCTATGCGCCATGAAACCCTGGCGCCGCGGATCTTCGCGTCATGACCCCCGCTCCTGCGATCAACGGTCCCTTGCGCGTGGGCATTGGCGGTCCGGTCGGATCGGGCAAGACCACACTGGTGGAGAAGCTCTGCAAGTCCATGCGGGTCGACTTCTCACTAGCGGTGATCACCAATGATATTTACACGCGCGAAGACGCCCTGATCCTGAACCGTCTTCAGGCCTTGCCCGAGGAGCGTATTATGGGCGTTGAAACGGGCGGGTGTCCGCACACCGCGATCCGCGAAGACGCCTCGCTGAATCTTTCCGCTGCGCGGTCCCTCACAGAAAGGTTTCCAGATCTCGACGTGATCTTTATCGAGTCCGGCGGCGACAATCTGGCGGCGACGTTTTCACCGGATCTGGCCGATCTCACGCTCTACGTGATCAGCGTGTGTCAGGGTGAGAAAATCCCGCGCAAGGGCGGACCGGCGATTACCCGTTCTGATCTTCTGATCATCAACAAAACAGACTTGGCGCCCCATGTCGGGGCTGACCTTGAGACCATGCGCGCGGATGCCGCCCGCCAGCGGGGCGACAGACCGTTTGTCTTTACAGATCTGTCGCGTCAAAAGGGGCTTGAGGCGGTGGTCCGCTTCATTTGCGAAAGTGGTGGTTTGCGCTCCAGACCCAGCTCCCTCTCAGGTCTCAAATAACTTCGTCGGAGTCGAGCCGAGGTTGAGCAGTTCAATCCAATTCTAGACGAGTAAATCCGGGTTCGATCCCGTTGACTTAATCGCCAACAGTTAAAAATCGACTACGCGCTTTGACGTATTCAAAGGTGTTCCTCCTCTCATAATATTGCATATGTGGACGGGCGTACGGGAATACTATTTCCCAAGCCGCCCCATGTCTTATGAGACGATTGTCGCAATAATTTGGGGGATCTTATGCGAGGACGCTACGCAATCTCTTCGGTTACCAATAATATTCCCGGAACACGAGCAGCGTTCTGCGCGTGTGTCGCTCTAGCCGCTCTCATCATGCCAATGAGTATTGCGCACGCGGACGCGACGATTAATTTCGGCGATGGGCAGTCGATCAGCCTGGGCCTTGGAATCCGTACGAGCTTCACAAGCGATAGCGACGGGTCGCCCAACGGAGGGAACTCAACAGATTTCAATCTCGACAGCGTCCGCCTCTATGTGAACGGTCAGCTGACCAAGGATCTTGGCGCGACGTTCAACACCGAGCGAGATTCAAACGGGAACATCGAGGTGCTGGACGGCTATGTGCGCTACCAGCCCAGCGACGCCTTCAACATCTGGGTCGGTCGCATGCTTCCGCCCAGCGATCGCTCTAATCTTGATGGTCCTTATTATCTCAGCTCTTACAATTATCCGGGCGTCGTATCCCAATATCCGGCAAAATTCGACGGGCGGGACGATGGCGCCACAGTTTGGGGTAAGCTTTTTAACAAGAGACTTACTTACGCTTTTGGCGCGTTTGACGGGCACAATCGGATCGAGGGAGCCTCAAATCAAGGTGACAACCCCCTATTTGCGGGGCGCGTCGTCTATAACTTTTGGGATGTCGAAGACAACCCTGGCTATTATGAAAGCAGCACCTACTACGGAACGGCCGACATCCTAACCATTGGTCTCGCCGGGCAGTCGCAGAAGAATGGGGTCGGCACGATCACCAAGCATGGCGACTACACAGCCTGGAACATCGATGGCTTACTGGAGAAAAAAGCGTTCAACGGCGGCGCGTTCACATTGGAAGGCGCCTATTACCACTATGATACGGGCGGCGTGACGGATGTCCCGCCGAACTTCAATGGCGCTGGTCCGACCGCCAATACTGGCGGCCTGACTCAAGGGCAAGCTTATCTGGTCTCGGCGGGAATTCTGTTTCCCCAGGAGGTCGGGATCGGCAAGTTTCAGCCCGTCGTACGTTACCAAGAGTTCGATGCGAGCTTGACTCACATTGACTCCCGTCAGGTCGACGCCAGCATCAACTATATCATTAAAGGCCATAAGGCCCGGATTTCCCTGGATTACGCGCACATCCAGACCACCGACCAGCGGTCAAGCGATCAGGTCACGGGCGGCGTTCAGCTCCAATTCTAACCAGCAGATCGGTCAACTTTGGGCGGCGACGATGCGGGTGGCGACAGCCGCAGCCGCCGCCCTATTCTCCACACCAAGTTTGGTGAAAATCTGCTCGAGGTGCTTGTTGACGGTTCTCGGGCTTATGTTGAGGATCTCGCTGATGTCGCGATTGGATTTTCCGCTTGAAATCCAGACCAGCACCTCGGACTCGCGAACCGTGAGGCTCAGAGCGGTTTTCAGTATGCCGGCTTCTCTCCCGCCAATGGGTTCGCTCATTCGGAAGTAAAATTCGTCCGATCCTCCCCGGCCCACGAGGGTAATCTCCAACTGGCCGGCCCCGAACGGGACGAGGCTTGGACCGGCTCCAACCTCGTGGCCCTTCGCAATAAACCGCCGCACATGATCGACGAGGGCGGGCGGCCATTCGGATCTCTCAGGCGTAAGAAGCCTGAGCTTGGAAACGAGCTGAGCCGCCTGGGGCGTTCTCCAGAGCAACCGCCCGTCAGCATCGGTCGCAAACAAAGAGCGGCCAGCCATGTCCAGAGCGACCCTGGCGCTATGCGCGAGCCTTGCGGTGGACAGGTGTACGCGAATGCGTGCGATCAGCTCCTCGAGCACAATGGGTTTGGTGACATAGTCGACGCCGCCAGATCGAAGTCCCTCGATCACATGCTCAGTTTCGGTAAGTCCCGTGATGAAGATGACGGGCACATGGCCGTGGTCTGGATCAGCCTTGAGGCGGCGGCAGGTTTCAAACCCGGATAGGCCGACCATAACGGCGTCAAGGACGATCAGGCTGGGCTGCAGATCCTCGATCAGATCTAGCGCCGCCTGGCCATCCGGAACCCCGATGGCCTTGAGTCCCGCCTGCTCCAAGGCCGTGGTCAACATCTGGCGCGTCTCTAGATCGTCATCGACGATCATGATCAGGTCTTTTTGATCGATCGTCATAACGCCGACGCATCCTCAAAATCCGCGGCGTAGGTCCACTCGAGGTCCAGCAATACCTGCAATCGATCAATCAAATCTGTGATTTCAAACGGCTTGATCAGGAAGTCGTCGTGAGGGTCATCCTCGCGCCGACTCCGAGAAAAATCGTGCGCGTTGGCCGACACCATCAAGATGGCCAATTGATCGCCGTACCGGTCTCGCAAGGTGCGCGCGGCTTTCCAGCCCCCGATGCCCGGCATGGCGATATCCATGATCGCAAGGTCAGGCGTGCGACGTCTGGCCAGATCCAGACAGGTCTCTCCATCGTGGGCGAAGCTGACCTCAAACCCCAGGGGCCTAAGAACCTCGCTCAGAAGCTCGAGATGAACCGGGTCATCGTCAGTCACGAGGATTGAGCGTCGGGGACCGAGATAGCCGTTGATCCTTTGATCCAAGGTGGGGCGCTCGTCAGGCGCGGCGGTTTCGGAGAGAAGCAGTTTAACTCTGAAGGTGCTGCCGACGCCCGGCTCGCTATGCACCTGGATATCGCCGCCAAGAACGGTCGTCAGCACCTTGGTGATGGTCAAGCCAAGGCCGACGCCGGGGCGATTCGCCTCGCTGCGCGCGCCGATCCGTTCAAACGGTTCGAATATGCGTTCAAGGTCGGCCGATGCGATGCCGACCCCGGTATCCGAAACGACAAATTCCGCTGTCTGCCCGCGCCATGTGACCACGAGCGAAACCTCTCCTACATCGCAATACTTCACTGCGTTGGAGAGAAGATTGATGAGGATCTGGCGCAGCCGCTTTTCGTCAACGACGATGTAATTCGGCAGGTTGGATGGCCATTCATGGCGGAACTCAATCCCCTTGCTGGCGGCCTGGAGCCGGAACATGTCGACGATCTGGTTCAAGAGCTCAATCAGGTTTACCCGCTTGCGCTCGAGGCGAAGCGTTCCGTTTTCGATCCGAGAAATGTCCAAGAGCCCGTTGACCAGGTCCGATAGGTGGGTCGCGCTACGCCGGATGACCCGCACGGCGTCCGGAAGATTGGCCGCTGGGTTGCGTTCCAGGAGCTGGGCGTAACCGGATATAGCGTTCAGGGGGGAGCGAATTTCGTGACTAACGCCGACGATATATCGGCTCTTGGCGAGGTTGGCGGTTTCGGCCGCCTCCTTGGCGCTCTGAAGCGCAGCGTCGGTCAGGCGGTGGGCTTCAATTTCATCAAGAAGCATGTCGGTTTGGCGATCGGTTTCGCTTTCGGCGGCCCGTTGGTTTTCAACCGCCAAGACAACGAACCAGGCCACGAACGAGGCCAGGATGAGGAAGGTGACGAATACGTTGACCAGGGTCGATCGTATGTCGGCTGACCCTGCGGCGCTGTCGCTCTGGTGGATGTAGATCAGGCTGAGTACGCCGCCAATGACCAGAGCGGACAGAACCAACACTGCCGCGAAGCGCCCGACCAGGGCGTATGCGCCCTTAAGCGGCCAGAGGCGCGACACTTTGCGGCTGACCGCCTTGACCTGCTCTGACAACAGGCCCGGATCCTTGCACGCATCGTGGCAGCGGGCCTCCAGAGTGCAACACAAAGAGCAAATCGGCCCCTGATAAACCGGACAGAAAGCCATGTCTGGACGCTCAAAAGCGTTTTCGCAGACGGTGCAGATCAGACTTTGATCGCCCGGCGGCAAACTATCGGGACGGGCCAAGTAGAATCGCCCCCGCGTGGCCCACGCGATGGTTGGTGCAGCGATAAAGGTGGCGATCAGACCGACGATCGGAGAAAATGGCCGAAGCGTTGGTCCTAAGACGCCGCAGAACATGGCTGTCGATATAAGGAGCGATATCCCCATGGCTCCGACGCCGACCGGATTGATGTCGTAAAGATGGGCTCGTTTGAACTCGATACCCTTGGGACTGAGGCCTAGGGGTTTGTTGACGAGAAGATCGGCTGTGACCGCCCCCATCCACGCCACGGCGAAGTTGGCGTAAAGCGCCAGTATTCCCGACACCGCGTTGGCGATGCCGGCTTCCATAATCAAGAGCGCGATCATCGTGTTAAAGATCAACCAAACCGCGCGCCCCGGGTGCCTATGGGTAAGGCGAGAAAAGAAGTTGGATGACGCGATTGAGCCGGCGTAGGCGTTCGTGACGTTGATCTTCACCTGGCAGACCGCCACGAAAAGGCCTGTGATGACGAGCGCCGCGGTGCGGCTATGCACCAGCCCGGCGAAGACGAGGTTGTAGAGCTGGCTCGGCGCTGCAGCGCGTTGAACCGAAAACCCCTGATTGAGCGCGATGTAGGCTAAGGCTGAGCCTAAAAGGATCTTCACCGCCCCCATCACGATCCAGCCCGGTCCGGCGCAGATCAGGGCCGACCACCACCCGAAATTTCCAGCCGCGCGTTTGGGCGGCAAAAATCGCAGGTAATCCACCTGCTCGCCGATCTGGGGCAGCAGGGACAGAAGAACCGCCAGGGCCGAAGCAAATAGGGCGAGGCTAAAGCCCGCGCCGCCGGGACCCGGAAACGCCATCCACCCATCAAGGCGTTGATGGTTGAGCGCGAGGTAGATCAGCGGCGCCGTCTGAAGTGCAAGCCAGACGGGTTGCGTAAAGGTCTGCAGCCAGCTTATGCGCTTCACCCCATAAGCGGCGATGGGTATGACGACCAAAGCGCTGAAGACATAGCCCAGCGCCAAAGGTATATGGAAACAGAGCTCTAGCGCGGCCGAAAGGATGGCCGCCTCTATCGCGAACAGGATGAAGGTAAAGCCCGCATAGATGGCTGAGGTGATGGTTGAGCCGATGTAGCCGAAGCCAGAGCCTCTGGTCAGCAAATCCATGTCAACGCCATAGCGTGCGGCGTAATAGCAGATCGGAAGTCCCGTCAAAATAATGACGCCCGTCATCGCCACGAGCGCAGAGACTGCGCTTGAAAAGCCGTATTCAAGGGTAATCGACGCGCCAACCGCCTCGCAGGCCAAGAACGCTATGGAGCCAAGCGCGGTGTTGGCGATTCTGGCGAGGGTCCACTTACGTGCGCCCACAGCGGTAAATCGAAGTGCGAAATCCTCGAGCGTCTGATCGGCGGCCCACTGATTATATTGGCGCCGCGCGCGCACCACGCGCTGGCGACGACTTTGGGGACGCGAGGTCGAACTCGCTTTGGCGAATGCGCCGCCTCCGGCCACTAGATCACGACCCAGATGTCGATGGGCTGGCCGATCAATCTATACAAACCTGCACCTCGTGCACATCGGGCCGCGCCAGGCGAGTGGAGCGGTGCACAGATAACCCGCCAGTGCGATACGAAGCGCCCCACCCAAACCCACTTCACCATCATTCTATACGGGAACGCATAATTATGCAGGGGGCGTTTGACGTATTGCGCCAACCCTTCGTCATGCAAATGAGTTGCGAAATATCGCAGATATCTTCCAATTTTCTGTCAGCACTAATACTCGATTCTAGGCGCGGATAACTACGTCAAATAGCCCATCGTCCCTCTTTTTTACACAGACTATATTAACCTACCGTTATGTCGGGCCGCCTGGATTTGTATAATTGCGACCGCACATGCCCGGATTTTCTTGAAACACTTGGAAGCGAGGATTTTTGAGATGCGTAAGGGGGTCAGGGCCGGGGGCCTTATCGCCATTTTGCTGGTGGGTGCAGCAGCTGTCGGATGTTCCAAGGTGGGCGGGGGCGGCTCGGCCGCGCAAACTGCGGGAGGGCCGGGGGGGGCTGTCAAGGTCGGCGTGCTGCAGTCGTTAAGCGGCACGATGGCGATCAGCGAGGTCACCGTAAAAAATGCTGAGCTTTTGGCCATTGACGAGATCAACGCTGCGGGCGGCGTGCTGGGCAAGCAGATCACCCCGATCGTCGAAGACGGGGCGTCGGACCCGGCCGTGTTCGCGCAGAAGGCAGCCAAACTCTTGGAGAGTGATCAGGTCTCCACAGTCTTTGGAGGTTGGACGTCGTCCAGCCGCAAGGCCATGCTCCCTGTGTTTGAAAAAGACGCGAGCCTGCTCTGGTATCCGGTCCAGTTCGAGGGCAACGAGTGCTCAGCCAATATTATGTATTCCGGTGCACAGCCGAACCAGCAGATACTGCCAGCCTTCGATTGGGCCAAGGAGAAGGGGTATAAGAAGTACTTCCTCGTAGGGTCGGATTACGTCTTTCCCCGCACTGCAAATCTCATCGTGAGCAAACATATCGTTGGCGCTGGCCTGAAGGTCGTCGGCGAGGAATATCAACCCCTGGGTGGCACTGACTTTAGTGGGGTGATCGCCAAGATTCGCGCCGCCAAGCCAGATGTCATCTTCAATACATTGAACGGCGACTCAAACGTCGCCTTCTTTAAGCAGCTCGCCGCGGCGGGGCTTGGACCGAGCGTTCTGCCGGTCATGTCCTTCTCTATTGGCGAGCAGGAAGCCAAGTCGATGGGGCCGGCCCTGGTCGCCGGCAGCTACGCGGCCTGGAACTATTTCCAGACGCTGGACTCGCCGGAAAACGCCAAGTTCGTCGCCGCCTATAAGGCCAAATACGGCGCAGACGCTGTGGTCACAGATCCAATGGTTCATGGCTATGTCGACGTCTATCTGTGGAAGGCCGCAGCGGAAAAGGCCAAGAGCTTTGATCCCGCAAAGGTTCGCGCGGCCGCAGTGTCCCTGGCCGATAGCCCGACCGCGCTTGGCGGTGTGAAGTTCGCTGCAAACAACAGCCTCGTGCAGACTGGATACATCGGCCAGGCCGACCCGACGGGGCAGTTCAAGATCCTATGGACGTCCAAGGGTACAATTCAGCCGGATCCTTACGATCCAAAGGCATTCCCCGGCAAGACCTGCACCATCAGCTAGTCTTATCGTTCATCGGCCTTTTAAAGCGAACCAGGAGTAAGGAGATGGTCGATCCAGCCTTCCTAGCCGGACAGGTCTTCAACGGCCTGAGTGTTGGATCGATCTATCTTCTCGCCGCCCTCGGCCTGGCCCTGAGCTTTGGTTTGATGCGTGTCATCAACATGGCTCACGGCGAGATCGTGATGTTCGGCGGCTATGTGGCTTATCTCACCATGCACATTGCGCCGGGCCCTATAGCCCTGCCTGCGGCCATCCTCGCCGCCTTTGTCAGCGCCGGCGTTTTGGGCGCGATCCTCGAAGTTCTTCTGGTCAGCCGACTGGCCGATCGACCGCTAGATACGCTTTTGGCCACATGGGGCGTCAGCCTGATCGCTCAGCAGGCGGCGCGGGACCTCTTCGGCGCCACCGGCGTATCTGTGACCGCCCCGGCCTGGCTCGAGCGCGTCATCACAATCGGCGGCGTTTCGCTCCCCTATACGCGTCTGTTCATACTTGCGATCGCGGCCTCGGCCCTCAGCGGCCTGGCGGTGTTCCTGAAAACTACCCGCCTTGGCCTTTTGGTCCGTGCGGCCAATCAGGATCGAGCGACCGCCTCAGCGATGGGCGTGAGCGTTCGGCGCGTCGACATGCTGGTTTTTGGCCTCGGGGCCGGAATTGCCGGCGTCGCGGGCGTTATTCTTGCCCTGCTTGGTCCGGTTACGCCCAGCGTAGGCCAAAGCTACATCGTGCCCGCCTTCCTGGTCGTGGTGATGGGGGGCTTGGGTAGCGTTTCAGGCGCGGCGATCGCCGCAGTCGCCATCGGACTCGTTTCCGCCCTCTCCCAGGTTTTCGTCGATGTCAGTTTTGCGCAGGTTCTCATGCTGCTTTTTGTCGTCGTCTTCCTCCAGTTTCGTCCAGAGGGCGTGGTTGCGGTCCGCTCTCGCGCCCTCGACGCGTGAAGCCCGATGAAATTCGTTTCGCCAACCCCCATGGTTACGGGCCTGTTGTTCGTTTTGGCCGCCGCCGCGCCCTTCATGCTTGCGCCCTACGAGCTCAATCTTCTCGGCCGCTTTCTGGCGCTCTCGTTGACGGCCATGGGGCTGGTCATCCTCTGGGGCGAGGCGGGCGTCCTGAGCCTCGGTCAGGGCGTTTTCTTTGGTCTCGGCGGTTACGCCATCGCGATGCATCTAAAACTCGCCTCGCTCAGCGGCGGCGACACCATGCCGGACTTTATGGTGTGGAGCGGTCTTCATGCCCTACCTGGCTGGTGGGGCCCGTTCTCCAACCCGCTCGTTGCGATCGCAGCCGTCGTTCTGGCGCCGGCGCTGGTTGCTGCCGTCTTCGCCTGGCTCATGTTTCGCAGGCGCATCGGCGGGGTTTACTTCGCGCTCATCACCCAGGCCCTAGCGCTGGCTTTCGCGACTCTGTTGATAAGCCAGCAGGCCTATACTGGCGGGTTCAACGGCCTCACGGATTTCAAGAGCCTGTTTGGCGTGCGCTGGTCCAAACCCGGCGTGACGCACGTCTTATACTGGATCACTCTGGCCCTTGTCTTTGGGGCGCTCATCGCGGGCAAGTTCCTGTTGTCGTCGCGGTTTGGCAAGGTTTTACGCGCAACGCGCGATGGTGCAAATCGCGTCCGCTTCCTGGGGTATGATCCTGCGCCCTACAAAATAATCGCCTTCATCCTGGCCGCGTCGCTCGCCGGGCTTTCGGGCGCCCTTTTCACACTCCATGCAGGCGTGATCTCCCCCGCCCTGGTCGGGGTGGTGCCATCGATCGAGATGGTGATCTGGGCGGCGCTCGGAGGCAGGACGAGTTTAGCCGGCGCCATAGCCGGCACGCTTTTGGTGAACTTCGCCAAGGACAAGATCTCCACGGTCCTGCCGACCTTCTGGCTCTATGTGCTCGGGGCGTTGTTCATCGTCGCCGTCACCGCTGCGCCGAAGGGCTTGGCTGGCTTGACCTCGGACCTGGGACTTCGCGCGATACTTAAGCGAATGCGCAAGACGGGTGCGAGCGAACCATGAGCGATCCTCTGCTCAGCCTGAAGGCGCTCACCGTCGAATTCGACGGCTTTAAGGCGCTCAACCAACTGGAGCTCAGCCTCTCAACCGGCAGTCTTACCTCAGTGATTGGGCCTAACGGCGCCGGAAAGTCGACCATGTGCGACGCCATCATCGGCCGCGTTCGCCCCAGCGCGGGCACGGTGGTGTTTCGCGGCGAAGAGATCTCCCGTCTTCCAGAGCACACGATTGTCTCCAAGGGAATCTGCCGCAAGTTCCAGACGCCCGGCGTGTTGGCGGCCCTGAGTGTCTTGGACAACGTCGCCATCGCCTCAGGCGACCGACGCTGGTGGCGCGCCTTCGGACGCAAGGTCGATGCCCGGATCAAGCTCAAGGTGGACGAGACCTTGGAGCTCATCGGGCTGCAGGATAGGCGCGACGCCTTGGCAGGCGAGCTATCCCATGGCGAGAAGCAATGGCTGGAGCTCGGCATGGTGGTCGCTACCGGATGCGAGCTTCTGCTGCTTGACGAGCCGACCGCAGGAATGGGCGCCTCCGAAACACGTCGGACTGCCGAGATAATCTGCGGTCTCGCCGGTGTGCGCACGGTGCTTGTGATCGATCATGACATCGATTTTGTCGAGCAACTGGGAGGACATGTGGTCGTGATGCACCAGGGTGCTGTCTTCACCGAGGGCCTTCTGTCAGAGGTTCGGAACAATGAGGCGGTGGCGTCCATCTATCTTGGACGCCGACGCGCATGAGCGCGCTTCTCAGCCTTCGCCAAGTTGGCGCCGCCCATGGAAAAGCGGCGGCCCTGTTCGAAATTGGCCTCGACATGAAACCTGCGACGGCGACCGCCGTGTTAGGCCGAAACGGGGTCGGGAAGACGACGCTTTTGCGCACGATTGTTGGGCAGCACAGGCTTTCGAAGGGGCAGATCTTCCTCAACGGCGACGACATCGCCCCGCTTCCCGCCCATCTGAGGGCTCGGCGGGGCATTGGCTTTGCGCCTCAGGGGCGACACGTTTTTCCCCATCTGAGCGTGGAAGAGAATCTGATTGTGGGACTATCGGCGCTCGCTGGCCGCAAGACGAATGACCGCGGCATTCCTGGTTATATTTGGGACCTGTTTCCCAAGCTGAAAGCCATTCGCCAACGCAAGGCGGGTTTTCTGAGCGGCGGCGAGCAGCAACAGTTGGCCATTGGCCGCGCCCTCGCCGGACGTCCGGAGCTCCTTCTGCTGGACGAGCCCACCGAAGGCGTGCAGCCGTCCGTGGTTCAGGATATCCAGGCGGCCCTGGAGCGAATCCGCACCGAACTTGGGGTTGGGATTATGCTGGTTGAGCAGAATCTCGATTTCGCGTGGGAATTCGCGGACCAGTATGTGGTGCTGCAGCGCGGACGGATCGTAAGCCAAGGCGCCACCTCAGAGAGACGGCCGGAGGATATCTCCCACCTCATCCACGTTTGATCGCAGGTCGGCTCGACCCTAAAGGCCATTGCGGCGCCGCGCGCTTCGCCCTCGCGCGCCAGAGAGATTGGGCGGGTCAATTATAGTCAAACCCGTGCGCGCACGGTGGATCACAACTGCGAAAACTCAGCCTTCCTCGGGCCCATGTAGCCGAACAGGAAGGCGGCCACCTTGCGCATCTGAATCTCTTCGGATCCCTCGGTGATGCGATAGCGCCGGTGATGGCGGTAGATGTGCTCGAACGGCTTATGGCGCGAATAGCCGATGCCGCCGTGGACCTGCATCGCGCGGTCGGCCGCCTCGCACACCAATCGGTTGCCCCAGTAGTTGCACATGGACACCTTGTCTGAAATCTGGCGTTCAACGTCCTTATGCGCCAACCTGTCCATGTCCCACGCGGTCTTGCGGATCAGGAGCCTTAACATCTCAGCCTGGGTCGCGAGCTCGACCAGGGGCCACTGGATCGCCTGATTGTCCGACAACGGCTTTCCGAAAGGCTTGCGGGTGCGCGCATAGCGCACGCTCTCCTCGATACAGAACACCGCGGCGCCTAATGAAGACGCGGCCTGGCGAATGCGGTTCTGGTGGACAAAGCTCTGGCCGAGACCGAGGCCCCGACCGACCACCCCCCAGATCGCTTCGTCCGGGACCCATACCTCAGTGAAGCTGACACGCGGGTGGTCCGTCGGCATGTTGAAGGTCCATAAGTATTCTTCGACCTTCACGCCGGGGGCGTCGGCGGGAACCAGAAAGACGGTGATGCCGCCCGCATCGCCGTCCTCGCCGCTGGTGCGGGCGAACACCATGCAGTGGCTCGCCACATGCATTCCGGTGCTCCACATTTTCTCGCCGTTGATGCGCCAGCCGGCCACGCCGTCTTTTTCCTCCCTGACCGCGCGGGTCTCCATGAAGGTGGCGTCCGACCCGTGGTTTGGCTCGGTCAAGCCAAAGGTGGCGCGGATCGCGCCGCTGCGCACCGCCTCTCCATACCGCTCGAACTGCTCGGGCGTCGCGAATTCTTTGAACATCAGAATAAACGGGTTGTTCCCAACGATCGAGTGCTCGTTCTGCAGGTCGTTGTGCAGGCCAAGGCCCTTGGCGGCGAGGTGTTCGCGAATGACCGCCATGTCGAGGTTGGAGCCGCCCTTGCCTCCCATCTCTTTGGGCCAGGCGTAGCGGTAGTGGCCGGCCTCGTCGGCCAGGGCGCGGGCCTCGCCGAGCAGGGCCTCCCATTCGTGCCTCGGAAGTCCCTGGTTGTCCCAGTCGGTTCGGGCGTGTTCGCGGCGATGATCGAAAAACCGCGCATTGTCGTCCTTGGCCTGCAAGGGCTTGATCTTGGCGTCGATAAAACGGTCGAGCTCGGCCAGGTAGGCGACCAGGTGATCAGGAAGGGCGAAGTCCATGTCGAGGTCTCCTTAGGGATCCCGCTCAGCGAGGGCGGCGCGGTAGCCGGAATAGGTGGGCTGGTCGACGGCAAGCTTGGCGAGGGTGCTCGCCCACAGGTGATCGGCGAGGCCGGGCGTCTTAAGGGTGACGCCGCCCTCGGCGATCTTTTGGGCGAGCTCGCGCGTAAGATCCAAGAGCGTTCCGGAATGGCCGAGCAGGCGCTCAAGCCGCTCCAGCTCCGCGGCGTCCGCCGCGGAGCCAAGCTCCAAATCCCGCTTTGCGATTTCAAGGGCGTTGGCGGCCACCTTGGCCTGAAATACCGCATGAGGGGTGATATCGGCCGTAACTTCGCTGCGCAGGAAAGCGATGACGGCGGCGAGAATTTCAGGTGGGGTGGGATGGTCCTGCACGGTTCAGGCCCGATCGCCAGCCAGGAGCCGCATGAGGTCGATCTCGGTCTCGGAGGTGCGCCGTGCAATCACCGCGCGCTCGACGCTGGGGTCTGAGGTACGAAAGCTCCCGGCCATGCCCGAGCACATGCAGCCCCAGCGCAGGGCGCCGAACACTTCCCACCAGGACGCAGCGCTCCGATCGATGGGGCGCCCGCCTCCCGCCTCATAGCCCGCATAAAGATCCTCTCGCTGACCGAAGCCGCCGACGGGCCGATCCTCGGCGCCGAACCGCCAAGCGTTGACGCAGATCCAGCCGAGGTCCTCCATCGGATCGCCGACGTGGGCAAGCTCCCAGTCCAGGACGGCCCGCAGGCCATCGGGGCCGATCATGAGATTTCCGTTTCTGAAATCGCCATGCACCAGCTTGGGCTGCGGCGGCGGGGCTGGGCAGCGGTCGTAAAGCCAGCGGAAGGCCAGCTCGAACACGGGGCGCGGCCAGTCCGAGCGGCGGTAGGCCTCCTGCCACTGGTCAAGCAGGTCGGATGGACTGAAACGGCGGAGGCTCGGGAAGGCCGCCGGATCAACGGCGTGGATCCGCGCAAGGGCCTCGCCGCAGCGGCGCGCGAGGTCCATTCGGGCCCGCGCAAGGTCCGGGCTCTTGACGATCCGCCCACCCAGGGTCTCGCCCTCGACGAAGCCCATGATGAAGCCGTGCCCCAAGCCATCGTCGGGCTCCAAAACCAGGCGCACAGGCGCTACGGGCACGCCAGCAGCCCCGGCGGCCTCGATCAGCCGCGCCTCGAGCTCCAGCCCGACGGCGGTCTCCGACACGCGCACCCCGCCCGGGGCCCGGCGCAGGATCAGAACCTCCGCGCCGGCGCCGGTGATCAGATCGAACCGCCAGATTTCCTGAGTGGCTCCGCCTGACAGTCGGCGCAGACCCGCTACGGCCTGGCCGCCGCGGGCGAGACGCGGCGCAAGAGCGGTCAGCGCCTGCTCGACCCTGTTTGCGTCGCTCGCCGGGGCGTCGTCGCTGACCATTTCCTTCCTGCGCCGGTCGTTGCGAAAAGCCGGCTTTGCGCCTATCAAATCAGGCGCAAGTTATAATACAAGGAGGTCGCGCGGATTACCGTAACGGAAGTGGCTTTTTTCTTCTTCGACCGCGTCGAAATCGAATGACCCAGGCAAACCTCAAGATACCGGGTGACCTTGCGGAAACCCTAGTCGACCCCCGCGCTTATGCAGATGGACGAATTCACGAGAGCTATGCCTGGCTCCGCGCCCATATGCCGCTCGCCGTGGCCGAACCAGAGGGTTTCGACCGGTTTTGGGTAGCCACCCGCCATGCCGACATCCTGGAGATCAGCCGGCAGAATGACCTTTTTCACAGCGGCGATCTGGCCACCACCCTCGTTGGCAAGGAAGGCGACGCGCGCATACGGGAGATGACGGGCGGCAGCCCCCACCTGGTGCGGAGCCTCGTGCAGATGGACGCGCCCGATCATCCCAAATACCGGGCCATGACCCAGGCCTGGTTCATGCCGACCAACATCCGTGCTCTTGAGCCTCGCATTCGAGAGATCGCCAAGGCCTCGGTCGAGCGCATGGCCGAGACCGGAGGCCAGTGCGACTTCGTGACCGAAGTGGCCCTTCACTTTCCTCTGCACGTGATCATGGACATTCTCGGCGTGCCGGAGGCCGACGAAGGCCGGATGCTCATGCTCACCCAGGAGCTGTTCGGCGCCGCCGACCCCGATCTTGGCCGCCACCCCGAAACGCCCAACGCCAGCATGCAGGCGCGCATCGCTGCGATGCAGGCGGTGGTCGGCGACTTCTATCAGTATTTCTCCAAGCTGAGCGCTGCGCGGCGCGCGCATCCGACCGCCGATCTGGCGACCGTGATCGCCCATGGCGCGATCGACGGTCAGCCGATCTCTGAGTTCGAGGCGATGAGCTATTATATGATTGTGGCCACCGCCGGCCACGACACGACCTCCTCGACCACGGCCGGGGCTTTGTGGGGGCTGGCCGAGAACCCTGACCAGCTTGCCTGGCTTAAGGAGGATCTGAGCCGGGTCCCAAGCCTGATCGATGAGGCGATCCGCTGGACCACGCCGGTCAAGACCTTCATGCGCTCGGCGACTGCCGACGCTGAGGTCGGCGGCCAGAGTATAGCCAAGGGCGACTGGCTTATGCTGTGCTACGCCTCAGGAAATCGCGACGAGGCTGTATTCCACGATCCTCAGGGTTTCCATGCCGACCGCTCGCCCAACCGCCATTTGGCCTTCGGCTACGGCGCTCACCTTTGCCTGGGTCAGCACCTCGCCAAGATGGAGATGCGCATTCTCTATGAAGAGCTTCTGCCGCGGCTGAAGTCGGTGCGACTGGCCGGCGCGCCCCGCGTCAGCGAGGCGGTGTTCGTGAACGGCCCCAAGAGCCTTCCGATCGCCTTTGAAATGGAGTGAGGGCGTCCTGGTCCCGCAGCAGCCTTAACATCCGGATGCTTAGGGCTCGGACCCGGTCGCTTGCCCATTGGGCCGCATTTCGTCCAGGCGATTTAAGGCTAAGCCAAACCGTTCGCGTTTGGAGGCGCCGCGCCTCGGAGGACGGCCCTAAGCCGCCTCTTGGAGACCCGGCCCACGGCCGGTTCAAAGGGGGTGTCCGGGTCGCCGTCATGCTCAGCGTCGTCCCCGAGGGCCGCCGCGATCTTGCCCGCGCGACTTAAGCCGCCGCGAGCTCTCTCAAGGATCTCTAACCGGCGGATGCTGGATAGCGTCCGCCAGGCGCAGGAACCCCTTGATATCGATGGTCTCGGCGCGCGCAGCCGGGTCGACCCCGGCGGCATGGCAGAGACCCTCCCCGCCAAGCTGCCGGAGGGAGGCCCTCAGCATTTTGCGCCTTTGCCCGAAGGCGGCGGCGGTGATTGTTTCAAGCGCGGCAAGCCGGGCGCCCGATGGGGCGTCGGCGCGGGGCAAGAGCTCCACAACGGCTGAATCGACCTTTGGCGGCGGTGTGAACGCACGCGCAGGCAGGGTCATCGCCAGACGGGCCTGCGATGTGGCCTGGGCCAGCACCGAGAGCCGTCCATAGGCGTCCGCGCCCGGCGGCGCGGCGATCCGTTCGGCGACTTCCTTCTGGAACATCAAGATCAGGGCGGCCGGCCTGAACCTGCCGGTCAACCAGCGGATCAGGAGCGGTGTCGCCACATTGTAAGGGAGGTTGGCGACGATCAGCGGGCGCAGTCCAGGACCATGCTCGGCCGCCAGGGCCGCCTCGTCGACCGTGAGGGCGTCGGCCTGCACCAGCGCAAGTCTGCCGTCAGCCGCTGCGCTTACGTCTTCGAGCAGGGGCATGAAGCGTGGGTCCCGCTCAATGGCCACGACCTTTGCTGCGCCCTCCGCCAAAAGGGCGCGGGTCAGGCCTCCAGGGCCAGGTCCGACCTCGAACACGAGGGCGTCGTGGAGGGGGGATGCGAGGCGGGCGATCTTGCGGGTCAGGTTGAGGTCGAGCAGAAAATGCTGACCGAACCTCTTGTCAGCCATAAGGCCGTTATCAGCGAGGACGTCGCCGAGTGGAGGCAAGGCGTCGATCGCTGAACCGCTCACGAGGGGTCTCACCCGCCCCGCTGCGCCGCCATCTCCGCGGCCATTCTGATCGCGGCGATCAGGCTGTCGGGCCGGGCGAGCCCGCGGCCCGCGATATCATAGCCGACGCCGTGATCGGGGGAGGTGCGAACGATCGGCAGGCCCAAGGTGGCGTTGACCCCGCCCCAGAAGTCGATCGTCTTTATCGGGATCAACGCCTGGTCGTGATAAAGACAAAGCGCTGCGTCGTAACCTGCGCGCGCCTCTGCGTGGAACAGACTGTCTGCGGGCTTGGCGTCGGAACAGTCGATGCCGAGGGCGCGCAGGCGCGCCGCCGCCGGGTTAAGGATCTCGATTTCCTCTCGCCCGATCGTTCCGCTTTCGCCGGCGTGCGGATTGAGCCCGGCCAGAACCAGGCGGGGCTTGACGATGCCGAAGTCGCGCGCCAAGGCCTCCGCGGTCACGCGGCCGACCCGCACAAGTTTGTCCTGGTCGAGATCGGCGATGGCGTCGCGCAAGGGCTGATGGATGGTGACGAGGGCCGTCCGCAGACCGCCTGCCGCCAGCATCATCACCGGTCCCCGTTGGCCATCGAACGGTGCCCCGGCGGTGAGCTCGGCGAGAAATTCGGTATGGCCCGGGAAGGCGAAGCCCGCGGCGTAGAGGGGCGCCTTGGAGATCGGCGCGGTGACCAAGCCCGAGACCGAGCCCGACAGGGCAAGGCCGACCGCGGTTTCGATCCAGCGGATCACAGCGCTTGCATGGGCCGAAGACGGCTGACCCGCCACAACCGGCGACACCAGGGGCGAGTCGATCACCGGAACCGCCTCGGCGAATACGCCGATAGCTTCTGCGGGGGAGGCGACGCGGCTCACAGCGCCCGGCATGCGCGCCGACATGGCCGCCGCTATCAGGTCGCGGTCGCCGACGACGACGAAGGCAGGGCCTGTGGCGCGAAGGGCCAACCACGCCTTGGCGATGATCTCGGGGCCGATGCCGGCTGGGTCGCCCAGGCTGAGCGCGAGCGGACGGCGGCGAAGAAGACCAGCGACGCCCGGTCGGGACGACGCCGTCACCGGGCCTCGATGGTCGCCGAATTGTGAAGATCGCGCAGGTATCGACGCGCGATCATCGATAGCTGTTCACCCTCGAGCCGATCAGTGATTTCGTCACGCGATGGGGCGTGAGGGCCTGAAGCCCGCCGGCCGCACAGCGCCACAAGATGCAGACCCGCGCGGGTGCGCACTGGTCCGCCGACCTGACCAATCTTCAATCTATCGACGACCTGTTTGAACTCAGGCGCGAGGTCGCCGATCTCGGTCTCACCCAGATCGCCGGCCACCACGCCATCGAACTTGGCCGCGTCGCCCTCGAGATCTTCGCAGGACCTCACCTCGGCTTTGAGCGCGGTAAGCTTTGCATTGGCGGCCTCAATCTGCTCGGGCGTCGCCGGGTTCGGCACCGCAATAGCCGCCTGCTTCAGCGTCACGAGGGTGGCGCCGACGCCGGCGTGCTTATCGCGCAGTTGAAGGATGTAGACGCCGTCGGCGACCGGGATCGGATCGGAGATTTGACCTGGCCGCATCTCAGCCAAGGCGTGTTCTAGGGCCGGCTGCAGTTCTCCGGAGCTCAGCCAGCCTGCGTCTCCGCCGTTGGCGGCCGTCGGGAGGGCGGAGAACTGGCGGGCCACCGCTGCGAACGGCGCCCCCTGCTTGATCTGGGAAATCAGCTGCTTTGCGCCCTCGAGCGCCTGCTGCGCGCTCCCGGCCTTGGCGTTCTCGATCAGAATTTCGCTGATCTGGAACTGAGGCTTGGCGGCGGCCGCGTTCAGCCGCGCCTCCTCCTGGTTGACCATGGCGTCGCCCACATGCACCGATCCGCGGAAGCGGCCGCCGATGTAATTGTGCCAGGCGAGGGTGATGAAGATCTGATCGTTCAGGGTCTTTTCCTCGACGCCCGCCGCCTTGAGGGTGGCGATGAACTGAGCGCGCTTGACGCTGTACTGCCGCGCCATGGTGTCGATCTGCTCACTCAGTTCATCGGCGGTCGGCTCGAGGTGGACGTCCTTGTTCTTGGCCTCGATGTTCTTGATCTCCTGCATCTCAAGCCGCTCATCGACGAGAGTCTTCAGGGCCTCGCGCTCGAGCGCCCTCAGGTTGGGCTCAGTGGCTTGGACGCCATAGGTGACGAGCATCAGCAGGACGCGCTGGCGCAGATCATAGGTCGAGATGATGTCGTCGTTGACGACCGCGGCGACCCCCTCGCTCATGGCCGGCCGCTTGGGCTGGGCCAGATCTGCAGCGGTCAGGCTCTCCGCCGGAACGGCTGCGGGAGCCGACGTCTGCGCCCTGGCCGCACCCAAGCACAGGGCCGCGCCGATAAGGCCAAGCGTAACCGTACGCGCCGCACTCATTCCAAATCCATCCTTTTCGGTGCGCCGAGCGAACACTTCAGCGCCCGTCATAGGGCTTCGACCCGGGCCCGAGATTAGCACCCAATGTGGCCAGGGTTAGGCGGAAGGTCACCGCATCCGATGTACCGATCACAGAACTATAGGTCTCGTCGTGGGTGTAAAGTATGTCCAGTCTCACGCATTCGTCTTGATAGAAAACGCCGAGCTGCGCCACTGGGAATATCCGCGTCTCAAGGTCGCGTGTGATATTGGCGAAGACCCCCCAATGCTTGGTGAGATAGGTCGTACCGCTCAGCTCGGCGCTTTGGGTCCTGCCGATCACGGTGGTGCCGTTGATCACCATGCCGCCGAAAGGCGACAGGCAGGTGGTGGTCGCGCACTGCACCTGCAGCACCCCGTTTTCGTTATACTGATAGCGCATGCTGAGCGTCGCCCGGCCGATCGAGAGGTTCACCCCGGCCTCTTCCTCATGCACCTTCCAGGTATCTGAGTCGTTGCGCTCACGGTTGAAGAAGGACAGGCCGGGAAGGGGGGTGATCGTAATGGCGCTGACCCAGTCCGATGCGGTTCCCTGCAGGCCCGAGGTGGCGGTGAACACCATGTCGGGCTCGGTGCGATAGACCCGGCCGACCAGGATGCTGGCGCCGCGACCCCCGCCGAAGTCGAAGGTGGCGCGTCCTCCGATGTCGGCCCGCGCCCCGCCTTCGTAAAGATCATAGCCGGGAAACCGGTTGATCGTGAACAGCGTGGATTCGTCGAACTCGAACGAGGCGGAATCCTCGTTCGGAATGCTGGGATTGAGGTGGGCCTTCGGCGAGGCGGCCAATTCGATCAGGGGCTCTAGGATCACCGAGCCTGCCCCCAGGGGCCTGAAGAAGGGCCAGGACGCGTCCATGCCGATCGTACCGGTTCCGCGCGGAATCACGCTCTTGGACGGTTCGAGGTCCGTGTAATTCGGTCCTGAGGCGAGGACCCCGTTGTCGATCGAATAAAGGTCGCCGCGCGCCTGCAAGAATGGCGAGAAACGCATCCCGTCATCCAAGGTGATGTCCGTGCGCCAGTCGCCCTCCGTCGTCAGCCGCCGGCTGTCGGTGTAGGTCAGGGACGGCGCGTTGGTGGGGCGGGCAGGCTGGTAGACCTGTTGGGCTGTCGTGCTGGTGGCGGGGACCACGGTCGGGACGAACGGCTGCGGTCCCTGCGGATTGAGGCCGGTAGGATCGGAGACCGAGATCACCGGGTTGTTGCGGCTCAGGGCGACGGCGCTCACCAGAAGGCGGAGCTGGCCCCCAAAGAAGGGCGACGTCGGGTCGTAGCGCGCCTCGACAAGGGGGCCGACCACAGGAAACGCCGAGCTGGTGTCGTAGCTCTGGATCAGCTCATTGTCGACGGTGTCGCGGATGGACTGGTAGTCGATCGCCGCAACAGAGACATACGACTGGCTGTCCTGGCGTGTGGCGTAGAGTTGGGTGATCAGTCGGTCGGTATCGGTCAGGAACGGCCCGCGATCCTGGAACAACTGGCGCACGCCATACCGCTCAAAGAACGTCGGATCCGTCACCTGTTCGGCGCCGAAGCCTACTGTGAAACGCGGATCGATGTCCCAGGCGCCTTTGGCCAGAATATAGGAGCGATCCGTATCGGCCCCGAACTTGTCGCCATGGCTGTCGAACAGTTGATCGTGGGTGAAGCCCGTGCGGATATCAAGGAGCCCGGAATAGAACTGCTCGCGATAGCGCAGGTTCAGCTCGGGATTGACGCTGGTGTTGAACTGAGGGTCGACGATGAGTTCCGAATAGGGGGTCAGGGCGAAGAGGTAGGGCTGCTCGTAGCTTAGTCCGCGGCGCTTGGAGTATTCGACTTTCGGCGTAAGAAATCCCGAGACACGAGCGGCGGTCGGATCCGCGTGCCAGAAGAACGGCAGCTTTAGGATCGGAACGCCCTTCACGCGGATGACCGCGTGTCGGTAGTAGATGACCTCTTGATTGCGATCCTCCACGATCGTCTGCGCTTCGATCGAAAAGGTCGGCTCGGAGGGCGAGCCGTCGGCGTTGCAGATGTTGCAGGGAGTGACGCGACCCTGCCGGAAGGTGTTCACCATCTCGTTGCGATGCACCGCCGAGTTCGCGACGATGGTGACGTTGTCCTGGAGGCGGGCGGAGAAGCCAAGCTCGAGCCCGGCGCGGAACTGGTCGTCGAGCTCCGCTTCCCCCGCATAAGTGACCATGCCGTCGGCGGTCATCATCACCACATGGCCGAAGGCGTGCGTGGCGCCGTTGACGCGGTTGTAGATCACCTTGTCGGCGCGGAGCGTCCGACCCTGGTAGCGCACCTCCACATGGCCCTCGGCGGTCACCAGGAACGTCTGACGATCATCGATCAGATCGTCCGCTTCCAGGTAGACGTCATGGGGCCCAAGGCCATCGTCGGCCTGGGCCGTCGCCGGCGCGGCCGGCTTGTTGGAGGCGGATTTGTGCGGCGCGGCCAGCCCGGCCGGCGGCGAACTCAAAAACAGGAGGCCGGCGATCAGGGCAAGCCTGCGCGCACGCGCGCGCCTGCGTCCTTCCGCCTCGATCGCGTACGCCCCTCGGCGCATGACCAGCCCGTCCTCCCCACGTCGCGGCGCTGTCGCGCGTTCGCTCCGGACCCTTGCGATTCAGATCAAACCCTCTGAACCGCACAAAAAGGGTTTATAATTAAACACTTAGAGTAGGTTTGAGCGGCCAAGCCGCGTAACTTCCGGCTAACATGTTCTAATCCAACGCCCGGGGGCGCCGGTCAACCGTCTTCGGTGTAGCAAAGCAAAGTGATGCCCACGAGCAACGCCATCACCGGCGGCGACCAGGCTGCGATCGTGGGCGGAAGCACGTCGGACTTGCCGAGAGAGCTGCACAGCTGGTTGAAGAAGAAGAAGACGAATCCTAGAGCGACGCCCGATCCTGCGAACTGAGCCATGCCGCCCAGACGCAGCAGTCGCAGGGAAAAGGCCGCCGCCAGCACCGACATCGCCGCATACATGAGCGGCGTGGCGAGAAGCTGCTGCAGCTGAAGTTCGTAGGCGGTGGCGGAGATGCCCGCAGCTTCCGTGCGAACGATCATTTCTGGCAGTGACCAGAAGGGCACGGCGTTGGCGGCCGAGAACCGTTCGAGGGCTGTGTTTTCGCTGAGGTCGGACGCTATCTCGACGGTCGGGAAGCTGATCCCGAGCGCGCCCGGTCCAAAAGAGCGTACGCCGGACAGGGTCCAGGTCCGATGCTTGAGCACCGCATCGCTGGCCTCGAAACGCTCGGAAAACTGCAGCCGTCCGTCCGGCATCACGCGGTTGACGAACAGGCTGACGCCCTTGAGGTGGACGCCAGGTCCCTGATTCGATCGGGCGCGGATGATGATCTGGCGATGTCGGTCCCCTTGGCGCAGCCAGATGGTCTTGTCGGCGCCGGCGGGTCCGTCCAGCAACTCCGCCCTGAGCCGGTCGAAGGTTAAGCTCATCTGGGAGGCGATCGGGTTGAGGGCGGTCATGGTCAGGACCCCGATCAGAGCGGCGGCGACGGCGGCGGGGGTGACGAATCGCCAGGCTGAGACCCCGGCGGCGCGCAGGGCGATGAGCTCGCTCCGCCGGTTGAGGTTCATAAAGGCGGTCAGCACGCCGAACAGAAAGGCGAAGGGCATGACAATCAGGATGACGCCGGGCGATTCCAGCAGCGCGAGCCCGAGCAGGGTGCTGGCGGGCACATCGCCCCAGGCTGGGTTCACCGACCGGCTCAGTTCGACGAAGTTGCTAAGCACGATCACGGCGCTCAGCACCATTAAGGCGCCGCCCACCCCGACGAGAGTCCGGGCTGTGACGTAACGGCTGATCTGGTTGGGCACGAGCCGCACGTCAGGCGGCTTTCGCGAGCGGTGTCAAAGGGGTAAGCGCCGTGAGGCTCCTGGACGTGCGCGCCCGTCTGAACAGAACCTGAGCGGCGATCAACGCCGGGATCAGGGGAACCAGATACTGCAGGATGTTGAGGCCGGTGCTGGCGTTGCAGGCGGCTTGAGCGCCAAACCCCAGGATCCGCATGGCCAGGGCGATCGCGGTGACTGTGATGATCCGCGCGCCATACCCGGTCCGGCTGAAGGCGCCGCCGACCACGCCCGCCAGGGCGAGCAGCACGACGGCGATATCATAGAGCGGCGCGGCGAGGCGAGCGTGCGCCTCGGCCAGATACTTCTTCTTGTTTCGCCGGTCGTCGGGGTTGGTCTTGTCGGGCTTCACCAGCTCATGAAGGTATTTATCCGACGGCTTATAGGCCAGGACATCCTCGGTATTGACGTATTGCGAGAGCTCGAAAACGTCCTCTTTGAAGGTTGTGTAGTTCAGATTGCCGAGCTTGGAGAGCGACTGGTTGGACCCGTCGTGGAGCAGCATCGCCGGCTTGCCGTCGCTCACCACGATCTCCCCGCTCTTGGCGTCGAAACTGCTTGACGAGCCGTCGCTCTTGGTTTCGTCGATGAAGATGTTGCGCATCACTCCGTTTGGGTCGGTGGACTGGGCATAGACGGTGAGGCCCTTGCCGGGCTGAGTGAAGGTCCCGTCGCGCACCAGGCTGGTCAAGATGTCGGTCTTGACCCGGAATATCTCCTCCTGGCGCTGGCGCTGGGCCCAGGGCGCGATCCACAACATGGTGACGAGGGTGATGAGGGCGGCGAACACGGCCAGTCGAACGAAAGGGGACACCACCCGCCAGCGACTCATGCCGCCGGCGAAACACACCACAATCTCCTGCTCGGTGTGGAGCCGGTTTAGGGTGATGAGGGCGGCGACGAATAGGGCGATGGGCAGAACGATCGAGAGCATTTGTGGCATCGACAGCGCCACGATCTTGGCGAACACCAAAACCGATTGATGCTTGTCGACAATGATGTCGAGGAAGGTCAGGGTTTGAGTCAAAAGGGCGACGACGCCCAGCGCCAGGGTGGCGGCGATGGTCGGGCCGAGGAGCTGGCGGAACAGGTAACGTTCGATCAATCGCATTGAATCAGGCGGGCCGGCGCCGCGTCCAGGACCCATCAACGGATGATCCGGCCGGCTCGCCTCTTCTATACGCGAGGCTTGGCGCGCTACAACCGGCCATGGACGTGCATCGTCCTTGAGGAGCCTTGTTCATGAAGATCGAGTTTATCCCTGCTGCAGGCGCTGGCGAGGCGCCCGATGCGATCGCTGTCCTCGTGTTCGAGGAGGGCCTGTTGTCGCCAGGCGCAGAGGATCTGGACAAGGCCGTCGGCGGCGCGGTGAGGCGCGCGATCGGCGCGTCGCGTTTCACAGGCAAGATCGGACAAACCCTCGATCTGCTCGCGCCAAACGGCGTCAAGGCCGGCCGGGCCCTGATCGTCGGCGGAGGAACGGCCCTGACCACGGAGAGCGCCGAAGGCTTCGCCGCTCACGCCTATCAGGCGTTGAAGCTTTCGGGCGCCGAGCACCTTTGGTTGATGCTGCCGGGCGCATCGGCCGACGCCGCCGCCCAGGCCGCCTTCGGCGCACGGCTGGCCGCCTACCGGTTCGACCGCTATCGGACCAAGGATGGCGAAGACAAGACGCCCTCGATCCAGCGCCTGTCCATCGTCTGCGATGATCCCAAGGCCGCGAAGAAACTGGCGGGTCCCCTGGGCGGCGTCGCCGAAGGGATAGAGTTCACGCGCGATCTTGTCTCAGAACCGCCGAACATCCTTTACCCGGCCGAGTTCGCCAAGCGTGTCAAAAAGCTGGAGAGGCTGGGCCTCGAAGTCGAGGTCTTTGGCGAGAAGGAGTTGAAAAAGCTCGGCATGGGCGCGCTCCTCGGCGTCGGCCAGGGCTCGGAACGCGAGACCCAGCTCGTGATCGTTCAGTGGAAGGGCGCCAAGGACAAGGAGGCGCCGCCGGTCGCCTTCGTCGGCAAGGGCGTCACCTTCGACACCGGCGGCATCTCCTTGAAGCCGGCCGAAGGCATGGAGGATATGAAATGGGACATGGGCGGCGCCGGCGCGGTCGCCGGACTGATGTACGCCCTGGCTGCGCGCAAGGCCAAGGTCAATGCGGTCGGCATCCTTGGCCTGGTTGAAAACATGCCTGACGGGAACGCTCAGCGCCCAGGCGACATCGTCACTTCCTACTCGGGCCAGACCATCGAAGTGCTGAACACCGACGCTGAGGGTCGCCTCGTGCTCGCGGACGCCCTTTGGTATTGCCAAGAAAGGTTCAAGCCGAGATTTATGATCGATCTCGCGACCTTGACGGGCGCGATCATCGTGGCGCTTGGCAATGACTTCGCCGGTCTCTACGCCAACGACGACGCCCTTGCCGAACAGCTGCTGGCGGCGGCCAAGGCCGAAGGCGAGGGCCTGTGGCGCATGCCGCTGCCCCCCGCGTACGACAAGCTGCTCGACACCATGGCGGCCGACATGAAGAACATTTCCAGCGGGCGCGGCGGCGGCTCGATCACAGCAGCCATGTTCCTCCAGCGCTTCACCAACGGCACGCCGTGGGTGCACCTTGATATCGCAGGCACCGCCTGGCGCAAACCGTCCGTCAAGCCGACCAATCCGGACGGGGCCACCGGGTATGGGGTGCGCCTTCTGAACCGGCTGGTCGCCGACACATACGAGGAATGAGGTGGCCGAGACGCCGGGCGAGATCTGGTTCTACCATCTCGAGCGTTCGGCGCTGGAGCCGGTTCTGGCGGACCTGCTGGAACGGACGCTGAAGCGCGGCTGGAGGGCGGTCGTGCGTTCGCCAGATCCTCAGAGGATCGCCGACCTCGACGACATCCTTTGGACCTTTCGCGAGGACAGCTTTCTTCCGCACGGCCTCGCGGACGAGCCGATGTCCGAGCGTCAGCCTATCGTGTTGTCCACGGGCGACTGCAGTCCAAACCGCGCCAACGCCCTGTTCCTGCTCGATGGCGCAGAGCTCGGCTCGCGAGAAAGCTTTGACCGGCGGCTTTACCTTTTTGATGGACGGGACGAGGGTCAGCTGGTCCTGGCGCGAGAGCGCTGGCGCGAGGCGAAGGGGAGCGGTTCGGATGTCTCCTACTGGCGTCAGACCGAACGGGGCTGGGAGAAGCTTTTATGACACGGCGGATGGCGCTTCTCAGCATGATCGCCGGTCTTAAGGCCAAGGGGTCCGGCCTCGCCGCCGCGACCCGGCGGCGGGCTTGGCGGAGAGGGCCAGGATTAAGGCCGCTTTTTCTGTCGGCGGCCTTGGGCTCGTGCGCCGTCCTCGCCCTTTCGGCCTGCACCGATTATCTGGCCGTCGATAGCCAGGGCGACACTACCGCCGAACTGCCGAAGTCCGCGTCCTCTGCGCCCAAGGTCAAGGGCGATACCTGCGGCGCGTCCGCCCTCCAATATCTGGTCGGAAAGAACAAGGCCGAGGCGCCTGCGCCTGTCGATCCGTCCCGGCGGCGGGTCTACTGCTCGAGTTGCGCCGTTCCTCTCGACTATCGGCCAGGTCGCGTCGACATCGAGTTCGATGCGGCGTCGGGCCGCATCACGGCGGTAAAGTGCGGCTAGGTGCGGCGGGGGCGAGCGACGTGTCGTGACCTCTGTCTACATCGACGCTGACGCCTGCCCCGTGAAGGAGGAGGTCTACCGTGTGGCTGAGCGCTACGGGCTAGAGGTGTTCGTCGTCTCCAACAGCTGGATCCGCACCCCCAAGACCGGGCGTGTGACTTCGGTGGTGGTCGACGCCGGACCCGACATCGCCGATGACTGGATCGCAGAGCGGGCAGGACCGGGCGATGTGGTGGTCACCGCGGACATTCCTCTGGCGGATCGCGCGCTCAAGGCCGGCGCCCTCGCCTTGCACCCGAACGGGCGCCCCTTCACGCCGGACAGCATCGGCGCCGCCCTCGCCGCGCGCGGTGTTGGCGAACACCTGCGCTCAATGGGCGAGATCACAAAGGGGCCGCGGCCGTTTGAACCGGCCGACCGATCAAGGTTTCTGCAGGCCCTCGACGGCGCCGTGGTGAAGGCGAGGCGGACCGGAGGACCAGGTCGTTAGGCGCGCAGCGGGCTGATTGAGCGGCCTTCGTCCGCTGAGGCCGTCCAACCAGCCCCTTAGCCGGGCGCAGATCGGGTCACGCGCCGCCTACCCGGGCGACGCGAACAAAGGAGCGCCCGGGAATGTCCAGAATATAGCCGCCGAACAGGCCTCGTCTTAGGGTGACGCTCTGCCCGACCCTCAAGGACCCTGCGACCGGTTCGTCGGTCTGGGTTTCTACCCAGGTCGAACCGTCATCGAAACGGAACAACACCCGTCCATCGCCCCGGTCGGCGAACGACAGAACCTTTACGGACAGGCTATCTGCCTCCTTCGCCCGGGCCGCCGGCGCCGGACGGGCGCGCGGGGCGCCAAACGGGCGCGGTTGCGGCGTCATGGCGACCGACGGCTTAGCCTCGGCGGCCTGGTCCGGACGAGCGTGTTCCTCAGCCAGGCGCTCGCTCGCCTGGCGAAAACAGGCGAGTTGCTGGGCGTCATTGGTCAGGGTGCGGCAGGCGAGGATCGCCGCCGCGCCGGGCGAGGGGGGTTGGCCCGCCTGAGCGGCTCCTGTGCACCAGACCCAAAACAGCGTGGCCAAGGCGCTATAGGGACGCACCCCACACCCTCGTCTTTCACCCACGCCGCGCCTCCGCATGTCTGCAACCGCGGTTTTGCTCCAAAGGGCGCCCCGCCGTTCAGCCCCCCGATCAGGGGGGCTGATCCTTCATCAGTGCGCATTTTAGGCGCTGGCGGAGGCCGCGTCATAAGCTTCGGCGGCCGCGATCCACTCGGCCTCCGCCTTGTCGAGGCGGGCCTTGGCCTTCTCTCGTTTTGCGGAGAGCTCGCTCGCCCGGGCTGCGTCGCCAAGGTAGATCGACGTGTCCGAGAGGGCGTGGTCGATCTCGGCGACTTCTGAGGTGCAGCGGTTCATGGCCGCCTCGGCCGCTTCCAGCTTGCGCTTGAGCGGGCCGACCTGGCCAGGGTTGGCGGCGGGTTTTGGCGGCGGGGGGGCGGCGGTCTCGGCCGGCTTTGGCTTCGGCGGGGTCTTGGCCGCCTGGCGCGCGCGGTCGAGCACGAGCTTGGCGTAGTCGTCCATGTCGCCATCGAACGGTTTTACCGCACCGTCCATCGCCAGCCAAAGCCGGTCAGCCACCAGCTCCATGAGGGAGCGATCGTGGGTGATCAGGATCACCGCCCCTGAATAGTCGTTGAGAGCGTCGAGCAGGGCGCGGCGACTGTCGATATCGAGATGGTTGGTCGGTTCGTCGAGGATCAGAAGGTGCGGCGCGGACATGGCGACGAGGTTCAGCAAAAGCCGCGCCCGCTCTCCGCCAGAGAGGTTGGCGACGCTTGTCTCCTGCTTGTCGAACCCAAGACCCCATTGCGCCAGCTTGGATCGACGCGAACTCTCCGAGGCCTCCGGCATGGCGCGGCGAATGATTTCGAGCGGGGTGTCGGTGGGGTCCAGCGCCTCGATCTGGTGCTGATGAAACCATCCGACCTGTAGGCGACGGTCGCGGTGCATCTGGCCGGCGAGGGGATCCAGAGCGCCAGCGATCAATTTTGCAAACGTCGATTTGCCGGCGCCGTTCACGCCGAGCAGTCCAATTCGGTCGTCAAGGTCAAGGCGCAGATTGAGTTTGCGCAGGATCGCCTTGCCATCATAGCCGACGCCGACGTCTTCGAGCCGGATCAGGGGCGGCGCCAAGGGCCGCGCGGGCGACGGCAGAGTGAAGGGCGCCACCCGGTCTTCGATGGACACGCTGGTCGGCGGGAGTTTAGCCAGCATCTTCAGGCGCGACTGGGCCTGCGCGGCCTTTGACGCCTTGGCGCGGAACCTGTCGACGAAGGACTGCATGTGGGCGCGCTGCGCCTCGATCTTGGCTCTATTGGCGGCGGCCAGTCGGGCCTTCTCGCCGCGGAGCCGCTCGAAATCATTATAGCCGCCGGTATAAAGATCGAGCTTCCCCTCGCGAACGTGCAGGATAAAGTCCACCGAATTGTTGAGCAGCTCCCGGTCGTGGCTGATGATGATGGCGCTGTAGGGGTATTTCTGCAGCCGGGCCTCGAGCCAAAGGGCGCCTTCCATATCGAGGTAGTTGGTCGGTTCGTCGAGCAGCAGAAAGTCGGGCTCGGAGAAGAGGGCCGCGGCCAGGGCCACGCGCATGCGCCATCCCCCTGAAAATTCAGCCATCGGCCGGCTGAGGTCCTCCTGGCTGAACGACAGCCCGATCAGGATTTCCGCCGCGCGGGCCGGGGCGCTGTCAGCATCGATTTCAATCAGCCTGGCCCAGATCTCGCCCATCTCCTCAGGCGGAGCCGTCTCCAGACGCGTCATCAGATCATGGCGCTCGAGGTCAGCCTCGAGCACCGTGTCAAGCAGGGTGACGGGCGTCGCCGGATGCTCCTGCGCCACCTGGCCTACCCGGGCGTTCCTCGGGATGCCGATCTCGCCGCCGCCGGGGACCAGTTCCCCCGTGATCAACTTGAACAGGGTCGATTTGCCAATACCGTTACGGCCGACGAGGCCGACCTTGGCGTTCTGAGGCAGGGTCACGGTGGCGGAATCGAAGAACCGTCTCCCCCAGGCGTCGAACGTCAGGTCCTTGATCTGCAGCATTTAGAAAACTGGCCGGGTTGGCGTGCGGGGAGGGCGCCGCTATAAGCCCGCGACCTCCTCCGGGCCATAGACAAAAAGACCGTCCCCCCAATGACCGAACGCACCTTTTCCATCCTGAAGCCGGACGCGACGCGCCGGAACATCACCGGCAAGATCAACGCGGTGATCGAAGGCGCTGGATTGCGCATCGTCGCCCAGCGGCGCGTGAAGCTGACCGAGGCGCAGGCCAAGACCTTCTATGAGGTCCACAAGGCGCGCCCGTTCTACGGCGAGCTCGTCGCGCAGATGACTGCAGAGCCTGTGGTGGTTCAGGTGCTGGAGGGCGAAAACGCCGTCGCGAGGTACCGCGAGGTTATGGGCGCCACCAATCCAGAACAGGCCGCCGAAGGAACCATCCGCAAAGAATTCGCGCTCTCAATCGGCGAAAATTCGGTGCACGGATCGGACAGTCTCGACAACGCCAAGATTGAGATCGCCCAGTTTTTCACCGCCGCCGACATTCCAGGCTGAGGGTCGAAGCGATTTTGACGTGCGCGCAATCAGCGCATCGGGACGCTGATCGTTTCAGGGCTCAGGCTAGACCCCGGCCCCTACGGCCTTTGGCCTGATCGCGTAACCCGCTCTCAGCTCAGAGCGCCCCCATGCTTGCCCACGGCGCCGGGCCATGCCTCCCCGGGGGGCGGAAAGCCGTCTTCTTGCAACGCTCTGGCCACCTCGGCCAGGCAGGCGGGGTAGAGCTTGTGTTCTTCGGCCAGCACGCGGGCTGCGAGGCTCTCTTCCGTATCGCCGGGCAGGATCGGCACGCGCGCCTGGCGCAGGGTTGGTCCCTCATCAAGGCCGGTCGTCACAAGATGAACGGTGACGCCCGCTTCGGCGTCCCCCGCTTCGAGCGCCCGTCGATGGGTGTGCAGACCCCGGTAGAGCGGCAGCAGCGAGGGATGGATGTTCAACATTCGCCCGGTCCAGGCGCGCACCAGAAACGGCGTCAGGATCCGCATATAGCCGGCCAGGGCCACAAGCTCGGTCCCGGCCTGCTCGAGGGCCGAGTGAATGGCGAACTCGTGGGCCTCGCGGTCCTTGCCGAACGGACGATGGTCGATGGCCAGGGCCGCCACGCCGGCCGCCCGCGCCTTGGCGAGGCCGGCCGCTTCCGGATTGTTGGAGATCGCAAGGACGATTTCGGCGGGATAGTCCGGGGCTTTGGACGCCTCTATCAGCGACGCCAGGTTCGACCCCGAGCCCGAGATCAGGACCGCGGTGCGCACTCTTCGCATGATCAGGCCCTCACGCGGCGCGCAGCTCGCCGATCACCCAGGCGTCCTCGCCGGCGTCAAGGAGCGCGCTAAGCGCCTCGTGCGCCTGATCCGGGCCAAGGATGATGACAAAGCCTATGCCGCAGTTGAAGGTGCGACGCAGCTCCTGGTCGGCGATCCCGCCGGTCTCCTGAAGCCAGTGAAACACCGGCGGCAGGGGCCAGGCCCCCCAGTCGAAATGCGGCTTCAGCCCTTCGGCGATCGCCCGAGGCGGGTTCTCGACCAAGCCGCCGCCTGTGATATGCGCCCCCCCCGTGATCAGTCCGGCTTTAGCGAGGGGCAGCAGCGATCGTATATAGATGCGCGTCGGGGCCATCAGCGCTTCGGCAAGGGATTTGCCGGGGGCGAACGGCGCGGGGGCGTTCCAGCCGCGGCCCCAGCGCTCAACCACCTTACGCACTAAAGAGTAGCCGTTTGAGTGAGGTCCGCTGGAGCCGACGCCGATCATAACGTCGCCAGATTTCTGCGCGTCCAGCCTGGGCAGTGTAGAGCCGCGCTCGACCGCGCCGAGGGCGAAGCCCGCAAGGTCATAGTCGCCCGCGCCGTACATGCCAGGCATCTCCGCGGTCTCGCCGCCAACGAGGGCGCAGCGGGCCTGGCGGCATCCTTCCGCAATGCCCGCGACAACCCGGGTGGCGAGCTCGACCTCGAGCTTGGCGGTCGCATAATAGTCGAGAAACAACAGGGGCTCGGCGCCCTGAGCCAGAAGATCGTTGACGCACATGGCGACAAGGTCGATCCCCACCGTGTCGTGCAGGCCGGTCTCGATGGCGATCTTCAGCTTGGTGCCAACGCCGTCGGTGGTGGCGACGATGAGGGGATCCTCAAATCCTGCCGCCTTGAGGTCGAAAAGCGCGCCGAATCCGCCGAGCCCGGCCTCGCTGCCTGGCCGGCGCGTCGATTTGGCCAAGGGCTTTATCGCTTCCACCAGGCTCGCGCCCGCATCGATGTCGACGCCCGCGTCGCGATAGGTGAGCCCGTTGGGCCGATCTGTCATGGGTCTGTTCCAAAATCAAAGGGCGCGCGTAGGCCTTTAACGCGCGCCGAAGCGAGCTATAGCTAGCCCATGACGCCGATTACCGACAACGCTGCACTGGAGGCGTTTTGCAAACAGATCGCCGCCGAACCTTTTATCGCGGTCGATACCGAATTCATGCGCGAGACCACCTACTGGCCGAAGCTTTGCCTGATCCAGGTCGCCAGCGATACGGACGCCGCCAACATCGACCCCCTGGCGCCGGGCCTTGACCTGAAACCCCTGCTTAGGGTGCTGGCCGACCCCAAGGTGGTCAAGGTGTTCCACGCAGCCCGCCAGGACGTTGAAATCTTCAACAATCTCGGCGTCATCCCATCGCCCTTGTTCGACACCCAGGTCGCGGGCATGGCGGCCGGATTCGGGGAGCAGATCGCCTATGACGCCCTGGTGCGTCAGATGCTGAAGATCGACATCGACAAGTCGAGCCGGTTTACCGACTGGTCGCGCCGGCCGCTTTCGGAGGCCCAGACCTCCTACGCCCTGGCTGATGTCACTCACCTCGCCAAGCTTTACCCCAAGCTTCGCGACCGGCTGGAGAAGGCGGGCAGACTGGCGTGGGTCACCGAGGAGATGGCGGCGCTCACCGACAGCGCAGCCTACGACCTTGACCCTGAAAAATCCTGGCGGCGGCTCAAGCCGCGCAAGTTTACCCCCAAATACCTTGCCGCTTTCAAGGCGGCCGCCGCCTGGCGCGAGCGCACGGCCCAGGCCCGCGATCAACCGCGCGGACGGATTCTCAAGGACGAGGCGATCGACGAGATCGCCACCCAGGTCCCCACGGACGCTGAGGGTTTGAACCGGCTTCGCTCCGTGCCGAAGGGCTTTTCGGGATCCAAGTTCGGGCCTGACCTGCTCGAGGCCCTGAAGTCGGCGCTGAAGGATCCGGAAGCCTATGCGCCCAAGATCGAGCGGGGCCCGGCGCCGGTGCAGGCCCAAGGCGCGGTGGTCGAACTGCTGAAGGTGCTGCTGAAGGCGCGCTCGGAGGACGCCGGCGTGGCCGCCAAGCTCATCGCCACGGTTTCCGATCTCGAAAAGCTCGCGGTGGACGACCATGCGGACGTAGCCGCGCTCGGCGGTTGGCGGCGTAAACTGTTCGGCGAAGACGCCCTGAAACTGAAACGCGGCGAACTGGCCCTGGTCCTTGAAGGCTCACGCGTGCGCGTTGTCGAGCTTGAGCCAGAAGAGTAGGCGCTAACGCATCTTGATTTTGAGCTCCAGACCAAGAGCGCGCGCCACCGCGTCCGCGCGCTTTATGGTCTGTTCGCCAAGCAGAAGGTCCGCCGCATCCTTGTTGATGCCCAGCACCAGGTCGCCCTTTGATCGCGAGAGGCTCGATGCAGCGAGCAACTCGGGGCTGCGGCCGGAAAGCTGGCAGCCCAGGCGCAGGGCTGCGCCCAGGGTCTCAGCGCGCAGGAGGCGATCGGCGCTCAGAACGCGCGCCACGGTGGCGTGCTCTCGCGTGCGCTCGCCGCCGTAACGATGAAACGCGGTGGTGGCGAGGAAGGTGCGCTCGGCATGCGACTGACCCGGGATCGGCGCGCGCAGAACCTCTTCAAACACCAGGTCTGCTCTATGGTCTGGGTGCAGGCGGGCGCCGACGTCCGCGAGGCGCGCGGCCGCAGCCACAAGGACCGCTTCGCGGCCGTTCGAAAAGACCGGCTCGAGCTTGTCCCAAAGGGGTCTCAGCCACCGCTCCAACGCCGGTCCGAGGCGCTCGGCGACGCCGTTTCGGGCGCCAAGGGACGCGCAGCCCTCGATCAGGGGGTCGCGGGCGCGAAGGTCATCGGACATGGCGTCGAACAAGAGGCCCTCTCTCAGGCCGAAGGCGGAGATGACGATCCGCTCAAATCCGAGCCGCTCTACAAGGGCCCGCAGCACCACCGCGGCGTAGGGCAGGGTTTCAGCCCGTTTGCGCGACACGCCGGCCAAACGATCGAACGAGCCTCGCGACAGCAGAGCGACGAGGCCGGCGGTCTCGACCGCCTCCGCCGCGCTCATTTCAAAACCCTGCACCACCTGCAAAGGATAATTGATCCGGTTCATGCGCACGATGGCGAGGTTGCGCCAGGCGCCGCCCACGGCGTGAAAGGTCTTGCCTTTGAACCGGTCCGCGACCGTGCCCAAAACCGCCTCGCAGGCCCCGCCGAGGGCGACGGGGTCCAAAGGTCCAGGCGCGCCGAGGGCGAAGGGGCCGAGGGGTAAGGTCACCCCCTCGCCGGGCGCGCCTTGGTTCAGCCGGACCAGCTCCAGACTGGATCCGCCAAGGTCGCCGACCACGCCGTCCGCGCCGGGCGATCCGGCCGCGACGCCAAGCGCCGAATAGTGGGCTTCTTCCTCGCCTGAGAGAACCCGCAGGGTAAAACCGGTTTCAGCCTCGACCCGCGCCAGAAAGCCTGAGCTGTCGCGCGCGTCGCGCACCGCCGCGGTCGCAGCAGTGAATGTGTGCGCCGGTTTGACGGCGTCCAGCAGGGCCCGGAAGCGGCGCAAGGCCCCGAGGGCGGCGGCGACGCCGTCTGGCGAGAGCTGGCCGGTCCGCGCCAGGTCGCGGCCGAGGCCGGCCAGAACCTTTTCATTGAAGACGGTCCAGATGGCCCGCCCTTCCACCCGATAGAGCACAAGGCGCACGGAGTTGGAGCCGACGTCGATCACCGCCACGTCGCGGGGCGTCGTCTCGGCCTCGCTGTCGGGCGAAACCGGGACGAGGGTGAGCCTATCGGTGCGCGCCCACATCGAGCGCGCGGGGGAGGTTCTTACCGCCGCGACCGCGACCGGAAAGACTGGGATTGGTCATGAAATACTCATGCGCGGAAAACGGCTTGGAGCTCTTGATGGCGACGCGGGTATAGTCCCCGTCGGCGGAAAGGTTCCAGCTCGACGCCTCGTCCTTCAGGTTTGCAACCATAATCTGGTTCAATACCTGTTGATGAACGGTTGGATTTTCGAGCGGAACCAGAGATTCGATCCGCCGCTCGAGATTGCGCGGCATCCAGTCGGCCGACGACAAGAAGACTTTCGCCTCCTGGCTCGGCATCGGTTTGCCGTTGGCGAAACAGACGATTCGGGCGTGCTCTAAGAACCGGCCGACGATCGACTTGACCCTCACATTGTCGGAAAGCTCCGGGACGCCGGGCCTGAGACAGCAAATGCCGCGCACGACCAGGTCGATCTGAACCCCGTCCTGGCTGGCTTTGTAAAGGGCGTCGATCACCTCCGGATCGACCAGGGAGTTCAGCTTGGCCCAGATCGCGGCGGGCAGTCCGGCGCGCGCATTCGCCGCTTCGTTCTCGATCAAGGCGAGCAGGGTCGGCTTAAGACTGATCGGCGAGAAGGCCAGTTTCTCCAGCGCTTCGGGCTTGGCGTAGCCTGTGATGTAATTGAAGATCCTAGAGGTGTCGCGTCCCAGCGCTGCATCGCAGGTAAAAAGGGAGAGGTCCGTGTAGATCTTCGCCGTTATCGGATGGTAGTTCCCCGTCCCGAAATGGCAGTAGGTCTTGAGCGCCGATCCCTCGCGGCGAACGACCATCGAGAGCTTGGCGTGGGTCTTGTACTCGACAAAGCCGTAGACGACGTGAACGCCCGCGCGTTCGAGGTCGCGGGCCCACTTCAGATTCGCCGCCTCGTCGAACCTCGCCTTCAGCTCCACGAGCGCCGTCACGCTCTTGCCGTTGTCGGCCGCTTCGATCAGGGCGGCGACAATCGGGCTGTCGTGGCTGGTTCGATAGAGCGTCTGTTTGATCGCCACCACGTCCGGATCCAGGGCCGCCTGACGAATGAACTGCACCACCACATCGAAACTCTCGAACGGGTGATGGACCAGGATGTCCTTCTCGGTGATGGCGGCGAAACAGTTTCCGGCGTGCTCCCTGATCCGCTCGGGAAAGCGCGCTTCGAAGGCAGGAAATTTCAGATCGGCGCGATCGGATGGGATGAGGGCGTTAAGCTGAGACACGCCAAGAATGCCGTTCACCAGCACAATATCCTGGGGCTCAGCGTGTAGGTTCTTAAGGATGAACGCCCGCAGGTCCCCCGGCATGTCCCCGTCGATCGTCACCCGCACCACCGAACCGAAGCGACGCTGGCGCAGCATGGCCTCAAACTCGCGGACCAGGTCCTCGGCCTCTTCCTCAAGCTCCACGTCAGAATCGCGGATGACACGAAACACGCCCTTGGCTTCGACATCGCAATCCGGAAATAGCCGCTCAATGAACAGCCCGAGCACGTCTTCGATGGCGATAAAGCGGGCCGGCTTGCGTTTGGCGCGGCTCGAGGGCGCCGGCAGGGGCCAGAACCGACGCGCCTGGCTCGGGACCGGGACCAGGGCGTAGAAGGTCTTCACGTCCGAACGGCGACGCAGCTTCAGGGCCAGGGTGAAGGCAAGGTTCGGAATGAAGGGGAAGGGGTGAGCCGGATCGATCGCGAGCGGCGTCAGGATGGGAAACAGCTGTTCCATGAACATCGGCTCCAGCGCGTCCAGATCAGCGTTGGTCGCTTGGGGCCCGGAAATGACATGAATGCCCTCGGCTTTGAGCTTTGTCTTGAGATCGCGCCAGACCGACTGCTGGCGTCGCATCAGAGCCTTGGCGCCGGCGATGACCTGGTCGAGCTGTTCTGAAGGCGTGAGCCCGTCCTGGCTCAACACGCGCACCCCTTCACGAACCTGGCCGCGCAGGCCGGCCACGCGCACCATGTAGAACTCGTCGAGGTTGTTGGCAGAGATCGATAAAAAGCGCAGCCGCTCCAGAAGTGGATGGCGCAGGTTCTCCGCCTCGTCGAGCACCCGGTCGTTGAACGCCAGCCAGGACATCTCGCGGTTGATGAACCGATCGGGCGAGGCCATAAGGGCGCGGTTAAGCTTCAAGGTTGAGATCGCGCCGCCGGGACCAGAGGGCGAAGCGACGGGAGCCCGGAGGAGGTCGTTGGCGACCTCGCCCGGCAGGGTGTCGGTCATCGCGGGTTCGGACGTGGTCATCGACGGCTCCGCGGGACAGCAAAAACGCGCTGAAAACGCATGGCGTGCGATCCTGGGTCTTTCAGCGCGGCGGTGCTGTGCATGATCGGGACACCAGGGGCGGCGAAGAACATCCTAGGATCGGGACGCAAAAGGCGCGTCCATCAGCTGTCGGAAATCCCCGCGCGTCAGGGAGGGCAAGGGTTTATCGGGTCCCGTTGTGGCGCCATGGCCGGTTCGTAACAAGCGCGGAACGATGACAGTTATGGGGTGAGCTCGTCGATGCCGCTGTCGAGGGCAAGAACCTCTCGCACCAGGCTCCGGTTGAGCGGTCGCTGCTGTCCGCATGAGGCCGCCTCCAGACGGTCCACGAGCGCCGCTGCGGCCGGTACAGACCGTTCCATGCGCGCCACCAGATAATCAATCAGCTCGGGCGGCGGCCGGATCAGGCGTTCGGCGAAGAGCCGCCTGAGCGCGCCCCTGAGCACACCATCGTCAGGCTGGTCCAGCTCGACCACCGGCAGGGCGTTCAGTCGCGAGCGCAGGTCAGGCAGGGCGGCGGTCCAGGTCGCAGGACGGCTTCGGGCGGTGATCAAGAGCCCGCGCTCCGGATCGCCGGCCCGATTAAGGAGGTGGAAAAGCTGCTCCTCGGTATAGCCCCGGTCGGCGTCCTCGATGAGCAGCGGCCCCCCAGACTCGGCCTCCGTGTCGAGACTGGCGAAGGTTGCGACGCGCGCCTCGGCCTTCTGAGCCCAGGCGCGTGCGAGGTGGGTCTTGCCGGCGCCTGCCGGTCCAACCAAGGCCAGGGCGCCCAGCGTCCAGCGCGGCCAAGCGTCGATCCGCGCCGCCGCCTCGGCGTTACAGGCCGAGACGACAAAGCTTTCCCGCAGGAACGTCTGCGCCTGGCGCAGGTCCAGCCTAAGCTGTTCGCCCAAGGCCGTCATCCCAAACCTTCATCGCCTCATCCTAGCATGGCGCCGCGCCTGGGTCGACGGCGCACGGTCACGGCGCAGGGCGATCGCGCCAGGGCTGGTCGATGGCCGCCAGCCGCACCGGCCCCGGTTCGAGCGTCTGCGAAGCGTGAGGTCCTCTCAGCCGGACGCGGCTCTGTCCCTGTCAGCCGTGGCCGCGGACGGGGCGCATCAACGTCCGCTTTCGCATCACATCGGAGGCGCTTTACCGTGCTCGCCGACCGCGACCCCTGTGGATATCAGGCCATTGGGCGTCGAGCCCACCACCAGGAAGACTTTCACGCCCGGTTGAACGAGGCCTCGCTCGCCGCGGGTGATCAGGACGATCGGGGTCTTGGGCGGCACATCGATATGCCGGGTCTCGGTGAAATAGGTCACATCGAGGGCCCGCCCCTTGTGACTGGCGGCGACCTTATTGACGGTGCCGTTGGTCATCTTGGATCCTTTCTTCAGGTCCCAGTCGTAGTGGCCCTCTCCCATCTTCACGCCGGGGGGGAAGACATGGACCTCGAGGGATTTACCGCTGCCGTCGGCCTGGGGCATTTCTGCGGTGCCGATAAAGCTGCCGGGCTGGATATCGGACGCCTTGATCGGTTTGGTCACCTGCACGCTCCAGGTCTTGGTCAGGTTCACCACCACCACCTTGCCGTCGCGGCTTTTGAGCGTGAGCTTGTCATCGCCGACGGCGGTGACGGTGCCGCGGACGATCTGCGGCATGGCCGGCGCTGCGGGAGCGGGCTGAGCCCCGGCGATCGAGCCTCCCGCGACAGCGCCTACAATCGATAGGGCTATGGCCGCCAGCGCCCCCGAGCGAGACCTCAAACACGTGATCATGCGCATCCTCTACCCCTGTCCGTCTTGGTTCTTGGCGCCGATGTCATCGGACCAATTTTACCGATTGTCAAATTAGATTGTGCACAATTAAAATTGGCGGCCGCGCCCGGCGGCGGCGGTGGCGTTTTCCTATGGTTTTTCGGCGCGTTTCCTTATGGGAGCCCCATGGAAGTCGATCCCCAAGACGCTCTGCGCCTCGACCAGCAAATCTGCTTTCCCTTCTATGCGGCGTCGCATCTGATGACGCGGCTTTACCGTCCGCTGTTGAAGGACCTCGGCCTGACCTATCCTCAGTATCTGGTCATGCTCGTGCTGTGGGAGATCTCGCCGATAAACATGGGCGAGCTCTGTCAGCGGCTTTATTTAGACAGCGGCACCCTCACCCCCCTGTTGAAGCGGCTCGCTTCCGCAGGCTACCTCAGCCGCGAACGCGACCCTGAGGATGAGCGGCGCGTGATTTTGGCGCTGACCCCTGCGGGCCTTGCCCTGAAACAGCGGGCGTACGCGGTTCCTATCCTGCTGGCCTCGCAGTTCGCGGGCGATAAGGATCAGGCGGCGGCGTTCCGCACCGCTCTTCAAAGGGTCGCCAGGGACCTGGCCGAGAGGGTCTCAGCCCTGAGGGGCTGATCGTTGCAGACCAAGCGGCAAACCCCGGCATTCTTGACATCCGGCCGGCCTCATGCGCCCTTCCGCCCTCTTTCGGACCACCCCTTTTCAACGCGCCCATCCGAGGCGCGGGACTGCTTCTCATGCACGCCTACCGTTCCCACACCTGCGGCGCGCTTCGCGCGACCGATGCGGGCTCTTTGGTCCGACTGTCAGGTTGGATCCATCGCAAGCGCGACCACGGCGGGTTGATGTTCATCGACCTTCGCGACAACTACGGCCTGACCCAGCTTGTCCTGCACCCGGATACGCCAGGCTTTGCGATCGCCGAGCGGGCGCGCGCTGAAACCGTAATCCGCATCGACGGCGAGGTCGTACCCCGCGATCCTTCAGCGCAAAATCCCAATCTCGCCACCGGCGCCGTCGAGGTGCAGGTGCGCGCCATTGAGGTGCTCGGCGAGGCCCAGGAGCTGCCGGTGCCGGTGTTTGGCGAACCGGACTATCCGGAAGATCTCAGGCTGAAGTATCGGTATCTTGATCTTCGGCGCGAAAGCCTGCACCGCAACATCCTGCTGCGTTCGTCCGTAATCGCCTCGATCCGGCGGCGGATGGTCGAGCAGGGCTTCACCGAATTCCAAACCCCGATCCTCACGGCCTCCTCGCCCGAGGGCGCGCGCGACTATCTGGTCCCCTCGCGCCTTTATCCAGGCCAGTTCTACGCCCTGCCGCAGGCGCCGCAGATGTTCAAACAGCTGCTGATGGTCTCGGGCTTCGACCGCTATTTCCAGATTGCACCCTGTTTTCGCGACGAGGATGCACGCGCCGACCGATCGCCGGGCGAGTTCTATCAGCTTGATCTCGAAATGAGCTTTGTCACCCAGGAGGATGTCTTCGCCGCCATCGAGCCTGTGATGCGCGGGGTGTTTGAGGAATTCGCCCCCTGGAACGGCAAGGACCGCAAGGTCACGGACGGCGCTTTCCCTCGCATTCCGTATCGCACGGCCATCTCAAAGTATGGCACCGACAAGCCGGACCTTCGCAACCCGATCGAAATGCAGGACGTCTCCGAAGCCTTTCGAGGTGGCGGATTTGCAGTGTTCTCCGGCATACTTGCCGGAAACGACAAGGCCCGGATCTGGGCGATCCCGGCTCCAGGCGGCGGATCACGCGCTTTCTGCGACAGGATGAACGATTGGGCCAAAGGCGAGGGTCAACCGGGCCTGGCCTATATCTTCTGGCGGGAGGGGGAGGCGGACGGCGCTGGGCCGGTCGCCAAGAACCTCGGCGCGGAGCGAACCGCAGCGATCCGAAGCCAGCTCGGGCTAATGCCTGGCGACGCGGTGTTCTTTACCGCGGGAGATCCTTCAGCCTTCTACAAATTCGCCGGCGCGGCGCGGACCCGGATCGGAAGCGAGCTCGGCCTGATCGCCGAAAACGAGTTCCGTCTCTGCTGGATCGTCGACTTCCCCATGTACGAGTGGGCCGAGGAAGAAAAAAAAGTCGATTTTTCCCACAACCCCTTCTCCATGCCGCAGGGCGGTATGGACGCTCTGAACAGCAAGGACCCGCTGGATATCCTGGCTTACCAGTACGACATCGTCTGCAACGGCGTTGAGTTGTCTTCGGGCGCAATCCGAAACCATCGACCGGATATTATGATGCGCGCCTTCGAGATCGCCGGCTATACTCAGGCCGAGGTCGAGGTTGAGTTCGCCGGCCTGCTCAACGCCCTGCGTTTCGGCGCCCCGCCGCACGGCGGGATCGCGCCCGGAATCGACCGGATCGTGATGCTCCTCGCGGGCGTCGACAATATCCGCGAAGTGATCGCCTTCCCGTTCAACCAGCAGGCGCGGGACCTGATGATGAACGCGCCGGCCGAGGTGCGCGACAAACAGCTGCGTGAACTGCACATCCGCGTGGTCCCGCCGCCAAAGGGCTAGGGTCGAGACGGGGCGCTCAATCCTCGTTGCTGTGATGACGACGTTCCTCGTCGATCGCTTTTCGGGCGGCTTCTGCCGCGTGAGCGATCGCTTCTTGTGCGTGTTCCAACGCCTGGCGAACCTCTGCGGCGACGGCGGGCGACATGGGCGGCATGGGCGGAATAGGCGGCAGCGGCGGCCGGGGCGGCTCTGACACCGAGGATCGATGGCAACCGGTGGATCTCAGCCCGGAAGGCAGACGGGTCGAAGGATCGGTACAAGCGTCGTCGACCTGATCCTGGGTCAGCCCGTGCACGCCGCTGAGGTCTGCGCCGTGTAGCAGAGCGCCATCAAGATCGGCTTTGCGCATATTGGCGCCCACCAGCACGGCGCCGGAAAGGTTGGCCCGAACAAGGTCGCTGTCCTCGAAGCTGGCGTGCTCGAAGTGGCCGCCGGCAAGGACGCTATCGGTCAGGTCCGCGTGGGAGAAGTCTGCGCCCTCGGCCGTGACGTTGTTCATCTCCACGTGCATGATGTCCGCGCCATGAAAGTGTGCGTGGCGCAAACTCGCGCCCTTTAGGTCGCAGACGGAAAAGCTCGCCGATTCCGCATGAGCGTCTGCGAGATTGGCGCCGCCGAAGCTTGCCGCCTTCGCGTCCATGCCCGACATCATGACGCCGGAGAAGTTCGAACCCCTGAAGGTCGAGCCGATCAGCTGCGCGCCCCTGAGGTCCGCCCCCGTGAAATCGGCGCCGGTAAAGTTGGAGGCAATGACCTTAGCGCCCCTGAGGTCCGCGCCGATCAGCTGGGCGTTTGGAAACTGCGCGCCCATGAAGGACGCATCGGTCAGCTTGCGCCGGGAGAATTCGCAGTGGGGACATGAGCCGCCGAAAAAGGACGATCTGGCGACGTCCGGGTCGGCGATCACGTCAGCGCGCACGGTTCGCGCCGTGAGCGAAACGGCGGCGAAAGCCAGAGCTGCAATGGCGCGAAAGGCGGGCGACATGCGAACCGTGTCGCCTAAAGTTGCTGTTGAGGCCACTTAATTCGCCGTAACGGACATTGCGGCCGGGATGCGAAGCCCCGTGCGCTGCGAGATCAGCTGCAGGGTTTTAGCCGCAGGCCGCGCGGAAGGGTTGTCGAGGGGTCGCCGCAGGCCCGTGCGAGCTGGGCCTGGGTCAACCCGTGCGCTCGCGCCATTTCAGCGCCGGAGAAGTTCACTCCGGCGAGATTGGCCCGCGCGAAATTCGCCCCTTCGAGATAGGCCCCCACAAAGGTCGCGTTGGTAAGATCCGCTTGTCTGAAATCTGCGCCGGTGAGAACCGCGCCAAAGGCGTTGAGGTCGCGCAGGTCGCTGCCCACGAAGCGAGCCCCGCCAGCGACAGCGGCCGACAGATCAGCCTGGCGCAGGCGGGCTCCCGAAAGGTTGCGACCCTTAAGGTTCAACCGGGTGAAGTCAGCCTGAAACAGGTTGCAGCGCGGGCAGGGTCTGCCCGCTTTGACCTCGGCGATCTGGCCGGCGTTTTGGGCGTGAGCAGAAGCTGCCCCTAAGACAGCAACAACGACGGCGGCGAAGAGGCGGCGGCGCATGGGGCCCTCCATGAAGACCTATCCTGAAGACGCCGGGTTAAGACGAGGTTCTAGACTTTATCCTGCCCGTTCGGGCGCCGCGCCGCATTTCTCACAGACCAGGCGGCCGCCCATCCGCGCCAAGGCGAAATCGCCGCAGGCGGGGCAAACATCTGAGGTCGGCGTAGGGTCGGCGACTCCGGCCAATCGACGCACATTGGGCAAGAACAAAAGGTTATCGGGAGCCGCTCCGCGCGAGAAGCCCTTGGAGATCAGGTGCGCGAACGGCAGGGCTTCGTCCTCGCTCTCCGGCTCCTCAGCCTTGCCTCGCCCGAGGCCGTCAGCATTCAGAGCGTCCGGATCGCGGTTGGCGAGGTCGTCCCGGCCGAGGTAGCTGATGCCGAGTTCACGGAAGAGATAGTCGAGGATCGAGGTGGCGGAGCGGACCTGGTCGTTGCCGTCGACCTTTCCTGCCGGCTCGAAACGAGTGAAGACGAAGGCGTCGACGAATTCTTCGAGGGGAACGCCGTATTGAAGGCCGATGGAAATGGCGATGGCGAAGTTGTTCATCAGACTGCGGAAGGCGGCGCCCTCCTTGTGCATGTCGATGAAGATTTCACCGAGCTCGCCGTCGTCGTACTCGCCCGTGTGGAGGTAAACCTTGTGACCGCCGACGGCCGCCTTTTGAATATAGCCCTTGCGACGGTCTGGCAGCTTTCGCCGGGTGCGTTCGCGCTCGATGATCCGCTCAACCACCCGCTCCGACTGCGGCGGCGGCCGTTCGGTCTTCGGCTCCTCGGCCGGGGGCAGGATCAGCAGCGCAGGCTCGCTCGGCGCGCGGACCGGATAAAGGGCGCGCACGCCGAGGCGCTGCGCGTCGGCGACAAGCGCGATCATGCCCGCCAAGGTTTCGCCGCCTGAGGCCCGGTGCAGCGACGGCGCGCCGAGGGTCCGCTCCAGGCAGGCGATCATGGCGAGGGTGTCGCCAGGAGAGATCTGATGGGCCGCGAGGAAGGCGCCGCCCTCGATCACGCCCGAGCCGCATAGGAAACGCTCGGCGCTCGCGACCGCGTCCCTGGAAAATCCAGCTGCGGAGAGGGTGTCGAATCCGTCGAGATCCTCCGTTCGCGCCCCAAGGACGTCTCGCACGAACCCCGCGCCGACCACATCGGGCGCGAAGGCTCTGGAGAGGCTGACGCCGGAAGCGAGGGCGACCTCCGCCCGGCCGATCTCATGATCGGTGAAACCGGCCGCGTATAGCGCTGAGCGGTCAAGGCCCGGACATGTGTCGAAGGCGCGCGCGCCCAAGGCCTTTACCCTCGCGGCGTCGACATCCTGTCCGAGCGCCTCCAGGCCTGCCAGGGCCGCGTGGTGCAGCACCCCGAACACCACGCCATCGGCCGTTTCAGCCATAGACAAAGGGCCGCGCCAGGGCTGTGCGCCGAGGCTCAGGCCGCCAAGACGCAGGGATACCTCCTCATGGTCGACAAGGGCGAGCGGAGCGCCTGCCCCGGCAAGGTCGTTGACCAATCTGGCCGCCGCCGCCCGACCTTCAGCTGAGCCATAGGCCAGACCTGAGGCCGCCAGGGTCTCGGCCACGCCGCCGGGCACAAGGCAGGCGCCGTCAATGGCTGCAGCTTGCCCGATCAGCCGTAGCGTCTGCAGCCTTTCGGCAGGATCCAGCGTCGAAAGACTGTAAAGATCGACGCCGATCAAAGGTCGGGCCGCCAGATCCTCAAGGGCGGCGACCGCCGCGGGGTCGAGGGCCAGGACGAGCCTGCCACACTCAAACGCGGCGGAGACGGCCGCAGCGCTGTCGCCAACGGTCACGAACAGGCCAGGGGTGTTTGGCGATGTTACGCCGGTCTGGACCCGGTAGTCGGAATCGGCGGCTGCGACGGCGATGACATCGATCAAAAGCGCGTCGCTTACGCCGACGTCCCGGGCGGCGCGGATGGCGCGGGCAAGGGCCGGATTGGCCAAGGGGTCGGCGCAGGCGGTGCGGTTTCCTTCGCAGCGGACCACGGCCGACACCACCTCCTTCACCCGTGACGCAAGAAGGGCCTGTCCATCGCGCGCCAGGCGTATCGCACGGTCCGCCGCGCGCCAGTCCTCAAGGTCGCTTAAGGCCAGCCGGACCGGGGCTCCGATCGCCGGCGCCGGCGCAGCGCGGCCCGCAAGCAGCGCGTCGACCAAAGCCGCCGCGAACAGTTTGGCGTCCTTTGGCCTGGCGAACCGGTTCTGGGCCAGTCCCTGAGCGGCGATCGCGTTCGCCCATGCGACTGGTCCGCCGCCGAGCGCAGCCGCCGGGTCCGAGGCGCCGAGGCGACACGACCAGTCGAGCCAAGCCTCCACCCGCGCACGGGTCCAGCTCGTCGGCGCCAGCACACGCTCGAGGCTATTGGCGCGCTCGAGTTCACGGATGGTCAGTTCAACTGCCGAAGGTCCCGCCGGCTGCGAGCGACCCGCCATGAGCACCACCTCGCCTAAGTCTCGGCAGGCTAGCGGCGCGCGCCTGCATACGCAACCACTTGCGGCGATCGGTCCACAGCCCACAATATCTGGTTGGGCGCAGGGGCCGCAGACGGGGGGGTTCGCGTGCTGGACGGCGCTTCGACCGGCGCCTATAGTCCCGCCGTAAGCGGGTAGGCTTATTCCACGGCGCCCCGGGAGTTTTCAGTGTTTTTCAAGCGCATCTTCACCTGGTGGAATGGGGCGACCTTCGGAACCCTGTTCACCATCGCCAAACGCGGCCGCTTTGTCGGTGAAGATGAGTTCGGCCAGCGGTATTATGAGGCGAAGACGATTCGCGATGGCGACGCGGGGCGCCGGCGGCGCTGGGTCATCTACAGGGGCTACGCCGAACCGACCAAGGTGCCGGCCGACTGGCACGGTTGGTTGCATCACACATTTGTCGAGCCGCCGACCGTCGAGCCCCTGAAGGTGCGCGCCTTCGAGACCCAACACCTGCCTAACCTGACCGGCACGCGCTTCGCCTGGCGGCCGAGGGGGTCGCTCGTCCGCGGCGGCCATCGGCCGGCGGCGACCGGCGACTATGAGGCGTGGAAGCCCGAGTAATGGCGGGCCCATCCGAGCAATGGGCCGAGACCGGCATGGGGGCTCTGGTCCTGGCTGCGGCGGCCGGCTTTCTGGTTTACGCCCTCAGCCACGCCAGCGGGTCCGGCGGTTCTGGCCGAGGCTATGAACTGACCGCCCGTTTTGGCGACGTTGGATCGCTGACTCCCGGCGCCGACGTGCGGGTCGCTGGCGTCAAGGTCGGCTCGGTGTCCGCGATCGAGCTTGATCCTAAGACCTTCCTGGCCCGGACCCGATTCCTGATCGAACCGCAGATAAAACTTCCGTCCGATTCGACGGTGAAGATCACCTCGGACGGGCTTTTGGGAGGGCAGCACGTGGTGATCGCGCCCGGGGGCGCGCCTGACGACCTCAAGCCTGGCGCAGAATTCCAGAACGCTCAGGGCGCGGTCGACCTGTTTGGGCTGATTGGCCAGGTGATCCGGCCCCAGAGCGGGGGAACGCCCGACGGCGGCGCCAAGCCTTCCGCCGGCGCCTCTGCGCCAGGCCCTGTCGCCGATCCCTATCCCGGGGGCCGCTAATGCGTTCGCTCCAGTTGATCCTGGCGACGTCGGGTCTGGTCGGCGGCCTCGCCCTGGCCGGCTTTGTCGCCGCTCAGGACGCAGAGAAATCTGCGCCCGCGGCGGCCGCGTCCACGGCCCCGCCATCCCCGGCCGCCACACCGACCACCGCGACGGCGCCGGCGGCAAAGGATCTCTCCAACGCGGTCACACCGGAGGAAGGCCCGCCGCCGCCCCCGCTTGAGATCGCCCCCGCTGCGAAACTCGACGTTCCGCCGCCCGAGCCCGCCCTGCCGGCCGAACCGCTTAAGCGGCCGCGCTATGCAGCCGCTGTGATCCAGGCGGTCGACAAGCTCACGGCTGAAACCCTGAGGTTTGAGACCAAGGTCGGCGAGCCGGTCCGGTTCAAGGGCCTTGTTCTGACCGTACGCGCCTGCGAGACCACGGCCCCTGACGAGACGGCGCCCGACAATATCGCCTTCTTGGATGTCCAGTCGCAGCCGCTGAACACAGCCACCCAGCCTCGTCAGGTTTTCAGAGGGTGGATGTTTGCGAGCTCGCCCTCTCTGCACCCCTTCGAGCATCCGATCTACGATGTCTGGTTGATCGCTTGCAAGACGGCCGACCCGCCGACGCCTGCGCCGAGCGCGCTGAACACGCCCTTAGGGCGGGTCAAGGCCGCCCGTAAGAGCGTCTGATATTCCCCGCGCGAAATTTCCTCGAGACCGAATTGCGCCAGGTGATCGGTGTGGAACTGGGCGTCGAGCAATCGGTAGCCGCCGGCGATGAGACGGCCGACCAGGTGAACCAGCGCCACCTTTGAGGCGTCGGTCTCCCGCGAAAACATACTTTCGCCGAAGAAGGCCGCGCCGATCGACACGCCATAAAGTCCACCGACCAACGCGCCCTCACGCCAGGTTTCTACGCTATGGGCGTTTCCTCGGACGTGAAGCTCGCCGTAAACGCGCTCGATTTCAGCGTTGATCCATGTATCCTCGCGATCCTTCCCGCCGGTCTCTGCGCATGCGGCGACCACGGCGGCGAAGGCTGTGTCGATCCGCACCTCGAAGCGATCTTGGCGAACCGTACGGGCCAGGCGCCTCGGCACGTGAAAACGGTCCAGGGGAAATACGCCGCGCCAGAGCGGATCGACAAGGCTTAGCGAGTCAGAGCTGCGCCCATTGGCCATTGGGAAGGCGCCTCGGCGATAGAAGGCGATCAGGTCTTCGGCGGTGAAGGGCATCGGGAGGCTTGTCCAAGGTTCCGGCTGATCGTGCGATTATCCTTCACCCTGCGATCGTCCGCTGTGAAACGGTTTTCATCAAGTATTGAGAAGGCGGGCCCATGCCGATCTTAAAAAGGCCGCTTATGGTCTGCGTTGCAAGCCTCGCCCTCTGCGCCTTCGCAGCCCTCGATCCGCCGCCATCCCAGCCATCCGCGGGAGGACCGGGTCTTGCGGCCGCGCTGGCGAGCCTTAGGTCCGCCGAAGACGCGGTGAAAGCAAGCACCCGCGCCGAGGCGGGGTTCGCCCTTGATGGGACGACGGCCTCCCCGGCGCGCCTCGAAACGCAATGGGCGGCGGTGCGGCGCTGAACCGCGCTCTGGTTGGACCGACATCCTTAGGCGGGGAAAAGGCTCTGGCCGCCGCGCGGAGCACGATGCACGTCTCGACATCTCGATGATCGATCTTGGAGCCGCCGCCTTGATCTCCGACGACGCGGATGCGCTCGGCACGGTCTTCATCCTGCGTCGCGGGAAATAAGGCGGACACGTACCGCTCTGGCCTTGGACGAGCCGGAGACCTTTGGCGGCGCAGGACCGGGTGAACTCGCCGCCTGGCGCTCGGATCGGGCCCTCGGCAGCTGCCGGGCGCGCATAAAAGCGCCCATGGCTTGGGTGCGGTGTGGTCCGATGTCGGGCAAGATCGTGCGTCTGCCAGACGAGGCCGACGGCGCGCGTCGGTTCGCCATCGTCGGCCGCTATCTGAAGGCCATGGGGGCGACGGACGCTTACCAACGTTCCATCTGGCGGTGGAGCGGGCGGATCGCCAAACCGCTCTTGGTGTATAGGCTGGCTCAGATGGCCGACGATCCGGTCATCTCTGGGGTCGCCGACGGCGAGCTCAAGCTTCACGAAAAGGCCGGTTTCAAGCGCCTTCTTGCCTGTGGCGCCTGCTCTGGCCGACAGCGGGAGACCACGTTCGATCTTTTGCCCCGCGGCGTGGAGCGCGCCGGGACGCGCAGCCTCACGCCTGAAATCGACATGATCGATGATCTTTACGACCGGCTTTTCCGGGCCTTTCCAGCCGCGGACCTCGCCTCGCCATCCGTCCTCTCGACCCTGACGCCGATTGTGCAGAAGGCGCTCCAGGACGCACGCACGGACAAGCTTGATCCGATCCTCGGCCTGCTGATGCGGTGGAGCCTCGCCCGTGAGGCGGGTTTATCGACGGTCTGCCTTTCGGCCGATGAGATCGGCTTTCCTCAGATCTTCACAATCGACGCCCGGTCAGCCGTCACGATCACCGCCGTGCGCCAGGGATCCGCCAACGCCTGTGACGGCGCGGGCGCGCAGTCATAGGGGTTAGCTCAGGCCTGCGGCGCCGTTCGCTGCGATCCACTGCTCGAGCCAGTGGATGTGGTAGTCGCCGGAGAGGACGTCAGGCTGTTGCAAGAGGTCCTGGAACAGGGGAATTGTCGTGTCGATGCCCCCGACCACCATTTCGTTCAGGCAGCGGTTCATACGCGAGATCGCCTCAGCCCGGTCGCGGCCGTGGACGATCAGCTTGCCGATCAGGCTGTCGTAATAGGGGGGGATGACGTAACCGGCGTAGACGGCGCTGTCGAGCCGCACGCCAAGCCCCCCCGGGGCGTGGAAGTCGGTGACCTGTCCTGGCGAAGGGGTGAAGGTGCGGGGGTTTTCGGCGTTGATCCGGCATTCGATCGCATGGCCCTCGAACTGGATGTCCTTCTGGGCAAAGGACAAGGGCAGGCCGGCGGCGATCCGGATCTGTTCGCGAACCAGATCTATGCCGGTGATCGCCTCGGTCACGGGATGTTCTACCTGTAGACGGGTGTTCATCTCGATGAAGTAGAACTCTCCGTCCTCGAACAGGAATTCGATTGTGCCGACGCCGAGGTAGCCGATGCGGGCGACCGCATCGACCACCACCTTGCCGATCTTTGCGCGCGTCGCAGCGTCGATCGCCGGGGAGGGCGCCTCCTCCATCAGCTTTTGGTGACGGCGTTGCAGCGAGCAGTCGCGCTCGCCGAGATGGCAGACGTTTCCGTGCGCGTCGGCGATCACCTGAACCTCGATATGCCGCGGTTTTTGGAGGTAGCGCTCCATGTAGACGGTTCCGTCGCCGAAGGCCGCCTTCGCCTCGCTGGATGCGGTCAAGACGGCTTCGGCCAGGGAATCGGGGTCCTTCGCCACCTTCATGCCGCGCCCGCCGCCGCCGGCGGCTGCCTTGATCAGGACGGGGAAGCCAATCGCTTCGGCCGCGGCCATGGCCTCCTCAAGCGTGGAAACGCCGCCCTCCGAGCCCGGCACAACCGGAATGCCGGCGGCCTTGACCGCCTGTTTGGCGCTGATCTTGTCCCCCATGATCCGGATATGCTCCGGCTTTGGCCCGATGAAGGTCAGGCCATGGGCCCCCACGATCTCTGCAAAGCGGGCGTTCTCCGATAAGAAGCCATAGCCCGGGTGGATCGCCTCAGCCCCGGTGATCTCGCAGGCGGCGATGATGGCCGGGACGTTCAGATAGCTCTTAGCGGCGGGCGCGGGTCCAATGCAGACGCTCTCGTCGGCGAGCCGCACCCACATGGCGCCGGCGTCGGCCTCCGAATGCACGGCCACGGTCGCAATCCCCATCTCCTTACAGGCTCTGTGGACCCTGAGGGCGATCTCACCCCGGTTCGCGATCAGGATCTTTTCGAACATGCGCCTATTCCAGGACGACGAGCGGCTGGCCGAACTCCACCGGCTGGCCGTCGCCCACCAGGATCTCCACCACCGTCCCAGCGCGCGGCGCAGGGATCGGGTTCATGGTTTTCATCGCCTCGACGATGATCAGGGTTTGGCCCGCGTTCACCTTATCGCCGACCTTAATGAAGGCGGCCGAGCCCGGCTGGCCTTGCATGTAGGCGGTGCCGACCATCGGTGATTTGACAAGCTCGCCGGCGCGGGGCGCGGGCGAGGCTTCGGCCGGCGCGGCCGGCGCGGCCGCCGCCGCCGCCGCCGCCGCCGGGGCTGGCGGCGCGGGGACGCCGGTCAGGGTCGGGGGCGCAGCGGCGGCCGGGGCGACCACGATTTCCCGCGCGACCCGGATACGCAGGTCGCCCTGTTCCACCTCGATGGCGGTAAGATCTGTGGCTTTCAGAATGTCGGCCAGGCGACGCACCAGGCGCGTGTCGATGGAATCGACCGAGCGCGGCTTTTGCGCCTGATCGGACGTGTCGCGAGTGTCGTTCATGAAGACTTCCTTGGCGGCTTGGAGCGTCCTACGCGACAGCGAGGCTGGCTGCGGCGTCCAGCGCCAGGTCGTAGCTACGGGCGCCGAAGCCGCAGACGGAGCCTGCCGCGGCCATGGACACATAACTGTGATGACGAAACGCCTCCCGAGCCATGGGGTTCGACAGGTGGCACTCGATCACCGGGGTCTGCATGGCTTTGATGGCGTCGTAGAGCGCAACGGAGGTATGGCCATAGGCGGCGGGATTGAGCACGACCGCCGAAGCCGCATTAGCCGCCTCGTTGAGCCAGTCGACCAGATCGCCCTCCTTATTGGATTGTCGGAAGACGACGCCATAGCCCAGCCCCGCCGCCCGCGCCTCGCAGCGTTTGCGGATGTCCTCCAGCGTATCGGCGCCGTAGATGTCCGGCTGGCGGGCGCCGAGTAGGTTCAGGTTCGGCCCGTTCAGCACATAGATCGGTTTAGGCATCCGCCCCTGGCCGTGTGAGTCCCATCGCGCGGGAGCCGGGCTTTTAGCGCCCCGGGGCGCCGCTCACAAGCTTTGTAGAATGCGACCCTGGAGTGGGACCCCGAAGGGGGCGGCCGATCAGAACCGCCGCGGTTTACCGATCAAGCCTTCACCCGGATCAACATCAGGCCGTCGTAGCCTTTATCGCCGACGGTCTGCAGGGCCAGGGCCTCGGCGCGCGGTTCGCTGGCCACGCAATCCACAAGGCGCCGGACGCCCAGCACATTCGGATCCTGGCTGTGGGCGTCTGCGACGAGGCCCCCGCGGACCACATTGTCGACGATGATGAGGCCGCCAGGACGGACCCGTTTGATCGCCCAGGCGAAGTACTCGGGGTTGGAGGGCTTGTCGGCGTCGATGAAGACAAGATCGAAGGGCTCGTCCCCGTCGAGCGCCGCGAGAAGATCGATTCCGCGCCCGAGCCGGACTTCGGCGCGATCGCTGAAGCCGGCCGCAGCCAGATTGGCGCGCGCAACCTCGGCGTGACGGGCGTCGATTTCCAGGCTGATAAGCCGCCCATCGGTCGGTAGGGCTCGGACCATCCATAGGGCCGAGTAGCCGCCGAGGGTCCCAATTTCAAGAACGCGCTTCGCGCCGATAAGGCTGACCAAGAGGTTCAGCAGTCGTCCCTGGTTCTGGGCGACGGCAATTGGCGGCAAGCCGGCGGCCTGGCTTCGCTCAAGCGCCTGGTCGAGGGCGACGTCGGGCGGGATCAGGGCGGCGTTGAAATAGCCGTCGACGGCGTCCCAAAGCGCCTGTGGATCCGCGGTGAGAAGGTTCGACGCGGCCATCAGGCTCAGCTCCCCCGTCGGCGCCCCTCCTCGATGTCTGCCTGGAGCTCTTCTGGGACCCAGCCTGCGATCATATGATCGCCGACGACAAAGGCCGGTGTCCCTTCGACCCCGATCGACTTGGCCAAGGCTTTGGTCTGAGCGATATGCTTTTCGGCGTTCTCTTTGGCCTTCGGGTCCAGGCGCGCCAGATCCACGCCGTGTTCGCTCATGATCCGGTCCACACCTGTGTCGTCAAGCGCCTTCTCGGCCATAAGGGCGCCGAACACCGTCAGATATTTACCGTTGGTCCGATTGGCGGCGAGCTGGGCCTGCGAGGCGTGGCTCGACGTATCGGTCAGGATCGGCATCTCCTTGAATACAAAGCGGACGTCAGGATTTTTCGCGATCATATCGATCACCGCCGGCGAGGAGGCTTTGCAATAGGCGCACTTATAATCGAAGAACTCGACCACGGTGACCTTGCCGTTCGGATTGGCGACGAAATCGTCGGGATCATGTTCGAGCAGAGTGCGATTGGCGCCGAGGGCGATGCGGGCTTCGCGGGCCGCTGCGGCGTCCCGCTGAGCCTGAAGCTGATTCATCGCCTCCTCGATCACTTCTGGATGGCGCATCAGATAAGCCTTCACCTTCTCCCCGAAGGCGTGATCGGCGCTGCTCTCCTGGCTGCAGCCGGCGGAGGGCAGCGCGATCAGGACGGAGGCGGCGAGGAGCGCAGGAAGCGCAAAGGGGCGCATGGGCATCCTTTTCGGGCTATCAAACACCGTCGGCCTTCGTCTCTGATCTCGCCCTTAGGGTCAATAAGGCGATGCAAGATGGCGAGGCTTGGCGATGTCGGCGAATCTAACCGGGCGAGCCGCTCATCTGGCGAAGCTCGTCCTTGGTGGGGTTGGCGACCAAGACGATATCTGTAGCGCGGCGCCATTCGGGGGTGTTCTTGGGCAAAAGCTCGCGCGCCCGAAGGGCGAAGATGCGCGCCTGAACCAGATCGCCAATGGAAAAGCGGGCCTCCGCCGCCGCCAGGCGCGCGTCGCCGCCATCGCCTTTCGCGTCGTAAGCCTGCGCCAAGAGCTCCCAGGCGAAGGCGTTGTCGCGGTCAAAGGCCAGCGCCTTCTGAAGGTGCACGATGGCTTCGTCAGCCCGCTTGCCATCCTCCTGGGCTAGGATCGCCCGGGCGAGATTGATGCGGAGCAGCGGAGCGTTGGGCTTCAGCTCGACCGAGCGGAGGTGAGGGCCTTCGCTATCTTTGGCCCGGCCGGCTTCGAACAGCACCTGGCCCTTCAATTCCCAGAGGTAGGGATTGTTCGGCTGTTCGACGAGCAGAGCGTCTATCGCCTTGAGCGCCGTTTCCACCTCCGTCTCCCGGTAGTAGGCGATGGCTCGGGCGTAGCGGGCCGGATAGCTGTTATCGCTCTCCGGATAAGTCATGAAGGTCTGTTGCGGCGGCTGGGTGAAGGCGTAGAGCTTGGCCTTCATGACTTCGTGCAAAGCAATCAGATCCGGCGGATCCACGGCGTTATAGTGCGGCTGTTCTTCGGCCCGCCGGCGGAGGTTCTCGATCCTTTCGGACGAGATCGGATGGTTCTGGAAGAACTTATAGCGCCGAGCCTGCTCGAACACTTCCTGGTAGCGGAAGTTGTCGAAGAAATCGACCAGGCCGCGCGCGGACTGGCCCGACTTTTCAAGATAGGTGATCGCCGCCTGGTCGGCCCGGCTCTCCATTTCCCGGGAGTAACCGACCGCGCTGAGCTCGCCGAAATAGGGGGCCGAGGTGATCAGGGCTGCGCCGGCCTGGGGCGCGCCGGCCGCCAGCGCCAGGAGGCCAAGGCCCAGGGTCAGCAGCATCGGGTTCATCGCGGCGCGCTGCATCTCTGCATCGCCCCGCACCGTATGGCCGCCTGCGGCGTGTCCGGTCTCGTGGGCCATAACGCCGATCAGCTCGTTTGGCGTTTTGGTTTCCTGGATCAGGCCCGTGTTGATGCCGATGAGCTTGGTGTTCGCGGTTCCAGCGTTCAGCTCCTTATCCTCGATCATGAGGATCTCGACGCTTTTGGGGTCAAGGCCGGCGGCGGCGAATACCGGGTCGCACTCCTTGTGCAGGATTTCCCCGATCTCAGTGTCCTCGATCGTGCGGGGCTGAGCCTCTTGCGCCTCAGCGACGCTGGCCAAGGGCGCGACCGCGGCTGCGGCCAGGGCCCCGGCGCCCAGAAGGGCATGCCTCAGCAGCGTCCAAGCTTGTGGCCGGGCCTTTATCGCGTATGGCGCCATAGAGGGCTCGTTTGCTCCTTAGGATGTCTCGAGCCGCAGCGTCTTAGACCGCGGCCAAAACCCCCCGTACTCAGCGCCGACTTTGTGTCGAGAGCGCGTCAAAACGCTGAGGAGGATTAGCCCCTTATCCGCGCAGACGCCACCAGCCGCGCTTTGGCTTTTCCGGGGGAGCCGAGATTTCCGCTGGATCGAGATCCGGCGCGGCCAAGGCCTCCACCGGCTGAGGCGGCGACGCTTCTAAAATGGCCTCGGCCGGCGGACTGAGGAAGGTCACGTTGGCAGGCGCGCCCGCGGGCAGGTCCGCCCCGGGCTCGGGCGCCTTGGTTTTTCGCGCCCGCCTGGGTTTGGGAGGCTCAGTCGGGGACAAGCTCGCAGGGTCCCCGCCCGGTGTCGGCGCTGCTGAGGCCAGGTCGGGTTGCGGATCAGCCTTCTTAACCCGTCGACGCTTGGGCGCTGCAGTCTCCGCCGACGCATTCTCAACCGACGCGTCTTCGGTGGGCTGGATCTCGGGGGAGGGGTCTGGGATCGGCTGAGACGCCGTTTGCGCCTGCGCCGGTCCACCGCCGCGCCTGCGCCGTCTGTCGGTTCGGCGAGGGGCGGTGTCTTCCGCCAAAGTCGCCTCCACGGGCGGCGACGCGATCAGATCCGCCGGCGACGCTTGCCCAAGGTCCAGCGGCTCCTCCTCCGGCGCCGGAGCCGTCGCCAGGGCGTTCAGCCGAACCGGCCGGCCATGGGGATCTTTCCATGCATAAGGGTCGTCCTTGGGGTGGGGCGTGTCGTAGCCGCCATGGGGATGGACCCAAGCATAGCTATCGGCGACGCCCTCCTCGCGGGTACGACGTCCGCCGCGCCGGCCACGCCGCCGTCGGCGGCGGCGCGCTTCGCGGCTTTCGGCGCTCTCGCCCGCATCGGCCCCTTCAGCCATCGCTCCGCCATCCTCGGCGTCCTCGTCGTCATCCTCGCCGTCAAGCGTCTCGACCGCGCGGACCCCAAGATTGCTAGCATCCTCGCCGCGGTCCTGGAGTTCATCGCGTCTTCCGCCGCGCCGTCGCCGGCGCCGGCCGCGTCCACGCCGGCTCTCGCCGTCGCCTTCTTCGCGCTCGCGGGCTTCCAATGCCGGAGTTTCGGCGTCGCTGTCCTGCGGGTCGCGATCCTCCTCGTGTTCGTCGTCCTCGTCTTCATCTTCGAATACCGGCTCGATCCATTCCGGTTCAGGCGCGGCAGGCTCGGGCGGCGCTGGCGCGCGGACATACCCTTCGCGGCTCTCGGTGCGCTCAATCTCCTGTTCCGCAGCCGCCAACGCGTCGTCGAGGGCGACGGTCACATGGAGGCCGTGAATCTTATCGAGGCCCGCCAGATACTCGCGCTTTTCGTTCAGCATGTAGAGGCCGACCGCCGTCGGCATGCGCACCGTGATGGCGCCGGCGCCGCCGCGCACCGCCTCCATCTCGATCGCGCGAAGGGCCGCCAGAGCGGAACTCTCCACCGACCGGATCCGGCCAGCGCCCTGACAGTGCGGGCAGAGATTGGTGGCGCCCTCCAGAACCCCAAGACGACGCCGTTGACGACTGATCTCCATCAAGCCGAACTGGCTGATCTTGCCCATCTGAAGCCGGGCCCGATCGTCCTTCAGGCAATCCTTAAGCCGCTTTTCGACCGCCCGGTTGTTCTTGCCCTCCTCCATGTCGATGAAGTCGATGACAATCAGACCGGCAAGGTCTCTAAGGCGAAGCTGGCGAGCCGCTTCCTCCGCCGCTTCGAGATTGGTCTTGAGGGCGGTCGCCTCGATATTGCGCTCGCGTGTGGCGCGGCCTGAGTTGACGTCGATGGCGACGAGGGCCTCGGTCTGGTTGATGACGAGATAGCCGCCCGAACGCAGCTGGACCGTGGAGGAGTGGATCTGGGCGATCTGGTCTTCTATGCGATGGGCGACGAACAGAGGCGTCGGCTCGCGATAGTGAACGATCTTTCTGGCCTGCGAGGGCATGATCATGCGCATGAAGTCGCGCGCCTCGCGATAGCCGACATCGCCTTCAACCTCGATGCTGTCGATGTCTTTGTCGAACATATCGCGGATGGCGCGTTTGACGAGGTCCTCCTCCTCATAGATCAGCGCCGGCGCGATGGACTTTAGCGTCTTGTCTCGGATGTTTTCCCAGAGCCGCAGCAGGTATTCATAGTCGCGCTTAATTTCCGCCTTGGTGCGCGCTGCGCCGGCGGTGCGGACGATCAGTCCCATACCGGTCGGCACGTCGAGCGAGCCTGCCGCCGACTTAAGGCGCTTGCGATCCGCGGCGTTGGTGATTTTGCGGCTGATGCCGCCCCCCCGCGCCGTATTGGGCATGAGGACGCAATATCGGCCCGCGAGCGACAGATAGGTGGTGAGGGCCGCCCCCTTGTTGCCGCGCTCTTCCTTGACGACCTGCACCAACATGATCTGACGGCGCTTGATCACCTCTTGGATCTTGTAGCGCCGCATCAGCCGTCGGCGGCGGCGCTCGACCTCCGCGTCCTGGTCATCGTCGTCGTCGTCGTCGCCGACGTCCGCGTGGGCCTGGTCGTCGTCGTCGTCCGCTTCTGCGGCTTCGCGCATGAGCGCTTCGCGGTCGGCGACCGGGATCTGGTAGTAGTCGGGGTGGATCTCGTTGAAGGCCAAAAAGCCGTGCCGATTGCCGCCATACTCGATGAAGGCGGCCTGAAGGCTCGGTTCTACGCGGGTGACCTTGGCCAGATAGATGTTGCCGCGGAGCTGGCGTTTTGAGGCGGATTCGAAATCAAGCTCTTCGATCCTTTGGCCGTCCACCACGACGACGCGCGTTTCCTCCGCGTGGGCGGCGTCGATCAGCATTCTTTTGGTCATTGATTGTGTCTCCTCGGCGCTCGCCCAGCGTTGAGCTCGGGGGCCGGATCGGATCGCCGGATCGCACCGTCCCGTCGCCGCGCGGCGAAGACGGCCGTGTCCTTTCCAGGCGACAGGGGGCGAAAGTCAGGCGAGCCATGGGGTCATGTGTCCTGGCGCGAACCCCGAAGGTCTGCGCCGATTGAGAGGGCGGAGCTCGCCGCCAGCCGGCGTCGGCATGGTGGCAGGCTCGGGGTATGCGCGACGGGCGCTTCAGCTGAGGACCGTCACGGCACACATATGGAGTCTGCAACACTCCACCGCAAAAAGAAAGCGAGCCGTCAGCATTTTGCAAATGGGTCTGGTGTCCCGTCGCTGGCGATGCGGACGCATTGCGTTGGTTAACCGTTTGTCTACAGAGCCGGCGGATAAGGCAGGGTCAACCGAGGTTGCAGGAGCTTTTCATGCCGGTCGCGGCGGCGCTGAAGCACGCATTCGGCGGCCGGGTCGCGCGCCTTCTTCTGGCCGTGTCCGCGCTGGCCGCTGTGGGCGCTGCGTCCGGCGCTGTCCTTGCCGATCATCATCCCAAGGCCGGGGTGCTTAAGGTGCGCCTTGGCGGCGACCAGACCCAGACGCGCGTGGTGATCGAACTCGACAACGCCGCCTCCGGCAAGTTGCTCTCTAAGGACAGGCCGGGTCGCCTGGTCGTGCTGGCCCTGCCCAGGGTGGATGTGGCCGGCGGCGAGATGAACGGTCCTGGCGCAGGTCTGATCAGAGCCTGGACCATTGACGAAGCGGCGGGCGCGGCCCGAATTCGGCTCGACCTCGGCCGCGACGCCCAGGTCGTACGTCGTTTCCTGCTCCCGCCCGGCGACGGGCTGAACGTCTACCGTTACGTCATCGACGTCGCGCCGACAGGGGTGATCGCTGCGCCGACCGATCGGCTGACGCCTGCGCGAACCGGCAAGGCCAGCATGAGGCCGGTCAGCTATGGGCCTAGCGACCTGCCGCCGCCTGACCCGAACGCCAAAAAGATCATCGTCATCGACGCGGGTCATGGCGGGAAGGATCCCGGCGCGCACGGCGCCGACGATCATGAAAAGGATCTGACCCTCGCGGCCGCACATGACCTGCGGGATCGTTTGGTCCGCACGGGCCGCTACAAGGTGGTGATGACCCGCGACACCGATGTCTTCGTCCCGCTCGAGCAGCGGGTCCAGATCGCCCGCCGCGCCAACGCCGATTTATTCATATCGCTCCATGCCGATTCCGGCGGCAGCGATCCTTCGATCCGCGGCGCGACCGTCTATACGCTTTCAGAGAAGGGCACCGACCGGGTCGCCCACGGCGTATTCGAGAAGTCAGACTGGTTCATGAACGTGGCGCTGCCGGGCCAGGACGCCGCCACCAAGCGTATTCTGCTGGATCTTACTCAACGTGAGACCAAGAACCGCTCATCGGCGTTCGCTGAAATTCTGCTCGCCAAAATTGGCGACAAGGTCGAACTCCTGCGACACAGCCATCGTGACGCGGGCTTTATGGTGCTGCTGGCGCCGGAAGTGCCGGCGGTGCTGCTGGAGATGGGGTTCATCAGCAATCCCAACGACGAGCAGCTTCTCGCGGATCCCGGGCGGCGCGGCGCCTTCATGGGCGCTGCAGCCGACGCCATCGACGCCTATTTTGATCAGGAAGCCCGATACGCGATGCGCTAGGGTGCGCGTTCGGGGGCCTTGGCCATGATCAATCTTGCGCATTTGGCGGCGCTAGGGCTTGCGATGGTTCTGGCGAGCGCCGGGATCGCCGGCGCGGACGCGATAGGCCCGCACTGGACCTCAGATCAGCTCAGGGCCGCCCGCGATCTTGAGCCCGCCCAAACGCTCCGCTTCCGCCTGCATCGGGTCCATATCGGCGCCGGCGGCAAAAAGGTGAGCGATAGCGACGTGGTCCTCGCGCCGAGTTTCAGCTTTATCAAGTCCTCAGGCCCGTCGGTCCTCTACGACCATGCTCTGTGTCGATGGCTGATCTGGCCGGCGGCGACAGGCGGCCTCTCAGACATCAATTGCCACGCCTTGCCGTATTTCTTTGGCGTTGAGATGCAAAATCGCATGGGCCTGGGCAAGCTCACGACCGAAGCAGGCGCGAAGGCGGCGTCGATGTATGAGGCGGAGACCGAGCTCCACCTTTCCGCCGGCGGGACGAGCCTCCAACGCGCGCAGACCAAGGAGGGCGCCGATTATTTCGTTGCAGGCAAGCGCGTGATCCGCGTTCTCGGCAGCGCCGCTGCGCTGCAGCCGGACGAACTCCATCGGGTTGTACGGTTCTTGGCCCTGGCGACGCCCGTTCATCCCGAGGTGAGGCGCGCCATCGCGGCGGCGGCGGTCTTGCCTGCCTCCATCGAGATGGACGGTCTTGGTCCGGGGCAGAACGAGCACGAGACCCTCGTCATCTCCAAGGTCGAACGCGCCAGGGTCGCTTATCCGCTCCCCCCGGGGCTGGCCCCAGAAATCGACGGGAAGACCTGGTCGTCTGATCCAGCGATGACGGCGGGCGTCAGGTCCGCGCTAGCGGCGATCCGCGATCCTGCATCCCATCGCGAACCCACGATGGACGCTCTTTTGGCTGAGGCCGCCCTTAGCGTTGCGGCGCAAACCCCAACCCGGGTGCTGTTCACCTATTTCACCACCGTCCAACTCTATTCCGCAAACCTGAAGACGCCCGAGGCGAGGACGCGTCTGCAGCCCATGCTGGCGGCCTTGACCTCAGCCCTTAAAGATCCGCGCGCCGCTCAGATCTGGGAGGCGAGCCGGCTGGCGGGCGATGCATCCGCCAAGGGCGACCGGCAAGGCGCGGCGCGGGCCCTGCTCGACCTCGGCGCCGAAGCGGACGATCAAGCGGATTTTCGCGACATCACCCTCGGCAACCTACTCCTGGTTTCCAAAGACCTTGAGGAATGGGACCTTGGCCTTCGCAGGCGGCTGCCTCAGTCAGCCGCAACCTGCTTTTGGCGCTCGATCGCCGTCGCGCCCTGGCCAGCGAACACCTATCACGACGTCGGGATCGCCCTCCTGACTGAGCGTCAGGTCGATCTTGCCTGGCTGGCGTTTGATCTTGGCCGTGCGGTTGATCCCATCTGGAAATCTGGCGTCATGGCCCAGATCTCAGACGCCGAAGTTCGGCTTGAGCGCAACCTTCCGGACTTTTTCTAACCGTTTGAACGCGCTCAGCCCCAGGTCTCCACAGCGCCTTTGCGCCGTGCCGCGGCCATGACCGGTCGGGGAGGGGGGGCCCATTTCGGCTTGGTTTCAGGTTTACCGAAGGCCCACCCCTGGCCGAGGGTCACGCCCAGGGCCTTCAGGGTCTGGGCGGTTTCGTGGGTCTCGATCATTTCAGCGATGGTGATGACGCCGAGCTCCCTGCAGAGCGAGGCCATGTGTTTGATCAATACCGCTTCACGGCTGTCCGCGGTCAAGGCCTTTACGTAGGCTCCGTCGATCTTGATGAAGTCGAACTCGAAGGCGGCGATATATTCCATCGACGCGGCGCCGGCGCCAAAGTCATCGAGACAGACGAGGTGGCCGCGCTTGCGCAGGGCGGCGATACGGTCGCGCGCCTCGCCGATGTCGTGAATTCTGGCGGTCTCGGTAATTTCGAGCAGCATGCGGCTGGTGCAGACCCCGGTTGCAGTCACAGTCTGGGCGAAGGCGTCCATAAAGCCCGGCGCGGTGAGGGTGATGCCGCTGATGTTGGCGGCGATCTTGACGGCAGGCTCTGAGTCGGCCAGCGCCGCGCCGACCTGTTTCACCACGGCGAGGTCAAAGTCGAAGATCAGGCCGAGCTCCTCGGCCATCCGGATGGCCTCGGCGGGCCCCCGCTCATCATCAAAACGCGCCAGGGCTTCGAAGTGATGCAGGCGTTGGCCGTCGATGCTGACGATGGGCTGATAGGCGAGGCCAAAGGCGCCTGACCCCACGGCGACACGGAACTTGGCGCTGGCGCGCGCTGCACCCTCGACCATGGTGGTGAAGTCCGTAGACGCGGCCTTGGCCCCGACTTCGATATAGCGGTCGAGCACATAGCGGATGGTTTTCAGCTTGGCGTCGATCGATCCTGACGCATTCGGCACGCTGGCCGCGACCGCCTTAAGGCTCCGACCGGAAGCATCCTCGAGGCGTTGAGCCAGCTTGTCGGTCGGGACGGGGCTTGTGGAGACGAGCGCGAAGCGATCGGTCGCGACCTCCGCCGCGCCGACGCCGCCGTAGGATTCGGCGCGCAGCATCCCGGCCAGAGCGGCGAGGGTGCGCTCGGCGACCTCCGCGTCCATACTGCCGACCGCTGCGGCGAGGCCCGGCACCTCCACGAGCTCCAGCCTGGCCTCGACCCCATCGCGCTGGGCCTGTTCGAGGGCGTCCGCCGCAACCCGTTCGAACGCGGCCTTGGACACCAAGCCATGCCGGTCGCGCGGGGCGCCATCGTGCGTTCGAGCCGCTGCAAGGCTGAGGGCGCAAGAGGTTCGTCCGCCGTTCTGCGGCAGGCGGAACAGGGAGAGGGAGGCCGTGCGCTGGGGCGTATCCGCAGCGCCCGACAGGGTGATCTGGAACGGGCCCCGGCGCTCGCCCTCTTCCAGTCCCGCCAGCAGGGCGGCGAGGTAGCCGCGGTCGACCGGCGCGACAAAATCAGTCCAGCCCGATCTCATGATATCGGCGTTCGATAGGCCTGTGAGGCTTGTGACGGCGCCGATGGCGAAGGTGACCATGCCCCGGCTGTCGATCTCAAACACCAGATCCGCGCCGGCGAACGCCAAGCCAAGGTACTGCAGGATCTGACTGGGCTTGCCGGCTTCACTCGACAGGGTCATCGGCGCGGTCTCGAAGGGGCGGGTCGGAACATCGGAAACCCGACAGGGCGATCACATTACCGACAAATGCCGACACATCCGTTAATGGAAGGGGCGACGGAGCCCGGGCTGGTTGTGGGGCTCAATAAAGACCCTTTAAATCGTCGGTGACTTTCTTCGGCGGCGGCGGCGGCGCAGCCGCCGGCGGCGTCTGCGGCGCGGGTTTCAACCCGTTCAGGTCCAGGGGAATCTGGCTGTAGGGCACCGGTCCATCGGGTTTCGGCTCCTGAGGTTCGGGCTCCTGGCCCGGGCGGAACGCTTCGCGATGGCCGTTGACCGAGATGAAGCGGGTATCCTTCGGCGGCTTGAAGTCGGACTTGGGCTGGCCCCTAAGCGCCTCTCTCATAAAATCGATAAAGATGGGAACCGCCGCGACCGCGCCGGTCTCGCCCTCGCCAAGGGACCTGTTATCGTCGAAGCCGACGAAAACGCCGGCCACGAGGTTGGGCGAATAGCCGACAAACCAGGCCGAGCGATAATCATTGGTTGTTCCGGTCTTGCCGGCGAGCGGATAGCCGAGGCTTGAGACCGCCGATCCGGTGCCGTTCTGAACCACGCCTTGAAGCATCAAGGTGATGGCGTAGGCGGTGATCGGGTCCATCACCTGGGTCCCGGACGGCTGGATGCGCGGGCTTTCCTGGCCGGCGAAGGCGTCGGCGCAATGGGGGCAGTCGCGGGTGTCGGACTTCAGGATCAGTTGGCCGTTCCGGTCTCCCACCTCCTCGATCAGATGGGGGTCGACCCGGCGACCGCCGTTGGGGAACATCGAGTAGGCGCCCACCAACCGGTAGGGCGTCGTCTCTCCGGCCCCGATGGCCATGGCCAGCACAGGATCCATCTTGTCGACGACGCCGTATTTGATGGCGTTGGCGGCAATCGCCTTCATGCCCACCTTCATGGCGATGTGCAGGGTCATCAGGTTGCGCGAATACACCAGGCCGTTGCGGATCGGACCCGGCCCGGACGTCTCATGTTTGTAGTTTTCCGGCTCCCAGACCACGCCGTTGGCGCCCGGCAAGGAGATCGGAGCGTCAGAGACGATGGAGGCGGGCGTAAACCCGTTCTCAAGCGCGGTCGCGTAGACGAAGGGCTTAAACGAGGAGCCGGGCTGACGGTTCGCCTGGGTCGCCCGGTTGAACTTCGACAATGAAAAAGAGTAGCCGCCGACCATAGCCAGGGTGCGCCCGGAATGAGGCTCAATCACCACGATCGCGCCATTGACGATAGGAACCTGACGCAGGTTGTAGAGCTTGGTGTTTTCCTCGGGTTCGACGAAAATCAGATCGCCGACGCCCAGACCCTTGGTCGCCTTGGCCCAGGCCACGTCCTTGGGGTCAAGATCGCCCGATCCGCCTGACGGCAGCGCAACGTGGACGGAATTGCCCGTGATGTGGTCGACGGCGGCGGGTCGCCAGCCGCGCCGTTCCGCCGGGGCGGCCTTGTCAGTCGCTTCCTTCTCCCACCCGGGTTGCAGATCGCTGTGGCCCCAGGCGCCGCGCCATCCGTGACGATGGTCGTAAGCCTCCAACCCCTTCATAAGCGCCACCCGCGCGGCCGTCTGCAGGGTCGAATCAATGGTCGTGCGGATGTAGAGGCCGCCATCCTCGGCCTTGGCCCCAAGTTGAGCCACCGCCGTGCGACGCGCTTCCTCAACGAAGTAGTCGGCGTCATGATAGTGCGCGCGCTCGGGCGCGGTCTGCACCTTCAGGTCTTCGCGCTTGGCCTCGTCGGCCTGAGCTCGGGTGATGGCGCCCATGGAGGCCATTTCATCGATGATCCAGTTGCGCCGGGCGATGGCGGGAGCACGTCGCTTGATCGGGTCGTAGTTCGACGGCCCCTTGGGGAGGGCGGCGAGGAAGGCCATCTGAGCGACGCTGAGCTCGTTCAGCGGCTTGCCGAAATAATTGAACGCCGCGGCGGCCACGCCATAGCTGCGATAGCCCAGCCAGATTTCGTTGAGATAAAGTTCGAGAATGCGGGTTTTTGGCAGAACCTGCTCGATGCGACGCGCAAGGATGGCTTCCTTGATCTTGCGACCGAAGGTGGGGTCGTTGGACAGAAGGACGTTCTTGGCCACCTGTTGGGTTATGGTGGAGCCGCCCTGCAGCTTTCGGCCACGGGCAAGGTTCCAGACGTCACGGGTCATCGCCCGGCCAAGCCCCGAGAGGTCGATGCCCCCGTGCTCGAAGAATTTGCGATCTTCGGCGGCCAGAAAGGCTTTCACCTGCAACGGCGGGATCTGATCATAGGGAATGAAAATGCGGCGCTCTTTGCCGAATTCTCCAATAAGCGTTCCGTCCCAGGCGTAGACCCTGGTTGAGGTCGGCGGTCGGTATTCGGCAAGGTCGGAGGCGTCGGGCAGATCGTGGAACAGCCAGGCGGCGTAGATGGCCAAGGAGAAGCCTGCGACCGCAACGAGGCTGAGCACGCCCACGGCAGCGATGCCCAGCCAGCGGCCGGCGTCCTTCATCCAAAACTCTCGGAGCGGGGAGAGCACGTGGGCCATCGGCACTGAGTGCCCACGGTCGTCCTTTTCGTCAACCGCGCTGGCGTCGCGGATTTGGGACCTTCGAGCGTTCGGGCGGCTCTGGCCGGTATGGCGCTGGCCGGTTATGCCGCCTGCGCCGATGCGATATCATAAAGCGCCGGATCCAGGCCGGCCCCCATCATGTCGATGAAGTTGTCACGGAAGAAGCGACGCCTGCCCCGCTCGCCAACGCCCCGCAGCGATTCATTGAATCGCTTCATCGGATTGCGGCCGCCCTCGACGTGCGGATAGTCGGATGAGAAGAGGCAGATTTCCTCGCCGGCGTTCTCGATAATCCAG